>Ga0209579_10000549_pt1 | contig 36702 bp, 39 predicted proteins | sample Coa_R1_2_FD_187152 | JGI IMG/M metagenome (GOLD analysis project Ga0209579, IMG submission 187152) | Surface soil microbial communities from Centralia Pennsylvania, which are recovering from an underground coalmine fire - Coalmine... | ecosystem: Environmental > Terrestrial > Soil >...
TGTGGATCACCGACGGCACCGCCCTCGGCACCAGGCTGGTGTCAAACATCTACCCGGGGGTGGACGGCTCGAACCCGAAAGGCTTCGCGGTATTGCAGCCCCTTGTCGTGCCGCCGCCCACGGTCATCACCGTCGGCGTCGCCGCGGATTTGGGAAGCCAGGGCGACACGCTGACGGTTGCCGGCACCGGCACCACCGGAGATGCGGTGACGCTGCGCGACGGCACGGCCACGATAGGGACGGGCACCGTCGTCTCGGGCAACTGGTCGATCACCACCACGGCCCTTGCCGCCGGAAGCCACACATTGACCGCCACCCAAACGGCTTCGGGCTCAAACGTCAGCGGCCCCTCGGCGGCTCGTCAGTTGACGATTACTCTCGGGACACCGAACGCGGTGACCTTTATCGGCACCGCCGGCGTCGATCGCTTTACCGGCGGTGGCGGTAACGACATTTTCAAGTTCGCCGCCGCGACGCTGACCGCGACGGACACGGTCGCGGGAGGTGGCGGCAGCGATCAATTGCTGATGACGACGGCGGGGACGATTGCCGCCGCCGGGGTCAGTGGGGTCGAGACCTTTGCGCTGGCGGGCGGCGCGGCCAACAGCCTGACGCTTGCCAACGCGAACTTCACCGGCGTCACCAGCAATAAGATTACGGTCGTCGGCGGCGCCGCCGGCAACACCGAGACCGCCGCCGCGCTGGCGGCCACCGACAGTGTCGTCCTCGAGGGCGGCGGCGGCAGCGACGCGTTCGTCTTTTCCGCGGCCAGCCTGACCGCCTCCGATGTCGTGGCCGGCGGCAGCGGCAGCGACACGCTGACGCTGACGACGAACGGCACGATCAATGTCACCGGTGTCCGCGGGGTCGAGACCTACGCGCTCGCCAGCACCGGCGCCAACACGCTGGTCATGCTGAGCAGCAACTTCACCGCCGTCACCGGCAGCCTGATCACGGTCAAGGGCGGCAGCGCCGGCAACACGATCCGCGCCGCCTCGCTGCCGGCGACCGACAGCGTCGTGCTCAACGGCGGCGCCGGCAACGATTTCTTCGTGTTCTCCCCAACCAGCCTGACCGCGTCCGATGTCGTAGCCGGGGTCGGCGGCAGCGACCAATTGGTGCTGACCAGCTCCGGCCCGATCAATGTGAGCGGGGTCAGGGCGGTCGAAAGCTACCTCCTGGCGAGCACCGGCGCCAACACGCTGACTCTGGCCAACGGCAACTTCACCAATGTCAACTTCACCACGATCGCGGTGATCGGCGGCAGCGCCGGCAACACGGTCAACGATTCGGCCGTCACCGGCGCCAACAAGCTGGTGTTTACCGGCGGTGCCGGCGCCGACATCGTCAGGGCCGGCGCGGTCGCAACGATCACCGGCAAAGGCGGCAACAACCAGTTCATCTTTTCGGCCGCAGGCACCCACACGATCACCGATTTCGCTGCCTCCACGACCAACGAGATCGCGTTCAGCAATACCGGTTTCGCGCTCGGGCTCACGGGCGCGACCGCGGCACCGCAGGCGTTGCCGCTAGGGTTGATCGGCTCCCTCACCACCGGCGCCTTCACCATGCCGACGCAGCGCTTCGCCTACAACCAGAGCAAGGGACAGCTGCTCTACGACGCTGGTGGCAGCAACACGCCTGGTGCCACCCAACTCGTCGCCACCCTGACGGGCGACCCGGTGCTCACCGCGCCCCACCTCGGCTTCGTCACGTGACAGGCCGGCCGCAGCGGATGGGCCGGAGCACCGCAGTGGCATGAGCGACGCCTCGCGTTACGAGGCCGCGCCGGGCGAGCTTGCGGCGCAAATCGTCAGCGACGGCGATTCGGCGCCGCCTTATGCAATCGCGGCCTCGCCGGGGTTTGCCGCCTGGCTGCACCAACATCACGCCGCCCTGGCAATCACCACCTATCAGATCGGCAAGCTGTTTCTGATCGGCGCGCCGGCGCCGGACCGGCTGAGCGTTGCCGAGCGCACGTTTCAACGCTGTCTCGGGGTCGCCGCGACCGGCACCAGCCTCTATCTCGCCGGCCTCAACAACATCATGCGCTTTGAGAACGTCGTCCCGAGCGGCCAGGAACTCGAAGGCCACGATGCCGTCTATGTGCCGCAGGTTGCCTGGTACACCGGCGATGTTTTTGCCCATGATGTCGGCGTACTCCCCTCCGGTCGGCCGATATTCGTCAACACGCTGTTTTCCTGTCTTGCAACGGTCGACGAGCAATCGAGCTTTCGGCCCTTCTGGCAGCCCCGCTTCGTCACCGCGCTGCGGCCGGAGGACCGCTGCCACCTCAACGGCGTGGCGATGCTCGACGGCGTACCGCGCTTCGCGACCGCCGCCGGGCAAACCGACGCGCCGCGCGCCTGGCGGGAGGGGCGCGCCGGCAACGGCTGCGTCATCGATATCGCCACCGGTGAGCGCGTCGCCGGCGGCCTGACGATGCCGCACTCGCCACGGCTGCACGACGGCAGGCTTTACCTCTGCAATGCCGGGACCGGCGAGTTCGGCGAGATCGAGCTGCAATCCGGCCGCTTCAATGCGATCGCCTTTTGCCCCGGCTTCGCGCGCGGCATCGCGTTCATCGGCGGGCATGCTCTGGTCGGGCTGTCGTTGCCGCGTCAGCACCGCGACTTTTCGGGCCTGCCGCTCGACGAGCGGCTGAAGCGCGAAGGTCGCGAGCCGCGTTGCATGATCCAGGTCATCGAATTGGCGAGCGGCGCCGCGGCGCATTGGCTCGCGCTCGGCGGTGTGGTTCGCGAACTCTACGATATTGCCTGCCTGCCCGGCCGGCGCGCGCCGATGGCAATCGGATTCGCACAGGATCAAATAAACCGGCTGATCCAGCGCGGCCCAACCGCAAGCCTGTCGGAACTGCTGGCGGATTAAGTGTCGCGCTCGGCGTATTCGATCGTTGGAGCGGGCGCTGGGATAGGATTTCGACCCACGACCCCCAACCTTGGCCAGCACGACATTGCCGGGTCTGCGGGATCGTAACCATTCTGCGGAAATTCGACGGACGGCGTCCAATTTGCGTGGGCTCGCGGCGTTACCTTGTAAAGAGATAGAGGGCGGCTCATATTCCAGCAGTCGACTCCCGTGGTTCGTCGGCGTTCCCCAGCTCGCGATAGAGCCCGGACCCGCTTTTCGTTCCGTGTAGAGATTTGACCCGCCACCAATGCTGGATGGCGGTCGTTTTGATTTGAAGGAACGTACGATGGCTAGCGGAACAGTAAAGTGGTTCAACGCCCAAAAGGGCTATGGTTTTATCCAGCCCGATGACGGCACGAAGGACGTATTCGTCCATATTTCTGCCGTTGAGCAAGCAGGATTGACCTCGCTCAACGAGAACCAGAAGCTCACCTACGAGCTTGAACGGGGGCAGCAGGGGAAGACCTCGGCGGTCAACCTGCAAACCGAATAGGGTTCAATTGGCGCGGAGTGCCGCCGGCGACGACGGCGCTCCGCTTGCCTGGAGAAGCACATGGCCACGCATAAATTTTCTGTCGGGCAAACCCTGCACTTTTCGCCTGGTCTTGGCGGAGATAGAAAAGGCAATGGCCGCTACAAGGTCGTGCGACAGCTCCCCGAAACCGGCGGCATATTGCAATACCGGATCAAGAGCGAGACGGACGGGCACGAGCGCGTCGTCCGCGAGGACCAGACCGAGCGCCGGCCGTAGGATCGCCCTGCCCGCTATCAGGGCCCCAGGAACACGGAACTAGGCGTCCCCGTCAGCCGCGCCGCTTGCGGCTTGGCTCATCCCGTCAAGCGCATGCGACCGCGTTCGGTCACTCCGCAGCGATGCGGGCCGCCTCGGCGGGGGTCGCGAAATAGCGACGGCCGCTGGCCCGTTGGTTCTCGTAGATCGAGCCCTGGTGCTCGGCCGGCGGCAGCGGCATCCGCACCGGCAGCGGCACCAGCCGCGGCGCAAGGCTCGGTTCGCCGACAATCAGCTGCTCGTCGAACTTCTCTATGCCTTCCTTGAGCCCGAGCAGCGGCCAGGCATCGGCGGCGCGATACTGGAACAGCAGGAAGCGGCGGGACCGCCCCGAGAAATTGGTCGCAGAACCGTGTACCGCGCGGACGTGGTGGATCGTGATCGAGCCGGCCTTGCCGAGGCACGGCACGGCGCGCGACAGGTCGATGTTGCAGGTTTCCGGGTCCATCGCGCCGCAGAACCGCCCGTCCGGGCCGTGATGGTCGTAGACCGGCCCCTTGTGGCTGCCCGGCACCACCAGCATCGGACCGTTCTCCATGTCGACATCGTCGATCATGATGCCGACCGCGGCGAGGTCCTCGTTGGTGTGCGGGTAAAACGCCCAGTCCTGGTGCCACTCGATCGGCGCGCCAAAGCCGGCCGACTTCATGTTGAGCTTGCCCGTGTCATAGCGCAGGCTGCCCCACAGATCGCTCAGCAACTCGACGACCTTGGGGTTGCGGCTGGCGCGCATGTAGGCCGGATGGATCGCATGCGGCGCCTTCAGCCGGCGCACCCGCGGCTCGGCCGGTGAATGCGTGTCCTCGAGGTCATAAACCGCATCGTTGGCGCTCACCGCCGCCGACGCGGCAACGAACTCGTCGGTCACCCGCCGCAGCTCCGCGATCTCCTTGGCCGAGAAGATGTTCGGGACGACAATGAAGCCGTCGCGATCATAGGCGGCGCGCTGCGCATCCGTGAGCATAGGGCTTTTCCTCCAAGCCGCGCCCCATGCCAAGGAGCGCCGTATCGAAGCACCTCCGGAATTAAAGCACAGGATTGGGCGTCCTGACATGCAAAAAGCCGCGGTTTTCCGCGGCTTTTGGCGTATTCGATCACCGGAGCGGGCGATGGGATTCGAACCCACGACCCCAACCTTGGCAAGGTTGTGCTCTACCCCTGAGCTACGCCCGCTTGCCGCGATCCATATCATGAGGGGGGAGGGGGGTTGCAAGGGTTTGCGCCGGGACTGGCGGCGGAACTGCGGCGGGACTTGTGCGCCTGCGCCGGCCGCCGCATCGTGCCGCCGATGCCGCCCGCCCCCTGCAGTCCCGAGGCGCTGTTCGCGCGCCTCGACAGCCTCGCCATCCAGCACCGCACCCATTGCCATCCGCCGGTTTTTACCGTCGCCGAGGCGGCGGCGCTGCGCGGCCGCCTGCCCGGCGGCCATTGCAAGAGCCTCTTTTTGAAGGACAAGAAGGGCGGGCTGTGGCTCCTCGTCGCGCTCGAGGAGCGCTCGATTGACCTGAAGCGCCTGGCCGCGGCGCTCGGCGCGCCGCGCTTCTCGTTTGCCAGCCCAAAGCTCCTCTGGGAGGTGCTCGGGGTGCGGCCCGGCAGCGTCACGCCGTTCGCGCTGGTCAACGACGCCGCCCAGCTTGTGAGCGTGGTGCTCGACCAGGGCATGCTGGAGCTGGACCCGCTCAACTACCACCCGCTGCGCAACGACCGCACCACCGCGATCGCGCCCGGCGACCTGTTGCGCTTCATCGCGGCCTGCGGGCATCGGCCGCGCATCGTCCAACCGGCGGCCATTGGCGCCCGCCGCCGCAGCGCCCTGAAAACCGCTGCTGCGGCGCCCGCGGCGCTTGTCATCGGCCTCGCCCGCCGCCATGTTTTGGGCAGCATCTCCGGGGAGCATACCCTATGGCGAACGAACCTCTGATCGGCGGCGGCGGCGCCGCGGCCGGGGCGGCGGCGGTGGCCATCAAGGACGTCAGCACCGCCGATTTCATGGCCGAGGTCGTCGACGCCTCGTTCGACCAGCCGGTCATCGTCGATTTCTGGGCGCCGTGGTGCGGCCCCTGCAAGCAATTGGGGCCGATCCTCGAAAAGGTGGTGCGCGCCGCCAACGGCGCGGTGCGCATGGTCAAGCTCAACATCGACGACAACCCCGAGATCGCGCAGCAGATGCGCATCCAGTCGATCCCGGCGGTCTATGCCTTCAAGGATGGGCGGCCGGTCGACGGCTTTGTCGGGGCGCAGCCGGAAAGCCAGGTGAAGCAATTCGTCCAGCGCCTCGGCGGCGCGGCGGCCGGGCCGTCGCCGGTCGAGCAGGCGATGCAAATGGCGAAGGAAGCGGCGCAGGCCGGCGACCACAACACCGCCGGCGCGCTCTATGCCCAGGTGCTGCAGCGCGAGCCTGAGAGCGCCGAGGCGCTGGCGGGCCTCGCGCGGGCGATGATCGGGCGCGGCGAACTCGAGCAGGCGCGCGAGGTGCTCGGCCAGGCGACGGCCGAGGTCGCGCGGCACGCCGAGATCGCCGCGGCGCACTCCGCCCTCGAACTCGCCGAGCAGGGGCAGAAGGCCATGGGGTCGGCCGGCAAGCTGCAGGCGCGCCTCGCGCAGAACGCCGACGATCACGAGGCGCGGCTCGAACTGGCGACGGCACTGTTTGGCGCCGGCCAGCGCGAGGCGGCGATCGACGAGCTCTTGACCCTTTTCAAGCGCGACCGCAACTGGGACGACCAGGCGGCGCGCCGGCAGCTCGTCAAGTTTTTCGAGGTCATGGGGCCGACCGATCCCTTGACCTTGAGCGCGCGGCGGCGCCTCTCGTCGCTGATGTTTTCCTGAGGGCGGCGCGATGCGGATGCTGACGGCATGAGCGACCGGCCGAGCACGCGGGAGCCCATAGTGCTGCCGCAGGTGCTGCCGATCTTCCCGTTGACCGGGGTCTTGCTGCTGCCGCGCGGGCGGCTGCCGCTCAACATCTTCGAGCCGCGCTATCTGGCGATGACCAGCGATGCGCTGGGCGGCGAGCGCCTCATCGGCATGGTGCAGCCGAGCGAGCCGCAAAACGACGGCCGCGGCGGCGGCGGCATCAGCCCGGCGCTCTATCCGGTCGGTTGCGCCGGCCGCCTGACCCAGTTCAGCGAAACCGACGACGGGCGCTACCTGATCACGCTGACCGGCGTTTCGCGCTTTCGCATCGTCGAGGAATTGCCGCTGCTGTCGGGCTATCGCCGCGTCGTCCCCGACTGGCTGCCGTTCGCCGACGACCGGCGGCGGCCGGAGGATTTCGCGTTCGACCGCGAGCGGCTGCTGCGCGGCCTCAGGGGCTATTTCGCGCAGCGCAAGATCGAAGCCGATTTCGAGGCGATCGAGAAGGCGCCGGGCGAGTACCTGGTGACTTCGCTCGCGATGGCCTGCCCGTTCGCGCCGAGCGAGAAGCAGGCGTTGCTCGAAGCTTCCGATCTCGACGCCCGCGCCGAACTCTTGACCGCGCTCGTCGAGATGGCGGCGATCGAGTCGCCGCGCGAGGACAACGGCGGCGCCGGCACGCGCCACTGAGGGTAGCGGGAAGCGGCAGGAGGCGGTATGGACGAGCCCTCCGACATCGACCCGAAGCTGCTGGAAATCCTGGTCTGCCCCTTGACCAAGGGGCCGCTGCGTTACGACCGCGCGGCGCAGGAATTGGTCAGCGAGGAAGCCGGCCTCGCCTATCCGATCCGCGACGGCATCCCGATCATGCTGGTCGACGAGGCGCGCCCGCTCGGCGACGACGAGAAGCGGGCAAAAGGCCCGCCCCAGCCGTGAGGCCCACTAGCTTGAGGCATGGCCGGTGAGCGACCGCGGGCCGTGGCCCACCGAACTGCGGCTGAGACGCGCCGAGAAGCGCCTCGACATCACCTTCGACGACGGCAGGCAGTTCAGCCTGCCGGCCGAGTATCTCCGGGTCGAAAGCCCGTCCGCCGAATTGCAGGGCCACGGGGCGGGCGAAAAGGCGATCATCGGCGAGCGCGCCCACGTCGGCATCCTCGCGCTGGAGCCGGTCGGTAATTACGCGGTGCGCATCAAATTCGACGACCTGCACGACACCGGCCTTTTTTCCTGGGACTACCTCTACCAGCTCGGCGTCGAATACGACAAACGCTGGCCCACTTACCTCACCGCCCTCGCCGCCCGCGGCCTCAGCCGCGAACCCCGCCGCGGGTGAAGGGGTGGCCGCCCTGGCGCGCGACGATCCGGTCCTCAAACGCTTCCGTGAAGCGCTTGATGCGCTGTACGGCAAGCGGATCGAGCGCGTCGTGCTGTATGGCTCCCGCGCGCGTGGCGATCACCGGGCCGATTCCGATTACGACGTCGCCGTATTTCTGCGGGACTTTGCCGACCGTTGGCAGGAGGTTCACCGCATCATTCCGATCGTCACGGAGATCCTCTACGACGACGAGGCCTTTATCCACGCTCTGCCCTATCGCGCCGGGGCCTATCGGGATCGCACCTCGCTAATGCGGGAGATTCGCCGTGATGGCGTCGATCTGTGACGCCGGAGGCCGCCGGTCATCTTGAGAAGGCGCGTCATTGCCTCACCCGTGCGCGCGTCATCCTTGCTGCCGAGGTTCCCGATGTTGCGGCGCGCGAAGCCTACCTTGCCGCCTTCCATGCGGCGCAGGCGTTGATCGCCGAGCGCACCGGCAAGGCCGCCAAGACGCATAAGGGCGTGCACGTGCAATTTGCCCGGCTGACCCGTCAGGAGCCGCGGGTCGATTTGCAGCTGCGGCAATTCCTGCCGCAATCCTACGACATCAAGTCGATTGCCGATTACGGGCTGGGTTCGAGTGACGACGTGCCCGTGGCGCAAGCCGTGGCAGCGATCGAAACCGCGGCGCGTTTTGTCGAATGCATCGGCGATCTTCTGGCGTGAGGGGTTCTTTCTACCGGCTCGACCTGGAGACGACCACCGCTGGCCTGCCTAACTCGCCGCTCCCGCTTGGACCTTCTATAAGGGTTCGCCGCGAGCCAGCCTGGGGCGGTCGCCGATGGTGCCCATCGCGTGGCGCATCAGGAGGCGCTTTAAGGGCGGCAACCGGTGGACCGCGGCGAGGCCGAGGTCGCGGGCGAGGCGGAGGGGCGGGATCGTGTTGGAGAACAGGCGGTTGAGGCCGTCGGTGACGGCGGCCAGCAGCAGCGCGTCGGGACGGCGGCGGCGCTGGTATTCTTCCAAGAGCGCCCCGTCGCCGATGTCGAGGCCGCGCCGGCGCTGGTCGATGATCAGTTCGGCGAGGAGTGCGACGTCGCGGATGCCGAGGTTGAGCCCCTGTCCGGCGATCGGGTGGATGACATGCGCCGCCTCGCCAATGAGCGCCAGGCGGCGCGCCCAGTAGCGCTCGGCCTGCAGCAGCGCGAGCGGATAGCTCCAGCGCGGCCCGATCGGCTCGATGGGGCCGAGAAAGCCGCCGAAGCGGACGCCGAGTTCGGCCGCGAAGGCCGCCTCGGGCAGCGCCAGCAGGGCCGGCGCGAGGTTGGCATCCTCGGTCCACACGATGGAAGACCTGTTCCCGGTCATCGGCAGGATCGCGAAGGGGCCGGCGGGGAGGAAATGCTCGATCGCGATGCCGGCGTGCGGCCGTGCGTGCGCGACGGTCGTCACGATGCCGGTCTGCCGGTAGCGCCATTCGAGGGCGCCGATCCCGGCCGCCCGGCGCAATGGCGAGCGGCCGCCGTCGGCGGCGGCGACGAGGCGCGCGCGCAACCGTTCGGCGCCGTCGAGCCGCGCGACGGCGCCGCCTTCCCCGGCATCGACCCCGAGGATCCGGCGCGGCGCCATCAGCCGCAGCGTCGGCAACTCGCCAGCGCGCTCGAGGAGGGCGCGGCGCAGCACCCGATTCTCGACGATGTAGCCGAGCGGCGTGGCGCCGGCCAGGTCGGCGCTGTCGTAATGCAGGAAGAGCGGCGATTCGTCGTCGGCGACGCGGATCTCGCGGATCGGCTCGGCCTCGCCGGCGATCCGCGGCCACAGCCCGATGCCGCCCAAGACCAGGCGCGAGCCGTAGGCGATCGCCGAGGTGCGGCCGTCGAAGCCTTCGCCCGCCATCGCCGCCGGGTCCTGCGGGTCGACGACCGCGACCTGGAGCCCGGCGCCGGCGCAGGCGACGCCGAGCAACAGCCCGGCAAGCCCGGCGCCCGCGATCACCAGCTCGGCATCATCCGCCATCGGGGCCATGGGGGAAGGATGGCGATCGTCCATGGCCAAGTCCAGCCCGACCCCGCGCTTCCGCGACCGGCGGCATTGGCGTAAGCTCGCGGCGATATTTTCGTGCCCAGGATGGTCGCGTGCCGCTCAACCCGCAGTTCGACGATCTGTCGGATTATCCGTTCGAGGCGTTGCGCACGCTGCTCAACCCGGTGGCGCCCAGGGTCAACGACGCGCCGATCGTGATGTCGGTCGGCGAGCCGCAGCACCAGCCCCCTGCCCTGTTGACCGAAACGCTCGCGGCGCATGCCGACGAATGGAACAAGTATCCGCCGATGGCCGGCACGCCCGAGTTGCGCCAGGCGATCGGCCAATGGCTGACGCGGCGCTACCGCCTCGGCGGCGGCGCGCTCGACCCCGAGCGCCACGTCCTCAACCTCGCCGGCACCAAGGAGGGGCTCTATCTCCTCGCCAGCCTCGTCGTACCGCGCCGCAAGGGCGGCGGCCGGCCGGTCGTGCTGGTGCCCAACCCCTATTACCTCGTCTACAACGGCGCCGCGACGATGGCCGGGGCTGACGCGGTCTTTCTCGACGCGACGCGGGCCAACAATTTCATGCCCGACCTTGGCGCCATCCCGCGCACGGTGCTGGAGCGCACCGCGCTCTTCTACCTGTGCTCGCCGGCCAACCCGCAGGGCACCGTCGCCAGCCTCGACTACCTGAAGCAGGCGGTGACGCTGGCGCGGCTCTACGATTTCGTGCTGGCGGTCGACGAGTGCTACGCCGAGATCTACGACCGCGCGGCGCCGCCCGGCGCGCTCGAAGCCTGCGCCGCGCTGGGCCAGGGCGCCGGCAACGGGTTGTTCGACCGGGTCGTCGTGTTCCATTCCTTGTCCAAGCGCTCGAGCGCGGCGGGGCTGCGTTCCGGCTTTGTCGCCGGCGATCCGCGCCTGATCGGCCATTTTAAGCATTTGCGCGATTATGGCGGCTGCCAGGTGCCGCTGCCGGTGCAGGCGGCCGCGGCGGCGCTGTGGCGCGACGAGGCGCATGTCGAGGAAAATCGCGCGCTTTATCGTCGCAAATTCGATATCGCCGAGCAGGCGATCGGCGACCGCTTCGGCTTCTACCGCCCGGATGGCGGCTTTTTCCTGTGGCTCGACGTCGGCGACGGCGAGGCGGCGGCGCTCAAGCTGTGGCGCGACGCGGCGATCCGCGTGCTGCCCGGCGGCTATACGGCGCGCGCCGCGCACGGCCGCGACAATCCGGGCCGGCAGTATATTCGCCTGGCGATCGTGCATGACGAGGCGACGCTCGCCGCCGCCTTCGCGCGGATCCGCCAGGTGTTGTAACGGCGCGCGGGCGGCTGCCGGCTGGGGGGCCGGCGCCCGCGCGCAGCTTAAGGGTGGGGGACCACGAGATGCCGAGATCGGCGCAATTGTCGGCGAGCGGCTTTGGCCGCGTTTATTGGCGGCAGCGCTGGCACGGCTGGAGCGACCTCGCGGCCAGCGCCGGCCGTCGGCTCTACTGGGTGCTGGGCGCGGCGCTGGTGATCGCCAGCCTGCTTCTGGTGCTGGCGCTGTTGACGTTCGACCCGGGCGATGCTTCGCTCGACACCGCCGCCGACACGCCGGCGCGCAACTTTCTCGGCCGCGACGGGGCAGTCATCGCCGACCTCCTGATCCAGACGATCGGGCTGGCGTCCTACCTGATCCCGGCGGCGACGCTCGGTTGGGCCTTTCGGCTCTTGCTGCAGCGGCCGCTACGGCGCGCCTTTCGCCGCGTGATGCTGCTGCTCGGCGCGCTGGTGCTGGGCGCCGCCGCCTGCGCCATCCTGCGGCCGGAGCTGGCGCTGCCGGCCGGCGCGGGCGGCGCCATCGGCGCGGCGCTGCAGGGGCTCGTTTTGCGCGCCGGCTTGCCCGCGCTGGCCTTGCCGCTGGCGATGGGCGAGGCGGCGCTCGTTGCGCTGCTGCTGTTGGCGAGCGTCGGCCTGTCGCCCGGCGACTGGCGCGACATCGGCCGCGGCGCCGGCCGGGTGGCGCGCGTCTCCGGCCGCGGCACGCTGGCGGCCGCGGCGCTCGGCGGGCGCCTCATCGACCGCTGGCAACAGCGCCGCGAGCTGCGCGACATGGCCGCCGCCCGCTCGGCGCCCGCGAACGGCGGTCGAGAGCCGCGCGCCCGCTCGGTCGTGACGCCGCTCACCGGCCGCCGCGAGCCGCTGCTCGGCCGCGCCGCCGCGCCGGCCACGCCCGAAATCGCCGACGCCGCCGCTCCGGCGACTACCACCGGGCGCCTCGTCCGCCTGGTGGTGCCGCGGGCAAAGCCGGCCGCGCCCGGCCGCCGCGCCGAGCAGGAATTGCAGCCCGGCCTCGACCTCGCCCCCGAGCGCGAGCCGCTGCTGCCGCCGCTTGCGCTATTGACCAAGCCGCCGGAGGTCAAAACCGCCTCGGTCGACGAGGAGGCGCTCGCCAAGAACGCCCGCATGCTCGAGGCGGTGCTCGAGGATTACGGCGTGCGCGGCCAGATTGTCCAGGTCCGCCCCGGCCCGGTCGTGACGCTCTACGAACTGGAACCGGCGCCCGGCATCAAGGCCTCGCGCGTCATCGGCCTCGCCGACGACATCGCCCGCTCGATGAGCGCGATATCGGTGCGCGTCGCGGTGGTGCCCGGCCGCACCGTGATCGGCATCGAGCTCCCCAACCAGAAGGCCGAGACGGTGTTCCTGCGCGAGCTTCTGGACTCACCGGCCTATGAAAAGCACGCCGGCCGCCTCGTCCTCGGCCTCGGCAAGGACATCAGCGGCGAGCCGGTCATCGCCGACCTCGCGCGCATGCCGCATCTATTGATCGCCGGCACCACCGGCTCGGGCAAATCGGTCGGCATCAACACGATGATCCTCTCGATCCTCTACCGGATGCCGCCGGAGCGCTGCAAATTCATCATGGTCGATCCGAAGATGCTGGAGCTCTCGGTCTATGACGGCATCCCGCACCTGTTGGCGCCGGTCGTCACCGACCCGAAAAAGGCGGTGCTCGCGCTGAAATGGACCGTGCGCGAGATGGAGAGCCGCTACCAGAAAATGTCGAAGCTCGGCGTCCGCAACATCGACGGCTTCAACACCCGCCTGCGCGAGGCCGCCGACAAGGGCGAAAGCCTGATCCGCAAGGTGCAGACCGGCTTTGACCCGGAATCGGGGCAGCCGATCTTCGAGGAACAGCCGTTCGACGCCACCGAGCTGCCGCTGATTATCGTCGTGGTCGACGAGATGGCCGACCTCATGCTGGTCGCCGGCAAGGAGATCGAGGCCGCCGTGCAGCGCCTGGCGCAGATGGCGCGGGCCGCCGGCATCCACATCATCACCGCGACGCAGCGCCCCTCGGTCGACGTCATCACCGGCACGATCAAGGCCAATTTCCCGACCCGTATCAGCTTCCAGGTGACCAGCAAGATCGACAGCCGCACCATTCTGGGCGAAGGCGGCGCCGAGCAGCTCCTGGGCCGCGGCGACATGCTCTATATGGCCGGCGGCGGCCGCGTCACGCGCGTCCACGGCCCCTTCGTCACCGACGAAGAGGTCGAGCGCGTCGTCTCGCACCTCAAATCGCGCGCCGAACCCGATTACATCGACGACATCACCGAGGATGACGGTCCCGCCGACCCCTATGCCGGCGACGACGAGGGCGGCTCCGGCGACGGCCTCTACGACCAGGCCGTGGCCCTCGTCTGCCGCGAGCGCAAGGCCTCGACGAGCTTTGTCCAGCGTCACTTGCAGATCGGCTACAACCGCGCCGCCCGCCTGATCGAGCGCATGGAAGCCGAAAGCGTCGTCAGCCAGGCCAACCACGTCGGCAAACGCGAAGTGCTGGCTCCGCCGGGGCGGTGAGCGGTGCACTGACCGTCCCGCAAAAAAATCACGTCATATCGGGGCACCGCAGGCGTAGGGCGGAAAAGCGCAGCGCCTTCCGCCAAGTTCGGCCCGCTGCACCGCGTCTGGGTGGCGGATGACGCTCCGCTTATCCGCCCTACCGGGTGGCGCGGGTTACTTGGTCTGGAAGGTGTAGTTGCAGCTGGGGGAGGCGATGGTGGCGGTGGCGCTCAAGCCTTGGATGCGGCCGGTCATCCGGATGAGGCCGCTGGGAACGCGGGCGGCGGCGGTGAAATTGCCTTTTGCGTCGATCCGGCCGCGCAGCGTGGTGGCGAAGCGCGGTACGTAGGCAAAGCTGACTTCGCCGCGCGCGACGTTCAGCGGATAGACCGCGGCCAGGGGCGGCGGGGTGCAGTCGCCGCTGACGGTCCGGGTCAGGGTCAATTCGCCGACGTATTGGCCGTCGAACGCGGCGGCGCCCTGCGCCCATGCGGTCGTCGCGACGGCCGCACCGAAGAGCAGGCCCACTCCCAGCCATCGCAGCATGTCGCGCGTCCCGATCCGGAGTTCGCCTTGCAGGTTAGCCGAGCGTTACATCCGGCGCGCCGCCGGCGCAAGCCGTCCCCAGCGAACGGCGGCGCGAAATCGGCCGCGGAGACGGCCGCGGCGACAAAAGCGAGCCGGGCGCCGGGCTTCTTGACTTTTAGAGAATATTGCTATATATTACGCATTGAACCGATCCGGATTGCCACCGGCCAGTCGGTTGGAGAGGGAATGCATGCCTGCTGATTCCCAGCTATTACAGGCTTACAGGATGCGCAGTGCGGCGATTTGGCAGGCGCTGTTGAAGCGATCCGGCTGGCGCATCGCCGGCCTTGCGCCATCCCGCGTCAATGCGGATAGAGCAATTACATCGACGCCAAGGCGAGGCGCTAAGCCGCATTGCAGCGGCCCGCGGTGGGACTATTTGGATTGAGGCTGCGCTTGTCGGCCGCGATGAGGGAAAGGGCGCCCGTTGACGATCATTGCGCAATGCTGCCGCGCGTCGCTCGCAGTGCTGGTGCTCGCGCTTGGCACGGTGGTTGCGGCGGCCGCGCCGGTGCCGGCGGCGCTGACCCCGCAGGACACGCTGGAATTGCAGCGGATCGCGGTCTATCTCAACGGTATCCGCACGATGAGCGCGCAGTTTCAGCAGGTCGCCAATAACGGCGGGCGCAGCAGCGGGCGCGTGTGGGTGGCGCGGCCGGGGCGAATGCGGTTCGAATACGATCCGCCCAGCCCGATTACTCTCCTGGCCGACGCGACCTCGGTCTATTACTGGGACAAGGAATTGAACCAGACGTCGAAATACGATCTGCGCTCGACCCCCGCCTGGTTCTTCCTGCGCGATCCGATCAATTTCGGGTCGGACGTCGTCGTCACCCGCTTCGATCATCCGGGGCCGGCGGTGCGCGTCACGGTGGTCGAGACGGCGCAGCCCGACGCCGGCTCGCTGACGCTGGTCTTTACCGAAAATCCACTGGCGCTGAGGCAATGGATTGTCGTTGATCAGCAGGGCAAGACGACGACCGTCAACCTGTCCGATTTGCAATTCGGTATGGCGCTCGATCCCCGGCTGTTTCAATATCAATATCTCTTCAGCGGCGCGAACCGCTGAGAGTAATAGAAAAGCGAGCCCTTGATGTCTGGTCGCAGCGTTCCGTTCATTGGCATCCCGTGTTGCGTTCGCATGATCCACGAGCGCCCGTTCCACACCGCGAGCGAGCGCTATTCGGATGCGTTGATCGAGGCGGCCGGGTGCATGCCGGTGCTGATCCCGGCGATCGGCGCAAAAACCGATTGCGCGGCGCTGCTCGACCGGCTCGACGGGCTGCTCATTACCGGCAGCCCGAGTAATGTCGAGCCTTACCACTACGGCGGCCGGCCGAGCCAGGAAGGCACGCTGCACGACCCCGACCGCGACGCGACGACGTTGCCGCTGATCCGCGAGGCGGTGCGCCGCGACTTGCCGGTGTTGGCGATCTGCCGCGGCATCCAGGAGCTCAACGTCGCGCTTGGCGGCACGCTGCATCAGCGCATCTTCGAGATGCCCGAGCGTTTCAACCACCGCCGGCGGCGCGGGGCGATGACGCTCGACCAGCGCTACGGCCCCGCCCACAGCGTCGCGCTGACGCCGGAGGGGAGGCTGACGCAGCTGGCCGGCGGTGCCGCCGAAATCATGGTCAACTCGCTGCACGGCCAGGGGATCGATCGGCCGGCCGCCGATCTCGTCGTCGAGGCGGTGGCGCCGGACGGGCAGATCGAGGGGGTCAGCCTGCCAGGTGCGCGATTCGTCGTCGGCGTGCAGTGGCACCCGGAATACAAGGCGCTGGAAAACCCATTCTCGCGCGCGCTGTTCACGGCGTTCGCGCAAGCCTGCCATGCAACCGTAGCGGGATCTGCGACAAACCGCCGCGCAGCGTAACGGGAATAAGCTTAAGTTCCCGATTCGTGCATGCTTTTTCAGAAAGCTCGCATGCACGAATCGCATTTCGCCGCGGCCGGGCCATCCCCATCTTCTGTTTCCAGAAGCGGAGAGGGTGCCAAAGCCCTCTTGTAACCGACCCCGTTTCCCCTGCGGGTTCGGGTTTCCCCCAAGCGCTTCTGACAGAGAAGGCGCCCGGTCCTCCCCCCCGACCGGGCGCCGCTTTGTTTGCAGCGGCACCCTCTTGCGGCGGCCGCCGCCCACCGCCAAGCTGACAAATCGATCGAACCTGGCGGGTGGCGGTGCGCCTCATTACCTGGAACATCAACTCGGTGCGGCTGCGCGTCGAGCTCGTCCGCCGGCTGCTCTCCGAACAGCAGCCCGAAATATTGTGCTTGCAGGAGACCAAGACGCCGGACGAGCTGTTCCCGCGCGAGGCCTTCGAGGATCTTGGCTACCGCCATATGCTGGTGCACGGCATGAAGGGCTATAACGGCGTCGCAATCCTGTCGCGCCTGCCGTTCGCCGCCACCGCGACGCGGGCATGGTGCGCCCGGACCGATTGCCGCCACGCCGTCGTCGAGCTGCCCGGCGGCATCGAATTGCACAACATCTACGTGCCGGCCGGCGGCGACGTGCCCGACCCCGAGGCCAACCCGAAATTCGCCCACAAGCTGCAGTTTCTCGACGAGCTGACGGCATGGTTCGCCGCCGAGCGCGATGCCGGGCGCAAGATGATCGCGGTCGGCGATCTCAACATCGCGCCGCTCGAAACCGACGTGTGGTCGCACAAGCAATTGCTCGGCGTCGTCAGCCATACCCCGGTTGAGGTCGCACGCCTCGCGGCGCTGCAGCAGGCCGGCGGGTTTGTCGACGCGGTGCGGCATTTCGTGCCGCCGGACCAGCGTCTCTACACCTGGTGGAGCTACCGCAACCGCGACTGGGCGGCGAGCGACCGCGGCCGCCGGCTCGACCACGTTTGGGTGACGCCGCCGCTGGTCGGCGGGCTGACGGCGGCGCGGGTCCACCGCGACAGCCGCAGCTGGGACAGGGCATCGGACCACGTGCCGGTGACGCTCGAATTGGGCGGCTGACGGCCCCGGAATATGCTCTAAAGGAGCCGTGATCGCCTGAGGGAGGCAGCATCATGCCGTACGGCGGCAACGACTGGCTGGCGCTGACCGAAGAAGCCGCGCTCGAGCCGGACATCGCAATCTGCGATCCGCACCATCATTTCTGGGATTTTCGCACGGCGCGCGTGCCCTATCAGCGCTACCTGCTGCACGAATTGATGGCCGATCTCGGCCGCGGCCACAACGTGCGCTCGACCGTCTTCATCGAGGCGCGCGCGATGTACCGGCCCGCGGGGCCGGCCGAGCTGCGACCGGTCGGCGAGGTCGAGTTCGTCCAGGGGTTGGCGGCGGCGAGCGCCAGCGGGCTTTATGGCCCCTGCCGCGCCGCGGCGGCGATCGTCGGACATGCCGATCTCAAACTAGGTGATCGCGTGGAAGTGGTACTGCAGGCGCTGCAAGCGGCCAGCCCCAACCGCTTCCGCGGCATCCGCCACACCGTCACCTGGGACCCGCACCCCGACGTCGAGAACCGCGAAAGTGAGGGTGTGCTGGCCAGCGCCGGATATCGCGCCGGAGCGCGGGTGCTGGCGCGGATGGGGCTGTCGCTCGACACCGGCGTGTGCTTTCCGCAATTGCCCGAGCTGGCGGAATTCGCCCGCGCCGTGCCCGACCTGACGATTGTGCTCAATCACCTCGGCGGCCTCAACCGGAGCGGCCCCTTCGCCGGCAAGGACGATGAGGTGCTGGCCGTCTGGCGCAGCGGCATCGCCGCGGTCGCGCAATACCCGAACGTCAACCTCAAGCTCGGCGGCATCGGCATGCCTCGCATGGGGTTCGACTGGTACACCCGCGATACGCCGATCGGCTCCGAGGAATTGGCGGCCGCGATGGCGCCGTTGATGAGCTATTGCGTTGAGAAATTCGGCCCCAATCGCTGCATGTTCGAAAGCAATTTCCCGGTCGACAAGGTGTCGTTCTCCCACCCGGTCCTGTTCAACGCCTTCAAGCGCTTTTCCAAGCAATATTCCGCCTCCGAACGGGCGGCGTTGTTCCATAACACGGCGGCGCGCGCCTACCGGATCGGCAACGACTGACCAGGCCCGTCATGGCGAGCCTGCGAAATTACGGCGAGACAAAACCCGTCCGATACGGTGATATCGGCGGCACCGCGCTGCGAGGACCCAAGCGATGATCACGAAATTCGACAGCTCCTACTACGGCACCGCCGACATGGAGAACCTCGGCTACAAGGGCACGCCGATCAACGATCGGTGCTATCCGCAGGAGCAGTTTGCCAAGGCGCTGCGCAAGGTGGTGACCTACGCCAAGTGCATGGACGAGCGCGGCTTCAACACGTTCTGGATGGCGGAGCATCATTTCCAGCCCGAGGGGACGGAGCTGATCCCGAACCTGCTGATGATGGCGATGCACCTCTGCGGCGTGACGAAGAACCTGAAGATCGGCTGCGGCTTTAACGTCGTGCCGATGTGGCATCCACTGCGGCTCGCCGAAGACTACGCAATGGCTGACATCCTGACCGGCGGGCGGGTGATTTTCGGCGTCGCCCGCGGCTACCACACCCGCGAGGTCGAGAGCTTCGGCCGGCCGCTGATCGACCAGGCGGCGAACCGCGAGGATTTCGAGGAAGGCGTCGACGTCATCTTCAAGGCCTTCGAGGGCAAGCCGTTCTCGCACAAGGGAAAGTACTACACGATCCCGCCGGAGGTGCCGTATCGCGGCTATACGCTGAAGGAGATTACGTTGGTCCCGGCGCCCGAACGCCGGCCGGTCGAATGCTGGCAACCGATACAATCGGGCTCGGAGCGCGCCTTCGACTTCATGGCGAAGCACGGCATCAGCGGCGTCATTGGTGGCGGCTCGGCGGAGGGCGGCGCGGTTGACCGCCATATGGAAGGCTTCCGCCAAGCCTATGCCCGTCGCGGCGTGCAGTTGCAACCCGGTGAGCGGCTCGCGCTCGGCTACCAGTTCCACATCGCGGCGAGTCGCGAGCAGGCGATCCGCGAAGCCGCGCCGCATTACGAGGAGAACATGAAGATGTTCGGCGAATTGCGCCTCGTGCGCGCGCTCAGCGACGAGCAGATCGCGGCGATGCGCGACCCGGTGCTGGCCGGCACCGTCAAGCTGCCGACGATCGAGGACGCGGTGAAGGCGGGCGGCTTCCTCGCCGGCACCCCAGCCGACATCATCGAGCAGCTGAAGGCGGTAGAGAAGCGCTACCCCGGCCTCGATCGGGTGATCTGCGCGACGCCGCTCGGCACCCCGCTCGACATCCAGCTGGAAGACCTCGACCGCTTCTCGAAGGAGGTCATGCCGGCGTTCCGCAGCGCCAAGATCGCCGCCGCCGCCGAATAGCCGAGCGCCCCAGCCGGGGCAGCGGCAGGCGAAAGGCGCGTTGGCTGTCGTAATTTTGACACTCGTCAAAATGTCGCTTGACGGACCTGCGCTTGCCGACTATTCGATGATCGTCGAAGAGGCAAGGGCATCGGCATGGATCAAACGCGTGCGATCGCAGCGCTTGGCGCACTGGCGCAGGAAACCCGCCTCGCGCTGTTTCGTCTGCTGGTGACCTGCGGGCCCGAGGGCTTGCCGGCCGGCACCATCGCGCTGCGCCTTGGGGTCGTGCCGTCGTCCCTGTCCTTCCATCTGCAGCAGCTGGTGCACGCCGGCCTGATCACGCAGCGCCGATTGAGCCGGCAGCTGATCTATTCGGCCGAGTACGGCACGATGAACGCCCTGCTGGTTTATCTGACCGAAAACTGCTGCGGCCGCGAGGCGGCCTGCCCGCCCTTATGCGACGCCGCCGCCGGCTGCGCCGACGCCACCGCGAAACCTTCTGCCGCATAGGAGGCGGGCAATGGACAATGCGCAGATCAAGGACATGGTGCGGGCCCGCTATGGCCGCATCGCGGCGGCCCGCGAGGCGAGCTGCTGCGAGCCGGCGACGACAGCGTGCTGCGGCCCCGAGGCCACCGAAGATTTCGACGCGAAGGCGCGGCGCATAGGCTATTCCGCGGCGGAGCTCGCGGCGGTGCCCGACGGCGCGAACCTTGGGCTCGGCTGCGGCAACCCGCAAGCCATTGCCGCGATGCAGCCGGGAGAGACCGTCGTCGACCTCGGCAGCGGCGCTGGGTTCGACTGCTTTCTGGCGGCGCAGCAGGTCGGCGCGAGCGGTCGCGTGATCGGCGTCGACATGACCCATGAGATGCTGAAAAAGGCGCGCGACAACGCGGCCGCGATTGGCGCCGCCAACGTCGAATTCCGCCTCGGCGAACTCGAACACCTGCCGATCGCCGACAATACGGCGCAGGTCGTGATCTCGAACTGCGTGATTAACCTCGTCCCCGACAAGGAGCAGGTGTTTCGCGAGGCGTTTCGCGTGTTGCAGCCGGGCGGCCGGCTGGCGGTCTCGGACGTCATCAATACCGCGCCGCTACCGGCGGAATTGGCCGCCGATCCCAGCCTCTTGTGCGGCTGCGTCGCGGGCGCCGCATCGGCCGAACGCATCGCCGCATCGCTCGCCGCCGCCGGGTTTGTCGACGTCCGGGTCACCCCGAAACCGGCCAGCCGAGCATTTATCGCGACCTGGGCGCCGGGACGCGGCATCGAGGATCACGTCGTCTCGGCGATCGTCGAAGCGCGCAAGCCCTGAGGCCGGCGGGCCGTCATGAACGACGCGCGAACCTACAATGTCCTCTTTCTCTGCACCGGCAACTCGGCCCGCAGCATCCTCGCCGAGGCGCTGATCGAGCATTGGGGAAGGCGCCGCTTCACGGGCTACAGCGCCGGCAGTTTTCCCAAGGGCAGCGTGCATCCGCTGGCGGTCGAGCTCTTGGCAAGGCTCGGCCTGCGCACGGACGGGCTGCGCAGCAAAAGCTGGGATGAATTCGCCCGGCCCGGCGCACCGGTGATGGATTTCGTTTTCACGGTCTGCGATCAGGCGGCCAGCGAAATCTGCCCGATCTGGCCGGGCAACCCGCTCACGGCGCATTGGGGCGTGCCGGACCCGGCGGCGGTCGACGGGCCCGAGATCGTGCGCCGCAACGCATTCCGCGACGCGCTGCGGGCTCTCGAAAGCCGCATCAAGCTGTTCGCGGCGTTGCCGATCGACAAGCTCGAGCAGCTGGCGATCGAACGGCGCATCGCGGAAATCGGCCGCCTCCCGGCCACCCTTGAACCGGCCCCGTGAGCGTCTTCGCAGCGGCCAGCCGGCCGGCGGCGCTGAGCCGGCCGGTCGTGCGGGCAGCGCTGATCGAGCTGATGGCGACCGCCTTCCTGCTGATCGCGGTCGTTGGTTCCGGCATCATGGCCGAGCGGTTGTGCGCCGGAAATACCGGCCTCGCGCTGCTGGCCAACGCGATCGCGACCGGCGGCGCGCTGGTCGCGCTGATCCTGGCCTTCGGGCCGCAGTCGGGCGCGCACATGAACCCGGTCGTGACCCTGGCCGCCGCCTTGACCGAGGGCCTGCGCTGGCATGCCGTCCCGGCCTATATCGCCGCACAGATCGTCGGCGGCATCCTCGGCGTGTGGCTCGCCCACATCATGTTCGACCTGCCGCTGTGGCAGCTTTCGCAGCACGTCCGCGCCGGCCCGCCGCAATGGATCGCCGAGGTAGTGGCGACCTTCGGCCTCCTGATGATCATCTGGGGCTGCCGGGCGCACCGCGAGCCGGTGACGGCGTTCGCGGTCGGCGCCTACATCACCGGCGCCTACTGGTTCACCGCCTCGACCTCCTTTGCCAACCCGGCGGTAACGATCGCGCGGGCGCTGACCGACACCTTCGCCGGCATCCGGCCGGTCGACGCCCCGGAATTCATCATCGCGCAATTCGTCGGCCTCGGGCTGGCGCTGCCCTTGCTGCGCCACGCGCCGCCACCCGGGGCGGCGCAATGACGGCCTGAGGCCACGCCCGATCGGCGGCCGCGGCTGTTCAGCTCGCGGCGGCGAGCTTGTCCTGCGTCTTCGTCTCGAAGTCGCTGGCGTCGTGGCGCTCGTGCAGCTGGTTCGCCGGGTCGCCGGAGAGGCGGTTGACCATGCGCCCGCGCTTCACGGCCGGCCGCGCGTAGACCGTGTCCACCCAGCGCTGAACGTTCTTGTACTCGTGGACGGCGAGGAACTCGGTCGCCCCGTATTGGTCGAACCGCGCCAGCCCGCCATACCATGGGAAGATCGCCATGTCGGCGATCGTGTAGAGGGGTCCCGCGACATACTCGCTCTCCGCCAGCCGGCGATCGAGCACGTCGAGCAGGCGCTTCGTCTCCATCGTGAAGCGGTCGATCGCGTATTCGATCTTGACGTTGGCGTAGGCGTAGAAATGGCCGAAGCCGCCGCCGACGTACGGCGTGCTGCCCATCTGCCACATCAGCCACGACAGGCATTCCGCACGCGCCGCGGTCTCGGTCGGGAGGAATTCCCCGAATTTCTCGGCCAAGTAAATCAGGATGGCGCCGGTTTCGAACACCCGGATCGGCGTGCGGCCGCTGCGGTCGAGCATCGCCGGGATCTTGGAGTTCGGGTTGATCGCGACAAAGCCGCTGCCGAACTGGTCTCCCTCGCCGATCTTGATCAGCCAAGCGTCGTACTCGGCGCCCTTATGGCCTTTCGCCAGCAGCTCTTCCAGCATGATCGTGACCTTGACGCCGTTCGGCGTGCCGAGCGAATAGAGCTGCAGCGGGTGGCGGCCGACCGGCAACGCCTTCTCGTGCGTCGCACCGGCGATCGGGCGGTTGATGTTGTCGAAGCGGCCGCCGGTCCGCTTCTGCCAGGTCCAGACCTTGGGCGGGGCGTAGTCGGGTGTATCGGTCATTCGTCAAGCTCCAGGCGTTTGGGGGGACGCGCGGACGCCGCGCGCAATCGCTTCATCCTACACAATAATCCGGCCGTCGAGCAGGCGCCGCAAGCTGGCTTAAGCGGCGCCCGATCGGAAAGTGGCGGAAGAGGCAGGAGTCGAACCTACCGAAGACGCCTGCGCGCCCTCCAACGGGTTTGAAGCCCGCGCGCCCCACCGGGAGCGGTACTCTTCCACGGCGCAGAATGCCGCGGTCCGGGCGGCGGCGAAAGGGCGTTCAGCGCTGCCGGCCGGCGCGCCGCTTCAGCTTCATCTCGATCATCGCCAGGACGTTGCCGGCGCCATGGCGACGGCACAGCACGGCCAGCGACTTCGGGTCGAGCGGCTCCGGCGCATAATTGATCGCATCGCGCAAGGCGGCGGGCAGTTCGTCGAACACCGCCATCAATTCGCGCAGCAGGGCGCCGCGGTCGGCCATCGCGCGGCGCGCCGACGCCGCTGCGAACTCAGGCAAAGCCCGGCCGGCGCTTGCTCGCGCCCGCCACCAGCGGCCGCAGCGCGCCGGCCGCGGCAACGCCAAGCCCCAGCCCCAAGACGATCGCGGCCGGCCGCACCCCGAGCGTCAGCGACCAGTTGGCGGCGATGACCCGCGCCGGGTCGGCGTGGTAGGCGAAGGCGAAATAGGCCGCTTCACCAAGCGCCGTCAGCACCGCCGCCGCGACGCCGAGGCCGAGTATCCACCCGAGCGGCAGGCGGCCGCGCACCGCGAGCCGCCGCGCCAGCAGACGGTAGCCCATCAGCCAGGCGTAGATCCCGGCCATGATCGTCGGCTCCCACAGATCGAGCTTCGACTGCATGCAGTAATGGATCACTGCCAGGAGGGCGATCAGGTAGACGAGGCGATGCAACCGTTGCCAGCTTCGACCGAGCCGGCGGACCATGCCGTCGGTCGAGGTCGCCGCCAGCGTCGCGAGCCCGACGAGCGCGGCGAAGCCGATCGTCAGGTAGATCCGCCGCACGATCTCGCCCGCGACATGCGCCAGATCGAACATCTGGTCGGCGGTGTAGAGCGTCAGGTGAAAGGCGGCGTAGCAGAACGCCGCGACCCCGACCATGCGGCGCACCAGGATCAGCCGCGGCCATTGCAGGATCGCCCGCAACGGCGTGATCGCCAGCGCGATGAAGACGAGGCGGATCGTCCACAGGCCGATCTGGTGGATCGCCTCGGTGGTCGGCCGCGCTCCCAGCCAGCCCATCGCGAAGGCGGTCATGACCCACGCCGCGGGGCCGCACAGCAGGGCCAACACGGCGAGCTTCAGCGGCGAGGTATGGCCGCTGTAATCCTTCCACGGATACAATCGTCGCTCCGCATGCCGCAGGGCTACAAGGCTATAGGGCTACATCGGCGGCTTGACGCCATCCTTCTCCGCCGTAACGCGGGCCGCCGTCAAGCTGCCGTCGGGCTTTTTGATGGCGATCATGAAGACCGCGGCGCCGGGTTTCAGCAGGCCTGCGTCGCCCGGCACATAGGCGACAACCGGGACATCGGGGCCGACGACGATTGCCGCCTCGCTGCCCTTATACGCGACGTTCAGCACCTGCCCGTCATTGGTGGCCGCGATCCCAGAGACGACGGCATTGGTCATCAGGGCGTTCGGCACGAGGTCGGTCGGGGTCTGTCCCTCGATCCTGGCGCGCAAATTTGCCGGCAGGAAATGGACCTCGAGCGCATGGAGCTTGCCGTCGGTTCCCTTGACCGAGGTCGAGGCGATGAAATCGCCGGCCTTGATGTCGGATAGGCTCTTCTTGGCCACCCCGGACACCGTGAAATCGGGCGCCAGCGTAACCGTCATCGATTGCCCATCGCGCGATTTGACGAGCAGCGTGTTGCCGTCGAGCTTCTCGACCGTGCCGCGGATCCGCACCCGAGCGTCGGCGGGCGGGTTCTGCGCCAGCGCCGGGCCGACAACCAGCGCCAAAAAGGTCGCGGCAATCACCAATCTTCCGATCATTTCCAGCCCCCTGTTCGTTGTATTCGGCGACAGATGGCGTTGCCGGCGCGGTTTTTCCGCTCACATTCGGGTGAGCCTGGCGCTAATTTGCCGTTGCCCCGACCCCGCCCGCGGGAACACCCGTGTTCGCCACCCCGCGCTAAAAGATTGGACCAGCAAGAGATCGGAACGGACAGATGAGCGAGCGCCAGGACAATACCGCGATCGACTGGAAGGAGCACGGCGTCAAGGTGATCCCGGGCGACCAGCTCGACACCAACACGCCGCAGACGCCGGGCATGAACCGCGCCGCGGCGATCAATTTCGCCCGCGTCGGCGCGCAGAAGATCTGGGCCGGCACGGTCCACATCCACGCCAACGCCAAAACCGGCGCGCATCACCACGGGGCGCTAGAAAGCGTCATCTACGTCTTGAAGGGCCGTGCCCGGATGCGTTGGGGCAACAAACTCGAATTCGTCGCCGAGGCCGGGCCGGGCGACTTCATCTTCGTGCCGCCCTACGTGCCGCACCAGGAGATCAACGCCTCCTCCAGCGAGACATTGGAATGCGTGCTGGTGCGCAGCGACAACGAGGCGGTCGTCGTCAATCTCGACATCGAGCCGGTCGAAAAGCCGGAAGCGGTGCGCTGGATCGACCCCGTCCACAAGCACGGGTGAGAGGCTAGCGGCCGCGCAGCACCGGTTTGCGGCGCTCGCGCCAGGCCTGGTGCGCCTCCTTCTTGTCCTCGGTCAATTCCAGCGCCATGAAGCGGTAGAGGTCGGCGTTGGCGGCTTCGCGCAACGACCCGTCCATGCCGAAGGCGACCGCCTCCTTGGCGAGCCGGGCGGCGAGCGGCGGCAGCGCCGCGACATGCTCGGCGACTTCCATCGCGCGCCCCATCAGGTCGGCGTGCGGCACCAGCCACTGCGCGAGGCCGATGCGGTGGGCTTCCTCGGCCTTCAGCGGAAAGCCCATCGCCAGCTTCATCGCCTCGCCGCGGCCGACCCAGCGCGCGAGGCGCACCGTGCCGCCCTGCGCCGGCAGAATCCCGAGCGAGACCTGCGTCAGCCGCCATTCGGCGCGCTCGGAGGCGACGATCAGGTCGCAGCAATAGGTCACGATGCAGCCGATCCCGATCGCATAGCCATTGACCGCGGCAATGAGCGGCTTGGCGAAATCGGAGAGGAGGTTCATCGCCTGGTGGCGGCGGCGCTTCGGCAAGGCTTCGATCGCGTCGGCGATCGAGGCGCTGGTGTGAGTTTTCGGGTCCTTGATGTTGGCGCCGGCGCTGAAGGCGCCGCCGGCTTCGTCGCCGGTCAGGACGACGGCGCGGATCTCGGGGTCGTCCTCGAGCCGCGGCAGCAATTCCTTCAGGCCGTCATTATAGTCCTCGCCCCAGGCGTTCCTCGCCTGCGGCCGCGACAGGGTCAAGACCGCAACGGCACCGCGTTTCTCATAGAGCAACGGCATCGGCTCCTCCTGTCGCTCGCCCTGGCTCCACTATAGGGCCACGGCCCGCCCCGCCGACAAAATTCCCTGCGAGCAGGGAAAATTTCGATTTTTTCTCCGTTATCTCATTGAGTAATAATGTTTCCCCAAAAATAGGAGGGAACTCGAGCAGGGAAACCTCGATCCAGCGGCAGGGGAATATTGTCCACGAGCAGGGAACCAGCAGGGAATTTCGTCCCCGCATGATCGCATCGTATTAATCGCGCAATAACCAGCCAATCATATCGGCGCCGGGCGCGAAAATGCAAGCCCCCGCCAATCGGGCCGTGTTGAGCGCATGGCTGCTTCTCCCACGTGGTAAAAAGAGTCACAAACGGCCTATTTGATCAATGAGTGTAGCAAGACTGCCGAGCAAATCATCATAGGTCAAAATGGAAATTCGTCCGCTAAAAACCCCCTTTAACTGCCGTAGGTGTGCGGTGTCGTAACCGGCATCCCGTCCTGCAATGACAACTCCACGGATGTTACCTACTGTCGTTGGCTCTATCCTCATCTCGGTGAGACAAGATATTCGGTGATCGTCAACTACCTGAAGCCAATTCTGGACTTGGTTTACCGCATGCGTGAGCGGTGCGGCGTGATCGCCATTCTGTCTCAGCAGGCGCATGTTCGCGGGCTCAATTTCGATCAGGACAAGCTCGCGCTGCGGGCTGAGCACCCCGAAATCCGCTACATAGCGCGTCAGTAAGGGTGGTTTGAAAAGGATGCGTTCCGCTGGAAATTGTTGCAACAGAATCGGGTTCTCCTCGATGAATTTCTGGAGGACTTCTTCTCTTGGATTCGAGCTGATAAGATGAACGAACTCTGTACGTAAATTATCTAACGTGGATTTCTCATACAATGGGATAATGCTGGTAGACTGATCGACAACTTGCCTTATACCGAGCAAGCCAAATAGGTTATTTCTCATAGCACGCAGATCGAATTCAACCTTTCTGCAGTCGCAATGAAACGAGTCAGGAAGATCATTGTACCATATGTATCCTTCTGCCTCGATGCCAGTGGTTTTTTCCAACGCAGCATAAGCACCGATCCCCTTATTACATTCATTGCACGATAACTTGATTCGTACGGCCTTGGCCGCTCTGGGATCAGTTTTGATCGCTGCAACACGCTCCGATGTTAGAGGAGTTGGATCAACCTCCCCGGAATAGAACGCTCCGACGGTCCTCTCAGAACCATCCGGCAGCTCCTGGCAGATGTCGTAGCGCCCGGGTCGGGGAAGCGTCAACGGGCTGGGCGGCTTGAACGGGAGCACTGCGGTTGTCCACGTCTCGTCCAATTGCAGCATCAACAACGAACCCCTGCCGCCGGTCAATGGGGGGACGGGATTTGCCTCGCGAGATAGTCCGACGTTCACAAAGCCTAGTTGCTCTCCGCTCTCGGATCGGATCTTAATGCGAATATCTGGCCCTGAAGACAAATGGCGCAAAGCAAAGACAAGATTGACATCGCTTAACACAGCGGGATGGAAATAAAAAAGAATGATATTTTTTAAGCCAATGATATTCCATTTCAATAACTCGGTGTTGCCGTCGCGCAAATTTGCCGCTCGCTCTGCAATGCCGAGGAACACAAGCTCCGGTATTTCTTGGTCTGAATCCATTGGCTGTACGAACTCGACCGCTAAATGACTCCGTCGCGCTTCAGGTCGGCAATCTCGTTCTCCGCGAGGCCGAGCCAGCCGCCGTAGATTTCGGCGTTGTGCTGGCCGAGTTTCGGGCTCGGCAGGGTCTCCACCGGGTCGGCGCCGTGCACAAGCAGCGGCGTCGTCGGCACCGTCAGCGGGCCGATCTCGTCGTGCACGATGTCGGCGAGAAAGCCGCGCTCGTGCATGTGCACATCGTGCATGACCTCGCCGACGTCGCGCACCGGCGCCAGCGGGATGCGGTGCCGCCGAGCGATCGAGAAAATTTCCATCTTGCCGAGCGTGCCAGTCCAGCCGGCGATCAGCGCGTCGGTTTCCTCGCGGTGCTTGACGCGGGCCGCGTTGTTCAGAAAGCGCGGGTCGTCGCGCAGTTCCTCGCGGCCCATCGCCTTGAGGAGGCTGTGCCAATGCTCTTCGACCGCGAGGTTCATCGCGACGTAGCCGTCGGTGGTCGGGTAGACGTTGATCGGCACGCGGCCGTGGCTCGAATTGCCGGTGCGCGGCGGCACCTCGCCGCTCTGCCAATAGGCTTCCAGCTGCGAGGTCAGCGTCGCATAGGCGGCCTCCTGCATCGCGACCTCGACGAGGCGGCCGACCCCGGTGCGCTCGCGCTCGAAGAGGGCGGTCAGCGTCGCGGCGTAAAGGTGGATGCCGCTGAGGAAATCGACGACCGCCGGCCCGGCCTTGAGCGGCGGCCCCTCGGGGGAGCCGGTAACGCTGATCAGGCCGCCCATCGCCTGCACGGTCAGGTCCATCGCCAGATTGTCGCGGTCGGGGCCGGAGAGGCCATAGCCGGTGCCCGAGGCATAGACGAGGCGCGGGTTGATTTCGTGCAGGACGCTCCAGCCGACGCCGAGCCGGTCCATCACGCCCGGCGCGAAATTCTCCAGCAGCACGTCGGCCTTCTTCGCCATGCTGAACAGAAGCTCGCGGCCGCGCGCGTGCTTCAAGTTGAGGGTGATCGCGCGCTTGTTGCCGTTGAGCATCGCGATCGGGAAGGTCGTGCTCTTGCCAGGCGGCGCGCGGCGGCGCAACGGCTCACCCTGCGGCGGCTCGATCTTGATGACATCGGCGCCGGCCTTCGCCATCAGCATCGTCGCGTAGGGACCCTGATAGACCTGCCCGAAATCGAGCACGGTGATGCCGTCGAGCGGCCGGTTGGCGCCGGGTTGCTTGTCGGCCGTCATTTAAGCGCCTCTCCCGCACTGCGGGAGAGGGAGGGGCCCGCCGCACAACGGCGGGAGGGTGAGGGTGGTGCGGGCGGCGACACCCTCACCCGGCTCCCCGCGGGTCAAGCCCGCGGGTTCGCCACCCTCTCCCGCAGTGCGGGAGAGGGGCTTGCGGCTCAGCTTGCGCACTGTCACCGCCCCTTGAAGCCCTTGGGCGGGCGCTTTTCGGCGAAGGCGCGGGCGGCCTCCTGGAAATCCTCGGAGAGGTAGAGGCGGAAGGGCTCGGCGATGAATTGCGCCTCGCGGGTCAAGCGCTGCATGTACCAGCGCCGGGTGCGCACCGTCGTGCGCACCGAGAGGGGCGGGTTTTTCGCCACCTGCGCCGCCAGTTCGCGCGCCACCTCGAGGTGCTGGCCCTCGGGCGCCAGGCGGTTGATAAGCCCGGCATCGAAGGCTTCCTCGGCGGTGAAGAAGCGCCCGGTTAGCGCCACCTCGTCGCCGAACGCGCCGGCGCTGCGATATTGAAACAAGGCCCAGTAGCGCGAGGCGCCGAGGCCGCGCCCGGTCTCGGTCAATTGGAAGCGGGTGCCGGCGGCGGCGACGATCAGGTCGCATTCCAGCGTCAGCCCGAGCGCGAGGCCCAGCACATAGCCGTGCACCGCGGCGATGACCGGCTTCCAGTTGACAGCGCGGGTCAGGAGGTCGGCCGAATTGGTGCCCCAGCCTTGCGGGCCGCCGAGCTTCTCGAATTCATCGCGGCTGCGCAATTGGCGCTGGCGCACATCGGCGCCCGATGAGAAGGCGCGGCCCTTGCCGTTGAGGATCACGACCTCGGCGTCGGGATCGAGGTCGAACCGGCGCAACGCCTCGGCGAGCTGCGCCACGACCTCGTCGCTGACCGCGTTCAATTTGTCGGGCCGGTTGATCGTGATCGTCGCGATTCTGTCGGCGCAGGAATATTCGACGAGGTTGTGGATGTCCGCCGCCACCGCTGCCTCCCGCAAGCTGCCACCGAGGCAGCTTGCGGGGCAGGGCGGGGGCTGTCAACGGGCGGCCCTCGCGGGCCGCCGGGGCTGTCAACGGCGGCACGCCAAGACCGGCGTCTCCGCGTCAGACGACGTGGAACAGGTAGAGCAGAATAATAATCGGGATCGGGATCCAGATCGCCCAGAGCAAAACGGCTCGCATGGCGGCCTCCGATCTTGCGCCGTGCGCGCTTTATTTCTTGCCGATGATTTCGCGCGCCGCATCCTTGGCCTTGCCGACCGCGCTGCGGACGTGCCCCTCGGCGTTCTCGGCCCGGCCTTCCGCCTCCATGTGGCGATTGCCGGTGAGCTGGCCGGCCTTTTCCTTGATCGTGCCGGTCGCCTTCTTGACGCCGCCGACGATGCGTTGCTTGTCCATCGCAATCCTCCGGTAAATAACGGGTCCGTAGCTGTCAACAAGCACGCGGCAGCGCGCGTTCCCCCATTTAAGAATAGCCGATAAGAAAGGAATGGCGGGGAACGCCGGTCGCCCCGCCGTGTTCGTGTGTTTTTTCTTTAAGAGGAGCCGCCGGTCGGCAAGATTTCGCGTAATTTATAGCGCTGAATCTTGCCGGTGGCGGTTTTCGGCAAGGCATCGCGGAACTCGATCCAGCGCGGATATTTCCACACCCCGATCCGCTCCTTGACGTGGTTTTGCAAGGCTGCGGTCAGCGCCGCATCGCCCGGCGGCGCGCTCTCTTGCAGCACGACGAAGGCGCGCGGCTTGATCAGCCCGTCCTCGTCGGGATGCCCGACGACCGCCGCTTCGAGCACCGCCTTGTGGCCGCTCAGCGCTTCCTCGACCTCGAACGGCGACACCCAGATGCCGCCGACCTTCAGCATGTCGTCGCTGCGCCCGCAATAGCGGTAATAGCCTTGCTCGTCGCGGGTGTAGGTGTCGCCGGTATGGGTCCACTCGCCGCGGAACGTATGCCGCGATTTGGCCCGCTGGTTCCAGTAGCCGTCGCCGGCCGAAGGGCCGCGCACCACGAGTTCGCCGGGCTCGCCGTCGGCGACCTCGCCGCCCGCTTCGAGGATGCGCAGATCGTAGCCCGGCACCGCCTTGCCGGTGGTGCCGTAGCGGATGTCGTCCGGCCGGTTCGACAGAAAGATGTGCAGCATCTCGGTCGAGCCGATGCCGTCGAGGATGTCGACCCCGACGCGCTCGCGCCAGTGCACCCCGATATGCTCGGGCAACGGCTCCCCGGCCGAGATCGCGCGGCGCAGCCGGTCGGAGCCGGCACCGAGCGCCAATTCGGGGTGCGCCAGCAGCGCGGCGTAGAGCGTCGGCACGCCGGCGAAGATCGTCGGGCGGTAGCGCCGCATCGTCGCCAGCGCGGCGTCCGGAGTCGGGCGGTCGGGGTAGAGCACTGCGGCGGCGCCGGCGGCCAGCGGAAACGTCATCGAATTGCCGAGCCCGTAGGCAAAAAACAGTTTTGCCACCGAGAACATCAGATCGTCGGGCCGGATGCCGAGCACCTGCGCGCCATAGGTGTCAGCCGTCGCCTTGAGCGAGGCATGGACGTGCTTGACGCCCTTCGGGTTGCCGGTCGAGCCCGACGAATAGAGCCAGAACGCGACCTCGTCGGGCGAGCATTCGGCCGGCTCGGCATCCGCCGCGGAATCGCCGAGGAAATCGGCGTAGTCGCCGCCGCCATAGTCGGGCGTGCTGACGACGACGCGCCGCAGCCCGAGGCCATCGACGACCGGAAGCAGCGGCGCGAGCAGCGGCACCGAGACGAAAAGCGCCGCGGCGCGGCTGTCCTCCAGGATGTAGCCGGTGATCTCGGGCGGCAGCAGCGTGTTGATCGGCACCGGCACCACGCCGGCGCGCAAGGCGCCCCAGAACGCGACCGGGAAATCGACCGTGTCGAGCATCACCAGCGCGACGCGCTGCTCGCGCTCGACGCCCGCGGCGCGCAAGCCGGCGGCAAAGCGCGCCGAAGACTGCGCCAGCTCGGCATAGCTCAGGCTGCGCCACGGATCGACAAAAGCCAGCCGATCCCCCCTCCCCTCGCGCACATGCCGGTCGACGAAATAATCGACCGCATTGCCGTTGCCCTCGGTCATCGCCCGTTCCTTCCTTCGTCACCTTGCGAAAGCGGGTCCAGAAGCGGCGCGCATGACCTGCGCTGCCGCGGATGCGCGCTTTCGCGGGCACGACGCAAGGGAACCAAGTATTGGAGTCTATCCACTACTTGGTCGCGTTTTGTGCAAGTGGCTACGGACCTGCGCTAAAACCAGCTCGCCGTATTTGGGATTCCCATGCTGCGGGGCTTTCTCGTCACAGTACTCGGGATCCATGAAGCCATCGTCCATAGGGCCGGCCAATGGATAAGGCAGAAGGGAGACCGCTCCTCCCAGTTCTTGTACGATCTGTTGGAGGGAGCTGTATTGCTGCCTGAAGAATTCGCGCCAGGCGTCGCCGGCGTAAGGGCCGAATCGCGTGTTTAGAAACCACGAAGGATTAGCGAGCAGCGTTCTGCTTGGAGCCGGCAGCGGTTGCAACACGACTGGCTTGCTACAAGGGAGCCGATTTCTCCTCGGGCGTGTCAATTTCCAGTGACCTCCTCCGCAATGGGTGTTCCTGGTCCTGCCACGTTTCGTCGTATCGCGCTGTTCCACGCACTCGCGCTTTCGCCGACCCGGTCTCCATCTGAATGTCCTTAAATCCTGACGCTATAAGCCATTCACGTAGGCATGCCATGTTGGGCACGAACCAATTGGAGTGATCGCCAGCATAGGCATTACCGTGCGTGAAGTATGTGACGGGCACGTCGCGCAGGGCCTCGAAATGGTCTCTCATCCCCGCCAGTCGGGGGTCCTTATTAGGATCCGCACCGTCGATAATCTCGCCACCGAAGTAGAGTAATCCGTCCTTTTTCAACACAGACCGGATGGCGCGAAGGGCGAGAAGTGGCTCGCGCAGATGGTAGTACACGCCCCAGAACCACACGATATCGAATGTCCCGACCGCCGGACTTAGGTCGTAGACCGACATCGTGCGATGCTCGGCAGGCCGTGGTGCCAGCTGATTGGCGATACCGAAGCCGGTGTTGTCGGGAGGCTGGACGTCGATCGCCAGAACTGAGGCACCACGGCGAAGGAATTCGAATGTATAAGCTCCGTCGGCGGCCCCAATATCGATGACCCGCTTGGCCTCTAAGCCTTGAGGAATTCCGCTTGCGGTGAGCACCCACCCAGCATTGATCCTGGCTCTGCCTGGTGACCAGATACCCGGCGCTATCTCAAAACTGTGATACCAGCGACGCGACGCGATCAGTTTCTGGATTTCATTGTCCATGAGCATGCACCGGCTGGTTGTCGTATCAAATTAAGCCGCATTGAAAAAGGCTGACAATGAGGAAATGCTGATCGACGCCATGCCCATGGGATCGACGTCCCTTTCGAGGCTTGCCGGGCCCAAAGCGGTGATTCTCTCGATCCGCTGCTGGAGCTGCGCCAATTCGGTATGATCCGGGAAACGCTCCAAGCCGTCTTCGAGAACCGCGCTCGCTTCGGCGGTGCGCCCGAGAGACAGCAACGCCTCAACGCTGCGAACACACTTTGCTGCCGCGAGCCTCGCCATTGGCGGCGCGTAATCTGCCTGGTCCATCTCGGCCCTTTCCCCGATCCCGGCGCTCATTATAACCGACATTCGCCCGCTTACGGGTGAGTTCGTGGGGCTCGAAGCGTCGAGAGTAGCGCCGTTTGCGCACCCGGAAAACCTCTGTCGGCCAAATCGCCCGGCTGGCGTCGCGGCCCTGGGGCGCCTATCTTAGGGCGATGCAGCCATTGTTCGTTGCCGAGCGGCCGCCGAGCGACATCGAGAGGCCGTTCCGGCTCTATTCCGAGTTCCAGCCGGCCGGCGACCAGCCGCAGGCGATCGACGAATTGTGCGAGGGCCTCGCGCGCGGCGAGCGCGACCAGGTGCTGCTCGGGGTCACCGGCAGCGGAAAAACCTTCACGATGGCGCATGTCATCGCGCGCACCGGGCGGCCGGCGATCGTCTTGGCGCCGAACAAGACGCTGGCGGCGCAGCTCTACGGCGAGATGAAGAGCTTTTTCCCGGAGAACGCGGTCGAATATTTCGTCTCCTATTACGATTATTACCAGCCGGAAGCCTACGTCCCGCGCACCGACACCTATGTCGAGAAGGAATCCTCGCTCAACGAGCAGATCGACCGGATGCGCCACTCGGCGACCCGCGCGATCCTCGAGCGCCGCGACGTCGTCGTCGTCGCCAGCGTCTCGTGCATCTACGGCATCGGCTCGGTCGAAACCTATTCGCAGATGACCGAGACGGTCGAGGTCGGCGGCCGGGTCAACCGCACCAAGCTGCTGGGAAAATTCGTCGAATTGCAATACCGCCGCAACGACCACAATTTCTTCCGCGGCAGCTTCCGGGTGCGCGGCGACACGATCGAAATCTTCCCGGCACATTACGAGGACCGCGCCTGGCGGATCTCCTTGTTCGGCGACGAGGTCGAGGCGATCCACGAGATCGACCCGTTGACCGGCGAAAAGACCGCCGCGCTGCACCAGGTAAAAATCTACGCCAACAGCCATTACGTGACGCCGCGCCCGACCCTCTTGCAGGCAATCGAGCAGATCAAGCGCGACCTCAAGATCCGCCTCGAGGAACTGCACCGCGGCGGAAGGCTATTGGAGGCGCAGCGGCTCGAACAGCGCACCACCTACGATGTCGAGATGATCGAGGCGACCGGCTCCTGCGCGGGCATCGAAAACTATTCGCGCTATCTCACGGGCCGCGCCCCGGGCCAGCCGCCGCCGACCTTTTTCGAATTCATGTCGCGCGACGCCCTGGTATTCGTCGACGAGAGCCACGTCACGGTGCCGCAGCTGGGAGGCATGTTCGGCGGCGACTGGACGCGCAAGACCTGCCTCGCCGAATACGGCTTCCGGCTGCCGTCGTGCACCGACAACCGGCCCTTGAAATTCGAGGAATGGGACGAATACCGCGGCCCAACGGTGTTTGTCTCGGCGACCCCGGGGCGGTGGGAGATGGAGCGCGCCGGCGGCGTCTTCGTCGAGCAGATCGTGCGCCCGACGGGCCTGGTCGACCCGCCGACGATCATCCGCCCGATCGAAAACCAGGTCGACGACCTGATGGCCGAGTGCCGCGACGCCGCCGCCCGGGGCATGCGCGTGCTGGTCACCACCCTGACCAAGAAGATGGCGGAAGCCTTGACCGAATTCCTGCACGAAGCCGGCATTCGGGTGCGCTACCTGCATTCCGACGTCGACACGATCGAGCGCATCGAGATCATCCGCGATCTGCGATTGGGCGTGTTCGACGTGCTGATCGGCATCAATTTGTTGCGCGAGGGGCTCGACATCCCGGAATGCGCGCTTGTCGCGGTGCTCGACGCCGACAAGGAGGGCTTTCTGCGCTCGCGCACTTCGCTGATCCAGACAATCGGCCGCGCCGCCCGCCACATCGACGGCCGCGCGATCCTCTACGCCGACCACATGACCGACAGCCTCAAGGCGGCGATCGACGAGACCGACCGCAGGCGCGAGAAGCAGCAGGTCTACAACGCGGCGCACGGCATCACCCCGGAAAGCATCCGCCACGGCATCGCCGACATCCTGCAGAGCGTCTACGAGCAGGACCACGTCACGGTCGGGCTCGGCGAGAGCGACGCGGCGCACTACCAGGGCAAGGATCTGAAGGCGGTCATCGCCGACCTCGACAAGCGCATGCGCGCCGCCGCCGGCGATCTCGAATTCGAGGAGGCGGCGCGGCTGCGCGACGAGATCCGCCGGCTCGAACAGGCCGAGCTCGGCCTCGCCGACGCCACCGCGGCGAACGGCACGCGCGGCCGCTCGACCCTGGGCCGCGCCGGCATGTCGGCGCGCGAGGCGGTGCGCGCCAAGGTCCGCGCCCGCGGCAAATCCCGCGGCCAGCAGCGCCGTGCCCGCGCCTGAAACGATGCCGCCAGACGAGCTGACCGGCGCCTTCCCCACGCTGCCGGTGCCGCAGGCGGCGCTGGTCACCGGCGGGGCGCGGCGCATCGGCCGCGCCTTGGTGCGGAGCCTCGCGGACGCCGGCTTCGCGGTGGCGGTCCACCATCACCGCTCGCAGGCGGAAGCGGAGGCGCTGGTCGCCGAGATCGCGCAGGCCGGCGGCAAGGCGGTCGCGCTCGCCGCCGATCTCGCCGACGAGGCGGCGGTCGCGGCGCTGCTGCCGCGGGCGGCGGCGGCGCTCGGGCCGATCGGAATCCTGGTCAACAACGCCTCA
>Ga0209579_10000550_pt1 | contig 36685 bp, 39 predicted proteins | sample Coa_R1_2_FD_187152 | JGI IMG/M metagenome (GOLD analysis project Ga0209579, IMG submission 187152) | Surface soil microbial communities from Centralia Pennsylvania, which are recovering from an underground coalmine fire - Coalmine... | ecosystem: Environmental > Terrestrial > Soil >...
TGGAACTACACGCTCGCCGAATTGTATCTCAAAGTCGGCAAGCACAAACCGGTGGGGCCGGGGCGTGACATTCCCCTTTCCGATTCGATGATGCGCGCGGGCCTGGCGGCGTCCTTCCGCGTGCCGCTGGTGGACATTGTTGAACGAAACGACGCCGCGTACGATCTCAAACTGCTGCCCGACGCGGAGACGATGGACGAAAAAGTGCGGCGGCACGATTTCGCCGCGACATACGGCTTCACGCGATTCCTGCGTGAAGCGGTCTATCCGTATTGGAAAGACAAATCCGGATTCAAGGATTTCAGCGATCTCAACGCCGACGCATGCCTGTTGAAATTACTGCCAGCGGAAGCGGCGTCGGTTGAAGTCGTCGTGGCCGAGGACGACCCGCTCAATACGCCGGAGGATTTTGAGTCATTGAAGAAAATCAAAAGCGCCGCGAAGCTGACGATTCTCAACGGCGGCGGCCACGTCGGCTATATTAATGATCCGTGGACGCGGGCGAAGCTGCTGGAAATATTCAAATAAGCGAGCAATCAGCGGGTACCTGAAAGCACCCAACGCTCCACCGCCTCCGCCACCGCGTCATGCTCGTGATCGTTCGTCGTCACGGCTTTCGCCGCCGCGCGTGCGTGCGCGCCCGCGTTCGCCGGCGCGACGCCCCAGCCGGCCAATTGCAGCATTGACACATCGTTCTCCCCGTCCCCCATCGCCATAATCTCGCCTGGTTTTATTTCCAATTCCGAAGCGATGAATGACACCGCTTCGCCTTTCGTCGCGCCCGGCGCCAAAAATTCCAGATATTCCGGATCGGTTTTCAACACCGCCGCGCGCGTGCCCAAACGCGCCGTCCAATGCGCCGCAATCTCCTCGCGCAGCGACGGCTCCATCACCAGCAGCAATTTTGTCGGCTCGCGATGCAAGTAATCCTCAAGCGATTCGACAAATTTATACGGCGATCCCGTGCGCTCGCGGTAAATTTCAATCCACGGCCGCAGATGCGGCCCGTCTTCGCTCACGATCACGTCGTCGAGATAATAATTGACCTGCAACCCGCGCGACTGAGCGAACGCGTACAACTCACGCGCCACGTCTGCGCGCAGCGGCCGGTGAAACAAGCGCGCCCGCCCCTGCGACATCCGCCCGCACGCCGCAGCCCCGTTGTAGCTGATCAAAAACGAATCCAGTCCCAGCGCCTCCGCCGTCCGCTCCATCGCCGGCGTCATCCGCCCCGACGCCAGCACAATCTCCACGCCCCGCGCATGAGCCGCCCGCAGCGCCTCAATCGACCGTGCCCCCACCGTCCGATCCCCACGCAGCAGCGTCCCGTCCAGATCGAGCGCGATCAGGCGAATGGACGGCGGCGGTTTCAAAGCTTCAGGATTCATGCTCTCGATCTTACATCCAAAAGTCCCAATTTACATCCGCGACGCTCACCGCGGATCGCGCTCCCGCGTCACTTCAACTTGTCTAATCCCATCGCTTCCTTATAGTCGCACTCGGCCTAATTTTCTTTTGAAATCGCATCAAAGGCATCCATGAGCGTTTACTTCTGCGTGTTGGGATCGGGTTCCAGCGGCAACGCCGCGTTGGTGATGACGCCGCACGCCCAGATTCTGATCGACATCGGATTCTCGCCTCAAGACCTCGAGCAGCGCATGAGCGGCACCGGCGCATCGTGGGAATCGCTCGACGCTGTCGTCATTACGCATCTCCACGGCGATCACATCAAACGCACCTGCTTTAAATTCTGCGCGCGCCACAACGTCGAAGTCTACTGCCACGACGACCACGCGCGCCAGTTGGAGGAAGTCGGCAGCTTCCGCAAACTAAAACGCCTCGAGCTCGTCCGCGCCTATTCGGAAGCGCCATTCGACGTCGCCGGCGCGGTCCGCTTTTTCCCGCTCAAAGTCCCGCACGATAGCGCGCCCACGTTTGGTTTTCGCATCGAAGCCCCCGCCGCCAATGGCCAGCTTCGCCGCCTCGGCTACCTCGCCGATCTCGGCGAATGCGACGACGCCCTCGCGCGTGAAATGTACGGCGTCGATCTGCTCGCACTGGAATTCAACCACGACGAACACTTGCAGCGCACCAGCGGCCGGCATCCGTCGCTGATTCAGCGCATCATGAGCCGCGACGGACATCTCTCCAATCGTCAGGCTGCCGACGTTTACCGCCGAGTGCTCGAAAGCGGCCATCCCGAACCCAAATTTCTCGTGCAAATGCACCTGAGCCGCGAATGCAACCGCGTCGAGCTTGCCTACCAAGCCGCGCAGGAAGTCACGCTCCTGGCCGGCGCGGGGACGCGCGTCTTTTGCACGCGGCAAGAAATGCGGGGGACAATGCATCAGATCGGTTGAAATTTTTGTTTTTGCCGATTTTGCGTCGCAGCAAAATTGCAATTTGCTTCGTCTAACTTTAAAATTCCCCTATCCAGTAGAAGGAGTTTCAGTGCCCAAGCGCCAGAAGCTCATCGACGACCTCTTCAGTTCCATGCAGGCCACGCTGGCCCTGTTCGATGGCCCCCGCGCGGCTTTCGGAAAATCCTACGCGCCGGGAAAATGGTCCGTCCGCGAAATATTAATCCACATCTCCGACACTGAAACGGTCCTGCTCGACCGCCTGCGCCGCATCGCCAGCGAAGAAAAACCCGCGCTGGCCGCTTTCGACCAGGACCGCTGGGCCAAAGCCCTCTTCTACGATCGCCGCGATATGCATCTGGTTAAAATGCAATTCCAGGCCGCGCGCCGCAGCGTGATTGAACTGGCCTCGGTATTGGACGAATCCTTCGACGCGCGCACCGGCATCCACAACGAAGCCGGCTCGCTCGCCTTCGGCCCGCTGCTCAAAAAAGTCGCCGATCACAACACGCATCACTTGGAACAAGCGATGGCCGCGATCGAAGGCCGCCCGTGGACGCCTCGGGCGCGGTGAACGGCAGGAGTCAGGAGTCAGGAATCAGGCGTCAGGAATCAGGAGTCAGGAATCAGGAGTCAGGAATCAGAAATCAGAAATCAGAAACGGCGGCAAACCGCTGCGCGGTTTTTTCGGCTCATAATCTTGAAACGCGCCTCAGAATTTCCGCTCGCCATCCATTAATAGAGATCCCGAATCGAAATATCGGTCCAAACTTCCGCAAAACCCAAGCTGCGTGTTCTCGTCCGCCTCGATCAATTCGTTCTTCGCCGCGTGCAAATAATCGATTCGCCCCGCAGTCGCTTCAATAATTTTGAACAACGAATCCTGCGCGTCTTGAAACGCCCCGTGCGTCACGCGCGCATACCAATCTTTGTGATGCGCCGTCGTGCGCTTCATGCACAGCTTGTAAAATGCGTCCAGCGCCCTCCGCCCGTCCTGAGCGGAACGCTCGAAAGCGCTTTTCAATTCCAAAAATCCTTCCACGCCGCGATCGCGCCGCCACAGTGCATCGCTCAGCCGCTCCGCTTTCATCGCCGTCGCAAAGCGCGACGGATCGCCCAGCACCTCCGCCGGAAACGTGACAATGTTGTCGCCCCGCTCCGGCAGCCCGCTGTTTTGCATCACGATCAGCAATTCCAGATCCCCATGCGGATTGATCAGCCGATGTATCGTGCCGGATGTGAACAAATACGCGCCATGCTGCTTCAGCTCGACGCGCGAAAAACCGTTTTTGTCGATGATCTCCACCGCGCCCGAACCGCTCAACACGTAATACAATTCCGTGCAAATCAGATGCACGTGCGGAGTCCCGCCCTTCTGTCCGTCGGGGCCCGGCGTGTCGTACACGTTGAGCCGCGTCAACAGCGTGGCACCGGGCATGAAGATTCCGCCGTGTTTTACCAACTCAGGTTTCGGTGCATCCGGTGTCATGCTTTTAATGTCTCGACGGCCGCAGTGAGCGTCAAACGATGCAAATCCACCAACCCCGCTTCGTTCAACGCGCCGCCAATATAGCCGCCCGCCAGCACGAAGGCGATGGGTATTTTCCGCTCGTGGCACCACGAAAAGACCAACTCCTCGCGCTCTGCCAGCATCGCCTCGTCAATCCCGCGCAGCCCGCCTGTCCCGCATTTTTCGCTCGGATCCATCCCCGCGTTATAAAGACACAGATCGAATTGCGGCGCGCGCGTTTCAAGTTCCGCCAGCCGCCGCCAGATCGTCGGCAAATACTTTGCCGCGTCGCTGACAATATCCAGCGTCAATTGCGCCTTCGGCGTGTAGCGGTCGAAACTATCCGTGGCCACATCCGCCTGCCAAATGCGCGGCTCGTCTTTGATCAGACTGTACGTCCCGCCGCCACAGTGCGCGTCAAAATCCAGAATAAGCACGCTCTGCGCGCCTTCGTTCAACAGCGTCTTCGCCGCCAGCGCCAGCCCATTGAACGTGCAGAATCCCGCGCCGCGTTTGCGCCGCGCATGATGCAGCCCGCTCGACAGCGATCCCGCCCGCCCGCCGCGCCGCGCTTCGCGCGCCGCCTCCAGCGTCCCGCCGTTTGACGCGCAGACCATCGCCCAAAGCTGCGCGTCCCACGAAAAGCCCTGCGATTCCGCCAGCCGCCGCGGCTCCCCCGTGCGCGCAGCCGCGACGTACTCGGGATCGTGAATCGTTTCAAGCTGCTGCGCGCTCAACGGCTGCGGCTCGCACAATTCAATTCCCGCGATGGGCCGCGCCACAAGCGACTCCGCCACCCAGCGCGCTTTGCGCGTCGTGTCGAACGCGTGTGACGATGCAGTGTAAGCAGCGCTGTAAAAAAGCTTCATGATCGAGCGCCGACGGCCTTCTTCCCCGCTGCCGCGCGGCGAATTTTCGGGCGCCCCTTGCGCGGAGCAGTCTTTGCGGTGGCGGACGATTCCGATTGCGCTCGGCGCCAGATCTCGGGATAGTGCTCGCGCGTCTCTGAAACAGAATACGACATCATGTCCAAATCTGGAAGATTATCAGATCGAATATACTTGCGGCGATCGTCGAGAAAAAACCGAATGAAATCGCGCATGCACTCATCCGGCACCATGTACACATCCAGCCATTCGATATCTTCTCCCTCGATGCCGCGATTCCAACCCAACACGACACCCGGGAAATACTGGCGAAGGACCGCTTGCCAACGCTTGATTGCATCCAGTTTGTATTGCTCCATGACATCCCTCATCCAATGACGCCGAGACACTCGAGAATATCTGCGGCGCGCTCAATCAACTCGTCGAGTTGGCTGGCGTTGACCTCTTTTAAAGAGTAATCCGCCACAACGCGAAGCATCCACGCTTGCCGGATAATATCGCATTGGCGCGGACTCAGTCCAATTAATCCGCCGTTATTTTTCACAAACGAATGCGTCCACTTCTGCCCCCGCTGCTCCATCGCATCCGCCGCCCCGCGGTCAATCTGCTGCGGCTGCACATGCTCCTTCTCAAACTCCCCCACTGAGCCTTGAAACAACGCATAATACAGCCTGCTCGCCGACACATTCGGATGCGTCGCCTTGCAAGACTTCGCGACGTCGTAATTCTCCTTCGCTTTCTTCTTATAGAGGCGTTCCGGATTCACGCGGCTCCCCTCCAACTTTTTCTGGCTCCGATTTCAATTCTGATATACTGCATACAGTTCAACGCCGCCCGCTTTCCCAAAATCACGGAGATGCGCTCATGTCCAGCGATGTTCTTTCCGCCGATTCCGCGTTCCCGCCCGCCGAACTCCCCGCGCGCCCGGCGCGCGCGCGCCTCTGGTTCCCCACCTTCATGGTTCTGCTCTATTGGGCCGCGTTTCTTACTGTGAAATACGTGGACGTCCCCGTCTTCGCGCGCTTCATCACGCGAGCCGGCGGCGGTCTGCTGCTGATGCTCACGTTCATCATCTGGTGGCTCGCCTTCTACAAGCCGCTCGGTTTTTTGCAGCGCCTTCTGTGCGTCGGCATCGTCATCGCCGCCACCGTCGTCTCCAGGCTGCTCGCCCACCGGGACTTCAACGTCATCGCGTTGATGATTCTCGGCGTCCCCGTCGTAGTCACCGCGTGGACCGCGCTGCTGCATCTCGCCGGCAGCGCCTCGCGTGAAACGCGCTTGCTCGGCGTCATCGCAGTGATCGTTCTAGCCTGGGCGCCATTCCAACTTTTCCGCATGTACGGCCTGTTTGGCGATACTGAGGTCGAACTCGATTGGCGTTGGAATCCCAGCCCCGAAGAACGCTTCCTCTCCAAACACGCACAAACCGGCGCGCCGCAAATCACTCAGCCCGTTGTCAGCGACGTGATCGAGCAACCCGGCGACTGGCCCGCCTTCCGCGGCCCAAACCGCGACAGCATCGTCCGCGGCACTCACATTTCCACCGATTGGTCCACACCGCCCAAAGCGCTCTGGCGCCAATTCGCCGGCCCCGCCTGGTCGTCGATGATCGTGATCGGCGAACGCCTCTACACGCAGGAGCAGCGCGGCGAAACCGAAGTCGTCGTCTGCCTCGACGCTTCGACCGGCCACGAACTCTGGGTCCACTCCGACAAGATTCGCCATCAGGACGGCGAAAGCGGCGCCGGCCCGCGCGGCACGCCCGCCTTCGCTCCCGCTGCGCGCGGCAGTGGCCGCATCGTTGCGCTCGGCGGCGCCGGCACGCTCAATTGCCTCGACGCCGCCACCGGCGCGGTGATCTGGTCGAAGGATCTCAAAACCGACGCCGGCGGCGGCAAACCCGCGTGGGGCTTCTCCAGTTCCCCGCTGATCTCCGGCAAACTCGCCATCGTTTTCGCCGGCGCCGAAGGCGACGATCAAAAAAATCTGCTCGCCTACAACCTCGAATCCGGCAAGCTCGAATGGGCCGTCCCCGACGGCCAGATGGCGTACACTTCGCCCCAACCCGCCGTGCTGCAAGGTGTCCCGCAAGTTTTAAGCTGGACCAGCCTGGGCCTGAAGTCGATCGATCCCGAGAGCGGAAAGACGCTCTGGGAATTTCCAAAAGAAAACAAAAACATGTGGCGCGCGATCCAGCCGCATCCAATCGACGGCAAAGGCGTGCTGATCTGCGCCGAATCCGATTTCATGCGCGTCGATGTCACTCGCACCGATAGCGCCTGGACCGCCACCGAACGATGGCGCACCGACAAATTCAAAGCCAGCTTCAACGATTACGCCATCCACGACGGCTGCATTTATGGCTTCGACGGCGGCATCTTCGCCTGCATCGACCTCGCCAACGGCGCGCGCAAGTGGAAAGGCGGCCACTATGAACACGGCCAAATGTTGCTGCTCGCCGATCAGGCGCTGATCCTTGTGCTTACCGAACACGGCGAAGTCGTGCTGCTCGCCGCGACGCCCGAAAAGCACACCGAGCTGGGCATGTTCGAAGCGATCGACGGCAAAACATGGAACCATCCGGTGCTCGTGCGCGGCCGGCTGTTCGTCCGCAACGCCGCTGAAATCGCCTGCTACCCGCTGCCGGAGAGGAAATGAGCCCCGCCGTTCCATCTCCCCTTGGGGGAGAGGGCCGACGAGCGTTCTCGCTCGCGGGGTGAGGGGAAAGCGCGCGTTAGGGATTAGTGCTGCCGCCGCGATTCCGCTCGCGCTTCGACGACGTTGCCGGCATCAGTTCTTTCTTCTCCTTCGACACCGCCGGCGCCGGATCGTTGCCTTCGTCGCCCGGTTGGAAATGTTCCCATGTCATCAGCGCCAATTCGCCGGCCAGCAGCAGCACGATCAGAATTTCGAGAATGTATTCGCGCCGGAAATTGCGGTACTCGCCCATGCGCTGGTTGGCCATTTCATAGACGTATTCGTAGACTTCGATCTGGCCGTCGAGCGTTTCTTCGCGGCTTTCGATGTCGAATTTCGAACGCAGCCGCGCCGCCAAGCGCCGCGCGTAACGCGGCAGCGGCACCTGCGTTTTCAAAAGGGAGCGTTCGATTTTCGCGAGCCGAATCCGGCGCGTGAAGACCAACTGCGTCATCGCGCTCACGTCGCCCTGGCGTTTGAGGTCGTCGGAACGGACATCGCCGGCCAGCGGCAGATCGGTTTCGGCGCGCCCCCAATCCGCGGCGATTTCGTGCTCGAGCTTTCGCAAATCCGTTTCGAAGAGATTGAAATCCGCCAGCGCCGCAAGCAATCCTTCCCACTGTTCGCGCGGCGCGCAGAGCACGGCGCGGCCCGTTTTCAAACGCACCCATCCGCCGGGGATTTCGGCGCGCACGGATGGCGTCGCTGATAACTCTCCTTCGGGGTCAATCCACTTTTCAGCGCGCGAAATCAAATCGGAATTCTGAGCGCTCAGGCAGACGCAGTCGAAATCCGGCATCGCCGCGTCGGGCGCGACCGTTGCCGAAGTTTCCCAATCGGCGGCTTTCAACTCTTCCAGCAAGGCCACGCAAGTCTGCGGTTCTTTGAATTTGAGCAGAACGTGCACGGTCGCCGGTGGCACCGCCGAATAATGCACGCGCTTAAACGCCACAAGGCTTTCGGCGCCTTTCAGCGGCGGCGCGGTCTTCGGTCGCGGCGGGGCGGTTAGTTCCGTCAGCATGATGAGCGATCCTTCATTCTATAGTGCCGCAGGCGATACCCAATCTTCCGATTTGCGAATAACTCCCGTGCAAAAGTTGCACCTCGTTCGTAGTCCCGCCTTTACGCGGCGAAAGCCCCTTTTTTGAGCAAAAGTTGCACATAGTTCCTAAATCGCTTCTCCGCGTCTTCCTCTGCGACTTTGCATCTCCGCGCGAAAAACTGTTGTAAAAGTTGCACATCGTGTATAAGGAAATTCTTTCATTTTGAATTTTGAATTTTGAATTCTGACGATGGCACCTCATATTCATTCACCGCTACCAACTTCCGAAACGCCTCCATCCACCCCGGATACTCGTGCGTCAAATAAATCCCCGGCTTCGCTTCGTGCGCAGTCAAGGCCAAGACCGACGCCGCCATCCCCGCCGCGACCAGCCAGCACGTCGCATTCGTATCCATCGGCAATTCTGGCGAATTGCCCATCGTGCAATATTGCCCGTACCACACATCTCCATCGCGGCACGCGACACCCACAATGTCCCGCCCGCTCAATTCCAACTCCGCATCGCGCACCAGCAGTTCTGGAGTCTGGTCATAACCGGCCGACCGAATCAGCTTCATGTTCTCAGGATGAAATCCGTAAATAAACTTCACCGCCGTGTCGTGCCGCCAGCCCATATACAGACACTCTTCATGCCCCACCAAAAACGCATCCCCATTTGGCGGCACCGGCACCTCGCCGAACGGCACGCCGATCCCGCGAAAACTCTGCGGCGTCCAACTCAGCGCATCCTCGTGCAGCAGCACGGTGCCCTCTTCAAGCACCTCGAAATTCCAATCCTCCGCGATCTCCGCGCCCGACTCGCCCGGACACCACGTCGTCGATGGCCCCTCGAATTTCCCGCTCGCCGGTATTGTGTCGTCGTACTCCCAATACACAATCTCGTCCGGCGCTTCGCCGTCCAACTGCGTCTTGATCACCTCTTCGGCCATCGCGTTCAACGCGCCCGGATTCATTCCCGACGCCACGATATGCGCGCGGTTCGCCACGTGTGGGCGCTCGCAGATGAAATTAAACGCCGCAATATGAATATCGTCCTTGTAGTCCACCATCGTCGAATTCACGAGCGGAATGCCCAGATTATCGCAATACGTAATCGTCGCGCGCTTATCCAGCGTCGGCGTTAGATCGATCACGCAATCGAACTTCTCCGCCGTGACGCGGTGTTGGAAGTCAGGCATCGAATAATGCTGAATAGTCCACTTCTCGATCGTCCCCGCCAGCGCCTTCTGATGAATCGGATAATTCATTGGTCGCCGCGGATCGACCACCGACGCCGTCCAGCCCAATTGTTTAAAGAGGTACAGCAACGCGATTCCAACAGGTCCACCGCCGCCAATGATCAGACACTTCTTCGGTCCAGTAGGCACGGCTGAAATGATAGGACTCGTACTTTTCATGCATTCTCCCAAAGCTCCTTATAGGCCCTATAAGTCCTATAGGGCCTATCCGCCCTATTATGGTATCGCTACGCTTATCGCAAAACCAGTATAAGATAGTGCGCTTTCGCTTGTCGTTAATTCCCACACTTGACCAAATTTACTGCCCATTTTTAATCAAATGAGCGAATCCAATGCCGCCCAAGTCTGGAGCGCCACTTTCAGCCGCTCTTAACACGCCGATTACAATTTTAATCTTCGAACTCCCTTGAATTTCGCTTTTCGCCGAATTCATTCCAATTTTCGTTTTTTTCGTTTTGCGTCCGCTCAAATAGCCGTTATATCTGTCTAGCCAATACCGACCCTATTTCTTAGTGCAATCAATTCGATCCGTGGGAAATAACCGCCGCGTTTCGCACGGTGGAGTTCAGCACTTGAACCTCAGCACTCAGGACTCAGCACCCAACACTCAGGACTCAGCACTCACTTACGGGAACATCGCCATGACGATCAACCCGACCGCCCACGACTCGCCCATCCAGCATCCGCTCGCCCTGCGCTTGGACTGGAAATTCTGCCACCACCCGCGCACCGAAAAACTGCTGCGCCGTTTCATGGCCGAAACCGCCGGCGACGTCCGCGCCACCGAAGCCACCTTCTGGGTCATCAGCTCCGACGGCAAACGCGTCGAAGGCGCGATCAACTCCGGCAAAGATTTCGCCGAAGTCGAAAAACTCGTGGTCCACGCCAACGACAGCGTCGTCGGCCTCATCGCCACCACCGGAATCTCCGCCTGCATCGGCCCCGGCGATTTCATGAATCCTGAAATCAAAGAAAAATACGACGTGCGCAACATGGTCGTCGCGCCCGTGATGATCGACTCCCAAATCAGCGGCGTCGTCACCGCCATCAACGTCACGCAAGGCAACACTTTCAACCCCGCCGATCTCGAAACGTTGCAATGGAAAGCGTACTTGTTGAGCTTGGTGCTGGTCGACGCGGACAAGCACGAGGATATTAACTGAACCGGGGAGGTGGGAAGGGGGAGGAGGGAGGAGAGAAAGTCAATTCCCTCCTCCCCCCTCCCGCCTCCCTCCTCCCACCCGCGAGGCCCTATGACCATATCCTACCCCGATATCGAATCCGCCACCGGCGCCGGAATCCGTGTCCTCGTCATGGATTCCGGCGTGGACCAATCGCACCCCGATCTCGCGAATGTTCCAATCAAAAACTGGCGCGTCGGCACCGGACCCTACGGCGGCCTCTCCGTCCGCGAGGACGCCGGCGGTGACGCCTACGGCCACGGCACCGCCGTCTGTGGGATTCTGCACACCAACGCCCCCGCCATCGAACTCAACATGCTCCGCGTCCTCGACGAAAACATCCGCGGCTCCTCGCAGGCCGTTCTCGCCGGCTTCAAATGGGCCATCGACGAGCGTTTTCACATCGTCAACTGCTCCTTCGGCACCGGTTCGCGCGAATACCTCGAAGCCTATAAACGCATGATCGACAAAGCCTTCTGTCGAAACGTCTGGCTGGTCTCCGCCTGCAACAATCAGAATTTCGAGACCGAAGAATACCCTGCTTTCTTCCCCTCGGTCCTGTCCACAGCCTACGGCGACGTCCTCCCCAACCACGTCAAACGCCGCGAAGGCTCCTTGGTCGAATTCCTCGCCAGAGGCCTAAATGTCCGCGTGGCATGGATTAACAAAGGCTACAAAACCATCACCGGCAGCAGTTTCGCCTCCCCGCATCTAGCCGCCTTGGCCGCCCGCATGAGACAATTGCACCCCGATTGGAACGTCTGCCAAGCCAAGGCAGCGTTGTACGAATTAGCAGCCGCAGAGCCGCGCACGTAAGTAAGCGGCATAGGAATGTTGAATCTAAAATCGGCCCGTTGACGTTGGCCCCTATTCGTCCTATTCGTCCTATAGGGCCTTTTTTCATTCGTGAAGATTCGTGAGATTCGTTGTTCGTCTGTCGTGGTTGCCGTCCTTCATCCGTAGCTAAAAAACCGTTCGGTTTATTTTTTTTCCTGCGTCATCGCCTCCCGCTTGGCTCGTTAACCTTGCGTAGGCATGATCGGCGAGACTGGAGTCACGCAATGGCCATGCTGGATCCCGAGGAAGCGCGCCGCTGGTTTGATGGCGCGGTCGAAGAGAACTACCGCATGATGTACGGCATCGCATACAACATCCTGCGCCATCCGCAAAGTGCGGAAGACGCTACGCAGGAAGCGGTGCTGCGAGCCTTTCAGCAGCTCAACAGCCTGGACAATCCTCAGGCTGTCGCAAGCTGGCTGGTCCGCATCACGCAAAACGTCGCCCGCGACATGCGAAAGAAGCACGCGCCGATCCTCGCCAGCTCGTTGGCCGAAGGGGAAAAGAGTTTGGAACGCCCCACCCAAACGCGCGAATCCGGCATCGTCGAGGCTCAGGAAGAACGCAGTTTGCTGCGCGACGCCGTCTCGAAGCTCTCGCCCGATCAGGCCGCCGTCGTCACCATGCGTTACATGGAAGAATTAGACGTGACGCAGATTGCCGAACGGCTTGGCAAAAACCCCAACGCGGTCGCCGCGCTGCTTCACCGCGCGCGCACGGCCCTTAAAAAAGTTATGGTGCGCAAAAGCAGAACCACCAAGCTGGTGCGCCGAGGAACGGTGACTCATGTCTAAAACAATGGATGCTTTTATCGAAGGCCGCGGTTCGATGGCCAGCTTGGAACGCGCCATCGCCGAATCCAACAACCCCCTGATGGCCCGCGCTGAAATGGAGCGCGAACTCGCCGCCGAATGGGCGCTCAAGAATCTCTTCGCGACCATCCCGCCGCCTTGCGAAGGCCTGAGCAAAGTCATGGCCGCCTTGAAGTCTGCGCCCATGCCCAAGCTCTCGCCCGAAACCGAAGCCGCGCTCGATCAAGTCAACACCTCGATGCGCGACACCATGACCAGCATTCCCGAACCGGCCGGCGGCTACCAAGCAGCGCTCGCCCGCTTGAAGACAAAACTCGCCGCCGCCCCCGACCCCATTCCGGCCAGCGACGACACGATGGAAAGCGACATCCGCCCCGGCTGCGATGAAATGCCGGCCGCCAGATTGTCCGAAGTACCGAAGCGCCGGACGACCAACAAAATCGTCCGTCTCCCCCAGCGCTCCTCGATGTTTCGCGACGTTCTGGCGGCCGGAAAAGATTTGCCCGAAAATCCCAACGACGTGCCCGATTCGGATGAGAAGAAATAGTTTCGTAGCGCAGGCGGCCCGCCTGCAAGTTTGTACCGCCGGCTTCCAGCCGGCACGAATAAGTTTCAATGCGCAGGCGTCCCGCCTGCACAGTCTTGCGAAGCAAGACGCCGCCGTTCAGTCCCAAAGGGGCGTACTTTGATAGCCCAGGGCGCAGCCCTGGGTGGAAAATGGTTTCGCGATGCAAAGCCCTGAAAGGGCGAACTAAGGCTTCCGATTTCGACGGCTTCCACGAGGAGTGACCACAATGCCCGCCGCCATGCTCGAACCCGCCACCGCCCACCCCACGCTGGCCACCTTCAAAACCGGCCAACCGCAGGTGATCGTGAAGAACAACGAACTTCCCGAATGGATCACCCCCGCTCAATTCTTCTCCTCGATCAATTACGTGACGCTGAAGGTCACCAACGGCTGCAACCTCAAATGCTCCTACTGCAACGTCGAGGCCGATCATCCCTCCACCCCGCGCCTCTCGATGGAAATGTTCAAACACATTGCAGATCTTTACATTCCCAACACAAAATCTCCATACGGCGGACTAGAATTCCACGGCGGCGAACCCCTGCTTCTTTCTGATGAGTGGTACACGGAAGCCGTCGGCTACGCACAGGCGCTCGCCAAAAAGCACAAGAAACACATCGAGCATCCCATGCAAACCAACGGCACGCTGCTCGACGAAAAACGCCAGAAGCACCTGCTCGACCTCGGCATCCACATCGGCTTCAGCTTCGACGGCACGCCCGAGATCAACGACATCTACCGCATGGCCGGCTCCAAAGTCGAAGCCACGATCAAGCGCATGATCAAAGACGACAAAGATTTCGGCATGATCCTCGTGCTCTCGCGCAGCAACCACAACAAAATGACCGAGATCATGAATTATTTCCAGAAGCTCGGCATTCGCAGCTACCGCATCAACCCCGTGCAGCCGCAAGGCTGGGGCCTCGATTCGTCCCTGCTCACCGCCGAAGAACTCACCACCGGCATGATCGCCGTCTTCAACCACATGGCCGACACCGACTGTTCCGTAATCGAAGCCGAAACCATGCAAGCCGTTCACCGCATGGTCGAAGGCCGCCTCGATAAGCCGCCGCTGAGCTGCTGGGAATTGGAATGCCAGGCCGGACGCAGCTACTGCGCGGTGAGCGTCAAAGGCGAAGTCTACGCCTGCGGCACGGACATGTCGAAACACCGCCTTGGCAACATTTACGAGAACTTCAATCTCGAAAACATCAGTTCAGTGCGCAAGAAACTGCACCAAAAGGACGCCTGGTACGTGCGCTGCTTCGGCTGCGAAGCCAAGCGCATTTGCCACTTCAGTTGCCCAACCAGCGATTTCAACGACATCCGTTACCGCGACATCGCCTGCGCGCACACCAAGTCGATCTACAGTTACATGGCCGAGAATTTCGACAAAGTCGAAAAAATCCAGCGCGCCATCAAGAAGCGAATCAAAGGGCCCTCGATGCGATAAGTCCCCCTCTCCCCTTGGGGGAGAGGGGTTAGGGGTGAGGGGTGGGTTAACCCATCGTCTCGCCCGCAAGTTGTGTCGTAGCGCAGGCAACTCGCCTGCAAACGAGTTCCGTGGTGCAGGCGTCCCACCTGCAAGTTGTACCGCCGGCGTCCCGCCGGCCCGAATCAGTTTCGTGGTGCAGGCGTCTCGCCTGCACTGGCGCGCGAAGCGCGCCGCCGCCGTAAGCCCCAAAGGGGCGAACTTCTATAGCCCAGGACAAGCGCGCCAGCGCGCAGCCCTGGGTAACGAGGGTGTGTGACCCTGAAGCCCTGAAGGGGCGAGCTGAAGGGGCGAGCTAAGGGCGGCAAAAAGAATTTCGGAAGGCGGGCTTCCGGAAAGTACGCAAGGAGAAGTTAATTATGGCGATCGTGCGAAGCCAGGAAGGGCATTTCTTCGAAGTGCCAGACACAGAGTTGAGTAAGTACGCGATGAAGCAGGAAGACATTCCGGAAAGCGCCAAGGCCAGCCCCGATTTGACGCAGGGCACGGGCATGGGCCCGATGGGGTCGGGCGGCGGACAAGGTGTCTCGCCGGTGCAGATCATCGTGAATTACATGGGCGGAATGGGCGGCGGCATGGGCGGTGGTCCGCAGGGTGGCGAAGGCCAGGCGCAAGGCGCCGAAGCCGGCGCGCAAGGCCAGAAACAGGATGTCGGCGGCCGTTACTGCGGCCACTGGCACAACTGCTGGCGCAATTGCTGGCGCAACTACTGGCGGAACTTTAGCTGGTAGTCGTGTTGTTCCGCGGGGCCGAAGTGCCAGGCGTTCCGCCGTTAGTTTGTACCGCCGGCGTCCCGCCGGCCCGTTTATAGCGCAGGCGTCCCGCCTGCATCCATGGTGCAGGCGTCCCGCCTGCACGAAGTCTTGCGAAGCAAGACGCCGCCGTTCAGCCCTGAAAGGGCTGTACATCCTAGCCCAGGGCGTAAGCCCTGGGTAACGATGATCGTGATTTGAATAGCCCTGAAAGGGCGGCACAAAATGCCGCCCCATGGGTTCCAGTTTGCCGGAGGAATGTCCCTCCGGCGCATGTGGCAAGGAGAAGCAACCATGGCAATCGTTCGAAGCAGGGAGGGCTCGTTCTTTGACGTGCCCGACGAGGAGTTGAAGAAGTACGAGAAGAAAGCGGAAGATGTGCAAGGCTGCAGCGCGGAAGCCGGCCAGGAGCAGGGTCCAGGCGGTCCGGGCGGCGGCGGCGGTGGCGGCGCGTCCCCGGTCCAGATCATCGTCAACTATGCCGGTGGCATGGGCGGCGGCGGGCAGGGCGCGCCCAGTGGCGGCGGCAGCGGTGACGTCAAGGGCCGTTACTGCGGTCACTGGCACAACTGCTGGCGCAATTGCTGGCGCAACTACTGGCGCAACTTCGGCTGGTAAGCAAAAAGGGCGGGATGGCTTTTGGGCTCGTGCTCAATCACGGGCCTAAAGCCCTGCCTGCTAAAGCAAACAGTTTGCCGGAGGAATGTCCTTTCGGCGCGTGTGGCAAGGAGAGAATACCATGGCAATCGTTCGTAGCAGGGAGGGCTCGTTCTTTGACGTGCCCGACGAAGAGTTGAAGAAGTACGAGAAGAAGGCCGAAGACGTGCAAGGCCGCAGTGCGGAGGCATGTGGCGACCAGGGTCAGGGCCAGGGCGGCCCCGGCGCCGGTCCCGGCGGTCCGGGCGGTCCGGGCGGCGGCGGAGCGTCCCCGATCCAGATCATCGTCAACTATGCCGGCGGCATGGGCGGCGGCCAGGGCGCGCCCAGTGGCGGCGGCAGCGGTGATGTCAAAGGCCGCTACTGCGGCCACTGGCACAACTGCTGGCGCAATTGCTGGCGCAACTACTGGCGCAACTTCTGCTGGTAAATCGCATCTATCCATTCGCGATGGCGGCGCGGTTCGCTCCGCGCCCCCATCTTTTTCATTTGTCATTTGGCAGTTGTCATTTGTGATTTGTCATTTAAGGGCTGATGCCAATGAAAAATGACAAATGCCAAATGCCAAATAGTCTTTTACCTTTTCCATGCAACGTTGATTTTAGAATAACTCGGAGCTTCCCATGGCCACCCTAGAATCCCTCGACGGAAAAACCTACGACGTCCCCGAAGAAGTCCTCGCCCGCTACCGCATCGGCGACGCCACCGTCACCGAAAATACCCAGCACGACGATCTCCCCAAAGCCCCCCCGCCCCAAACCGGCTGGGACAACTACGGCATGGAACCGGCTCAAAGCCAAATCCAAGGCCTCGAAAACAACCCCTTCGTGCGCGTCAAAAAAGGCCAGAACAACAGCATGATCATCAACGTCATCATCCCCTCGAATGCAAAATGAAAAATGCAAAATGCAAAATGAGTCTGCCGCGAGTCGCCATTCATTTTACATTTTACATTTTTCATTTTTAATTTTTAATTTGAGGAACTATGAATCCACGCTCAATGCCCGCTCAAGGTAAAAAATCCGGCCCCCCTCCCGGCCCCGGCGGCCCCATGCCTCCCGGCGGCGGCGGCGAGATGCCCGCGCCCAAACTCGACCGCGACCTCCTGCATTATTTCTGGCGCTTCGTCAAGCCCGACCAGACCATGCTGATCCTCGTCAGCATCGGCCTGATGATCCACGCCGGCATCTCCGTCGGTATGGCTACCATCCCCACCATCATCGACCATTTCTGGCAGCCCAGCCTCAAGCACTCGCTGCTCCTGATCATCGCCGGCCTGCTCGCCGTCAACGGCATCGTGTTGCTCGTTCAGTTGATCATCTCCTGGACCATGACGCGCATCTCCGAAAACGTGCTCCGCCGCGTCACCCTCGCCATCTTCGAAAAAATCGGCGTCATGCCCAGCGAGGAAATGAGCTTCCAATCTGTCGGCAAATTCGCGCAGCGCACCACCGGCGACGTCCAGCGCCTCGGCGGTCTGGTCACGCCCGGCATCCCGCAACTTCTGCTCTCCGCGCTTCAACTGGCCTACATGACCATCGCCCTCTTCATCTGGAACTGGCAATTCGCCTGGCTCTTCCCGCTCGTGTTGCTCGTCGTCTGGATCGTCGTCCGCCGAATCAACGCCCGCCTGCGTTTTTGGGCGCGCAAAGACCAGCTCAAGCACGAAGACATCATGACCCAGTTCATCGAATCCATCGGCGGCGTGCGCGACCTGGTCGCATCGGGCCGCTTCAAACATTCCGCCGACGCCTACAACAAAGAACTCGTCTCCAAGCAGCAATACGTCCAGAACGCATCGATCTGGAACAGCCTCAGCGGCCTCGTCCCCATGGGCGCCTTCTCCGCACTCGCCTTCGGTTATTACCTCTTCAAAATCAACGCCGCCGACATGGCCCCCGGCACGGGCGAAGTCGGCGAAATCCTCTCCTACGCCGCTATGCTCACCATGGCCCAAGGCCCCATCCTCACGCTCTTCCATCTCATCACCGACGCCGAACTCTCCGCCCCCAGCCTCTACGAACTCCGCCGCCTCCTCACCGGCCCCGAAGTCCACGACCCGCCGTACAGCAAGCCCATCGCCAGCGGCGAAGTCGTCTTCAACCACGTCACCTTCATCTACGGCATGACCGGCGGCGACGGCGGCCCCAACTTGCCCCCGCCCGACGGCGCCCAATTCGGTGGGCTCCCGCCCCCGCCCGGCACCCCAAAAAATCTCCCGCCGCCGGGAACCCGTACCGCAGGCGTCCCGCCGGCTAGTTTCAACGAAGGACAACCACAAGGCACCGCTGAACAACCTCAACCCACCGATGGCCCGCCGTCATCTTTTGGCGCCGCAGACCCAATTCAACGCGGTCGCGAAATGGGGCCTCCGAAAGGCATGTCCGCCCCTCCTCCCTCCTCCCACCTCCCTCCTCCCGGCGCCCCTCCCGGCTTCGAATTCCCCAAGCCCATCGTCAGCGACGTCAACATCCGCATCGACTCAGGCCAATTCGCCGCCATCGTCGGCCAATCCGGCTCCGGCAAAACCACGCTCTTCTACCTGCTCCTGCGCCTGCTCGAACCCGTCGAAGGCGCCGTCACGCTTGGCGGCGTGAGACTCAACGAAATCCCGCTCAAAGACCTGCGCAACTACATCGGCTTCATCCCCCAATCGCCCTTCATCTTCAGCGGTTCGATCCGCCAGAATCTGCTGATGGGCGCGCCCGCCGAATCCGTGCCCGAAGACCGCGTGCTGCATGCCGTGCGCATGGCCCGCCTCGAAAGCCTCATCGAAAAACGCAAAGACGCCGGAGGCCTTGACGCCCCCGTCGGAGCCGGCGGCGCAAGTTTGTCGGCCGGCGAACGCCAGCGCATCGCCCTCGGCCGCATCTTCCTGCGCGACCCCAGCGTCATCGTCTGCGACGAATACACAGCCAACATCGACAACGCCACCGCGCGCCTGATCCAGGAAGCCCTCAAAACCGAATTCGCCGGCAAAACCCGCGTCGTGATCACGCACCAGCTCTACACAATCAAAGGCGCCGACAAAATCTTTGTCCTCGACCAAGGCAAAATCGTGGACAGCGGCTCGCACGCCGACCTGCTCGCCCGCGGCGGCCTCTACAAAGAAATGTGGGAAGTCCAGCGCGTCGAATGAAAAGTGCTGAGTGCGGAGTCCTGAGTGCCGAGTGTGGTGTTCGCATGTGAACTGTTCGAGCGGGAAAAAATGCGAATCAAAGTTAAACCGTCCGCCGTCAGCTTGAGCGCCCTTCTGGGTGCCACTGGTAGGTACTCCTACCAGTGCGGATCGGCGCAGCGCATTCGCATCACAAAAAATGCTCGCCGGCAGTTTATTCGCCGTTCCTGCGCCACTGGCCCTGCCAGTGCGGTTCCAGTCCGCGCGTTGCGCAACATTCGCCGCTTTCGCGTGCAACCAAGCCCCTCAGGACTCAGCACTCAGGACTCAGGACTTTTTCGCGTCATCCCCACATTGAACATTCGTCTTAACTAAGTCGAAATCAAGGAGCCCCTCCAATGCCCAGCGCCCTCGAATCCCTCACCCTCGAACGCCGCCCTGCCTGGGGCGTCGGGATGGCCTACCGCCCCATGATCCACAAAACCATCATGCGCTGGGCCAAGCTCATCGACTACCTCGAAATCCCCGCCGAAGATTACGTCACCCCCGAACGTCGCGACCTGGCCGACAACGGCGAGGCCATGCTCGCCGAAGCCGTCCAGCGGTTCCCCGTCATCGGCCACGGCAACTACATGTCGATCGGCTCCGCGCAGGAACCCAACAAAGCATACTTCAATGAGGTCGCCGACTTCTGCCGCCGCGCGCCCGTCTTCGAATACTCCGACCATCTCGCGTGGACCCGCGCCGGCGAAGAAACCGTCGATGCGTTCGTCGCCGTCCCCTTCACCGGCCTCGGCCTCGCTGCATCCGTCGCGAACGCCAAATGGCTCAAGCGCCGCATCGGCATCCCGCTGCTGCTCGAAAACGTGACGTACCATTTCTGCTTCAACGAAGGCAGCATGAGCGAAGCCGAATTCATCAGCCGAGTCTGCAAAGAAGCCGACACCGGCATCATGCTCGACATCACCAACGTCTTCATCAATTCCACGAACCACCATTATGATCCGCGCGCCTTCATCAGCTCGCTCCCCGCCGACCGCATTTTGCATTGCCACTACTGCGGAGCGCTCTGCGAACACGACGGCTATTACCTCGACACGCACGAAGAAAAAACGCTCCCCGAAATCTGGAAGCTGCTCGATTACACGCTCGAACACACCGCCCTGCGCACCGTCACGCTCGAACGCGACTCCGGCTTCAATCCCTTCACGCCGGTCCTCGACGAAATGTGGCGCGCCAAAGAAATCTTCCTCAAACACCGCTCCGCCACGCCGCCCGCGGATTTGAAACCGACAGTCCGCGTCGCGCCCGACGCATCTGCCGAAAACGAAGTGCCCACGTACTCGCAAGACCTCGCCCACTTCCAAAAAGTGATGGTCGATATGCTGCTCAATCCAAAACTCTGCAGCGCCATCGACAAGGAAGGCGAATCCGCCTTGAAACACACCGGCCTCGGCGCCGACGAGCGCCGCGTCCTCGCCACGATCCCCGCCAAAAAACGCGACCGCCTCGCCAACTCCATCCGCTCCTCCCGCGCCGAAGACGAACGCATGAAGCAGCAGCGCGAACGCATGAAGCAAAGGCGCACGGCGAACGTGTGGTAGCCGAATTCTGAAAAAACCGTTACGCTTTCGCTCACTTCCAAAACGAGGTCAACGTGAGTGAACAAGAGCGACTCGAGCGCGCGTTCAAACGCAAAGCGCGCATGGCCTACATGACCGCGCTGCTGATCGTCAAATCCGACCCGAACGGCGGGGCGAACCGGATTTATTATGCGTTATTTTTGGCGTTAGTCAGCGAGTACATACGCCTCGGCATACAGCCAGAGCTGATCGACGCTGGCGCCGCTGCGGCATTTCGTCAGGACGAACGCTTGAAGTGGACTCACTCCTTTGTTAAAAGGAACGCGAAGATGCTTAGGCTTGACGCGAGACAGTGCAGTTGGGTGCGAGACGCATACGATTATCGTGTCGTGGCAGATTACAGTGACGAAGACGTCACATTGTCCGTGATTCAACCAATCGTCGACGCAGCAACGGACATCCTCGAATGCCTGGGAGTGAATATATGAACATTGAAATGACCGAAGTTGAACGCCGATGGCAGGAAGTTCTCCGGCGCCGTTTCCAGGGAGTCATCGTCCGTGAACTCCATCACATCCCCGAAGATGACGATTGGCCCTTCCTTGGAGTGTTTATGCTTCCGGATGAAAGCGGTCCCGTAGATTTTCAAAACTACCGGATCAACGAACTTTGGAAAATTGAAGAGGACGAAAAACTTCCGCCGGCGAACCTGCTCCGTTATACGGTTTCTCAAACAAAGCACTACCCTCGCATCTGGCAGCTAGCCCAAGAAGAACGCCGCGCCGGCAAAGCGTCGTCCCGCTCCGTGCTTTCGCGCGCCCGCAAGCCGCTCAAATCGAATGGCCGCCCCAAAAAATCCGCGCGGCCTCATGCCGTCGCGCGCTAAAAGCTCACGCCTCGACAATAAGACTCCGCGTGGCTTCGGCCATCCGCATCGCGACTTCGACTGCCGGCAAATCGACGCCGTTCTTCTCGAGCGTTTTTTTGAAATGGGCTGTAGAGGCGTCGAATTCGGGGTCGGAAATGCGCATGCCTTCATGAATTTCGCTGAGCGTCCGGCCCGAGTATCGATAGGGGCCTCCGATGGCTTGACTCAAGAATTCGAACGTCTCTTGCTTTGTAACTGCGATCTTCTTTTCGTCGAGCTTGAAGCGCCCGCCGCGGGTGTAGTTGACCAGCGGGTCGGTGATGACCGCGGTCACGAAATCATCCACGATTTTCCTTAGACCTGCTTCTTCCCCGAAGCGATTCCATAAACTATCCGCTGAATCTTGCATACGCCCTCCGCTTTCATTGCGTCTGAGCTAGCCGCAACTTTGAACGCGAGCTTCGAGCTTTGGTCATCCTCGTGGCGAACGGCGCGAACGCACGAATGGAAATGTCCCTTCAAAAAGCATACTCAGGAAATAGACGCCAAGTCAAGCACAACGCGCCAAGGAAAAGCACTCAATCTTCTCCGCGTCTTCCTCCGCGCCTTGGCGTCTCTGCGTGAGAAAATTCGCCCCCGCAAATTTCCACGCGCCGGTGTATAGATTTCGCGCCCCGCCAACGCGGTTGCATTCTTTTTTTCCAATACGGAGAAGGTCCTCACGATGCGTTCCATTCGAATTCTGTTCTCGCTGATCCTCGCCGCCACGTTTATCGCCCGCGCCGGACAAAAAGGCAGCTCGCCCGAAGATTCCGCCAAGACGCTGAAAGTCGCCGAAGGCCTTGAATGCGCGCTCTGGGCCCACGAACCGGAAGTCGTCAACCCCACCAACATCGACATCGACTCAAAAGGCCGCGTCTGGGTCGCCGAAGGCTGCAATTACCGCGCGAAGAAAAACATGCGCCCCGAAGGCGACTGCATCGTGATCCTCGAAGACACCAAAGGCACCGGCGTCTGCGACAAACGCACCGTCTTCTGGCAAACCAAAGACTTGATCTGCCCGCTGGGCGTTGCCGTCATCGGCAACAAAGTCTACGTCTCGCAATCGCCCAAATTAATGGTCTTCACCATCGACGAATCCGGATACAAGCCCAAAGGCGACCCCGAGATTTTCTTCACCGGTTTCAGCGGCTACAACCACGATCATGGCTTGCACAAAGTCGTCCCCGGCCCCGATGGCCGTTTGTACTTCAACGCCGGCAACGAAGGCTTGAGCGGCGGCAACTTCGGCAAACCGCCGGAAGGCTGGGTCTGCGACGCAGTCATTCGCAACGGCAAAGGCGAAAAAGTCGTGGACTCGACGGGCAGCGAAATCGGCCCGAAAGGCAAACTCTGGCACGGCGGCGAAAAAACCAAAGGCTTCGGCTATCGCGAAGGCATGGCCTTCCGCGTCAACCCCGACGGCTCCGGCTTCGAAACGCTCGGCTTTAATTTCCGCAACAATTACGAAGTCAACGTCGATTCCTTCGGCACCGCCTGGCAGTCCGACAACGACGACGACGGCAATCAGGGCGTGCGCCTCAATTACGTGATGGAAGGCGGCGACTTCGGCTACAGCGGCTGGGGCGGCGCGCTGATGCGCTACCCGACTCAGTCCGCGCAGGAAGCCCATTGGCGCCAGCGCGACCCCGGCGTCGTGCCCAATCTCTACAACACTGGCGGCGGCTCGCCCACCGGCATTCTCGTCTACGAAGGCGATCTGCTCCCCGCGAAATTCCAGGGCGCGCTGATTCACTGCAATGCGGGTGGCCAATGGTACAGCTACGTCGGCGCGTTCACGACCACGCCCGCCGGCGCCGGCTACAAATGCACGCTTGAAGAACTCGTCCGCGCCGGCGACGGCTGGTGGAAGCCCTCCGACGTCTGCGTCGCCCCCGACGGCGCGGTCTTCATCGCCGATTGGTACGACGCCCAATCTGGCGGGCACGGCATGGCCGACGACATCCCCGGCCAGCAAAAAGGCCGCATCTACCGCCTCGCGCCGAAAGGCAACAAGCCCTCCGTGCCCGCGTTGAATTTAAACACCGTCGATGGCCAAATCGCCGCGCTCTGCTCGCCCAATCAATCCACGCGCTACCTCGGCTACACCAGTCTCACCACGGGCGGCGCGCAAGCCGTCGCGGCACTAAAGAAACTCTACAAAGATTCGCCCAAACAAAACCTGCGCGCGCGAGCCTTGTGGGCGCTCGACAAAACCGATGCCGCGAAAGAAACCATCACTCAAGCGCTGACCGATTCAACGCCCGAAATCCGCGTCACCGCCATCCGCGCCGCGCGCCAAATCAAAATGGACATGATCGCCGTCGCCAACCAGATGAAAGCCGACAAGGATTACGCCGTGCTGCGCGAATTGGCGATTGCCATGCTCTACGAACCCACTGAAAAAGCCGTCCCCGTGCTGGTCGATCTCGCCGATCGCATCGATCCGATCATGCCCGAATCGCCGGCCTATGATCCGAAAAAACACAACGCCACGCGCGACGAACTCGACACCAACGAGAAGGAACGCCAGGAGCGCGTCAAAAACAAATGGTACATCGAGGCCATTGGCATCGGCGCGACCGGCCGCGAAGCCGCGCTGCTGGATGCATGGACCAAGAACCATAAAAACACTGACCCCAAAGTCGCCGAAGTGCTGGCGTGGCGCTTGAACAAAATTCTACCGCCCATCGCGAAAGCGCCCGATAAAAAGGATCCCGCCAAAAAAGACAAGTAGGCGTCTCCGGCGCGCCTCTATAGGCCCTATAGGCCCTAGAGGGCTTATAGGCCCTATCTTCCCATAGGGCATATAATGCTTGCACGAACCCTTTTTCTCGCCGCCGCGCTCTGCGCCGCATCCGCCTTCGCCGCCGCCGATCCCGAAATGCTCAAAACCATCCGCGACGATTCCCTCGACATGCAGGAACGCGACGCCGCCGTCAAAACACTCTCCAAAACCCGCGATGGCGCCCTGGCCATGCTCGAAATCGCCAAGAAAAACGATTTCCCCGACGAACTCAAATCCAGCGCTGCCCTCGCCCTCGCCGAAAGCGGCGACAAGGACATTCTGAAGCTCGCCGAACAATTCCTCCCGCTGCCCAAAATGAAAGACGGCCAGCGCATCCTCCCCATCTCAAAACTCGTCGAGCTAAAAGGCGACATCGCCGCCGGCCGCGCCGTCTTCCGCAACGGCAAAGGCCCCAACTGCATCAACTGCCACCAACTCGAAGGTCAAGGCAAGGAAATCGGCCCGCCCATCTCCACCATCGGCGAAAAGCCCAAGGAAATTCTCTACGAATCGATCCTCGCACCCAGCGCCGCGATCCAGCACGGCTTCGAAGCCTGGACCGTGAAGAAAAAAGACGGCACTGTCGTCACCGGCCTCAAAGTCGAAGACGACGACGAAAAATTCACCATGAAAAATCAGGAAGGCGATTTCGAAGAAATCCCCGCTGATCAAATCCAAAAGAAGATCAAACAAAAAGCCTCGCTCATGCCCGAGAACCTGATCCAAACCATGACCACGAAGGACTTGGTCGATCTCGTGGAATATTTGGCGGCGCAGAAGGTGAAGTAGTTGCCCTCTCCCCCTGGGAGAGGGGAATGCGCCGCAAGTCCGCCAGTGCATACTCAGGACTTCTCTTGAAACAATCTCCAATAATCGCTAATCTCCTCACATTCAATTCATCGCCGACCAAAGGAGCGCATCGCGTATGGCCATTTCAATTGGCATCAATTCATGGGTCTGGACATCCCCCTTCAACGATTCCACGCTGAACCTGATTCAAAAAGCCAAAGATTTCGGCTTCGACACCTTCGAACTCCCGCTCGAAGACCCCGCGCACGTCACGCCCCAAAAAGCCGCCGACGCCTACAAAGCCGCGAATATCAACGCCGTCGTCTGCGGCGCATTCGGCCCCGGCCGCGATTTGTCGTCCGACAGCGCGGAAGACCGCAACGGCAGCCTCAACTACATCAAAGCCGCGCTCAAGCTCTGCACCGCGATCGGTTCGAAATTCCTTGGTGGCCCGATGTATTCGTCAGTCGGCAAACGCCGCCAGGTTCCCGACAAGCAGCGCAAACAGGAATGGGACCGCGCCGTCAAAGGCGTGCAGAAAGCAGGCAAAATGGCCGCCGATCACGGCGTCACGCTCGGCATGGAACCGATCAACCGCTTCGAAATCGATTTGATGAACACCGCCGAAAAATGTGTGCAATTCGTCAAAGAAGTTGGCCTCCCCAATGTCGGCGTGCATCTCGACACCTTCCACGTCAACATCGAAGAGAAAAGTTTCCACAACGCAATTACCACCGCCGGCAAGCACCTCGTCCACATGCACGTATGCGAAAACGACCGCGGCGCGCCAGGCACCGGCCTCATTAATTGGAAGGAAGTCGCGAAGGCTCTCAAAGAAGTCAACTTCAGCGGCAACGCCGTAATTGAATCCTTCACCCCCGAATGCAAAACCATCGCCGCCGCCGCCGCGATCTGGCGCCCGCTCGCCCCGTCGCAGGATTCGCTCGCCGCGGATGGCCTCAAGTTCTTGCGAAAAACGCTGAAGTGACGCGCCGTTCCCCTCTCCCCTCGGGAGAGGGCCGACGGGCGTACTCGCCCGCGGGGTGAGGGGAAAAACCGTCCGCTTCCGATTGACCGGCACGTTGGATGTTGCCGCCAAATGACAAATGACAATTGACAAATGCCAAATGACAAATGGTCGTTTTAAGCGTATTCAATAACTGAATCGAACTGAAAGGACATCATGCGACCGGCCTGGCTGTGGATTCTCATGTGCGTAGCGCTCGTTTCGCTGAAGGCTGAGGACCAGCCCAAGCACGTGAAGGCCGAATTGCCCAAGCCCGACGCCGACGGCTGGATAACGCTATTCAACGGCAAGGACTTCACCGGCTGGGACGGCCTGCCCAGCTTGTGGTCGGTAAAAGACGGCTGCATCAGCGGCAAAGCGGAGAAAGTGAAAGGCAACACGTTTCTGGTCTGCGATCACACGTTCAAAAATTTCGTTCTCGAATTGAAATTCCAAATGGTCAAAGGCGACGGCTTCGACGGCAACAGCGGCATTCAATACCGCTCGAAAATCATCGATCCGAGCTACTGGGTCATGGCCGGTTATCAGGCCGACATGGGCCAGGCCTACACGGGCATGTTGTACGAAGAACGCGGCCGCGAGATTTTGGTCGGCCCGAAAACAGAAGTCGTGGACAAGCTCAAACTGGAGGACTGGAACAGCTACCGCATCACCGCCAACGGCCCGCGCCTCAAGCACGAAATCAACGGCAAAGTCACCGTCGATTTTACCGACAAGCCGCACGTGGAAGACCCGAAATGTTTGTTCGCGCTCGAAGGCCTGATCGGTTTTCAATACCACGCGCCGGGAAAAAATTTCGAAGTGCGTTTTAAAGACATCCGGATAAAATTATTGCCGGATAAATGAGACTGGAGACCGGAGACTCGAAACCGGAGACGAAGCGCGCAAGTTTCGCTTCCACTCGATGGCCCGCCGGTGACCGGTCGTTTAAGCAAAGGAGCTCTAATGAAAACTCGTTATGTCCCGCTGTTCTGGGTACTCTGTCTTATTCTTTCGTTCGCTCTGCACGCCGAAGACGGCGGCACGCTCAAAGGCGTGGTCAAATACGACGGCGATCCGCCGACGCCTCAAGTCAAACAGGTGGCGCCGCAAAATCAAAATGATTGCAAATGCAAAACCGTCCCGGACGACTCGCTTGTCGTCGATAAAGCCACCAAGGGCATTCAGTGGGCGATCATTCGGATCCTGGACGTGAAACCGAAGGACCCGCCAGCCAAGCCCGCGAAACCGCCGGAACTCAGCCAGGAGGGCTGTCACTTCACGCCGCACGTGATTGTCGTCCCGCCCGCGATCACCGATTTGAATCTGCTCAATCCCGACAAGATCATGCACAACATTCACACGACGCCCTACGATTTCCTCAACAAGGAGCAGAATTTCGCGCAAGGCCCGACCGAAGCAGTCAAGCCCTACAAAGCCGCGTGGATGGAGCAGCCCGAGATTATTGAAGTCAAGTGCGACGTCCACGGCTGGATGAAAGGTTTTATCGTGGTCCACGACCCGCGCTTCTGCGCCGTCACTGGCCCCGACGGCACTTTCGAAATCAAAGGCATCCCGCCGGGAAAATATCAGGTCGCCATCTGGCAGGAAGCATTCGGCAACTACGGCGGCAAGGATACCCATCCCATCGAAATCAAAGCCGGCGCCACGACCGACATGGGGGAGTTGAAGTTCAAGAAGAAGTAGCGTAGGCGTAAGGAAAGTGCTGAGTCCTGAGTCCTGTGTGCTGAGTCATAATAAAGAAGTGCGAAGTGCTTTGCTGTTTTTCGCTCAGCACTCAGCACTCAGCACTCAGGACTGGAGTTATCCCCCAATTAACACCATCGTTCCCTTCGGCGCCGGCACGCCGCCCTTCTGCTCCAGCGTGATCGCAAACTTTCCGATGCTCCCGACTTTATTCTTCGCCGAGAACGGAATCGTCACCACCCCATTCCCCGCCACCGCGACCACGCCGCAATCGATCGGACTCGCCTGTTTCGGATCGATGATCCAAAGCTGATAATCCTTGTCCGCCGCCGGCGCGGGAAGATGATCCAGCAGCAGCGTGCCGGTCTGTTTCTGCTGATCCCACAACGCAATCGCCACAGGCGCGGAATTCTCCGGCGGGCCGAGCCGGATGAGCTGCTGCCCTTTGAGATTGCCGTTTTGGAGCGCAGCAACCCGATCTTCGAGCTCTTTGATTCTGAGTTCAGCGGCCTTCTTTTCGCGCAACGCGTCGTTGCGTTCACCCTGCACGGCCTGGAGTTTCTCTTCGACGTCCGTGTTCGAATGATAGATATACGCGATGCCAAATACGAGACACGCCGCAGCCGCCCAGCCGATCCAACCAAACAATCCGACGGCCGGAAGCGGTTTCAATAGTTTCGACGATGAATCCGGCGTGTCGCGTGCTTCACCTTCAGGATGGGATTCAACGATTATGCATTCTCTGCGCTCAATTTCCTCGAATATCGCCCGTTTCAACTCCGGCCGCGGCGCGACCGGCGCCAGCGCCGATGGCAGCACACTCGCCGCCGTGTGCAGCTCACCGACGAGCGCGCGCAGTTCCCCATCGCCGCCAAGCGCCCCCGTAAACGCAGCGTCTTCGTCGGGGCCCAAAGCCCCCAGCACATAAAGACAGGCCTGTTCCTGTCGCGGATCGTCGATCATATCTATTCCAAACTCCCTACTCCCTACTCCCTACTCCCCACTCTCCTGCCCCCTCACACCCGATGCTCCAAACTCTCCCGCAATTTCATCAATCCCCGCCGAATACGCGCCTTGATCGTCCCCAGCGGCTGGCTCAGCGCCTCCGCGATTTCCTGCTGAGTTAAGCCGTCGAAGAATGCCATCGCTATCGCTTGCCGTTGTTCGCCGGGCAGCGCCTCAACCAAAGTCCGCGCCAGGCGGCCACCTTCGCGCTCAGCGGCTTCGTTTGCGGCGGGCGGATCGACGGTCGTTTCGGTGCGCGAGGCCACTTCGTCCGCCAAGTGCGCGCGGCGCTTCGAGACGCGCAGGCGCTCGATGGCTTTGTTGCGCAGCACCGTGATCATCCACGCGAACGGCGTTCCCGCGTGGCCGCTGTAGGTCGAGGCTTTCTGCCAAATCTGAATCAGCGCTTCCTGCACGGCATCCTCAGCCTCGTTGCGCTCGCCCAGAATGCGCAGCGCGGTCGCGAATAAAACCGATGCGTGGCGGTCGTAGAGCGCCGAGAGCGCCTCGCGCTCGCGCCGCGCCACGGCAGCCAGCAATTCCGCATCGCTCGCCGGATTTTTTGGATCGTCTGCCATCGAAAAACCGGTCCCGAAGTCCCGACAATCGAAACAGCACAGGAGTCCGGCCAATCTACCCGCCCGGCCCCAATCCGGCAATGTCTCGTTATTAAGATGAAGGAGAAGCAAGTTTGGTTGCTTAATTGCAGCGGGATTTCAAATGCTATTAATAATAAAGGGGAAGCTGCGCGTTCAATAACAGTAATCAACGTTGCCTATTGGCTCTATTCGTCCTATGTGGCCTATAAGAATTGTGCGCCGCGCTACCGCGCATTCGCCCGTCGCCTCGCCGGCCCCGTCAGCACCACAACCTCCGGCGACACGCAAATCTCGCGCTCCGGCGCCAGCGCGATCGCTTCCGCCAGTTCCAGCCGCAGGACGTGGTGATTTTCCCGCGCGCGCTGCACGGCCAGTGATCGGTCGATCGCTTCGCGTATCCGCGGCACCGCAAGCAATTCGAAGCGCGCGCCTTCAACAGGCGCGAATTCCGCAATCGCATCCAGCAGCCCGACGTTTCCCGCGTCAAGCAGCTCCGTCAATTCCACGCTGGCAAACATTTTTTCGCTGATGCGCGCCACGACGTGGCGCACCAAAGGCTGGTACCAATTCCAAAGCGCCTCGTGATTGCGCTCGCTGGCATTCCTGCTGAATGCTTTCCACATCCGCGCCTCGCACGCGCGACGTTCCGACTTGATGTTTGAAATCTGACTCATGGCCGCCCCCCTTCAAGTGGAGAGTCGGGAGTTGGGAGTAGAGAGTAACTGCGGCGTGAGCGCTTCGCGCTCATTTACTACTCTCAACTCACTACTCCCCACTTTCTACTAACGTTCTACTCCAGCGTGCACGAATTCTCGTACGCCCGAAACTTCTTGCGCAGCACTTCCAGCACTTGCGAATGAATCTGGCAGATGCGCGACTCGCTCAAACCCAGCCGCTTGCCAATATCCTTCATGCTCACGCTTTCGAAGTAATACCACGTCAGCACGCAGCGTTCGTTGTCGCTCAAACCCCGCACGGCGATCGCGCGGATTTCGTCCCGCTGCAAATCGCGCGTGGGTTCGTTCTCGCGCTTGCTTTCGAGCATCTCCAGCCGCATCAAATCGCGCTCGTCGGCGTTTTCGCGCGAACAGCTTTCGACCGAAATCTGCGCGCGAACATTCAATTCCTTTTGCAAGTCGGTGAATTCTTCCGGCGAGAGATTCATGCGCGCGGCAATCTCGTCTTCGCGCGGCTCGCGGTGCAGTTCGGCGGCGAGTTCGCGCACGGTTCGTTCGAACTGATGGCCCTTGTTGCGGATCAAGCGCGGCACCCAATCCAGCGCACGGATCGAATCCAGAATCGCCCCGCGGATGCGCGGCACGCAATATGTTTCAAAGCGCACACCCATGCGCGCATCGAATTTCAGAATCGCGTCCTGCAAACCAATATTGCCGGAACCCATCAGGTCGTTGACGTCGATGCATTCGGGAAGCTTGGATTTGAGGCGTTCGGCGATGTAGCGGACAAGCGGTTGATAATTGACCCAGAGCGCGTTGCGGGTTTGTTCGCAGGGGTGTTTAAGGTAATCGGCCCAAAGCCCATCTTCGAACTGGCGCTTGATCGCCTTAACCCGCGCTTTTTCGCGCATCTGCGGCGTTTCGACGACTCCCTCTAATGGTTTGGGCGCGGCAGGACGCGCTTTCAACGGCGCTGAAACCGGCGACGGCACGCGCAATTTCGCTCGCCCCACAGCGCGTTCGCCCTTGCGGGGTTTAAGCAGGACCACGACGGGCGCGACACTTCGTCTTACGGAACGCGGCATGATGCAATCCTTTTCGAGGGCAAAAACTCCGCCCAATGCGAACGCGCGACAAACGAAAGAGAGTGACAGTTCATATTATCCGTCATTTACGTTTTGTCAACCTCTTTCTTATAATTTTAAATTTAAATTATACAATTAGTTACATTCTTGAGTGAAATACGGTGACAAAAGTTGTGAGATTACGGCCAAGCATGAAACCCAATCCTCTTCCCCCCGTCGATAGTCGATTATGAGTTTTTATCGGACGAACCGAGCGCGCGCTTGACAGATTTCCAGCTTTATTTTACGCGGGCATTTGTCCAAGCTCTCTCAGGTAACGTGCGCCGTTCCTCAGCACTCAGGATTCAGGACTCAGGACTTATTCCCCCAACGCCTTCAACATCGTCTCAGCCACCAGCTTGTTGCCCTCGTCCGTCAGATGGACGCGGTCGCGGGTGAGAATACCCTTCTCCTTATTCTCTTTGTTGTTCTGCTTCAGATAATCCATAAACGCCTTGTTCAAATCGCACAGCGTCAGATCAAGCTCCTTGGCCACTTTGCGGCTGATGTCCGCGTATTCGGCCAGCATCTTGTCTTGCTTGTTGGACCCGTCTGTCTTTTCGCCGATGACACTGGGCGTGCAAAGGATCACGCGCCCGCCGACGCCTTTGATTTTGCCGATGATCTCGCGCAGGCCCTTGTCGAAATCTTCCTTAGTCGTGCCTTTGCCGTTCAAATCCCAATGCCAGACGTCGTTGATGCCGATGTAGATGAAAACAATGTTTGGTTTCAGGTCGAGCACGTCGCGCTGAAGGCGCGCTTGCAGGTCGGTGACCTTGTTCCCGCTGATGCCTTTGTTGATGACTTTGATGCCGAAGTCCTTGTGTTTTTCATCGAGCGCTTTCTGCACGAGAGTAATGTAGCCTTTGGCGCCGCCGCCGCCTTGCGTGATCGAATCGCCGAGCATGATGATCTTGTCGTCCTTTTTGAGCGCGGGCGCATCGGCGGCGGAGAGGGTCATGCAGGCAAAAGCTATCAGAGCCAAAGTGATTTGAAAACGCAGCATCGAATACTCCTTATCGTTGAGATTGGTCGCGAAATCGCGTATCTTTGTGCGCATGAGCAACGATACGAATACACCGCAGCGCTCGGTTCGTGTGGAACTCGACCGCGGGCGCGGTTACGACATCACCATCAAGCCGGCGCTGCTGGCCGATGCGGGCGGCATCGTCGCGGGACTGATCAAAGGCCGGCGCTGCCTGGTCGTCACCGACCGCAACGTGGGGCCGAAGTATGGCATTCTGCTGGCGAGTTCGCTTCAAAAGGCCGGGTTCGACGGAAGCGCCGTGGAACTGCCGCCGGGCGAAGGGACGAAAAACCTCAAGCTGGCGGAGTTTTTGTACGAGCGCTGCCTGGACGCGCGGCTGGACCGCGACAGCGTGCTGCTGGCGCTGGGCGGCGGAGTCATCGGCGATTTGACGGGATTCGTCGCGGCCACCTTTTATCGCGGCATCGACGTGGTGCAACTGCCCACGACGCTGCTGGCGATGGTGGACGCGGCCATCGGCGGCAAAACGGGCGTCGATCATCCGAAAGCGAAGAACGCCATCGGCGCGTTTCATCAGCCGCGCGCCGTGCTGGCCGATCCGCTGACGCTGCTCACGTTGCCCGAGCGCGAACTGAAAGCCGGGCTGGCGGAAGTAATCAAATACGGCGTGATCGAGGACGCCGAGTTGTTCGCGTACCTTGAAGAACACATGCCGAAATTGCTGGCGAAGGATTCAGCGGCGCTGGCGCACGCAATTGAAAAAAGCGCCGCGATCAAAGCGCGGATTGTGTCGGAAGACGAATTCGAGCGCGCGGGCGGACGGCGCGCGCTGCTGAATTTCGGCCACACCTTCGCGCACGCGATCGAAGCCGCGACGAATTATCAGGGCTACCTGCACGGCGAAGCCGTGGCGATCGGGATGGTGCTGGCGTCGGAGCTGTCAGTGGAAATGGGCCTGCTCTCGCGCGCCGACCGCGACCGGATCAAAGCGCTGCTCGAAAAAGCCGGCCTGCCCACAAAATTGCAGCCCGGTGATCCGGATATCGACACGCTGTACGCCGCAAGTTTCCGCGACAAGAAAGTTACCGCCGGCAAACTGCGCTTCATTGTCGCGGAGAAAATCGGCGCGGCGAAAGTGGTGACGGATGTGGCTGAGGAACTCGCGAAAAAAGTGTGGGCAACGGCGAATTGTTCGTAGTCCCGCCTTTAGGCGGAACCGCGCGTTCGCATCAAAGCCGCCCTTCCGTCTAAAGGCGGGACTACGAACCTACTTCTTCTCGTCCGTCTTCGGCGCGTCCGGCTTTTTCTCGTCGGTCTTCGGTTTTTCGAAGATCAACTCTTCGCCCTTTGGCGTGCGCACGGGCTGGTCTTTCTTCGGCTCGACCGGCGGGCCGACCGGCGGCGTCGGTTCGGGTTTCTTCTCCGGCGTCGTGGGCTTGATGTTCAACTCTTTGCTGATCGTCGGCCCGACCGGCTCTTTCGTTCCTATGTCCTTGATCCTGAACTGATCGGTGGGCATGGGCGGCGTGCCGGGCGGCAGCGGCTTGTTCTGTTCGGCCGCCGCGGCTTTCTCTTTGGCCGCAATCATCTCGGGCGTCTTCGGCGGAGCGCTGTAGGCGACGTTGACCGTCGAGTGGTCCGTGGGCCGCGTGATGATGCCCTTCGCGGCCAAATCCGCGCGCTCCAACAGCGCCGCGCGCTCGCTCACTTCGCCTTCGGCCTTCATCACATAATGCAGGTAAATGTCGTCGTTCAACCGCGCGGGAATTGCATTGTCCGTGATCGCCGAAATTGGCTCATAACCGTACGCCGGCGCATTGATGCACTCCTCCTTGACCAGCGTCTCGAATTTCTCTTTGCGCAATTCGATGCGGTACGTGCCGTAATGCGTAAAGCCCACGCGCACCGGCGTCACGCCCACCGGCCGGTAATTGATAAACACTTCAGCGCCCGCCGGATTGGACGTGATCGTGATGCTCCGCGACGTACATCCCGGAATCGACGGCAACGCAATCAGCAGCAGCGCCGCGCTCAACCAGCGTGTGGCCTTCAAAATCATTGTGTCCCTCGCAAACTGGCCGGCTGGAAGCCGGCGTTCCGATTCACTCAATCTCTAAAATCTCCGCCGTCATTGTCTCCAAATCCAGCATCGCACAACTGGGTTTGCCGGTCAGCCAGCCGCACGCTTCGCCCGGATTCAATTCCAGCGGGCGCGCGCCGTCTTTGGGAATGTGCACGCGCGTGTGCGAATGGCCGTAAAAAATTCCATCGCAAAAGTTGCGGTAATCGGCGGGTATTTCCTCCACCGAATGCGCCACACCCAGTTTTCGCCCGCCGATTTCAAAGACGCACGGGCCGTCCTTTAACTCGGGAAAAAGTTTCTTCAGCCCTCTTTTTTCACCGTCGTTGTTCCCAAAAATCATGTACATCGGGCCATTGAATTTTAAAACCAGCTTCATCGCAAACGGCGCCACGAAATCGCCCAAATGCAGCAGCCCTTCGGCGCCCTTCCCTTGCAGCAGCGCCACGCCCTTCGCAATCCGGTCCAGATGATCGTGAGTATCGGAAAGAATACCCAGCTTCTTCATGATCGGCGTATTAGACGCGAGAATGCAGGAAAGTCAAGCACTGCTCACGCTGCAAACGGAAGCGGGCAAGGCGATCTACAAAATGCGGAAGCGATCGCCGAGCCGGTGTTTGCGCAGATCAAAGAGCAACGCCGATTCCGGCGCTTTCTGATGCGAGGCCCATCAAACGCCCTGCGCGGCCCGCGCCGGGGGCAACCATAAATCACGGCGAAAACGCCTGGATGGAAACAAGGATACTCCGACAGGCTCCTATAGGGCCTATAAGAATCACGTCACAACCACGGGCTAAAAGCCCGTGTTACTTAGTTTCCGGCTTCTTTGTTTTCCTCGGCGTTCACGGAGATAAAGTACGCCTCCAGGCGCTTGCGCCACTTTTCGGGAACCTCTTCGCGGAATGCCTGCAAAAGTTCTTCGCGCTGCGCCGGCGGGAGCTTGGCCCAGGCCGAACCGGTGTCGCTGACTTGCGCGGCATTGCTCGCGCCGTGCGGGACGTTTCCGCCCAGCTTGGAGTCCGCCAAGCCGGAGTTGGATTTGTTCTTCTCGCCCTGGCTTTGTTGCTGCTGCTGCTGTTGTTGCTGCTGTTTATCCTGCGAACTGCAGGATCCACTACCGTTTCACCCTTTCTCCAATTGTTCTATGATCTTGAGCAGCTTCTTTTCGACATCGGCACCCTCAACCTGGACAACTTGATCGTGGCGGTCGTCGCGCAGCTTCGCTTCGATCTCTTTCATGTCGCTGGCGAGCTTGGTGAGCTGGCCGCTGGTTTCCTCGGTGCTGGGCACGTCGGCCAATTCGGAACTGTCGCCGATCAAATCGCGGATGGCGCCGGCTAGCGCGACTTTAACGCTTTCGTCGCGTTCAGTGTCGAACGCTTTTTTGAGCGCGTCGAGATTCTTGGGGTCTTTGATTTTCTTGAGCGCCAGCGCGGCCTGCATGCGGACCATCGACGAGCTGTCGCCGTTGACTGCGCGGATCAGCGCTTCGGAGGAACGCGGGTCTTTGATGTTTCCCAGCGCGCGGGCGCTGAGGGCGCGCACGGCGTCCACGCTGTCGAAGAGCGACTTGGCCAGCGCGTCCTGCGCGGATGCATCGGGCATTTTGGCGAGCGCGGCGGCGGCGGCGCGGCGGACACTTTCGTCGGCGTCTTCCGTCACGGCCTTGCCGAGCGCGTCGATCGCGGCAGTCTTGTCGCCGCAATATTCGAGAGCGCGCGCGGCGATCTCGCGGTGAATGACCTGGCTGGAGTGCAGCGCTTTGATCAGCACGTCTTTGTTGGCCGCGGCGTCGGCTTTCAGCGCCTTCTCGATCTCGCCCTTGTCAGGCTGAGGCACGCCGGGGAGGGTGCCGGCTTTCGCGCCGTAGAGGCCGTCGAAGTGGCCTTTGAGCTTCTGATAAAGCTGCAGCGGCATTTCGTTGCCATTCGGCGCAACGGGCGCGGCTTCTTTCTTGACTGGATCTTCAGCAGCCCTCAACGACAGCACGGCAAAACTCAGCACTGCGGCGGCGATCAGGAATCGAGTCATTGTGTCCTCCCTTATTGGATTGGACGAAACGAACACCTTAAATCTTGCGTGAATCTCCACGGAATTCAACTAATTTTCTCACCGCTGGGTGGCCCACCCCACCGGCATTGGTATCTACACATCTATCCGCTTTCGTCAGTTCCATTTGGCAGGAAGTCGGGGAGGAGTTGGTGGACCAGAGATTTCAGTTCGTCGAGGCTTGTTTCTTCGAGCAGATTCAGCATCGACA
>Ga0209579_10000552_pt1 | contig 36560 bp, 23 predicted proteins | sample Coa_R1_2_FD_187152 | JGI IMG/M metagenome (GOLD analysis project Ga0209579, IMG submission 187152) | Surface soil microbial communities from Centralia Pennsylvania, which are recovering from an underground coalmine fire - Coalmine... | ecosystem: Environmental > Terrestrial > Soil >...
GAGGAGGCTGCGGCTTCGACCCCGTTCGGCACGCTGCTGCACTTCAAGAAAGACATCGACACCGCGCAGCCGCGCGTGCTCATGGTGGCGCCGCTCTCCGGCCATTTCGCCACGCTGTTGCGGGCGACCGTGCGCACCATGCTGCCCGAGCACGACGTCTTCATCACCGATTGGCACAACGCGCGCGATGTGCCGCTCACGGCGGGCCGGTTCGGCTTCGATGAGTACATCGACCACCTGATCAAATTTATCGAAGTGATGGGGCCGGGAACGCATATCCTTGCCGTGTGCCAGCCGTGCGTCGCCGCGCTCGCCGCGACGGCCGTGATGGCGCAGACCCAGAACCCGGCACAGCCGCGTTCGATGACGCTGATGGCCGGCCCCATCGACACCCGGGTCAACCCTACCAAGGTTGACGAGCTTGCCAACACGCGCACGATCGACTGGTTCGAGCGCACGCTCACCGCAACAGTGCCGCTGCGCTATCCGGGCGCGTTCCGCCGCGTCTATCCGGGCTTCGTGCAGCTCGCCGCCTTCATGAGCATGAACATCGACCGCCACGTGAAGGCGCATCGCGAGCTTTACGAAAATCTCGCCAACGGCGAGATCGAGAAGGCCGCGGTGACCAAGGCGTTTTACGACGAGTATTTCGCCGTGCTCGATCTGACCGCGGAGTTCTATCTGGAAACCGTGCGCATCATCTTTCAGGAACACGCGCTGCCGCTCGGAAAGCTGCAATGGCATGGCGAAGCCGTCGATCCTTCAGCGATCCGCCGCACCATGCTGCTGACGGTCGAGGGCGAGCGCGACGACATCTGCGCCGTGGGCCAGACCGTGGCGGCGCACGACCTGTGCAGCAAACTGCGGCCTTATCTGAAACGCCACCACATGCAGGCCGGCGTCGGCCATTACGGCGTGTTCTCCGGCAAGCGCTGGGAGAACCAAGTCTATCCGATTTTGAAGAACGTGATTTTGTCGAGCGATTGAGGCACGCCCCGGAACTCGCGCCGGCTGCTTGAAAGCGTGGAACCGAAAGGATGGTGTTGCGTTCCACGTCCGACAATCAGTCGGGGGTCGAAGATGATAAGACCAATTTCAGCCACAATGCTCGCCGTTTCTTTAAGCGCATTCGTTGCATTCGGCCCGGCGCGGTCACTCGCGGATGACCGGTGCCAGCAGCTCGAAGCTCTCCACGCTCAATACGCCGGTGTCGAACTCACGTCCTACCAAAAGGTGCTGAAGCGAAAGCTCGTGGCGTGGTACCACGAACATTGTGGCGGCCGTCACGTGGCGGATGAACGCTAAGCGGCGTCGCTCAGATGCCTTACTCCTTTCGGGCGTCTTGCGACCGTCCGCGTACTTCAAGATTGTTGGTGACGAGATTGTTGGTGACGCTCGATAGAAGTCAGGCCGCGCCGCCCGTGACCAGGATCTTGCCGTCGCGCTCGCCGGTGCTGGCGGCTGCCACCGCCTCACGGATTCTCTCGACCGGGTAGGTGGCGTGGATGCGCGCATGGAGCACGCCGCTCGCCACCAGTTGCGTCAGCTCTCCGTACAGCGCTCGCTGGGCGTCACGGCTCGCTTCGCGGTACCACTTCATCAGCCAGAAGCCTTTCAGCGTGATGTCGCGGAAGATGAGTGAGCTCGCCGCTATTTGGCAGACCTCGCCGCTCATCATTCCGTAGTTGATCAGCGTGCCGCCTTGGCTCAGGCATTGTGCGAGCCGGTCGGTCGCCGCGCCGCCGACCGCGTCGATGCCGAGCCGGATCGCGGCGCCGCCCGTGGCCTCTTTCACGCGGTCGGCGAGGCCCTCACCGTCGACCAGCACGACGTCGCCGCCCTGTGCCTTCGTCGCCGCGACAGCCGATTCCCGTCGCACCAGATTGACGGTGCGAAGGCCGCGCCGTTTCGCCAACTGCATCAGATAGCCGCCAACACCCGAGTTGGCGACGTTCTGGATCACCCACTCGCCGGCCGCCAACGGCACGAACTCGCTGAGCATCAGCGACGCGGTGGGCGGATTGATCGTCAGCATCGCCAGCTGAAGCGGGTCGGCCACTTCGGGCAGCGGCACCAGGGAGCGTGCTTCAGCCAGCAGGTGCGTCACCCACGTACCCCCGGCGCGCGGCAACAACACCAACTGCCCGACCGACAAGCCGTTGACGCCCTCGCCCAGCGCGGCGACGCGGCCCACGCCCTCGCTACCACCAACCGCTGGGAGCGGGGGCAGCACGGCGTACTGGCCAGTCAGGGCCAGCAGGTTCGAAGGATTGATCGGCGAGGCCAGCATGGCCACCAGCACCTGGCCGGGAGCCGGCGCCGGCAGTTCAAGAGGCACAGCGCGAATGAGTGCTTGCGGTATGGGGCCCCGGCGGTCGTACTGCGCCTTGAGCATCGTCATCGGGCGTCTTTCATGGAGGCTTCGAGAGCAATTGCGGCGGGAAGATTAGGCGGTGGGGCGTGGGCCGCTCAACCTAAAACGATTGCGCGGATGTTGATTCGGTTCAGCACGATTCGCCACACTCCCTTTGTTCGCTAACAGACAAATTCGCCTCTCGTGCGGAACCATCTCCTGCTTTGACCAGTTCTGGATATGGCTGAATCCGATGAAGAACAAGTCATTTGGGATGCGCCTGCCGACGAGCAGATCGAAGGTGACGGTAGCGGTCTAATCTTTCAGCGCCGCAATTTGTTTGTTGAACCAAGCCAGGTCCTGCTGCCATTGCGGCCAATCGGGATGCTCCGCGCTCAGCCGCGCCATGATGACTTGGCCGGCAGTAAAGGCATCCCGTGCTTGCGCTCCCTGTTTCAGTTGCAAGTAGGCGCTACCGACGTTCCGGTAGGAAAGCGCCAAGTCGTGCTGCCAGCCGGCATTGGCAGTGTCGAACTGTGCCAGGCGTTGCCGTATGGCAAGGCAGGCTTGGTAGGAGGCGAGCGCAGCCTCAAACGTGTTTTGCGTCGCCTGCGCGTTGCCGACCCTTTCGTAAGCTGCCGATAAATCGCGTTGCCATCCAGTATTGCCGGCATCGGATTGCGCCAGGCGCTCCATCACGGCGAGGCTTTCTTGATAGACCTGCAGTGCGGCGGAGGGATTATCCCGCGCAAGCTGCACGTCGCCGACTTTGACGTTTGCGACAAACAGGTCGCGCTGCCAATCAACGTTACTGGGATGGTCTGCGGCCAGGCGCGAAATGATGTCGCGCTTGGCCGTGTACGATTTCAGGGCGCCGGCAAGATCGCCTTGCGCCACCTGCACGTCGCCAATCTTTTCGTGACTGACGCCCAGATCAAACTGCCAGCCGAGGTTGCTGGCATCAGACCGGGTTAAGCGTTCGGTGATGGCGAGAGCCGCTTGAAAGGCGGCCAGCGCGGCGGGGAATTGGCTCTTTGCCATCTCGACGTCGCCGACCTTGAAGTTCGCGACATACAGATCGCGCTGCCAGCTGGCGTTGGCGGGATCGGCCGCGGTAAGGCGGGTCATGACGCTGCGTTTGGCTTCATAGGATTGCAGAGCGCCCGTAAGGTTGCCCTGGGCCATCCGCACGTCGCCCATTTTTTCGTAGCTGACGCCGAGATCGTACTGCCACCCAGCATTTCCAGGATCGGCTTGGGCGAGCCGTTTCCTGATGTCCAGGCTTGCCTGATAGGAGGCGGAGCCCGCGGCCAAGTCGCCTTGGGTCACCTGCGTATTGCCGACTCTCTCATACGAAACTGCGAGATCGCGCTGTCGGCTGGCATTGCCGGCATCGGCCTGCGCCAGGCGCTGAATGATGGCAAGGCTGGATTGATAGGATGCCAGGGCTGCCGTCCTGTCCCCCAACGCAAGCTCCACGTCTCCGACTTTGGACTGCGAGACGAATAAGTCATGCTGCCAGGCCGCATTGTTCGGATCGGCGAGCGTCAATTGCTCGATGATCTTTTGCCCGGCCTCATACGAGGTGCGAGCCGATGCCAGATCGCCTTGCGCCAGTTGAATGTCGCCAATCTTGTTGTGCGATATCGACAGGCCGCGTTGCTCCTCGGTGTTGCCAGGGACAGCTTTCGCCAAACGCTCCCGGATGACGAGACTCGCCTGGTACGATGTGAGCGCTGCTGAGGCGTTGCCCTGCGCCAGGTCCACATTGCCGACCTCATCGTGAGCATCGGCGAGGTCGCTCTCATAAGTGGCGTCGTTGGGCTTGGCGGCGGCAAGGTCGGACAGCAAACGCAACGCTTGTTCGGCGTGGCTGCGCTCGTTGGCGGTTTCACCCAAGGCCGCGTAGTTACGCGCGAATGCGAGCAGCATTTCGGCCTTGCGGAATTGCAGTTCAGGCGTCGCCCGGCCGAACCGGGCCATGTTGTCGAATAGGCCTTCGGCCTTGTTGAGAAGCTCAAGCGTGGCGGCTTTCGGCACGTTATATTTGTCGGCTTGCGCAACGGCGGTGTCGACGATGTCGGTCGCGGTTTTCAGCGCGGCGTTGAGGAAAGCCTCGTTGGTCTTCAGTTGCTGCCAAGCGTAGATGGCGCTGGCAGTTGCCGCGATCGCGAGAAAGACGCACAGCCCAGCAACTGCGGACCAGATTCGCGTGCGGCGGCGACGCGCGCGCTCGGCGCGGCGGAAAATCTCGTCGACGCCGAGCCCGGTGAGGCCGGCGATTGTCTTGGCGAGGCCGAGGCTCTTGCCGTCGGCAGCCTCACGCAGATCGGGCCCCAAGATCGTGATCGGACGATCCGTGACGCCGCCGTCCGCCGCCAGTTCATAACGCAGCGCCGGTGGAAAATTCTCCGGCGCCGTGCCCTCGACGATCACCGGGATAACCGGCCGCTCCGGGTGGCGCGAGCGAAACAGCCGCACCTCCTCGTTGACCACCGGACGCGACGCGGACACCGGCGAACACAACACGATCAGCGCCGCCGAGGCATCGATGGCGGCGAGCGTGGCGTCGGTCAGCGAATGGCCGCCGGAAAAATCCTCGCGATCGCGAAAGATTGGCCGCAGCGTGTTCGGCACCGGTCCGAGCGGAGTAGGGCGGCCGACGAGATCCTTGTCGATACGGAAACCTTCGAGCCGCGAATGCAGCCACTTTGCCCAGCCAACATCGCGATGGCTGTAGCTGAGAAACGCGCGATACTTGAGTGAGGCAATGTCCGCCACGCTCGCCCCTGCTCAGTGCTCCACCTGCATCAGCGTGGATACGATGTTCACCGTCAATGCCAGAACTGTCACGTTGAAGAAGAAAGAAATGACGCCGTGCGCGGCGGTCAGCCGCCGGATGACCTTGCTGGTAATTTGCACGTCGGAGACCTGCGCGGTCATCGCCACCACTAACGAATAATAGAGAAAGTCCCAATAGTCCGGCGCCTCATCCTCGGGAAAGACGAGGCCACCGATGCGCGCGTCTTCGCCCTCGCCGTAGAACTCGTGGGCATAATGCAGGGCGAAGATCGTGTGCATGAAGGCCCAGGACAAAAGTATTGTGCCGATGCCCAGCGTGACTTGGTACGTGGTGGGTGACTGGCCGAGCTCGTCCACAACGGCTGCCAGGCTGGCGACGGCCGCCGCCGTGGTGAGGACGAGAAGGACGATCGCGCCTTCATCTTCGAAGGCCGCCCGGAGCCGAATTCGCGCAATCGACTCCCGCGCCATGAGCCGGCAGATCAGCAACAAATAGAGTGCGACGCCGGAGTTCCAGCCCACCAGGACGCGCGTTGCCGAGCGCCAGGGCATAAGCAGCAGCCCGAGTGCCACCGCGATACCGAATGCAGTCGAAAGAACCAACCGGATGTGCAGACGGACAAACCGCGCGAGCGGCCTCGCCTCGCTCAGTTCACGCCAGCCTGGGGCTGAAGCGGCAAGAGGGGATTCGTCCAAGGCAGATCCCTAATAGTTGCCTGGCCGGCTTGCAGTCGCTGGAAGATATCATGGCCAGAATAATCAATGCCCCGGTCCTATGACCAGATCGGAGAACCATGTGGCGATCCCGGGCACGAAGCACATGGCCACGGCCAACGCTGCGCCCTGGTGGACTCCCTCGTCGCGCGCGGACAAAATCCCGCCCCGATTGAGCGAAAGCCGGCACGTCATGAACAAGAGCGATCGAACCGGCGCGATGGCGCGATGGATGTGGGACGCGAGGCAACGGCGCGAGACCTTTCGCAATCTGCCGGATGAACTGCACCCGGCATCCATTGCCGAGGCCTATGCGGCGCAGGAGATCTATTACCGGTTGGCGGAGCCGGCCTACGGCGCGGTGGCTGGCGCGAAGATTGCCACCACCACGAAGGTGATGCAGCGGCTGATGGGCATCGATCACGCGTGCGGCGGGGCGATCTTCGCGCGCACCATCCATCACTCTCCGGCCAAATTACGCGCCGCGGATTTCATCAACCTGCGGATCGAAAGTGAGATTGCCCTCAAGCTCGGCGCCGACCTGCTGGCGTCGCGCGCGCCGTGGACCAGCGCGGCCGTCGCGCCCGCGGTGGCAGGAGCCATGCCGGCGTTCGAGTTGATCGAGGATCGGCACGCCGATTACGCGAAGTCCCAGGCAACGTCGCTGATCGTCGAGAATTGCTGGAACGGCGGCGTCGTCCTCGGCAAGCCCAAATCCATACCCGTCGCTGCGCTTGTCGGCATTGTCGGCCGCTTGACCATGGACGGCAAAGCAGTGGGCGAGGGCGGCGCCGAAGATCCGTGCGCGACGCTCGCCTGGCTCGCCAATCATCTCGCCGAACGCGGCCGCGATCTCAAAGCCGGCATGGTGGTGATCACCGGCAGTCTTATTCCCACCGTGTCGATCGCGAGCGGACAGCGCGCGGTCTTCACGGTCGACGGATTGGGCGAGACCGTGATGGATGTCGCATAAGGGCGGTCAGTTCGAATCGAATTAACGTTTGGCGGGGGCGAGTTTGATGATTGTACGATCCGATAAAGCGGTTCGGCTATTCGGCACGCGTTTCTTGTTGATCGTTATTTTCCTGCTGGCAGGTTTGGCGTCAATCGCCGCGTATCATTTCTGGGTATCAGCCTGTTGTGCCAATTCGGCCATGACGAATACGTCTGCTGCATCACAGGCGACCGCCGCGGATCGCGTCGAAAAACTTTACAGCGATTTTCCCGCCGGAACCGATACTCAAGGCAACGAAGGATACAACGCGGCGCAGAAAGTGGAGCAGCAGTTGCTGGCGGATTTCCTCGCTTCGTTCCAGAATCCACAGAAGAACGCCGCCAACCAAACGGCTTGGGATCAGGAGCAGGATCAGCTCCTGAACGACGCGTTGAAATACGCCGGCAGCAAAGCGCTCGATGCCGCGGCCATGTATTGGGGGGAAACTAAGCTTAGTTTGCCGGTGCTCAGTCCGCAGGACCTCATCGCCGAGGCCAATACCATGCAGGTTTCGGATCAAGCCGGGGAAAGAGAGTTTGACCAGTACATGGCCGATTACCTGGCGGCTCAATTCGATACGCTTGACCGCTTGAGCGGCCAGTCTCTGACCGCGAGCAGCGATATCGATGGCGGTCACATCCCGCTGAACTTGGCGGACCTGCAGGTCGAGTTGAATGTCGATGAGTTTGGCCGAACTCTGGGCAAGCCGAAGTCCCAACATTAATGGCGGTTACTGGTGAGCGAGTTTGCTTACCTCAGCTCTTGTTCGATTGCGGCGCAAACCTCTCAGCGAGATCGATGTGGCGAAGGATTTCGCGCAGCGTGGCGCTGTCTCGCTCAGAAGGCATACTTGAGATCGCTCGTCGCAGGCGCACGTAAATGAGGCTTCAGCGCCGCTCGATCGATCACGTCGACGGGAATCTCGAACAGGCCCGAAACGTACTCTTTAAAGCTGATGTAGTCGTATACGCCGCCTTCGGTGCCGGGCTCGAACTCCACGAGGATGTCGAGATCGCTGTCCGGCCGGTTTTCGCCCCGCGCGACGGAGCCAAAGACGGCAGCATGCGCGACGCCGCGGGCCCGCAAGTCCTTCTCATGGCGGCGAAGTGTGGCGACGGCGGTTTCAGCGTTCATGGTCAAAACATAGCATTTTTGTTCTGTGTTTGCAGCCGGCAACCGGGCTTACCGCATCGCAGCGGCGATATTGCCGCCGTCGACGGTCGTGACGTCCGCGGTGGTTTTGAGTGCCAGTGCGTGATGCAAAAACGCCTGCGCCACGTCGTCGGCGGTGACTTCGCGGCCGAGCAGATTGCCGCCCATATAGTCCTTCTCGCTCAGGCCGCGCGCTTTCGAGCGCGAAGCGATCATGTCGGGCGTGAGCAGGCCCGAGCGGATACGGTCGGCATTCACGGCGTTGGCGCGAATGCCGTCGGCGCCGTAATCGAGCGCGTACTGGCGCATGAGCGCGAGCAGCGCCGCCTTGGGAATTCCGTAGGGACCGAAGTTTGGCCCCGGATTGACCGCTTGTTTGGAGACGTTGAAGAGGAGGCAGCCGCCGGTCTTCTGCGCCAGCATGATGCGCACCGCGGCCTGCGCCACGCGCTGATGGCCATAGAAGTTCAGCTCGAAACTCTTGCGCATTATTTGTTCGTCGACCTCGCCGATGCGGCCTTGCCAGGCGGCGCCTGCATTGGAGACGACGATGTCGACGCCGCCGAATTGCTTGACGATCTTGTCGAAGGCGGTGCGCACCGACTCAGCATCAGTCACATCGCACGCGACCGCCAGCGCCGCCGGCGTAATCTTCTCGGCCTGCGCCTCGGCGGCGGAAAAGTTTACGTCGAGCAGCGCGACTTCGGCGCCGGCGGCTGCAAAGGCTTTTGCTGTAGCGGCGCCGATAGCACCGGCCGCACCGGTGATGGCGGCGATCTGGCCTGCGAGCGGTAGCCCCCTTCCTAACCCTCCCCCGCTTGCGGGGGAGGGAGGGGTGGGGGCGAGCTTGGCCTGCTCCAGCGGCCAATATTCGCAGTCGAACATGTCGGCTTCCGAGATCGACTCGAAGCGGCCGATGGCCTCGGCGCCGCTCACTCCCTCGATCCACGCTTCGGCGATATCGGCGGCGATGACGGCGTCGCGCTTGGAGCGCCCGAGACCGAACAGGCCGAGGCCCGGTACCAGCACCACGCGGGGCAAGGGATCGAGCTCGCGCTTGATGCCGCCAACACGTTTGTTGTTGCGCTCGAAATACCGGTGATAATCGACAGCAAATTGTTCGGCCCGCTCGCGCGTGGCGCGCGCAAATTCGTCCATGCCATCGATTTCCGGCGCCGGCAGCACCAGCGGCCAGTTCTTGGTGCGGATGCTGTGATCGGGCGTAATAACGCCGGCCTGACTGATGCGCGAGAGGTTCGCGCCGTTGACGAATTGCAGCACGCTGTCGTTGCGGCGAAAGTGCAGAATCAGCCTGCGCCACGCTCCTTCGATCCTCGCATCAGGTTCGCTGCAGGCGCCGCGCACGATCGGCGCGACGCGCGCCTCACTGGCGATGTTGTGCGGCATCGCGGCGAGGGCGACGGTTTTGCGACCGCGCGCGATAAAGTCTTCGGCCAGCGTGACCATCTCGATCATGCGCTCGTAAGCCTCGCGTGCGTCCTCGCTGTAAGTGACGATGCCGTGCTTACCGAGAATGAGACCGTCGCTTGGCTTCTCGCGCTCAAACACTTCGATGGATTTTTTTGCCAGTCCAAACCCGGGCATCAGGTAAGGCACGAAGCCAAGGCGCCGGCCGAAAACCTCGGCGCATTTTTGCTCACCGTCGGGCTGATCGATCACGCTGAGCACCGCGGTGGCGTGAGTATGATCGACGAATTTGTGCGGCAGGAAGGCATGCAGCATCATTTCGACGGATGGATTTGGCGCCGCCGGATCGATCAAGTTGGCGCGCTCGATGCCGACGAGGTCCTCGTCGTCGATGCGGTCGAGGGCGCGCAGCTTGCGCATGGGTTCAAGGCGCACGGCCACGAGTCCGTCGGGTTCGATCGTGGCCATGTCGGCACCGGTCGCCTTCACGCGCAGCACCACGGCCTCTTCGCCGAGGCGATCGCGCAAGAGCGTTTTCAGCGAAGTGTTGCCGCCGCCGTGCAGCACAAGCTTGGGATCGCGGCCGAGCAGGCGGGTGCTGTAGAGGCGGAGCGCCAGATCGCGATCGATGCCGGATTTGGCGCCGCGCGTCACCAGCGCTTCGGCGTCGCTATCGAGCCACCCGCTTTTCATGGCGCGCTCCCAAGCGGAGAGGCCGCCGAGCCGCCGGCATCAACCGCCGGCGAAACGGCGCGACCACCATCCCGTCCGGCGCGGCTTCGCGGCGTTCACGGTCTCATCGACCTCGGTAATCGCCGGCTCCGCGGCAGCCGGACTCTCGGGCGCCGGAGCAACCGGCGGCGGGCCGTCGGCAGTACCGGGGGGTGCATTACTGCTGGACGTGGGTGCCGCTTCGCGCACGGTCGAACGCCGTCGCGGTGGCTCCGGCTCGACGGTCTCGCTGACGGCTGGCGCGGCGTCGGGCGGAGCAACGTTCGTGGACGCCGATGCATCGAGATCAGCGACGGCGTGTGAGAACTCGGGCTCAGTTTGCGCCGGCGCGTCCGGTTGATCGGGCGCAAACTCCTGGTGCTCTGAATGCGGTGTGTCGCGATGGTGCTCACCGTTACGCTCACGGTCGTGGCGGTTGCGCCGGCCGCCGCGGCGCCCGCGGCGGCGTCGACGATCGCCGCGGGCTTCTTCGCGCTCTCCGCGCTCACGCGGTTGCCGTTCGGTGCTTAATTCGCCGGAGGAGACCTCTTCGCCGTTGAGCTGTTCCCCTTCGGCTTCGCCGTTAGTTTCACTTTCGGCATCGGTGATTGCTTCGTGGGCAAGCGGCTGATCGGCCGACGGCAGGGCACTGCCGTCGCCGTTCTCGCGTCCGCGCCCGCGTCCACGGCGCCGCCTTCGCCGTCGTCCACCGCCTTCGCGCGGCTCCGAGGCCGTGCCGGCCGCCTCTGCCTCCGCTGCCGCGGAGTCCTCCGTCTCTTCGGTCTCTTCCGCCTCCAGCACAGCGGTGTCCTCGAGATCATCCTCTTCCTCGAGTGGTGCGGTGACTGGCCGCGCCTGCTCGGCGATGGCGCGCGCTGCCTCGGCGGTGTGGACCTGCTCGCCGCGCTCAATCACGAACGCCTGCGGCGCCGCGATCGACGCGTCGGCTACGATGGTGATGGTGATGGCGTAACGCTCTTCCAGACCGCGGAGGTGCGCGCGCTTCTGATTGAGGACGTAGAGCGCCACGTCCGGCCGGGTGCGGGCGATGAGATCGTGCGTCCCCCCGCGCATGAGTTGCTCTTCCAGCGCGCGCAGGACCTGCAGCGCCAGCGACGATACCGAGCGGACATGGCCGCTGCCGCCGCAATACGGGCACTTCTCCGTCGAGCTTTCCAGCACGCTGGTGCGGATGCGCTGCCGCGACATCTCCAGTAGGCCGAAATGCGATATGCGGCCGACCTGGATGCGGGCGCGATCTTGCTTGAGGCATTCCTTCAACCGCCGCTCCACCGAGCGGTTGTTGCGGTTTTCGTCCATGTCGATGAAGTCGATGACGATCAATCCGGCGAGATCGCGCAAGCGCAGCTGGCGGGCAATTTCATCGGCCGCTTCCAGATTGGTTTTGAGCGCCGTGTCTTCGATGTGATGCTCGCGCGTGGCGCGCCCCGAATTCACGTCGATGGCGACCAAAGCCTCGGCCTGGTTGATGACGATGTAGCCGCCGGAACGCAACTGCACGACGGGCGAGAACATGGCGTCGAGCTGGTTCTCGACGCCATAGCGCGACAACAGCGGCTGCGTGTCGGAATAAAGCTTCACGTTCCTCGCATGGCTCGGCATGAGCATGCGCATGAAGTCCTTGGCTTCTTGGTATGCCTCGCTGCCGGCGACGACGACTTCGTCGATGTCCTTTGAGTAGAGGTCTCGGATCGAGCGTTTGACCAGCGAGCCTTCCTCGTAAACGAGCTTGGGTGCGGTCGATTTGAGCGTCAGGTCGCGCACCGTTTCCCACAGCCGCAGCAGATATTCGAAGTCCCGTTTGATCTCGGTCTTGGTGCGGCTGGCGCCCGCGGTGCGCAGGATGACTCCCATCCCCTCCGGCACTTCAAGTTCTTGCGCTATCTCCTTGAGTCGGCCGCGATCTTCGGCGCTCGTGATCTTGCGGCTGATGCCGCCGCCGCGCGCCGTATTGGGCATCAGGACGGAGTAGCGGCCAGCCAATGACAGATAGGTCGTGAGTGCCGCGCCTTTGGTGCCGCGCTCCTCCTTGACGACCTGCACCAACATGACCTGCCGGCGCTTGATCACTTCCTGGATCTTGTACTGTCGGCGATAGCGTGGGGCGCGATCGGGAACTTCTTCAAGGGCATCGGCGCCACCGACGGATTCGACAATCTCTTCACTGTTTTCGCCGTTTTCTGCGTCGGCATGTTCGGCGTCGCCGTGTTCGCCGCTTTCACCGTCTTCGGCGCTCTGCCGCGCGGAACCTAGTTGCTCGCCCGGTTCGTCCGTGATGTCAGAAATGACTGTCTCGGACACCACCACTGCGGACTCGGTCGGTACAACCTCGGGGAGAGGCTCCTCGGGCGCCCGTTCCTCGGCTTCCGTCTCGTCCACGAACGCCAGGCGTTCGGGCTGTTCGTCTTCGTTATGCGTGGGTTCGGTGGAAGCAGGTGGCTCCGTCTGTTCCGAAGTCTCCGGTTCGAAGGCCGCCGAAGCCTGTTCGCCGCGTCCGGCGGTCTCGGCGGCTTCGGTCGCTGGCTGTTCGTCCCCGGTGGCGGCGTCGGCTTCGTGTGCTTCGGAAACATCGCCGTGCACCGCGCCGTCGTCGCGGCGCGCGGCGGATCGGTGCCGGTCGCGACGAGGGCGACGTGACCGCCGATCCATCTCGTCATCGGCGTCGCGTTGCGCGCGCTGTTCCTCGTCGATCAGCGCCTGCCGATCGGCGACCGGGATTTGATAATAGTCCGGGTGAATTTCGCTGAAGGCGAGGAAGCCATGCCGGTTGCCGCCGTAGTCGACAAAGGCAGCCTGAAGTGACGGCTCAACGCGCGTCACTTTCGCTAGATAAATGTTTCCTCGGAGCTGCTTGCGGGAAGCTGATTCAAAGTCGAATTCTTCGACGCGATTGCCGCGCAAGACGACCACCCGGGTTTCCTCCGGGTGTGTCGCGTCGATGAGCATTTTGTTAGCCATTTGTAAATCTCATGTGGGCCAGCACGCCGCCGTTTCCGTGCCGCATCGGCGACGGACGACGGTGACGGACCCAATTGTCGGTGAATGGAACGGATCGGAAATCCGGAGCCAGCCAAGCAGGGTCGATCGGCGAGTGAGCGAGCGCCGCACGAGCGCCGCCGCGCCAACTCCAAACGGACCTCGACTTGTGTCCCGAACATGAACTCCAAACCGCATTGTGAGGCGGCAGCGCTGGGCGCCGCCGCGGGTTCTCTAATCCCTAACGGTGTGCGCTATGGCGTCCCCGCAGCGCCTTGGCTGTTGACACGCACGACGCGAGTTCCGGTTGTCCTTTCCCTCAAGGGCATCGGCGCCACTTGCATGTCCCACAATCCACTGCGCACCAGCGCGGGACGAGGGTTCGCAAGCCGCATCCGCCTCGCTCCCGTCATCATCCCATCGTTATCGTCTCATCAGAGACAAGTTCCGGGAGACAAGTTCGCAGCGGACGTGCCGGATGCCCTAACGCGACGCAACCGGAACCTTTAACCGTCAGCATTCTCTTCATACGGCCCCGGACCCGGAATTGGCAAGCCGCCTGTGGGATTTGGCTGAATCGGGACAGTTTCGCCTTGCCAGCGCGCATATTCTGCGGACACTTAGGGTTGGCTTAACCACGCATCCCTAAGGGATTTAGCGTGAAATAAGACGTGCGCGAGGGGATTCAAGCCGATGGGTTTGGGGACGGCGAGAGGGGTGGTCCTCGCTGTACTGTTGACCGGGGCTGTCTTGCTGGCGACCCGGCCCGTCGCGGCAGAGCCTGATTCCTATCCTGTCGCGACTGACGTGCGGCTCGGCGGCGACGACTCACAGACACGGTTCATTTTGGACCTGAGCCGGAAGATCGACTTGCACGCCTTTACGCTGGCCGACCCGTACCGCGTCGTCGTCGACATCCCGGAAGTGACTTTTAAGTTGCCGCCAAAGGCCGGTGAGAGTGGGCGCGGTCTGGTCAAAGCCTTCCGTTTCGGCCTGATGATGGAGGGCGGCTCGCGCATCGTCCTCGACCTGGCGAAGCCAGCGCGCATCGACAAGGCCTACGTGATGGATGCGTCGGCCGGAGAACCGGCGCGCTTGGTCCTTGTTCTAGTCGCAACGGACCGCGAGAGCTTTTTGCGCAAGGTCGCCGCCGACGACAAAACAAATGTCAAGGTCGCGGCAAAGTCTGAGCCGCAGCCCAGCAACGGCGACTCGCGTCCGGTTCTGGTTCTTGATCCAGGCCATGGGGGCATCGACACCGGTACCCGCGCTCCCGGCGGAGAAATGGAAAAGGACATCGTTCTCGACCTGGCCAAGCGCTTGCAGAGCCGGATCGAAAAATCCGGCAAATACCGAGTCGTCATGACACGCACCGACGATACTTTTATTCCGCTCGCCGAGCGCGTGGATATTGCGCGCAAAGCCCAAGCGTCTTTATTCGTCTCGATCCATGCCGATTCGTTGCCGCATCGCGAGGGCGACGCACAAGGTGCGACCGTTTACACGCTCTCCGACAAAGCCTCCGACCCGGAGGCCGCAAAGCTCGCCGAAGAGGAAAACCGGGCCGACGTGATCGCGGGGATTGATCTAAAAAGCCAGCCGGACGATGTGGCCGGCATCCTCGTCGATCTGGCCGAACGCGAAACCAAGACCTTTTCGATCCAATTCGCCCATAAACTTGTAGCGGAACTGAAGGGCGTGACCCGGCTGCACAAGGATCCCATAAAATCCGCGGGCTTCCGCGTGTTGCGGGCCCCGGATGTGCCGTCGGCGCTCGTGGAGTTGGGTTACGTGTCGAACAAGGATGACCTTAAATCGCTCATGTCTGATGCTTGGCGCAACCAGATGGCGGATTCGATGGCGAAGGCCATCGACGGCTATCTTTCGACTCACGTGGCGGGTGCGGGTACGAACGCAAACTGAGGAATTTCTGTGCCTAAGTGGCCTCAGTTTCAACAAAAACCGGCCCCAGGAACCCCTTCCTGAGGCTTACTCTGGCGGGCAGGCGCCGTTTCCGCCAAAATGGATCTCTGACCTACGGTGACAGGTAAATCGGTTAGGCGTGTGCGCCGGCCGGGAGTGGGCGGGACCCCTTTGATGAAATTGCTGTTGCGTTTCCTCGGACTTCTGTTTGCGGCAGGGACAACCTTGTTCCTGGTGGCCGTTGTCGGGGTCGCCGGCCTGCTCTGGCATTTCTCCCAAGGCCTGCCGGATTACTCGCAGCTGCAGGATTATGAGCCGGCAGTGATGACGCGGGTGCACGCCGCGGATGGCTCGCTGCTTGCCGAATACGCCAAGGAACGCCGGCTCTATCTGCCGATCCAGGCGGTACCGAAACTGGTGAAGAACGCCTTCGTCGCCGCCGAGGACAAGAACTTCTACGAGCATCCCGGTATCGACATATACGGCATTGGGCGTGCCGCGATGTCGTACATCCAGAACTACGGCAGCTCGCGTCACCCGCAGGGCGCTTCCACCATAACTCAGCAGGTGGCCAAAAATTTCATCCTTGGCAATCAGGTCACCTTCGACCGCAAGATCAAAGAAATGCTGTTGGCGCTCAAGATCGAGCGCACCTATTCGAAGGACAAAATCCTCGAACTGTATCTGAATGAGATTTACCTCGGCTTCGGCGCTTACGGCGTCGCCGCTGCCTCGCTGCTTTATTTCGACAAATCGGTGCACGAGCTGACGATCGCGCAGGCGGCATATTTGGCCGCGTTGCCGAAGGGTCCGAACAACTACAATCCGTTCCGCCGTCACGACGACGCGGTGGCACGGCGCAACTATGTGCTCGACCGCATGATCGAGGACGGCTTCGTCAGCGCGGCCGAAGGCGAGAAGGCGAAGCGGGAGCCGCTTGTCGTCACGCTGCGTCCGCCCGACACCCACGTGTTTGCTGCCGAATATTTTGCCGAGGACGTGCGCCGTTATCTTTTGGAGAAGTATGGCGACAAGCTCTACGAAGGCGGGCTGTCGGTGCGCACCACGCTCGATCCCAAGCTGCAGATCGCGGCGCGCAGGACCATGGTCAATGGGCTCGTAAATTTCGACGAGAGCCAAGGCTATCGCGGCGCGATCACCAAGATCGATGTCAGCGGTGACTGGGGAGTCAAGCTTGCCGAGGTGAAGTCGCTTGGTGACGTCGCGCCCTGGCACATGGCGGTGGTTCTTGAAGTGAACGATCAGTCGGCACGCATCGGCTTGCAGCCGCCGCGCGATCCCGGCGGCGCCGTCGTCAAGGAGCGTGATGTCGGCATCATGACCCTGGAGGGTGTGAAATGGGCCAAGCCGGCGACTGGAGCGTCTAAGCCGATCCAGCGCGTGAACCAGGTGCTTTCACCCGGCGACGTGATCTACGTCGAGCCGATGGAGCAGAGCGGACAGTACCGGCTGCGCCAGGTGCCGGAGATTTCCGGCGCCATGCTGGTGATGGATCCGCACACCGGCCGCGTTCTCTCGATGGTGGGCGGCTTCTCCTTCGACGAAAGCCAGTTCAACCGCGCCACCCAGGCGCTGCGGCAGCCGGGCTCGTCGTTCAAGCCGATCGTCTACGCCACCGCGATCGACAACGGCTACACGCCCTCGACCATCATCCTGGACGCGCCTCTCGAGGTTGACACCGGCACGGCAGGAATCTGGGAGCCGGAAAACTACGGCGGCCAGTTCTATGGTCCGTCGACATTGCGCTTCGGCCTCGAAGAATCGCGCAACGTGATGACGGTGCGGCTGGCGCAGGACATTGGCATGCCGCTGATCGCCGAATACGCGAAAAAATTCGGCGTCTATGATCAGCTGCCGCCTTATCTGTCGTACGCGCTCGGCGCCGGCGAGACCACGTTGATGCGCATGGTGACCGCCTATTCGATGATCGACAACGGCGGACGGCGTGTCATTCCTACGCTGATCGATCGCATCCAGGATCGCTACGGGCACACCATCTTCAAGCACGACAAGCGCGAGTGCAACGGCTGCGATGCCACAAGCTGGCAAGGCCAGCCGGAGCCGACGCTGATCGACCACCGCGAGAAGGTGCTCGATCCAATGACGGCGTATCAGATCACCTCGATGATGGAAGGCGTCGTCCAGCGCGGCACCGCCACCGTGCTGCGCGACCTGAATAAGCCGATCGCAGGCAAGACGGGCACCACCAACGACAGCAAGGACGTATGGTTCATCGGCTTTTCGCCGGACATCGTCTGCGGCGTCTATATGGGCTACGACAAGCCGCGGCGGATTTCGCGCAACGCGACCGGCGGCCATCTGGCGGCGCCGATCGTGAGGGACTTCTTCAAGGTCGCGCTCGCCGACAAGCCGCCGATCCCGTTCCCCATGCCGCCGGGAATCAAGCTCGTCCGCGTCGATGCCAAGACCGGCATGCGCGCGGCGCCGGGCGACACCAAGGTCATCCTCGAAGCCTTCAAGCCGGGCACGGCGCCGCCTGACAGCTATTCGGTCATCGGTACGGACACCTCCGGCGCTCCGCTGCCGGCCGCTCAGCAGCCCGTTTCGCCCGACGCCGAGCGGGCTGTGCGCAGCACCGGCACGGGCGGGCTGTACTGATCTCGTCATTGCGAGCGGAGCGAAGCGAAGCAATCCAGGGTCGTGTGCAACGCGTCGCGGTCGCTGGATTGCTTCGTCGCTGTGCTCCTCGCAATGACGAATGCGTTGCATTTGAAGTGCTGGACAACTAAATCCCTGCCATGCGCGCTGAAATCCAAACCATCGTCGACGAGATCAAGCAGTCGGTCGGGCTGCTGAGGAGGCATCTTTGATGTCGACAAGGCGCGCGCGCGGCTCGTCGAGCTGAACCAGCAGGCAGAAGACCCCAATCTGTGGAACGACCCGCAGCGCGCGAGCCGCGTGATGCAGGAACGCACGTCTCTCGACGAGCAGCTTGGTGCGCTCGCGCGTATCGGGCAGGAGCTCGACGATCAGGTGATGCTCATCGAGCTCGGCGAAAGCGAGAAGGACCAAAGCGTCGTTGCCGAGGCGGAAGCCGCACTGCGCACGCTCAAGGCCGAAGTGGCGCGCCGCGAACTGGAGGCGCTGCTGTCCGGCGAGGCGGATGCCAACAACTGTTACCTCGAAGTGCATGCCGGCGCCGGCGGCACCGAAAGCCAGGACTGGGCCAGTATGCTGATGCGCATGTATGTGCGCTGGGCCGAGCAGCGCCGCTTCAAGGTGGAGTACATCGAAGAGACCTCCGGCGAGGCGGCCGGTATCAAATCCGCCACCATCGAGGTCAAGGGCCACAACGCCTACGGTTGGCTCAAGACCGAGAACGGCGTGCATCGCCTGGTGCGGATTTCACCGTTTGATGCCAACGCGCGCCGGCACACCTCGTTCGCCAGCGTCAACGTCTATCCGGTGATCGACGACCGCATCAAAATCGACATCAACGAGTCCGACGTGCGCGTGGACACCTTGCGTTCGGGCGGCGCCGGCGGTCAGCACGTCAACAAGACCGAGTCGGCGATACGCCTGACCCACATCCCGACCAACATCGTGGTGTTTTGCCAGAACGACCGCTCGCAGCATCGCAATCGCGCGCAGGCCTGGCAGATGCTTCGCGCGAAGCTCTATGAGCTCGAACTGAAAAAGCGGGAGGAAAAAGCTGCCGCCGAGCAGGCCGCAAAGACCGACATCGGCTGGGGCCATCAGATACGCTCCTACGTGCTGCAGCCCTATCAGATGGTTAAAGATCTACGAACGGGCGTTTCCACATCAAACACTGGCGCCGTGCTCGACGGCGACATCGATCAGTTCGTGGAGGCGGCGCTGGCGCAGAAGGCGTTCGGCGGCGAGGCGAAGGAAATCGAAGACGTCGAATAGCCTCCGGCAGGTAGCATTTAACCCTTTCAACAACGCAAGCGATTTGTAGGCCGGCAGGCGTGTGGTGCTTCGGCCACAGCGCGCCGGGAATCGTGCGCGTAGGGAGGCTGCCGAGCTAAGATTGTTTGCCAGGCTGAGCCGGCACGCGTACGGTATCCAGATACAACCATTCGCCACGCGCCGGGGCGGCGGCGCGTAGCGGATGGTTCTGTTTGTTGAGTGGTGTGCGTAGGGGTCTCAGTGATGCGTTTGGTAATCGCGCGCGCGGACGGGCGCGGCGTTGAGTTTCCGGGCAGCGGTAGGCGTTGGCGGATTGGTACGCGGGCGCTGCTGGTGTCGATCGGGACCCTCATGGTCGCACCAGTTGCGACGCGGGCGCAGAACCTGATCCAAACACCGGGATTCGAGGGCTGTACCCAGTTTCTTGTACCTGGAGTCTGCTCACCTTGGGTGTTCTCTGGCTCGAGCGATATTGTTGCTCTCTCACACTCTGGCTCAAATGCTGCAAATCTCTTTGGCGGGGGTGCAACCGTCAGCCAAGTAGTTACGTTGACAAAAAGCGGTCTGTATAATTTCTCATTTTGGTACGCAAACCCAGCTCCCCCTCCCTTTAATGCGCAAGCCACCGCTAGCATCGGCGGTCAACAAGTATTCAATCAAACGCTACCTTCTGGCACCTTTCCCTACACGCAGTTCAGCACCAACGTAACGCTTAGCTCAGGCGCGAATAGCGTTGTATTTGGAGACACGGGCGGTTTTAACTTCGTCGTTGACGATGTGAGCCTGACCTTGATTCTAGCGCTTCAGACCCTGTTGACCCCCAATTTGCCGGTGGGCGCACCAACGAATGTAATCAACGCAGCAGGCGCGGTCGACAGTTTCACCAACAATGGCGGCACGTTACCGACGAATTTCCAAAATTTGTTCAATCTCTCGCCATCGCAGTTGCAGGCCGCCCTTATTCAGCTCGACGGCGAAGCGTCCACCGATGCCGAAAAGGGCGCATTCGAACTGATGAATCAGTTTATGGGCCTGATGCTCGATCCGTTCGTGGCCGGGCGCATGGGCAGCGTCAACGGCACCAGCATCGGCTTTGCGCCGGAGCAGCAGGCAAGCTTCGCGCCGGAGATCGCGCAGGCTTACGCCTCGGTGTTCAAGGCTCCTCCGATGGCGGCGCCGCCCACCCAACAGTGGACCGCTTGGGGCTCGGGCTTTGGCGCTTCAAGCAAGACCGACGGCAACGCGTCGGTTGGTTCAAACAATGTCACCGCGGCCAACTACGGCTTCGCCGGCGGCATGGATTATCATTACACGCCCGACTCGCTCGTGGGCTTTGCGCTCGCCGGGGCCGGCACCAACTGGAATTTGGCGCAGGGACTCGGCGGTGGCCGCAGCGATGCCTTCCAGGCCGGCGTCTACACCAAGAGCTATTATGGGCCGGCTTATGTGGCCGGCGCGCTCGCCTTCGCCAACAACTGGTTCACCACCGACCGTTCGGCGCTGGGCGATGAATTGCACGCAAGCTTCATCGGCCAGAGCTACGGCGGCCGGTTCGAGTCTGGCTATCGCTTCGGCCTGCCGGCGAGCGGCAGCGTGATCGGCGCCACGCCGTACGCGGCGGTCCAGACCCAGTGGTTCCACACCCCGACCTACGGCGAGACCGATCTGGCGGGCGGCGGGCTTGGACTGACCTACAATTCCATGACGGCGAACGATACGCGCAGCGAACTCGGGGCGCGCTTTGATGATCTGACGGCACTCAACGGCATGCCGCTCATTTTGCGCACGCGGTTAGCGTGGGCCCATGACTGGGTGACCAATCCGGCGCTCAACGCGGTGTTTGAGTCGCTTCCCGGGTCGAGCTTCATCGTCAACGGCGCGAAACAACCTGCCGACTCTGCCCTTGTTTCTACAGGCGCTGAACTGCACATGACCGCGAGGTGGTCGCTCGCCGCGAAGTTCGATGGCGAGTTCGCCAACGGCTCACAGACCTACGGCGGCACTGGCACCCTGCGCTACACCTGGTAAGGCGCGCGGCCGCCGGGAAAGCTGTCGAATAGCTCCCCTTTGGCCTGTTCCCACTGGTATTTCGCGCTATAGTCGCGGAATAAAAAGGGAGGGAATCATGAATCGAAGACATGCACTCATTGGTATTGTTGCGGTCGCGGCCTCGCCGTCGTTGCTCGGCGCAGTCCACGCGCAAGATTTGGACAAAGTGCACAAGTCGATGGATTTGTTGAAAGCCGAGGCCGCGAAACTCGGGGCGCCGAAGATCAACGGCACCGATCCGGTGGCCGGCCAGACAGTGCCGGCGATCTATTTCGGTTCCGCCAAAATCAACAACAACTTCGACCTGGTCGACAGTATTGTGAAGCAAATGGGCGGCACCGCCACGATTTTCGTCAAGAGCGGCGCTGATTACATCCGCGTGTCAACCAATGTACCCGGCTCTGTGAATGGCCGCGCCATCGGTACAAAACTCGATCCGAATGGCAAAGCCATTGCTGCCATTAACAAGAACGAGGCGTTCTACGGAGACGTGGATATTCTCGGCAAACCCTACATCACCGGTTACGAGCCGATCCACGACGGTTCAGGAGCCACGATCGGCATCTACTACGTCGGCTATCCGAAGTAGCCGCGCGATCAGTGAGGCCGGCGCGGAGTCGCTACTGCCTTCCCGCGGCAGGCGCGATGCCGCCCGGCCTAAAAATGCGTGACGCTCGGCCGCGTGCCGCGATCAATCCTGTGCGCTGCTTCGGTCGGAGCGCGCGATCGGCTTGTCTCCAAACAAGGTGGCGCCGGCTGCGAGGAATTTTTCCGGATTTACGGCTTCGCCGTTGATGCGCGTTTCGTAGTGCAAATGCGGACCGGTCGAACGGCCGGTCGAGCCCATGCGGCCGACGACGTCGCCGACGTGCACCTTCTGGCCCACCCAAACATCGATTTCCGAGAGATGGCCGTAGCGGCTTGTGAGCCCTTCGCCGTGATCGATTTCGACCATCTGGCCGTAGCCGCCTTCCCACCCGGCCTTCACCACCTTGCCGGCTGCCGTGGCATGAATCGGGTCGCCGATGTTGCCCCGGAAATCCATGCCGGTGTGCATCGACGCTTCGTGCACGAACGGATCGACGCGCACCCCGAACGGCGAACTCATGTCGAGTTCGCCGGTCAGCGGCTTGCGCAGCGGTACAAACGTCAGCGTGTTGGCGAGATCTTCGGCGCGCGCACGCGCGATGTTGGCTTGTGTCAGCGCACGGGCAAAACTCTGGCTCGCCGGCGGCATCTTCACCGGCACGAACGGGCCACCAGTTGCCGGCGGGATGGCGTTGAACTTAAGGCCGAGTGCGTCAAGAACGCTGCGAACTTGGCGCGTTCTACCTTCGTAGCGTGCGCCGATTTGCTCAACGGCGGCGGTTTGGCGTCCCTCCACGCGGTCAAGCGAAGATGCGATGCGGTCCAGCTTTTCTTCAAGGCTTGATTGCTTGCCGTTGTCGGGCCGTTGAGGAGAGGGGATGACGTCGCCCAGCGGCGCAAGTTTCGACGCAGGCTCGGTGCCGCCCCGGATTCCTGACCTGATCGTGCCGGTGACTCCCGGATCGGCAAGGCCGCTGAGCGCATCCGTGCGTGACTCAAGCGCTGCTTGCCGGCGCGCGAGTTCATCGACCTTTTGCTTTATTTGGTCCTGACTAAGCACCTGGCGGCTGGTGGTGCGGTCGACCTGTGTGCGCAACTCGGCGATGCGGTCCTCGTAGGCAAAATCCTGCGAAAGTTGTCGTGCGATCATTCCTTTGATGACGTCGTCGTGGAAGGCAAAATACGCCGCCGTCGCCAGCGACCAGCCACCCATGATCACCAGAGCGGCTGCGCCAACCCAGAATACCGCCGGTCTGATCCGGACATGGCGCCGCGCCGCGGAAGTAGGGCCATTGTGTTTGGATGCGTGACGGACCCCGCGCCGCGGTGGTTCCGCCTGGTGCGCGGCTTCGTAGCTCCGATACGTGAAGTCAGGCGTTCGTTGCGGCAATGGTCCCGCCGCCGCTCTGCGCTGCGACATTCGATGCTCCCCACCGGTTCGGCTGACGCAACACCGCCCGTCTGAAAAGTTGTGGAGCGCACATGGTTAATATTTCGACAATAGAATCGAAGAATCTGCGGGGTCGGTAAATGTTTCGACAATTTGGCGGCGTTTACAGAGCCTTAGCGGCGGCAAGAACTGCCTCGGCATGGCCGGCGACCGACACCTTCCGCCAAATCTCGGCAATCCGCTGGTCCGGCCCGATCAGGAACGTGGTTCGCACGATGCCGAGAAATTTTCTGCCGTACATCGATTTTTCCTGCCACACGCCATAAGCGTCCAGCATGCGGTGTTTCTCGTCAGACGCGAGCGCTATGGTGAGTTTGTGCTTTTTCTTGAATGCGTCCTGGGCGGCTACCGGATCGGCGGAGACTCCGAGGATTTCTGTACCGGCACGGCCGAAAGCACTCTTCAGGGCGGAAAAATCGATGGCTTCCTTCGTGCAGCCCGAAGTATCGGCACGAGGGTAGAAGTAGAGCACCAGCTTGCGGCCGGCGAAGTCGGCAAGTGAAGCGGTGCCGCCGCTATCGCGGGGAAGGGTGAAGGCTGGGGCCTTGCTGCCGGGTTCAAGGCCGGAAAGCCGTTGCTTCCCGGTATGTTCTGCCATGTGGCCTTCCTTTCGACGCTTTCGAGGCGGCAAGTTGTGCTAGCAAGATACGCGCGTCGGCGGGGGTGGTCGAGTACGGGGCTCCGGCGCGGTCGAGCTACCACGGTCGAGGGCACGCCCGAGGGGGAATGGCGAATCACGAGCGTCAAGGCACGACGCCCCGGAAACGGGAGTCCGTCGCTTATTCGCGTCGGCGCGGGAACCCTACAGCTTCCCAGCGCGGTGGAGGCTTGAGCGGCGTTCGGCCTTCGGGAGTAGCCCTAACACGCTTCGGCAAATTCAGACGCTTGATCCGGCGCATTGCTGTGGGCAGCGGTGTGATCGGCGGCGTTCTGCTGGTCGCGTTCCTCGGGTTGTGGTGGCGGCTGGCTAGCGGGCCTATTCAGCTTGACGTTTTCACGCCCTGGCTCGTTTCGGCGATTGAGGAGAATTTTGGCAGCCACGAGCGTGTCGAAGTTGGCGGAACGCAGATCGAGCGTACCGGCAACGGTGGCGCAGCGGTGCGCATTCGCGACATCGTTGTACGCGACCAGGACGGCACCGTCGTTGCGCGCGCTCCGAAGGCCGAGGTCCACGTTGCGGCGCTGAGCTTGCTGACCGGTCATATGCGGGTCTCGAGCCTCAATTTAGTCGGCGCCGAATTGAAGGTGCGCATCGAGCGTGACGGTCAACTCACGGTCTTCGCGGGCGCTGACAAGCGACCATTCGTAACTGCAAGTGTGCCGGTCGCCACGGCCTCGGTTCTCGGTGTCCAAGCCGAACGCGCCCTCTCGCCCATAACTCCTGCATCTGCGGCCCAGCGTACCGTTCCGCCGGTGCCAACTCCGCCAGCGCTGCCCCTAGTGCCGAAGCAGACCAGCGATGTGTTGGCGGCGGTTCTGTCGTGGATCGACGGCATTGGCGAGGCTGGCCTTGATGGCCACGACTTGCGCGAACTCGGACTCAAGGAGGGGACGCTCACGGTCGATGATGAGCGTACCGGCAAGGACTGGGCCTTGGAGAACATCCAGCTCAGCCTTGAGCGGCCTCGCGGAGGCGGCGTCGCCGTCAAGTTGAGTTCGGAGAGCTCAGAGCGGCCGTGGCAATTGACGGCAGCGGTAAAACCAGTCCGCAATGGGTCCCGCGCCGTTGAGGTCGAAGCGCGTCATCTTCCCGCCAATGACCTCGTCCGAACGTTCCACCTCGCCGATGGAAATCTGCAAGCGAACGTTCCTTTGTCCTTAAGTGTACAAGGCGTCATTGGAGCGGACGGTGTGCCGCGCGGCCTGGCGGGCCGTGTCGTCGCCGAGCGCGGCTTCATCGGCGATGCCGACGATGGCGATGGTCGCATCGATATCGACCAGGCCGAGTTCAAGTTCAATTGGAGTTCCGAGGACCGCCGGCTTTCGGTGCCATTCCAGATCGTCTCCGCAGGCAACCACTTTACGCTCCTGGCGCTCGTTCAAGCACCGGAGCAACCCGGTGGTGACTGGCTCTACAGGATCAGTGGCGGCACAGCCGTGCTGGTTACGCCGGGAGAGCGCGGCAATCCACTGACGCTTGATCGCATTGCCATAGAGGGCAGTTTCAATCCGGCCGAGAAGCGGTTCGCCGTCGAGCGGGGCAATGTCGGCAACAGGGATATTGACCTCATCATGTCCGCCAACGCGGACGACTCCACCGGGGTGTGGCGCCTGAACGGCGGGCTCGCCGGCAAACGCATGTCCGCCGAAAACCTCAAGCGCCTCTGGCCGGTCTTTGTCGTTCCCAAAGTGCGTGATTGGTTTAACGAGCATCTGGTCAGCGGTACGGTGGATCAGCTCACGGTCGCCGTGAACGCTCCGATCGACACGCTGCGGGCGGAGGGGCCGCCGGTTCCTGATAATGGCCTATCCGTTGATGTGGCGGCTGCGAATTGCGTGATCCGTCCGGTGGATGGTCTGCCGGCGCTCAACGATGCCGATGTGACGGTTCACATCGTTGGGCGCAACGCACAAGTCGCCGTCGGCAAAGCCAGTGCCAATCTGCCGTCCGGGCGAAAGCTCGTGTTGTCTTCCGGACTGTTCGAGGTGCCCGATACCGCGCCGCACGAACCGCCCGCAAGGGTGCACTTTAAGCTCGATGGACCGGTTCCCGGCGCCGCCGAATTGCTAGCGATGGATCGCCTACGCGACGTTTCCCAGGCGCCCTTCGACCCGGCGACGACTCGCGGCACGATGAGCGCGCAGGTTTCCTTATCGATGCCGCTGAAGGCTGATCTGCCTCCGGGGTCGACCAACTACTCCATCGTGGTCGACGCCAGCAATTTTTCGGCTGACCATATGATCATGGGCCAGCGGCTTGATGCACCACTGCTTCACATCACGGCCACACCGCAGGGCTTCCAATTCAAGAATGACGTCAAGGTCGGCGGCGCTTCGGCCAATCTCGAATACCATCAGGCGCGCGGCGACACGGCTGCGGACATCCGTCTCTCCGGCATGCTCGACGCGGCCGCCCGCAGCAATCTTGGTCTCGATCCAACGAACGCGATCAGCGGCACCGTGCCGATCCACATGAGCGGCCGTATCGCCACCACAGCCGACCGCGAGGGACGCTTCGCGGTCGAGGCCGATCTTACGTCCGCTCAAATCGACGGCTTCTTGCCGGGCTGGGTGAAGCCTGCCGGCAAACCGGCGCGCGCAACGTTCACGCTCGGCACCAAGCCGCAATCGGTTCGCATCGACGATCTGGTGATTGAAGGGGCAGGCGAGGGTGTCAAAGGCACGGTCGAGTTCGACGGCTCCGGCGACCTGCAATCCGCCAATTTCCCGGCTTATGGATTCTCCGACGGCGATCGGGTCACTTTGAAGGCCGAGCGTTCTGCGGACGGAGCGATGCACGTCACCATGCGCGGCGAGGTCTACGATGGCCGCGCCTTCATTAGATCGCTGACCGGCGGTAAAACTGGCGCATCGCAAACAAACAAGCGCGCACCGGCGGAAGCCGACATCGATCTCGACGTGAAGGTCGGCGCGGTCCTTGGATTCAACGGCGAGGCGCTGAGCAATGTCGATCTGAAAATGTCGCGCCGAGCGGGCGAGATTCGCAGCCTCGGCCTCAACGCCAAGATTGGGCGGGAGGGCGTGCTCGTTGGCGAGATGCACGGCCAGGCCGACGGACACGATGGGGTGTATTTGCGCACCAGCGATGCCGGCGCCCTGTTCCGGGCCACCGATGTTTATCCGCGCATGAGCGGCGGCCAGATGGCGATTCTGATGGACGCGCCGTCGGCCAAAAATCCGCTGCAGCAGGGAACGTTGAACGTCGTCAATTTTACCATTCACGATGAGGCCGAGCTGCAACGCGCCGCGGCCTCCCAGAACGTCGCAACCTCCCTGAACTCACCGCAGCCTTTGGGCGGCAATCTTCAATTCTCCAGCATGCAGGTTTATTTCACGCGCTCGCCGGGCCGCATTGCGCTCCGCGACGGCGTTGCGCGCGGGCCGGTGCTGGGCGGCACCATCGACGGTTCGATTGACTACACGCACGACAAGGTAGACTTGCGCGGAACTCTGGTGCCGTTCTACGTGGCCAATAATTTCTTCGGCTGGATCCCCATCGTCGGACCGATTCTCGGCGGAGACAAGGAAGGGATCTTTGGCTTCACCTACCAGGTCAATGGACGGCCGGGAAATCCCGTGCTCAACGTGAACATTCTCTCGGGGCTTGCACCTGGGGTCCTGCGCAAGATCTTTGAATATCCGGCGTCGACCGATACGATCGCCGATCCAGCGCGCTGAGCTTATTTTGCTCAACTCACCGGTTTTAGCAGAACGTGGCGCTTGCGGCCGAGCGAAAGCTTGATCACGCCCTCGGCCGTGACGTCCGCTTCGCCGATCACCGTTTTATCGCTGGTGACGCGGACATCGTTGACCATGATCGCGTTGTTGGCGATGGCGCGGCGCACTTCACCATTCGAGGCGGCGAGGCCGGCTTTGACGAAAGCCGCAAGCACCCCGATGCCCGCCTTGAGTTCGGCGCGCGGCAACTCGACGGTCGGTAGGCTCGCGCCGAGACCGCCTTCCTCAAATGTCGTGCGCGCAGTCGCGGCCGCATCTTCGGCAGCCTCGCGTCCATGCACCAGCCTCGTTGCTTCCGTGGCGAGGACTTTTTTCGCCTCGTTGATCTCCGCGCCTTCGAGCGCCGAAAGCCGTTCGATCTCCTCAAGCGGCAGCACGGTGAATAACTTCAGGAACCGGCCGACGTCGGCGTCTTCAGTGTTGCGCCAGTACTGCCAGTATTCGTAGGGGCTCACGCGATCGACATTCAGCCACACGGCGCCCGCTGCGGTCTTGCCCATCTTGGCGCCCGAAGAGGTCGTAATCAGCGGCGAAGTAAGGGCGAAGAACTGGGCATTGTGCAGCCGACGGCCGAGATCGATGCCGCTGACAATGTTGCCCCATTGATCCGAGCCGCCCATTTGCAGCACGCAGCCATAGCGCCTGTACAGTTCGACGAAATCGTAGGCCTGCAGGATCATGTAATTGAATTCGAGGAATGACAGTTCCTGCTGGCGATCGAGCCGAAGCTTGACCGAATCGAACGTCAGCATCCGGTTGATGGAAAAATGCCGTCCGACGTCGCGCAGGAAGCCAACATAATTGAGCGAATTGAGCCAATCGGCATTGTTGGCCATGATCGCGTTGCCGTTGGCCTCTTCGAATTTGAGGAACTTGGCAAACACGGAGCGAATGCCCCTGAGATTTTCGTTGATCGCTTCGTCCGTGAGCAGTCTGCGGCTCTCGTCCTTACCTGAGGGGTCGCCGACCCGCGTCGTGCCGCCGCCCATCAGCGCGATCGGGCGATGGCCGGTCTGTTGCAGCCAGTACAGCATCATGATGGGCAACAGTGAACCGACGTGCAGTGATGGCGCCGTGCAGTCGAAGCCGATGTAGGCAGTGACCGTCGACGAGCGCGCAAGCGAATCCAGCGCCTCGGGCTCCGAGACCTGATGAATAAATCCTCGACTGGCGAGGACGTGCAGGAAGTCCGACTTGTAGGTACTCATTGCTCTTGTGTAATCGAGGCCCTGCTCGCAGCGGTGCTGGTGTAACAGGTCCCGCGTGTGATTCAACTCAGGGCCCGTCATGTCGGCCCAATCAGGCGCAGTCTTTTCGGTCCCTGCCGAGGAGCCTTGCTGGAAAGACCGCCAGGTCTCTGACGTGCCGCCCGGTTGACCCAATGGACGATCTAGAGCAGTTTCGTCTTCGTCATCCCGGCGTGCCGAGATACGCAAGTATCTAGCGAGAATCTCAAGAAAATTCATGCTGACCAAAGATATCGCAGAGGCGCTTTCGGGCCGCCTTGACGGCGACGGGGGGATTAATGTCGATCGTCTCGTGCATCCGGCCCGCGCCGAGCGACCTTCTGATCTTGCGATTGCCATGAGCGCCGAGGCCGCAGCCTCATTGGGCCAAAGCAAGGCGAGGGCGGTGGTGGTTTCGGCCAAACGTCCGGTGCGGTCCGGTTCGTTCCCTGCGATTATCGCAGTCGACGACGCAAGGACGGCGCTCGCTAAGCTGACAGCTTTGTTCGATCCTGGTCCGTGCCAGGACAAAGGTGTTCACCCCACCGCCGTCGTGGCTGCCGACGCCAAGCTTGGTGCGGGGGTCAGCATCGGCGCCCATGTGGTGATCGGGGCGCGAAGCCGTATCGGTGCCGGAACCAAGATCATGCCCCAGGTGACAATCGGCGCCGACGTCGCGATTGGCGCGCAGGGATTGTTTCATTCCGGCGTCCGTATCGGCGACGGCTGCACAATGGGTGATCGTGTGATCATCCATGCCAACGCCGTGATTGGCGCCGACGGATTCAGCTTTGCGCCTGACCTGATGTCGGCTACGGCCTTCACCGCCGGCGTTCAAGTGACCCGCGTGCACTCGCTGGGCAACGTCGTGATCGGCGACGACGTCGAGATTGGCGCGTGCACCACCATCGATCGCGCCACCCTGGAAACCACCCGGGTCGGCAGCGGCACCAAGATCGATGACCACGTCCACATCGGACATAACGTGACCATCGGCGAGAACTGCATCGTCTGCGGCATGGTGGGGATTTCCGGCAGCGTTGTCCTCGGCGACCGGGTTCGGCTTGGCGGTGGGGTCGGCATCGCCGACCATGTACGTATTGGTGACGAGGCCGTGGTCGGCGCCGCCTCAGGCGTAGGCACCAATGTTCCCGCCGGCGCTTTCTTATTGGGCTATCCGGCCATTCCGTACCGCCGCTTTGTGGAACAGCAGCTGTACCTTGGCCGCCAGAAGCGTCTCCATGATAAAGTGCAGGCCATGTTATCGCGACTCGACGCGGTCGAGGGAGCGCTCAAGAAGTGATGGGGGTGCACCGTGAGCGACGTCACAGGCGATGTGATCGCCATCATCGCCAAGAAGAAGCGGGTCGAAAAGCCGACGGTCGAAGTTTCCGACCGCCTGGAGGATTTGGGTCTTGAATCGCTCGATGCCGTGGAGATGATTTTCGATCTTGAGGAGAAGTTCGATATCCAGATTCCCTACAACGCCAATACCAACAATCCGCGCACCGAATTTGAAACGGTTGGCGACGTTGTGAAGGCCGTCCAAAAATTAGTTGACGAAAAGAAGCCTTGAACCCGTGAGCCGTGTCGTTGTCACTGGCCTCGGTGCCGTCACTCCGCTTGGCCACACCGTTACTTCCTATTGGGAAAACCTGAAGGCCGGCGTGAGCGGCCTGGGGCCGGTCACACTTGCGTCGATGCCCGAGGGACTGACGCAGAAGGTTGTCGCCGAGGTCAAGGACTTCGACCCGCTCAAGCATTTTCCCGAGAGACAGCTGTCGACCCTCGACCGCGTCTCCCAATTCGCCGTCGTGGCAGCGCGCGAGGCCATTGCGCAGGCCGGCATCACGTTCGACATGCCGCTCTCCGTGCGCACCGCGACCATCGTGGGCACGGGCGCCGGTGGCATGACCACCCAGGATGACAGCTTCCGCCGCATCTATCTGGAAAAGCGGTCGCGGGTATTTCCGCTCACCATCCCCAAGCTCATGGCCAACGCGCCGGCGAGCCAGATCTCCATGGCATGCGGTTTGCGCGGGCCGGCCTTCGTGGTGGCGAGTGCGTGCGCGTCGGCAACTCATGCCATCGGTCTTGCCTTTCATATGGTGCGTGCGGGTTCGGTCGATTGCGCAGTCACCGGCGGCGCAGAGGCCTGCATCACCTTTGGCGTGCTGCGCGGCTGGGAAGCCATGCGGGTGATGTCACCTGACGTGTGCCGGCCGTTCTCCAAGGACCGCATGGGCCTGATCTTGGGGGAGGGCGCCGCCATGATGGTGCTGGAGCCGCTGGAACGCGCACAGGCCCGCGGCGCCGAAATTCTCGGCGAGATCGTGGGCCTCGGCATGAGCGCTGACGCCGCCGATCTCACGGCGCCCGATCAGGGCGGCATGGTGCGCGCCATGCGCGCTGCGCTCGACGACGCGGGCCTTGGGCCGGACGACATTCAATACGTCAACGCTCATGGCACCGGCACCGCGGCCAACGATGAAACTGAGACCAAAGCGTTGCACGAGGCCTTTGGTCCTCACGCCCCCAAGCTGGCCATATCGTCGACCAAATCCATGGTCGGGCACGCCCTTGGCGGTGCCGGCGCACTTGAATTGGTGGCAACACTGATGGCGATGCGCGAAAGCATCGTGCCGCCGACGATCGGCTACCTTGAACCAGACCCAGCGTGCGATCTCGATTACGTGCCCAACACGGCGCGCGAGATGCCGGTCGAGGCCGCTGTGTCGAACTCGTTTGCCTTCGGTGGATTGAACGCCGTGCTGGCGATGAAGAAGTTTTCGTAGCTTCGCGAACCTGCAAATCCGACTTTGATGCCCGCTTTGTCCGTACTTGCAACAACACGAGCGCGCGCGCCTTGCGAAAATTAAGAGCCGACTTGCCTGCGCCACCACCCTTGCGCTTCAGATTCGATAATCGAGCCTTGCAGATTGTGGCCGAGCCTTAGTTCAAGTCCCAGCACCGGCCGGCCGTGGTCCACGATGAACAGCGGTGGCATCTCTTCTACGCGCTCGAATTCCCGCTCAATCCCCTTGTGCGGCGTATGCCACCAGCTCTCGATAATGACTGCGTCGCGGCCGCGCAGCTCCGCCCCGTCGGGCCCCAGTGACTTCACGATCGGATTGCTGTCGTCGAGACAGACTATCGGTATGCTGTCTTTGAGGACCAGTCGCGCCTTGAAGCAGAATTCGTATCTGCCGGCGAGAAGGAAATGATGGGAATCGAGTAGGTTCTCGCGCTCCAGCTCGGCGCGCAGGCTCCACCAGTCCGCATCGTCGGCAACGACGGAGTCATATTCGGCAGTAATTGATGGAACGACGGCCTCAAGCCATCCGGTCAAGGTGTGGGTGACGAGCACCAGTGCGATCGTGCTGGTCGCGGCGACGCACGATGCCGTCGTCCACCAGACCAGGCGCGGGAAGCGGGCACGCCATTGCTCCACCGCAGCCCCTGCTAGCGGAAACGCAAACAGATAACCCGGCGCGAGCCAATGTGGCCCCGCGACGCCATGGGTGCCGAACAGGTCCAGCAGCAAGAAGAAGGCGATGGGTACGACCGCCAGCATGGCAAAGAACCAGCGCCGTTCGTCGCCGCGGCCCGTGCGCAAAGCTGCGAAGAACGCGACAATCAGGGTAAGCCAGATTACGGGCCCCATGAGCGCTACAAGTACGCCGATATGCGTCAGCGAACGCGCGAGATAAACGTCCAGGCCGAGACTTGCGCGGCTTCCCTGAAAGACGAAGGCGTCAAACCCATTCTCAAAGTTCCACACAATCACCGGGGCGAAGACGACCAGTGCCAGCAGCGCCGCCACGTAGGGGCCGGGTGTGAGAAACAGCCGCCGATAGCGTGGCTGGGTAAGGAGAAATAGGATCAGCCCTGGTAAGATCAGGATGGCGCTGAACTTGGAGAGTAGCGCGAGACCGAAGAATACTCCGGCGAGCGGCCAATTCAGCCAATGCGCGTCGTCGTTGGCGAATAAGGCACGAGCAGCAAAGTAAACCGCCGCAGTCAGCGAGAAGATCAGCGGTCCGTCGGTAACCGCTATCGTGCCCACAAACGCGCCGAACAGCGGCGACAGACACTGCGCGAGCACCGCGAAGACGCCGGCCCATTTGTCGAACATGAGCGACGTGAGCCGGTAAAGCAGCCAAGTCTGCGCCGCCGAAAGGATCAGCGTAGGCAACCGTAGAATTAGGTGGTTTTCGCTGCCGGTCAGCTTCGCCGCTGCCGCAATGAGCCACATGATCGCCGGCGGATGATCATGATAGGACAGTGCAAACTGCCGCGCCGCCACCACATCGTAGCTTTCGTCGAAGCTGAAGCCGATTACGGCGCCGAGAACGGCGTGTGCCCCCAGAGCCAGTGCGATCACTAAGATGACCACGGCATCCGGTTCGGAGAGAAAATCCCGCCGGACGTCGCCGGTCAGGACCAACCGCCCCCAAGGTCTAGCCTCGCGAGCGAACGCGTCGGAAACTACCATACAAACGCCACGCAAACTCACACAAACGCTCGCCGCGATACCTTGCGGCTGTCGCAGTATTAGCGCGTGGTGTTCGTTTCACGTGTGATCATTCTGCAACACAAGTGAGAAATCGACGCCAACCATCGGCCTGAGGTGACGCGATTGTCTGTGACTACGTAAGTGCCTACGTCGAAAGGCTGACACTGTAGTTGAGAGAGGGTCGAATCTATTCGGGGTCCAGGGTCGTTTAACCCGGCCGAGACGAGCCTCCAGTCCCCGCGGATGTGGAATTAGGCCGCAGTAGTCGCGCGGCCGCTCTTCGTGCCAAGGCGCTTGTCCAGATAGCCGCTGATTGCGCTCATCAGCGGCTCGATCTTTCCGTCGAAGAAGTGGTTGGCACCGGGAACGATCTTCTGCTCGATGACGATGCCCTTTTGCGTCTTGAGCTTCTCCACGAGAGTCGTCACGTCGCGGTGCGGCACGACCGCATCCTTGTCGCCGTGGATGATCAGGCCCGAGGAAGGGCAGGGTGCGAGGAAGGAAAAGTCGTAGAGGTTTGCCGGCGGAGCGATCGAAATAAAGCCCTCGATCTCCGGCCGGCGCATCAAGAGCTGCATGCCGATCCAAGCGCCAAACGAGAAGCCGGCAATCCAGCAGCTGCGCGCCTCCGGATTGACCGACTGGGCCCAATCCAGCGCTGCCGCGGCGTCCGACAATTCGCCAATGCCGTGATCGAAGCCGCCCTGGCTCCGGCCGACGCCGCGGAAGTTGAAGCGCAACGCGGAGAAGTTGCGGTGCACGAAGCCGTAGTAGAGCTGGTACACGATCTGGTGGTTCATCGTACCGCCGAACTGCGGATGCGGATGCAGTACGATGCCGATCGGCGCGTTTTTTTGCCGTGACGGGTGATAGCGGCCTTCGATGCGGCCTCCGGGCCCCGTGAAGATGACCTCAGGCATGGGTCTCAAACCTCGATGAGCTCAGCGCCTTGAGTCGCTTGACCCTTCCGTCACGCACTCGTAAGTCGCTAGAACGATTTCAGAATCTTAGAACCGGCGATGTGAATTGAGCGGCCCTTTGCGCTGGGTCGCGACTTCTACCACAGGCCGGGGGACAAAAAGCAAGCTCCAATAGCGGGGGTTATATAGGCACCATGCCGATGGAGCGCAGCTACTTGGACTGGAATGCGACGGCGCCCCTGCGGCCCCAGGCGCAGGAGGCGCTGCGTGAGGCGTTCGCCGTCGTAGGCAACCCGTCCTCGGTCCATGCAGAGGGCCGCGCCGCCCGACAGCTTGTCGAAAAGGCACGCGAGCAGGTGGCGACGCTCGTCGGAGCGCAGCCGGGCAACGTGTTTTTCACCTCGGGCGGCACCGAGGCAAATATGTTGGCGCTAACGCCCGCGATCGAGACCGCAGGCGAAAAGCGACCGCGCGACCGGCTTCTCATGTCGGCGATCGAGCATCCTTCGGTCCGGACCGGAGGCCGGTTTTCCCGTGAGCTGGTCCAAGATGTCCCCGTCATGGCAGACGGTCGGGCAGACCTTGCAGCGCTCGCAGTGGCGGTAGGCAAAGCTTCGCGCCCGCTGGTCTCGCTCATGATCGCCAATAATGAGACTGGCGTGGTGCAGCCGGTGGCGGAGGCTGCGACCATCGTGCACGCGGCTGGTGGACTGCTGCACGTCGACGCTGTGCAGGCGCCGGGCCGAATCTCCTGCGATATTGGGATGTTGGGCGCCGATCTTCTGACCGTTTCTGCACACAAGCTCGGAGGGCCGAAGGGCGTCGGCGCCATCGTGCGTCGGGGCGACGATGTGCACTTCCCGGATCCTCTCCTCCGCGGCGGCGGCCAGGAGCGCGGCGTTCGGGCTGGCACCGAGAATGTGGCCGGTATTGCTGCATTCGGGGCTGCGGCCGAGACAGCGCAACGGCAATCCGTTGCCGAGGCGGCGCACATGAAGCACTTGCGGGAGGTGCTAGAGTCGGGTCTCAGGACAATCTCACAGAGTATCGTGATATTTGGCGAAACGGCCGCGCGGCTGCCTAATACGACCCTGTTCGCGGCCGAGGGGATGAAGGCCGAGACGGCCGTCATCGCCTTCGATCTTGAGGGTGTTGCGGTTTCCTCGGGCGCTGCCTGTTCGTCGGGCAAGGTTCAACCCTCGCACGTGCTGGGTGCCATGGGAGTTCCCGAGCCGCTCCTGCGCGGCGCCGTGCGGGTGAGCCTGGGATGGAGCACCACTCAAGCTGACGTAGAACGCTTCCTTGACGCTTGGAGAAAGCTCGCAACTGCATTATCTAAGGGGGGACACGGAATAGCGGCTTAACTCGCTGCGTGCCCGATGATTTTCACGGCCTTTGGAACGATTCAAGCAGGCTTGGAATAATTCTAAACAAGGGGATTGGTGACCGGCAGAGGACACCGACCATAACCGACTAAATCCAACCCGCGGTCCTTGAAACCGTGAGCGGAGGGACGAATGCCGGCAGTGCGAGAGACCGTCGAACAGGTCCGCAGTATCGACGTCGATCAATACAAGTATGGCTTTGAGACACTGATCGAATCCGAGAAGGCTCCGAAGGGCCTCTCGGAAGACACGATCCGGTTCATCTCGGCGAAGAAGAGCGAGCCCGACTGGATGCTGGCGTGGCGGCTCGACGCCTACCGGCGCTGGCTGACCATGCGCGAGCCCAAGTGGGCCAAGGTCCAGTACGGACCCATCGATTATCAGAACATCTACTACTACTCGGCCCCAAAGCGGGCGCCGCAGTCGCTCGACGAGATCGACCCGGAGATCCTTGCCACCTATGAGAAGCTCGGCATTCCGCTGCGTGAGCGCGAGGCGTTGCTGGGCGTCCAGAAGCCTGCGGCGGCGCTGAACGGCGACGAAGGCGAGGGCGGCAACGGCTACGGCAAGGTCGCCGTTGACGCGGTGTTCGACTCGGTTTCGGTTGCCACCACCTTCAAGGCTGAGCTGGCTAAGGCCGGCGTGTTGTTCATGCCGATCTCGGAGGCGCTGCAGAAGCATCCCGAGCTGGTGAAGAAATATCTCGGCACGGTGGTGCCGATCAGCGATAACTTCTTCGCAACGCTGAACTCGGCGGTGTTTTCCGACGGCTCGTTCGTCTACGTACCGCCGGGGGTGCGTTGCCCGATGGAGCTGTCGACCTATTTCCGCATCAACGAGCGCAATACCGGCCAGTTCGAGCGCACGCTAATCATCGCCGACCGCGGCTCCTACGTGAGCTACCTGGAGGGCTGCACCGCGCCGGTGCGCGACGAGAACCAACTGCACGCCGCGGTGGTCGAGCTGATCGCGCTGGACGACGCCGAGATCAAATACTCGACCATCCAGAACTGGTATCCGG
>Ga0209579_10000553_pt1 | contig 36478 bp, 38 predicted proteins | sample Coa_R1_2_FD_187152 | JGI IMG/M metagenome (GOLD analysis project Ga0209579, IMG submission 187152) | Surface soil microbial communities from Centralia Pennsylvania, which are recovering from an underground coalmine fire - Coalmine... | ecosystem: Environmental > Terrestrial > Soil >...
AGGAACTCCTCAGATTCAAGCGGCGCGGATCGCCCCGTCTTGCGCGTGTTCCTCAAAAGCGCAAAGGGGCGCGTTTTGCCGCGCCGCCATATAAGCGAGGAACTCCTCAGATTCAAGCGGCGCGGGTCGCCCCGTCTTGCGCGTGTTCCTCAAAAGTAGCCGTCGTAGCTTTCTGTGGCTGGTCTTCATCCGCGCAATGGGGCTGGACACAGAAATATTGAGCGTCTCCAGTTTGCCGTTGGTATTGATCCTGAAGTCCGTGCCCCCATTGCCCGCGCCGCCAGCCCAGGTTGTGCCATAGAGCCAGCCAGGGCACCCGGAGACCTTACAGAAATTGTGGAGTTTTGAAAATGTGCCGCTGGAGGTGAGCTTGTAGACCGTGCCGTAGGAGTGCCGTCCACCATACATGGTCGTACCGTAGAGATTGCTGTCGAGCCCTTCGACGGGAGGTGCAAAAGGTGACTCGCCGTTTGTCCCGTTGAAGAACTTGAGGGTGGTAAAAGTCTGTGCGGGCGACGCGATCACCATCGCGACGCAGAAAGCCGCCCCAAGCTCCGGCAAACTGGAAAAACCGCTGGACACTTCCGGCGGCTAGAATAGTTCTTCAATCGCATATGCATCGAATTCCTCAAAAGGAGCACTGCAACCATGGAACGCGAAATATCGAGGCGTACGGCGTTGGCGAGTGCCGGAGCCGCGCTGACAACCTCCCTTTTCACCGGCCGGATAAAGGGAGCGAACGACCGCATCACGATAGGCTTTATTGGGATCGGGGCAATGGGTTCAGGAAATCTGGACTTTGCCATGAAAATTCCTGAAGCCCAGCCCGTGGCGGTTTGTGATGTTTACCGGCCGCATCTGGAACGCGCGGAAGCCGATGCACGCCAGAAAGGATTCCAGGTGAAAGCAGTCTCTGATTTCCGCGAAGTGCTGGCGGATAAGTCCATCGATGCGGTTTGCATCTCCACTCCCGACCACTGGCACGCGTATATGGCCGTGGAGGCGTGTAAGGCAGGCAAGGATGTCTTCGTGGAAAAGCCCGCCTGCAAGTTTGTGGAGGAAGGCCAGAAGATGGTCGAAGCCGCGCGCAAATACAACCGCATCGTGCAAGCCGGCACGATGCAGCGGTCTGGGGGCTATTTTCAAAAGGCCGCTGAAATCGTCAAGAGTGGCAGGCTCGGCGCAGTGACGTTCTGTCATGCGTTCCAAAGTGGGATGACGGAGCAAAAGGGGTTCGGCAATCCACCGGACGGCGATCCACCCGCGGATCTCGATTGGGATTTGTGGCTCGGACCCGCGCCAAAGGTCCCCTTCAATCCGAATCGCTGGGGCGTTAAAGCCGCCACTTTCCCCACATTCCGATACTTCTGGGATTACGCGGGGGGCGCCATGACCGACTGGGGCGTGCACCTGATCGATCCGATCCACCAGTGCTTCGGTGACCCCATGCCCCTGGCGGTCTCGGCCATGGGCAGCAAGTTCTACGTAGAGGACAATACCCAGACGCCGGACACGATGCTGGCAACGTTCCAGTATGAGAATTTTCTTTCCAGTTACGAAAGCCGGACGTGCAACCCGCTGCCGATGTTTGGGCTCGGGCAGGGCGCCGGCAGCGTAATTCATGGCACGGATGCCACGCTGTTCGTGAACCGGGGCGGCTGCCGCATCATCCCCAATAAGAAATCCACGGAACCGGAAACGTGGGAGAAAGACCGGGCGATGAGTGATATGAACGTGCCCCACTGGCGGAACTTCCTGGAGTGTATCCGGACCCGTCAAAAGCCGATTAGTGAAATCGAAACCTGCGTGCGCTCCTCGACGGTTTGCCTGCTGGCGAATCTTTCGATGCGCTTCAAGTCGCGAATCGATTGGGACCAGAACAAATGGACTTGTGCGCAGAGCGACATGCAGCGGTACCTGATGGCCACGTATCGCGAACCATGGAAGCTGGACGTCTAACGCGAGCGGTCAGGTCGTCGAGGCAGAGGTGTGCTTCTCCCGAACATCAACCCGCGTGGGCACGCGGGCGGCGATGTGAAGTGCCCGCGGGCGAGGCGGCCGGTTCGCGCCGGTTGTTCATCCGCAGCGCGCGCATGGCGCGCATGGTTTCGGCCGCATCCGCCTCGCCGCGGCGGGCGATCACGTGCTCCCCGATGATGCAGCTCCACAGCATCGCGACCAGGATGGCGATGCACACCAGACCCGGTCCCGTGATTTTGGCGATCGCCACAACGACAGACGATGCAATCTGTTCTCCACAGCGTAGCGGGTTTGTTATCAATATCCAGTCTCAGAGCAGTGTGATCCGCGCGCCACACAAGGGCAAATCCTGCACGCCACTCCAGGCTTCTTATCCCACACCGTTCACATCATAACCGACCGATGCAGGCGGTCAAGTTCTCTTTATGGGGTTGGTGCCCGGCATCGGTTCGTCTTCGCGCAAGTAGTCAGGTACACTTGAAGAGATGGGAGCTGTCAGGCAAAAGGAACTGCTGCGAGCCGGCCGTCGCGCGCCGGATTTCAATCTGACCCGCCTGGGGGACGCCGGCGAAACCGTGAATCTAGGAAAGCTGCTGGCCGATGGACCCGTGCTTCTGGCCTTTTTCAAGTCCACTTGTCCCGTGTGCCAGATGACGCTGCCTTACCTCGAACGGGTTCATCGGGGACGCACTCCCGGTTCGCTCACGATTTACGGTGTCTCGCAGGACGACGCCGAAACCACGCGGGAGTTCAGCCAGGAATTCGGGATCAGTTTCCCCATGCTGCTGGATACGGAAGAAAGCGGTTATCCGGCCAGCAACGCTTACAGCGTCGGGCATGTGCCGTCCTTAGTGCTGGTGGAACGCGACGGGAACATCGCCTGGGGCCTGGAAGGATTCAACAAGAGGGAGTTCGTCGCCATGGCCGCGCAAGCGGGCGTGAGTCCGTTCGGGCCGGACGAAGACGTGCCGGAATGGAGAGCTGGTTGAAGCTCGAAAAACTAGGCTCCCGGCGGGAGCGGAGAACGAAATCGAATGGCAGGTAAGCTCGACGAGATACTGGGTTCGGCGGCGGCGATCGCCAAGGGCATGGGGGTCACCTTCAAGGAGATGATGTCCCCCACGGTGACCGAGAACTATCCCGACGAACCACCCAAGCTGGAACAGCGCTACCGCGGCGTACACGTTTTACAGCGTGACGAAAACGGCATGGAGAAGTGCGTGGCGTGTTTTCTGTGCGCGGCGGCGTGCCCTTCCAACTGCATCTACATCGAGGCCGCGGAGAACACCGACAAAGTGCGGATCAGCGGTGGCGAGCGCTATGCCAAGGTCTACAACATCGACTATAACCGCTGCATCTTTTGCGGTTATTGCGTGGAGGCCTGTCCCACGGACGCCATTACGCACGGGCACGGCATCGACGTCGCCAGTTTCAATACCGCTACGCTGGTGATGCGCAAAGAGAACATGCTGGCGCCACTGCCTGAAGTCGCGCGTTAGCGCGGATCCATCACCCGAGCCATTCGGTTACCGCAATGCCGCCATCGCGATTGCGGTGCATGAAGCGGAGTTGCCGGCCATCCTCTATACGCAAGGTCAGAATCTTACCCTGGTGCACACTCACGAACGATCCATCATACGGACACCAAACCTGGCCGGAGAGCGTCTTCAATTCGGCTTTGGACGGACGTTGGCCCGGTTTGTCGCCATCCTGAGTGAAACTCAGGTGATACTCCACTGAAATCGTCTTGCCGCGCCCGGTAGTAACCGTGCCTGTCCCACTGAGGCGTTTGGCTGGCCTGATTTTGCTGCCTGGCGCGCCGGACTTCGACAGTTGCAGGGTGAAGATATCCTTCAATGGGCCTCCCTCGCTGACTTGGAACCTTCATTATAGCAGTTCAGGCTGCGTTGAATTCTCCCGTGGCGAGGCCCACATGCGCCAGGTGATGCTCGCCGTGCCAGGCATACAACGCCAGCGTACGGTCGAGGGTGACAGGGCCGAGTTGGGAGTGATGGAACGTGCGCGCGAAGTCCACTGGAGTCATGGAGCGCAGCAGCAGCACCCAACGGCGGTGGAGGGCCTCCAGCAGCGCCAGCGACATCTCCACGGGCGCGGTGCGGGAATCGGTGAGTTCCGCCCAGAGTGCCTCGTCATACCCCTTGATGGCGGGCCTCGCCTCGGTCAACGCCAGGCGAAAACGGCAGTAGCTGTTGATGTGACTATCGGCCACGTGGTGGACCACCTGGCGCACGGTCCAACCGCCGGGCCGGTAGGGCGTTTCCAATTGTTGTTCCGTTAATCCTGCCACGGCTGCGCGCAGACGGGCCGGCGCTTGCTCGATGCGGTCGATAAACCCCCGGCGCTGTTCCGCGGTGCTCTCGCCGGAGTAATGGAATGGGCCGATGGGATAGCGGAGATCCATTCATCCAGGTTATCAGCCAGGAAGCCGCATGCGCCGCAGCAGGCGCTTGAATCGCTTGTCCGAGCGTATCGGATCGTAGAGCGGATCGTTCCCCACCAAGATCAACCAAGCGGAGTGATCTGCATAAGCCCGCCCCAGCCAGGCAAACACCGCGGCTTGCCGGAATTCCGGATCGATTTCCAGGGGTTCGGGTCAGCCATTCCACGGCCTTGTCGTATCGCAGCGAATAGTAGCAGGCCAGCGCCAGGGTGCGGTTCGCGTTGGGCGAGATGGGTCCAGCCGGATGGCTTTCTCGGGAATTTCAAAAGCCTCCTGACGGCGGCCACGGACGAAGCGCTCCGTGGCGGCGTAGAGGTGGGCATAGACATTGCTTGGTTGCAATTCCAACGCGCGGCCGAGCCGCCGGGCGCCTTCATCCCATTGCCAGTCATGATGAATCAGTACGGCACCCAGGCTCAGGTGCCCCTCAGCCAGGCGGTCGTCCCGCTGGATGCGGAATACAGGCTGGTATCGAAGAGCGGCGGCGTAGAATGGGCGCGTCCGTTGCCGGATGAGGCCGGCCGCCAAGCCGGCGTGCAAGGCGGCGAGTATGAGATTTCCGCGCGTAAGCGCGCCGCGCAGGCTTTAGATGAATCCGAGCGGCGCTTCCGGGAACTTCTGGACACCGTGCCGCGAAGCCCAAACGCCGTATGACAGCGCCTGATCACGCGCGACGGCGAGCGCCGCTGGTTTCGCTGGAGTAGCATCGCGTTACGCGACCCGGACGGCCAGGCCTTCGGATTCGCCAGTGTGGGCGTGGATACCACCGGATCCTCCGGGGACCGCGCCAGACATACCGACCTGGCGGCAAGCACGCACCTGGTGGGACGCGTGGCGCACGGCTTCAAAAACGTCCTGACCGTCATCAACGCGTGCACCGAACTCGCGCGGGACAGCCTGCCGCACGATAACCCAGTCCGCGAAGCCGCGGACGAGATTCATCTCGCCGGCCTGCGTGGATTCCAATTGTCGCGGGAACTGTTCGCTTTGAGTAAGACCTGCTGCGCAATAGCCCGCCGCTTGCATAGAACGCCGACATCGTGCAGAATGGCAGCTTAGAGGACATACAGATGCACATTTCCGGCCAATTAGTACTAATTACGGCCGCGGGTTTCGCCGTTGCTGCGGGACCAGCCCGAGCGGCCACCGGTACAATCACCGCCAACCCGAATCCTTGCGAGATTCGGCCAGGCGCGCACGATTGCACGACCTACGTGACATGGTCGACGCAGGGCGCGCAACATGCTCGCGTGTACGTGCGGGCGGAAGGAAAGACCAGCAGCCCGGAAAAGGAATTCGGCGCGGCAACTTCCTGCGCCAAGTGCGGCGCAAGCTGGATCGAAGCCGGGACTCACTACGTCTTCACGCTGATGGATACTTCGGCCGGCGGCCGGGGCGCCGAACTGGCGTCCGTCACGGTGACGGCAGTCAACGCTGGGGGCGCACGGGCGGCAGGAGGCTCGGGCGTGATCAGTGCCGCTCCTAACCCATGCCGGATCGCCCCAGGTAAATTTGATTGCGCCACTACGCTGACCTGGTCCACCGAGGGAGTCGAGCACGCCCGCGTTTACGTCACGGCGGAAGGCAAGAAGGTTCTGCCGGAAAAGGAGTTCGGGAGCGGCCGCGCCTGTGAGAAATGCGGCGCCAGCTGGATCGAAGCAGACACCCGCTATCTGTTTACGCTATACGATTTCTCGAGCGGTAGCCGCGGCCGCGCCTTGGCCACCGTGGTAGTCACGGCAATCAAGTGAGCCGGACTGCGCGCCACGAGCCGCGGCTAGCGGCATCCTGATGCCTAAGAAAATCGCGATTGTGGAAGACGAGGCGGAACTGGCCGCGCTGTTGGATTACAATCTGACGCGCAGCGGTTATCAAGCCTGCATTCTAACGGGCAATAAGGGCGCTCTGAAGGACCTGGAGAACTGGAAGCCGGATTTGATCGTGCTGGACGTGATGCTGCCCGGCGACGATGGATTCGAGCTCTGCCGCCAGATTCGCCAGTCACCCACGCTGGCTCGCATACCCGTGTTGTTTCTTACTGCCCGCTCCGACGAAGTCGACCGCGTGCTGGGCCTCGAGATCGGCGGCGACGATTACATGACCAAGCCGTTCAGCCCGCGCGAGCTGGTGGCGCGCGTGAAGGCCCACCTGCGTCGCGCGGGACGCGACGAGGGAGACTATACGGCAGTGGAGGCGGGCCCCTTCCGGCTGGACCGCGGTGCGCATCGTGTCTTCCTCAGCGGGCGCGAATTGAACCTGACATCCACGGAGTACAAGCTGCTGGAGTTCTTCCTGACGCACGCGGGCCGCGCCTACAGCCGCGATCAGCTCCTGGAGGAGGTCTGGGGGCAGCAGCGTTTCGTGACGCCGCGGACCGTGGATGTGCACATCCGGCGCCTGCGGGAGCACATCGAGGCGGAACCCGACAACCCACGCTATCTCACTACGGTGCGTGGATTTGGCTACCGTTTCGAAGAACAGTGGTAAACGGACCCACGCCCACAACTTAACCCGTAGTTCATGCTATCGTAACGCGGCGTTAACTATTTGTCGCTTATCCTCGGGGGTGGACACCCGCGAAAGAGCGGCCGCCATGAAGAAGATCCTTCTGATTGAAGATGACACCGACTTGTTCGCCCTGTTGAAATACAACCTCGAAAAGGAAGGATTCATACTGAGCGGCGCGCAGACCGGTAAAGGCGCACTGGATCTCTGCCGCCAGGTGCGGCCCGATCTCATCCTGCTGGACATCATGCTGCCCGACTCCGACGGTCTGGAGATCTGCAAAGCCGTACGCAAGGATCCGGACCTGGCGAGCACGCCGATCATCTTCCTGACCGCGCGCGCCTCGGAAACGGATCGCATCGTGGGTCTGGAACTGGGCGCCAACGATTATGTGGTGAAGCCGTTCTTCGTGCGCGAGCTGATCGCCCGTATCAAGCTGCAGTTTCGCAACCAGACGGCCCCGGCGCGCGTGCTGGATTTGGGCGGCGTCCAGTTGGACCGCAGCAGCTGCCAGGTGCGGTTGAACGGAACGTTGTTGAACCTGACCGCCACGGAATTCCGGCTGCTGGAATATCTGATGAGCCGTCCCGGGGTGGTTTTCAGCCGCGAACAGTTGCTGAATGCCGTCTGGGGGCAGGACCGCGCGATCACCGACCGCGCGGTGGACGTGTACGTGCTGCGCTTACGGCAGAAGATCGAGACCGACCCGACCAATCCAAGGCTGATCCACTCGGTGCGCGGATTCGGCTACACCTTCGAGCCGCGGTCCACAGGCGCCACATCAGCGGCGTGAAATTCCGGTACAATAGGTTCGAAAGGAGGCCGCATGGGATCCACAGACACGGTCTACGCCTTTGTCGGCAGCTTTGGCACGCAGGAGATGCTTCTGGTCGCCTTGGTTGCGCTGCTGTTGTTCGGCGGCAAGAAGATACCGGAAGTCGCCAAGGGGTTGGGCGCCGGAATCCGCAACTTCAAAGATGCCCTGAAGGGCGACGACGAAGGGAAGAAGCAGTAGGCTTCCGAAGGCTGCCCGCAGGCTGGGCGGATCTTATCTCGGCTTCAGATATCTCCAAAAGGAAACCCCGCGGGCCTGGGAGGCTCGCGGGGATTTTGTCTTCAGTGGCTGTAGCAGTCCGCCTACTTCTTCTTAGGCGGAACGATGGCGTCCTTGGCGGCTTTCGCCACGCGGAATTTCACCACTTTCTTAGCCGGTATTTTAATGGTCTCACCGGTTGCCGGATTGCGGCCGGTGCGGGCTTTGCGATCCTGGCGCACCAGGCGTCCAATACCCGGCAGCACGAATACACCGTTCTTTTTCACTTCCCCGATTGCCATGCTGGCCAGGCAATCCAGGAACTGGCGGGCTACCTTATTGTTCACTTCGCAACTCTCGGCGAGGCCTCTCACCAGTTGCGTCTGCGTCATACGTTGACTTGCCATAGCTCTCCTTTGATCCTCACCATCCACTCAAACTCACAGGTCCGCCGTTACGCGAACCGGCACCACGCCATCCATCGAAATTAAGGCGTCGACCGCACGCTCGTTCAAAGCGATGGTCTCGATTACGATATCAATAATAAGCGAAGCGGAAAGTGGATGTAAAGGGAAAATGCGCGCGAAACGGCCTATTTTCGGCCTTTTTTTTGAAGGTTGGTCGCGCGAGGCCTGTCAGACGGCCTTTTTGGAAGGGTTCTCACCACCAGCCGCCACCGCGGCCGACTTGCGCGGCTGTTCCTGCGTAGTCTCCAGGCCCAGCACCTTGCGCAATTCGCCATCCAGGCTGCGGCTTAGTTCGGGGTGTTCCCGAAGGAACTGGCGCGCGTTGTCGCGCCCCTGGCCGATGCGTTCGCCGTGGAAGCTGAACCACGATCCGCTCTTCTCGACCAGATTGTGGGTCACACCCAGATCCAGCAGATCGCCCTCCCGCGAAATGCCTTCACCATAGAGGATGTCGAACTCCGCTTCGCGAAACGGCGCCGCCACTTTGTTCTTGACCACCTTGGCGCGCGTGCGGTTACCGATGACGCTATCCCCGTCCTTGATGGCGGCGATGCGCCTTATATCCACGCGCACTGTAGCGTAAAACTTCAGCGCGCGGCCGCCGGTGGTGGTCTCGGGGTTGCCGAACATCACGCCGATTTTTTCCCGGATCTGGTTGATGAAAACCATGCACGTGCCGGTGCGGCTCACCACGCCGGTGAGCTTACGGAGTGCCTGCGACATAAGCCGCGCATGCAGGCCCATGTGGCTGTCGCCCATTTCTCCTTCGAGCTCGGCTTTGGGAACCAGTGCGGCCACGGAGTCGATGATCACCACGTCGATGGCGCCGGAACCGATCAGCGCGGCGGCGATTTCGAGCGCCTGCTCGCCGGAGTCGGGCTGCGAGACCAGCAGGTTTTCCACATCCACGCCGAGTTTGCGCGCATAGGCGGGGTCGAGGGCGTGCTCGGCGTCGATGAAGGCGGCCACCCCACCGGCCTTCTGGGCTTCAGCGATCAAATGCAAGGTCAAGGTGGTCTTTCCGGACGACTCCGGCCCGAAGATCTCCACTACCCGGCCGCGCGGGAAGCCGCCCACGCCCAGTGCGTGATCGAGCGAGATCGAGCCGCTGGGAATCACTGCCACCGGCACTACAGTGCCCGCGCCCAGGCGCAGGACCGTGCCTTTGCCGAATTGCTTGTCCAATTGTGAAAGCGTGACGTCGATCGCGTGACGCCTCTCGCGTTCGTCCATAAGCCGCCTCCTTCCGAAGGAAGATCGTGGCGAATCGGGGGCCGTTATCTCTGAATAATTTGCGTGGAACGGTCTAAGCCAGGCGCTGCGCGATGGCTTTTGACTGCAGGAACAACAGCATATAGTCGGGGCCGCCACCCTTGGAATCGGTCCCCGACATATTGAAGCCGCCAAAGGGGTGCGCGCCGACCATGGCGCCGGTGCATTTCCGGTTCACGTACAAATTGCCCACGAAGAACTGGCGGCGGGCGCGCTCGATGTGCTCGGGCACGTTCGAAAAGATGGCTCCGGTGAGCCCGTACTGTGAGTCGTTGGCCAGTTCCATGGCATGGTCGAAATCGCTGGCCTTGGTCACCGCCAGCACTGGTCCGAAGATCTCCTCTTGAAAGATACGCGCTTTAGCGTCCACATCCGCGATCACGGTGGGTGGCACGAAGTATCCGTCGCCGGGCGCCGCCACCGAAATGGGCAGCAGCCGGCCTTCCTGCTTGCCCGTCTCGATGTATTTCAGGATGGTGCGGCGGGCGCTGTCGCTGATTACCGGCCCCATGTAGTTCTCGAGTTTCTCCGCCGGCCCAACTTTGATCGTCGAGACACGCGCCTGCAGCTTCTCGACGAATTGATCGTAGACCTTGGCATCCACAATAGCGCGCGAACAGGCTGAGCACTTTTGGCCCTGGTAACCGAAGGCCGAGACTGCCACGCCTTCCACGGCCTTGTCCAGATCGCAATCCGCATCCACCACGATGGCGTCTTTCCCACCCATCTCGGCGATGACACGCTTGATCCAGATCTGGCCGGGCTGGGTCCTGGCGGCGAGTTCGTTGATGCGCAGGCCCACATCCCGGGAGCCGGTGAACGCTACGAAGCGTGTCTTGGGATGCTCCACGATCACGTCGCCGACCGCCGCCCCGCTGCCCGTCAGCAGGCAAAACGACTTGGCAGGGAAGCCCGCCTCCAGCAGCACTTCCGCGAACTGCGCCGCGATGGTGGGCGTTTCGCTGGAAGGCTTGATGATGGCGGTGTTGCCGGCTACCAGGGAGGCCACCGTCATGCCCGCCATGATGGCCAGCGGGAAATTCCATGGCGGAATGATGACGCCCACGCCCAGCGGCAGATAGTGCAACTCGCCATGCTCGCCGGGCAACTGCACGGCGGGCGGCTGCGGACCGCTGAGGCGCTGCATCTCGCGCGAGTAGTATTCGCAGAAATCAACCGCTTCGGAGACATCGGCATCCGCCTCGGGCCAGGTCTTGCCGGCCTCCAGGACCAGCCAGGCATCGAATTCGATTTTGCGGTGGCGGATGATAGCGGCAGCGCGCAACAGCAATTGGATACGCTCGTCGGCGGTGGTAGCCGACCATTCGGGAAAGTACGCGTAGGCCATATCCACTGCGCGGCGCGCCAGTTCGGCGGTGGCCCGGTGATGCACGCCCACCACCTCGCGCGGATTCGACGGATTGACCGAACGAAGCAGATCGCCCGTTTTTACGCGCTCGCCGCCGATCACCAGATCGTACTCGCGCCCGAATTGCGCCCGTACCCGGGCAAGGGCATCTTCCGCGCTCCGCCGGTTTGCCGGATCGGAGAAATCAGTGTACGGTTCGTTATGAAATGCCGGCAGCTTTTCCATAGCTCCATGGTACAAGAGGCGCGATGTGCACGCCGTGGCGGCAGGTCCTGTTATAATCAAAAGATTCAAAGCTGTCCAAAAACCAGATGCCGTTGAAACCTATTGCCGCTAATCACGGCCCGGAGAAAAAGGTGTATCTGCTCAAGCCGCGGGGCTTTTGCGCGGGCGTGGTGCGGGCTATCGACGTGGTCAAGATCGCTCTGGATCTGTATGGCCCGCCCGTATATGTGCGCAAGGAAATCGTGCACAATAAGCATGTAGTGGACGAATTGCGCGAGGCCGGCGCCATCTTCGTGGAGGAGATTGACGAAGTCCCCCCCGGGGCGCGCGCCATTTTCAGTGCACACGGTGTGGCGCCGGAAGTGCGCCGGCAGGCCGCCGCTCGCGGCCTGGAAGTGATCGACGCTACCTGCCCGCTGGTGACCAAGGTGCACCTGGAAGCGGTGCATTTCGCGCGCAAGGGTTACAGCGTGGTACTGATCGGCCACAGCCATCACGACGAGGTGATCGGGACGCTCGGCGAGGTGCCGGACTCCAGCTACCTGGTCGAAACCGTCGAGGAAGTGGACCGGCTGCGGGTTCCCGATCCCAGCCGTGTCCGTTATCTGACGCAGACTACGCTAAGCCTGGATGAAACGCGCGACATCATCGAACGGCTGAAACAACGGTTCCCACTGATCGAGGGACCGCCCGCACAGGACATTTGCTATGCCACCGAAAACCGGCAGATGGCGGTCAAAGGCGTGGCCCGGTATTGCGACCTGTTGCTGGTGGTGGGGTCGCAGAACAGCTCGAATTCGAAGCGGCTGGTGGAAGTGAGCGCGAATCTGGGAGTCCCGGCTCATTTGGTTAACGATTACACGGAAGTGGATGCGGCATGGCTGAACGAGGTGCGCAACGTGGCAGTCACCGCGGGGGCCTCCGCGCCGGAGAACCTGGTGGAACAACTGGTGGGATTCCTGCGGAACCGGGGCTTTCATCGCGTGGAGGAAGTGGAGCTGGTGGACGAGGACGTGCGCTTCTCCTTGCCGGCGGAATTGACCCGGGTAGAGCCCGGTTTGACGACGATCTCCATACGATGAGCACATCCATCGCATACGAGCGGGACACTCTGGCCTCGACCGCCGCGCGATCGGCGCACCGCGCGGCTGAGCATCTTTTAGCGCTGCAGCAAGGGGGCGGATACTGGTGTGCGGATCTGACCGCCGACACCACCCTCGAATCCGATTACATCCTGCTGCAGCTTTGGATGTTCCCGCCGGATGGCGCGGCGTGGACTCCTCCCACGCGGACGTTGATCGACAAAGCCGTGCGCTCGATTCTGGCGCGGCAGCTCCCCGACGGCGGCTTTAACATCTACGCCAAGGGCCCCTCGGAGATCAGCGCCACGGTCAAAGCGTACTTCGCCCTCAAGGTCGCGGGGCTGGCGCCGGACGATGAGCGCATGGCGCGGGCGCGCGAACGCATCCTGGAGTTGGGCGGAATTCAGGCGGCTAACAGCTACGTCAAGATCAACCTGAGCCTGTTCGATATGTACCCGCGGCAATACTGTCCCTCGATTCCACCCGAGGTGATGCTGCTGCCCGGTAAATTTCTCTACCAGATGTCGGCGTGGACGCGCGCCATCGTGGTATCGCTGGCTATCGTGCATTCGAGCAATCCGCGGCGCCCGGTGCCCGCCGGATTCAACCTCGACGAGCTTTACAAGCCGGGTGTCAGCCTCGGGTTTCACCGCAGCGACGCGCTTTTCACGTGGCGCAATGCGTTCCTGGGGATCGATCGGTTTCTGAAGTTCTGGGAAAGGCACGGCTGGCGAGCGCTGCGCCAGAGGGCTTTGCAGACGGCCGAGCAGTGGATGCTGGCGCGCTGCGAGAACTCCGACGGGCTGGGCGCCATCTATCCTCCCATGATGTACGCCATCATGGCGCTGGACGTGCTAGGGTACCCGCCGGATCACCCCGCCAGCCGGGAAGCCCGCCACCAGTTCGACCGGCTCATGATCGACGACGGGCGGCGCTTCCTTTTCCAGCCTTGCTTCTCTCCGATCTGGGACACGGGTATCGCCGGATTCGCCTTGGGCGAGGCGGCCCAGGCCTTATCCGGAGCACCCTCCGGACCGGGCTTGCAGCCCGGCACCGATGACGCGCTGCGCAAAGCCGCCGGCTGGATTCTCTCCAAGGAAGTGCGGGTCAAGGGTGATTGGTCGGTGAAACGCCCCAGGACGGAGCCTTCCGGTTGGGGCTTTTTCTTCCGCAACGATCACTATCCGGATATCGACGACACGGCCATGATCCTGTTGGCTTTGAGCCGGGCCCAAGCCTCGGACCGCGCGGCGCAGGAAGCTTGTCACAAGCGCGCGCTCAACTGGATTCAGGATATGCAGGGCCGTGACGGTGGCTGGGCGGCCTTTGACGTGGACAACAATTGGGAGTTCCTCAATAACGTCCCGTTTGCCGACCACAATGCCATGCTCGATCCGGCGTGCCCCGATATCACCGGCCGCGTGCTGGAGGCGCTGGGCGCGCATGGGTTGGGAGGCGCGCATCCGGCGGTGAAGCGCGGGGTGGATTTTCTGATCAGCACCCAACTGCCCGATGGAAGCTGGTACGGCCGCTGGGGCGTCGCTTACATTTACGGCACTTGTTTCGCGCTTAGGGGATTGCGCGCCTCCGGCTACGACGACCGCGAGGCCGGAATCCTGCGGGCTGGGGAATGGCTGCGCTCCATTCAGAACGCCGATGGCGGCTGGGGCGAGAGCTGCTCCAGCTACGATCGCGGCTTTTTCGTGCCCGCGGAAAGCACGCCTTCGCAGACTGCCTGGGCGCTGATGGGCCTGATAGCCGGCGGCGATACCAACAGCCTGAGCGTAAACCACGGCATCGAATACCTGCTGGAGCGGCAGCGGCCCGAGGGCGGCTGGGATGAGGAACTGGCTACCGGCACCGGTTTTCCCAGAGTCTTCTATCTCAACTATCACTATTACCGCCTGTATTTCCCGTTGATCGCCCTGGCAGAATTCGTAAAATCTTCGTCTTCGCCGGCACTCGCGCCCGGAGCCATTCAATTATGAGATTTCCCTTATCCATGACCGCCGGCATGGCCGGATACATCTTCAAGAACAGGATGCGTCCGCGCCCCGAGTGGCAGAAAAATGTGGCGGCCGCGCCGAACGCCAGCAACCCGTTCCGCATCCTGCACGGCACTCCCGCGGAGCGCGCCAACCGACAGCCGCACCCGATGATCGGCAAGCGTTTCCCGCTGGTGATGATGCTCGAACCGCTGCATGCCTGCAATCTCACGTGCACGGGCTGCGGCCGCATCCGCGAGTATGAATCCACCATCACGGAGCGCATACCGGTGGAGGAATGCCTGACGGCCGTGGATGAGTGCGGCGCGCCCATGGTCTCTATCTGCGGCGGCGAACCCATGATGTATCCGCAAATCGGAGAGTTGGTGGCGGGCATCCTGGAGCGCAACAAGAATATCTATCTGTGCACCAACGGAATGTTCATTGTGAAGCGCCTGCACGAATTTAAGCCCGACAAGCGCTTCTTCTTTAATGTTCATTTGGATGGCCTGGAGAAGACGCACGATATCTGCGTGGAGAAGGAGGGCGTTTTCCGGGAAGCCATCGCCGGCATCCGGGCCGCCAAGGCCGCCGGTTTTATGGTGTGCACCAACACCACCATCTACAAAGAAACCGACATGCGGGAGATCGAGGCGTTGTTCGAGTATCTCGAGCCCCTTGGTCTGGACGGCCACCAGATGGCGCCGGCTTATGGCTATTCCGCCGTAAACGATCGCGAAATTTTCATGACACGCGACGATATCCGCGAGAAGTTCAAGGATATCGACCGGATGGCGCAGCGGTACTACATCAAGCAGACGCCCCTGTACCTGGATTATCTGAAGGGTACCCGCGAGTTGCCTTGCACCGCCTGGGGCACGCCCACCTACAACATCAAAGGCTGGAAGGGGCCGTGCTATCTGATCACCGACGGACACTACAAGACATTCGGAGAGCTGATGACCCAGACTCCATGGGAGAACTACGGTCCGGGCAACGATCCGCGTTGCGAGCACTGCATGATGCACTGCGGCTTCGAACCCTCGGCCGCGCTGGGAATCAACGCCAGCCTGGCCGACAGCTTCAAGATGCTGACCTGGGCGCTGAAATAATGTGTAGCGCCTGGCGGGGCACTCGCGTGGAATGAAGCCCACGCTGGTCACGGGGGCTTCGGGTTTCCTGGGCTGGCATGTGGCCCGTCTTCTGGTCGAGCACGGGCATCGGGTAAGGGCTCTGGTGCGGCCCGCCAGCAGAATTCGCGAGCTGGATGTCGAGCCGGCCGTCGGTGATTTACGGGATCCGGATTCCGTCCGGCACGCCGTCGAGGGCTGCGGAATGGTGTTCCACGTGGCTGCCGATTACAGGCTATGGGCGGCCGATACGAACGAACTGTACCGCTCTAACGTGGATGGCACGCGAAATGTGCTGCAAGCGGCGCAGGAGGCCGGCGTGGACCGCGTGGTCTACACCAGCACGGTTGGGTGCATCGGAGTACCGCCAGACGGCCAGGGCGACGAAGATCGTCCGGTCACCATTGAGGAGATGAAGGGCGCCTACAAGCGCTCCAAGTTCCTGGCGGAGCGCACGGCCTTGGAATTTGCCGCTGCGGGATTGCCGGTGGTCATCGTGAATCCCACGGCGCCGGTCGGAGATCACGATATTAAGCCGACGCCCACCGGCGGCATCGTGCTGGATTTCTTGAAAGGAGACATGCCCGCCTTTATCGATACGGGCTTGAACGTGGTGGATGCGCGCGACGTGGCGCGCGGCCAGCTTCTGGCTTGCGAGCGCGGCCGCGCCGGAGAGCGTTATATTCTGGGGTCTGAGAATCTGACCCTGGCGCAAATTCTGGGCAAACTGGCCGCCATTACCGGCCGCCCGGCGCCCACTGTGAAGTTGCCCTACGCAGTGGCCTACGCCGCGGGAGTGGTCACCACGGGCTGGGCCCGACTGACGGGAAAGCCGCCGCGCGCGCCGCTCGATGCGGTGCGCATGGCGCGCAAGAAGATGTTCGTATCGCATGCCAAGGCGGCGCGCGAGCTGGGTTATCAACCGGGACCCGCGGAAGGCGCGCTTCGCCGGGCGGTCGAATGGTTTCGAGCCAACGGATATTGCTAGTGGCCGCCGAGCCGCGCGAGTTTGACGGATTGGCGCGACTCTGCTCGAGGTTACGCAGGCTGGCTTGGCCGGTCTATTGGGCGCGGTATGGCACGGCGAACGGCCGCCAGTTCTGGATGGTGGCCAACGGTGCCGGCGCGGCAAACGCCGGCCGGGCGGTCTCCGTGGCGAATGCGGAGTGCCAACCGGAGACCGTGGTGAGTATGGGATTTTGTGGAGCGCTGGATCCGGCGCTGAGTATCGGCGACATTTTCGTGGCCAACAGCCTGTCTGGGCGGACCTTCGCCTGCGGCATACCGCAGTCCTCCCTGCCCCACTCCACCGGCATGCTGGCGTCGATCGATCATGTGGCGCAAACCGCCGCCGAAAAAGCATCCTTGCGCGCCTCTGGCGCGGGTGCCGTGGAAATGGAAGCTGCCGGTGTGGCGGCACACGCCGCCGAATTCCACATCCCTTTCTTTTGTGTACGATCCGTCACGGACACCGCAGGCCAGACCTTCGTCACGGATTTTAACCTAGCCCTGCTTTCCGACGGCCATTTCGGTACAATTAGAATTTTAACGTCTGCAATAAGAAACCCTGGGAAGGCGTTTCCGGAGTTAATCCGGTTACAGCGTTCCTGCCGCATGGCTTCGCGCACATTAGGAGAATTCATTGCCGGTTGCCGATTCTGAATGGAGCGTCCCGCTCACCATGCACGCGGCTGTCTACAAAGGCCAAAGCGTTGTGGCAGTGGAACAAGTGCCCATTCCCGAAATCGGTCCCGGCGAAATCCTGGTTAGAGTGGAAGCTTGCGGCATCTGCCATACGGACTTGAAAAAGATCGAGTACAACCTGCTGGCGCCGCCCCGCATCTATGGGCACGAAACGGCCGGAGTAGTGGTGCGGACCGGGCGGGACGTCCGGTGCTTCGTTCCTGGCGACCGGGTAGTGGTATTTCACCACATTCCGTGCAGGAAGTGCTTTTACTGTGAAAGGAAACTCTACGCGCAGTGCGGCATCTACAAGAAGGTGGGGGTAACTGCAGGATTTGAGCCGGCCGGGGGCGGTTTCTCGCAATATGTACGTGCCATGGACTGGATTGTCGATGGCGGCGTGGAAAAGATACCGGATGGGGTGTCCTTCGAGCGGGCGAGTTTCGTGGAACCTGTGAATACGTGTTTGAAAGCGGTCGTGCAATGCGCGCCCCAAGCCGGTGAGTTGGCGGTAGTGATCGGGCAGGGCCCGATCGGCCTGCTGTTCACTATGCTGCTGAAACGCACGGGCGCAACAATTGTGACTACGGACACGATCCCCGCCCGTCGGGACCTTTCGCGCCATTGCGGAGCCCTGGAAGCCTGGGATCCGCGGGAAGTCGATGTGGCCGCTGAAGTCCGCCGCCTCACAGAACAGCGCGGCGCGGATCTGGTGATTGTAGCGGCGTCCGTGCCGGGTATTGTGGAGCAGGCTATCCGTTTCTCCCGTCCGGGCGCACGTATTCTGTTGTTTGCGCAAACCTCCGAAACCGAGCGTGTGGACGTTTCCGGCGCCGCAATTTGCGTCGGGGAGCGTACTTTATTTGGGTGTTACAGTGCTTCCGTGGACTTACAGAAAGAATCGGCAGACCTGGTGTTCAGCGGGGCTCTCCCCGTGGAGGAACTCATTTCCCACCGGCTGCCGCTTGTTAAAATCCGTTCAGGATTCGATTTAGCGTTGCATCCGGGTCCTGAATCATTGAAAATTATCCTTCAGCCACAGAGGTGTTCACAGTGAAAATGCAGATGATGGCTGGCGTGCTCTACGGCAAGGAACACTTGCAGGTGGAGCCGGTGTCCATTCCTGAGATCGACGACGGCGACATACTGGTTCGCGTACGGGTGGCGCTGACTTGCGGCACCGACGTCAAGGTATTCCGCCGCGGTTATCACGCGCGGATGATCGTGCCCCCCGCCGTGTTCGGACACGAACTGGCGGGCGACGTAGTGGCCGCCGGAGTGGACGTTAAGAAATTCGAGATCGGCCAGCGCGTGGTCGCGGCCAATTCCGCTCCCTGCGAGGAGTGTTTCTTCTGCCGCCGCGGCTTGCAGAATCTGTGCCAGGATCTGCTCTTCAATAACGGCGCCTATGCCGAATACATCCGCATTCCGGCGCGAATCGTGGAGCGCAACACTTACCTGATCCCGGAACATGTCAGCTACCATGACGCAGCCTTGATCGAACCGCTGGCGTGCGTGCTGAAGGGCTTTGAGGAGACCGCGCCGCGCAAGGGCGATACCATAGCGGTCATCGGCCTGGGACCCATCGGTTTGATGTTCGTGCGCCTGGCGAACCTCTACGGATGCCGCGTGATCGCGATCGGCCGCCGCCGGACGCAACTGGAGCGCGCCGGCGCCATGGGGGCGCACGAGCTGGTGCGCGCCGATCAGCACGCCAACACTGTGCAGGCGGTGCGCGACCTGACCGGCGGACACGGGGCGGATATCGCCGTGGAAGCTGTCGGTAAGCCTGAGACCTGGCATTGGGCCGTGGATATGGTGCGCCGCGGAGGCACCGTCAACTTCTTCGGCGGCTGCCCCAATGAGAGCCGCGTGATGTTGGATACCAATCTGCTGCACTACTCCGAAATCACGTGCAAGGCCAGTTTCCACCACACGCCCCATTACATTCGCAAGGCGCTGGATCTGGTGACGCGCGGCGATATCGCCTCCCGCGACTTCGTCAACAGCGAAGAACCGCTGGCTAACCTGCTGGAAGTGATGCGGCATCTGATGAGCCACAACGGCCATCTGAAGACCGCCATCATTCCCTGATGACACCCGGAGCCGGCGCACCGGTTTGCTAGCGTGCTACTCGCCCCCAAGGACTACGTGCGCTCGCCGGAAGCCGCCGCCGCGCGCTACACCACGGCCGAGGCTGAGGCGTACACCCGCTGGCTGGCAACCCATCATTACGAAAACTTCCAGGTGGTGAGCTTTTTGCTTCCCCGGCGTCTGCATCAGGATTTCTACAACGTCTACTCCTATTGCCGCTGGGCCGACGACCTGGGGGACGAAATGGGCGACCGCGCGGAAAGCCTGCGGCTGCTCGCCTGGTGGCGCGATCAACTGGAAGCCATGTACGCGGGAGAGGCGCTCCACCCGATCTTTGTGGCGCTGCGCGGCACGGTGACCCGGCATTCCATTCCGAAAGAACCTTTCGGAGATCTGATCCGGGCTTTCGAGCAGGATCAGACGGTCAACCGGTATGCGACCTGGGAGGAATTGTACGGGTATTGCCGGAATTCCGCCAATCCCGTCGGCCGCCTGGTGCTATATCTCTGCGGCTATTCCGACGGGGAGCGCCAGCGGCTCTCCGACGCCACCTGCACCGCTTTGCAACTCGCCAATTTCTGGCAGGATGTGGCTGTGGATCTGGAGAAGGATCGCGTCTATATTCCCCTGGAAGTGATGGCCCGCCATGGGTACACGCTGGATGAACTCAACGCCCGCCGCATGACGCCCGCCTTCCGCGAAATGATGCGCGAGATCGTAGCGCGCGCGCGTGAATTCTTCGCCGCGGGCCTGCCGCTCTCCTCCATGGTGGACCGGCGCCTGGCGCTGGACATCGACTTGTTCAGCCGCGGCGGCCTGCGCATTCTGCACAAGATTGCCGCACAGGATTACGACGTACTCGCGCGGCGTCCCGCCATATCGAAGGCCGAGCGTGCCTGGCTGCTGCTCGTCTCGCTGGCGCGCCTGGCCCTGGCGCGGGCAGCGTAATGACATCGCTCGCCGCATCCTACGCGCATTGCCGCGGGGTGGCCCGCCGGCGCGCCCGAAACTTCTATTATTCTTTTGTGCTGCTCTCGCGCCCGCGGCGCGACGCTATGTGCGCGGTATATGCTTTCATGCGCTACTGCGACGATCTGAGCGACGAGCCCGGCGCGAACCGGGAGTCCATCGACCGCTGGCGCGCGGCGCTCGACGACGCACTGGCGGGCCGTACAGACGCCCACCCGGTGCTGCCCGCATTTCACGATACGGTGAGCCGCTACCGGATTCCACCGCGCTATTTTCATGAAATGATCGACGGCGTATCTTCTGACCTCGAGCCCCGCCGCTTCGAGAATTTCGATCAACTCTACCGTTACAGCTACCAAGTGGCTTCAACTGCGGGGCTGACCACCATTCATATCCTGGGCTTCGATTCAGACCAGGCACTGCCGCTCGCGGAGAAGTGTGGCATCGCTTTTCAGATCACCAATATTCTTCGCGACATTCGCGAGGACGCCGGCCGCGGCCGCATCTATCTGCCGGCTGAAGACCTGGCGCGCTTCGGCGTGAGCGAAGACCATCTCCGCGCCGGCCGGCGCACCCCGGAGTTTATCGATCTGATGGATTTCGAAGTCACTCGCGCGCGCACTTATTACCATGAGTCGAAACCGCTAGTGGGTCTGGTGGATCGCCGCAGCCGGGCATCACTAGCGGCCCTCATCGCCATCTATTCCCGCTTGCTCGACCGCATCGAACGCAGCAATTATGATGTGTTTTCCCACCGCGTGTCGCTATCCGCGTGGGAAAAATCCGGGATTGTCCTGAGAGCGTTTTTGAAATAGTTGCCGAACGCACGTTTCGCGAGGTACTCTTACGGATAGTACCTGTCGGCCGCTCATGCTGTCACTTCCTCCTACTGCCGAGCCCGCCCCTGAGCGGATGTGGGAACCCGCCATCCGCGGCGAACAGATCCGCCTGCTTTACGAAAATACCAAGCTCAGTGTCGGTGTCACTATCGGCGTCTCTTCGGTTCTCGCCTTTTTGCAGTGGAGTGTGATAACACATCGCTCCGTTCTGCTCTGGCTCGCATACATGTTCCTGGTCTCTTTCGGGCGCTTCGGCTTGTGGCAATTTTACAGGCGTCGTGTCCAGTCGCAGACCATCCCCGCCTGGGGGGTGCAGTTCTCCGTTGGGGCCGGACTCGCCGCAGCGGGCTGGGGCGCTACCGCTGTCCTGTTATATCCCAAGGACCATCTCACTAACCAGGTGATTCTGGCGTTCGTGCTGGGCGGGATGATGGTAGGCGCGGCCTCTGTGTTGGCGGCGCGAGTGTTGGACTTTGCCCTGTTCATCGTGGTGAGCGGCGTGCCCCTCGCGATTCGCCTGCTGACGCAGGCTGATGATGCGCACGTCGCCATGGGCCTGCTGGGCGCGGTCTACACGGTGGCCACTCTGATCACGGCGTGGCGGGTGAATCAGACCATCGTTTCGTCGCTGAAGCTGCGGTTTGAGAACCAGGATCTGCTCGCCAGCCTGTGGCTATCCAGCCAACAGGCCGAAGAGCTGAATGAGAAACTGCTGGTCGAAGCGGCCGAGCGCAAGCTGGCCGCGGAAGCCGTCGAGAAGAGCGAAAAACGTCTCGAACTGGCTCTGTTCGGCGCGGACCTGGGCTTCTGGGACTGGAATATCGAAACTGGCGAAATCTTTTGGGACCGCCAATGGGCCGCCATGCTCGGATACGAGCTGGAGGAATTGCCGCCCGGGATACCCAACTGGGAGCATCTGGTCCATCCGGACGACCGGCTCCCAAGAAAACGGGCGCTGCAAGCGCATCTCGACGGTCTACAGCCCTTCTTCGAATTCGAGCAGCGAATGAGTACCAGCGGCGGCGATTGGAAGTGGATCCGATCGCGCGGCAAGGTCGTGGCGCGGGATGCCAATGGCCGCCCCTTGCGCATTACCGGAACCAATCGCGATGTTACCGATTACCGCCGTACCCAGGATGCCCTGCGCCAGTCGCACGAGGTGCTGGAAAGCCGTGTCCAGGAGCGCACCGCCGAACTGCGGCAAGCCGTCGCGTTGCTGCGTGGCGAGATCGCCGAGCGGCAGCGCGTGGAGCGCGAACGCGAACGCATGGAAGCGCACTTGCACAACGCGCAGAAACTGGAAGCCATCGGAATACTGGCCCGGGGGATCGCCCACGACTTCAATAACATCCTGACCTCCATCATCGGCTTTACCGCCCTGGCCAAGGATGAGCTGCCGCCGGATATCCCGGCGCAGGATCATCTCGACCAGGTCGCCAAGGCCGGGGAGCGCGCCGCCGATCTTGTGCGGCGTCTGCTGGTGTTCGGGCGGAAGGGCGAGGAATCCAAGAAGCCGTTCAAAATCGCTCCAGTGGTTCTCGAGACGCTGCAGTTGTTGCGCGCGTCCATTCCTTCCACGATCGAACTCCAGTACGTTATCGATCCGGACTGCGGCTTCGTCCTGGCCGATCCGACTTTGATCCATCAGGTAGTGATGAATCTCTGCACCAATGCTTATCAGGCCATGCAGGGTACGGTGGGGCGCCTTGAAGTATCGCTGGCGCCGGTGGTGCTGGATGCTTCCCACTCCACGCTTCCCGCCGGAGTGTACGTGAAGTTGACGGTGAGCGACACGGGGCCGGGCATTCCCGCGCAGATCGCGGACCGGGTGTTCGAGCCTTTCTTCACCACAAAGGAAGTCGGAAAAGGCACGGGCATGGGTCTGGCGGTCGTGCACGGCGCGATCACCAATTGCGGCGGGAGCATTAGCTTCGAGAGCACACCCGGCAAGGGCGCGTCGTTCCATGTCTACCTGCCGCGCTCCGCGGACCTGGCCACCGTGGCGGAGAGCGCGCCCGGACCGATTCCCGGCGGAACCGAGCGCATTTTGCTGGTAGACGATGAAGAAGACATCGTAAAGCTGGGGGCAAATATCCTGCGTGATTTGGGCTATAGCGTGGTGACCATCACCAGCAGCATGGCGGCTCTGGAGCTGTTCACGGCCGATCCACTGGCGTGCGACCTGGTCATCTCCGATTTCACTATGCCGAAGATGTCCGGTGGAGAATTTATCAGCAAGGTGCGGGAGGTCCGGCCGGACATGCCGGTGATGCTGATTTCGGGCTTCCATGACGCCGCGCTTTCCGCGGAACAGATGCCGCAGGTGGAGTGCGTTAAAAAGCCATTCTCGCGGGCGGAACTCGCGCAGGCCATTCGCCGTTCACTCGACCGCGCCGCCCAGACCGAGCCACGCTGATTTCGCGGAACGGCCGCCGAACGCTTAACGCCATGGACGTTTACCTCATAGACGGAACCTACGAACTATTCCGCCATTACTTCGCGCTACCCTCTACCCTGGATGCCGATGGACAGGAGGTGGCCGCCGTGCGCGGCGTGGTCGCGTCGGTTCGCGGAATGATCGAGCAGGGCGCCACGCACCTGGGCGTGGCCACGGACCATATAATCGAGTCATTCCGTAACCGGCTGTGGCCTGGCTACAAAACTGGCGAAGGCGTTGAACCAGAGTTGCTCAACCAGTTTCCTCTGCTCGAAGACGCGCTGGCCGCCATGGGTGTAGCGGTTTGGCCCATGCAGGAGTTCGAAGCCGACGATGCCCTGGCATCGGCGGCCGTGGCGGCCGATCAAGACAGCCGCGTCGACCGCGTGATCGTCTGCACCCCGGATAAAGACCTCGCCCAAAGCGTGCGCGGCACGCGCGTGGTGCAGATGGACCGCCGCAAGCGCACCATCCGTGATGCGGCCGGCGTGATCGCCAAGTTCGGTGTGCCGCCGGAGTCGATACCCGATTATCTGGCACTGGTGGGCGACTCGGCGGACGGCTATCCCGGCTTGCCCGGATGGGGCGCGAAATCCACCGCCGCCGTCCTCGCAAAGTTCGGTCATCTGGAGGCGATTCCGCCGGACTCGCGCGACTGGCACGTGAACGTAACCGGCGCGGGATCCCTGGCCGCTACCCTGGCGCGGGAGCGCGAACACGCTTTTCTGTTTCGCACGCTGGCTACGCTGCGTAGCGATATCCCGCTGTTCCATTCGATCGACGATCTGCGATATATCCCGAACCGCCCGCGCAGCACTCCGCCGCCGATATAGCATAAGAATTGTGCGCCTCCCCGTGAACCCGCCGGTTCTGCCGATGCTCTCCAAGCGGATTGGCGATTTGCCGGTGGGGGAAACATGGATCTTCGAGCCGAAGTGGGACGGCTTTCGCGCGCTGGTCTTCCGCGACGGCGATGAGATCACGATCCAGAGCCGCGATGAGAAACCGCTGAACCGCTACTTTCCCGAGCTGTTGGACCCACTGCGGGCTCAGCTGCCATCGAAATGCGTGCTGGATGGCGAGATCGTCATCGCCAGGAATAGCGGCCTCGATTTCGAAGCGCTGCAGCTCCGCCTTCATCCGGCGGCGTCGCGGGTGAAGCGCCTTTCCATGGAAATCCCGGCATCCATCGTGTTCTTCGACCTGCTGTGCGAGGGAGAGCGGGACCTGCGGAGCGTGGCGTTTGAAACCCGGCGCCAGGAGCTCGAGTCACTGCTGGCATCCGCGGCGCCGCCGGTTCACGTTACGCCGGCCACCCGCGATCGGAGAGTGGCGGCGGATTGGTTTCGGCGCTTCGAAGGCGCGGGTCTCGACGGGGTGATGGCCAAGCCGGTGTCCGGCGCTTACGAGCCCGACAAACGCGTGATGCTGAAGGTCAAGCACGAACGCGATTGCGACTGCGTGGTGGCCGGCTTTCGATGGCATAAGAACTGCGAACGAACGGCTGTCGGCTCTCTGCTGCTGGGACTGTTCGACGAATCAGGCGCGCTGCAGCACGTCGGGGTATGCGCCAGCTTCACCACAGAAAAGCGCCGGGAACTCGTGGAATTCCTGGCGACCTACCGTCAGGATGCGCGCGCCAACCACCCCTGGAAGCGATGGGCGGAATATGCCCCGGCCGACGGCGAAGGCGTTCATCGTATGCCCGGCGGCCAAAGCCGCTGGAGCCAGGGCAAGGATCTGTCGTGGGAGCCGCTGCGTCCGGAGTTGGTGGTCGAGGTGGCGTATGAGCACATGCAGGGCTCCCGCTTCCGTCACATGGCGCAGTTTCGCAGGTGGCGGACCGATAAGAGGCCCAGCGATTGCACTTATGCCCAGCTTGAGGTGGTGCCGCCGCAGGAGTTGATGGCGATCTTCGCGGCGGGACGATAAGTCATTCGGCTTCCTGCTTCCGTGCCCAACGCATCCGCCACTCACGCGTTGGATCGTCATCCGGGTCGGGTGTCTCCTGCGGGGGCCGCAAGGCCTCGGGCACATGGCGGAGGTTCACGCGGATACGCGTCCAGGTGGAAGATCTGCCGCGCATCGAGTCCACCAGCACGTCATCCACCGCCAGATAGCCGGCTGCCTCAGCGTGGCTGCTCTTCCACCTTTCGAGACCGGCCAGGGCGGCGTTTTTATCCGGAGAATTGGCTATCACCAGCAGCGGCATCTTCACCCGCGGCTTCTTGGCAGCGGACCTGGCGCGCGAGGGAGCCACCCGCGGCGCTTCGCCTTCCATTTTGCGAAAATGCGGCGGCCACGGCGCATCGCCCAGACCAGCTGCTTCGTCCTTGGCGGCGAGTTCGAGCAGCCCCTCCAGCGAACCCTCTGCGTCGTCCATGCCCGCATGCGGATCGCCAAGCTCGGCGAAACGCTTGGGGACCGTGAGAACAGTAAAGTCGGCGGGCTCGCAGTGGGGCACCTCGGACCAGTCAAGCGGCGTGGATACCCGGGCATCGGGCAGCGGCCGCACGGAATAAGCCGAGCAGGTGGTCCGGTCCTTGGCGTTCTGGTTGTAGTCGAGGAACACGCCGTGGCGTTCCTCTTTCCACCATTTCGAGCTGGCCAGCGAGGGCGCGCGCCCCTCGACCGCCCGTGACAGTGCCAACGCCGCGCGCCGCACTTCGACGAAACTCCAGCGTGGCTCGATCCGTACATTCACGTGCATTCCGCGGGAGCCGCTGGTCTTGGGCCAGCCGCGCAGCCCCATCTCGTCCAGCAGTGACTGCACCTCCATGGCGACGCTGCGCACGTCCGCCCAACTCACACCCGGACCCGGGTCCAGATCGATCCGCAGCTCGTCAGGATGATCCAGGTCGCCGGAGCGCACCGGGTGCGGATGCAGCTCGAGGCAGCCTAGGTTGACGATCCAGGCGAGCCCCGCCGCATCATCCACCACGACTTCCGCTGCGGTGCGTCCTGAAGGGAACGACAGCGTAGTGGTGCGCAGCCAGCCCGGCAGGTCGGCGGGCGCGCGTTTCTGATAAAACGCCGGCTCCTCGGCGCCATTGACGAAGCGCTTCAGCACGATCGGACGGTCGCGGATGCCCTGCAGGGCGCCGGGCGCGACCGATAGATAGTAGCGCACGATATCCAGCTTAGAGAGCTTCGTTTCCTTTGAGAAATACGGTTTGTCCGGGTGCGTAATGCGCACTTCGCGCCCGCCAAGGGAGAGTAGCTCGCTGGGTTCTTCCTTCGCCACTAAAAACAGGCTACACCAGTTAGGCGTGCCGCAGCCGCGTGATACTATCGGCTCACCGATGAAGATTACGCGCGTAGAGGCCATCTATCTCCGCCAGCCCGACGTGCGTTTCCTTTGCGACAGCGGCCAGGATGCGTTGGTCGTACGCGTGGAAACCGACGCCGGCATCACCGGAATCGGCGAAGTGGATTCCAACCCGATGGCCGCCAAAGGCGCGATCGAAGGCCCGTTCTCGCATACCACGGCGACCGGCCTGGCGCAGGTGGTGATCGGTGAAGATCCCTTTGAGACTGAGCGCCTTTGGCACAAGATGTACCGCGCCAACATTTACGGCGGACGGCGCGGTGTGGGCCTGCACGCCATCAGCGGCATCGACATGGCCCTGTGGGACATCAAAGGAAAGGCGCTGGGTATGCCAGTGTGGAAGCTGCTGGGCGGCGGCTTTCACGAGCGCATGCGCTGTTACGCAAGCTCGCTGTTCGGGGCCACCCCCGAGAAAACCGGCGATCTGGCGCGCCGCTATCGTGACCAGGGCTTTACGGCGGTGAAGTTCGGCTGGGACCCCATGGGGCAGGATGAGAAGACCGATATTGCCCTGGTCCGTGAGGCGCGCAAGGGCCTGGGCCCTGACCCGGATCTGCTGATCGACGCCGGCCTGGTTTGGGACTCCAAGACCGCCCTGCAGCGGGCACGTGCGTTTGCGGAACACCACATCTACTGGCTGGAGGAGCCCCTGCGGCCCGACGATTACGATGGTTATCGCAAGCTGGCCGAAGCCACCGATGTGCGCATCGCTGCCGGCGAGGAGGAAAGCAGCCGCCTGTCCTTCATCGAATTGATGGATCGCGGGCGCATCGACGTGGTGCAGGTGGACCTAACGCGCTGCGGCGGCTTTACGGAAGCCATGAAGATCGCGGCGCTCGCCTGGGATCGCGGATTGCCCATCGCCAATCACGGTTTCACCACCTACATCAACGTGACGGCCGCGCTGCACTGGCTCAACTCCATCCCTAACGCGCTGATCTGCGAATTCGTGGCCGAGGAGGAAACCAACCTCCGCGAATCCGTTACGCGCCAGAAACTGCGTGCCAAGGACGGCTACCTGGCGATTCCGCAGGACCCGGGGCTGGGCATAGACGTGGATTGGGACGCCATCGACCGCTTCCGCGTATAATCGTATTCTCATGAAAGCTCGCGTATTTGTGTCGCTGAAAACTACCGTGCTCGATCCGCAAGGACAAGCCGTGCGAGCCGCGCTCGCGGGATTGGGCCACGCCGCTATCGCCGACGTGCGCCAGGGCAAGTTCTTCGATATCACCATTTCCGACGGAGTCAGCCGGGAGCAGGCGCAGCAGGATGTGGAGAACATCGCGCACGAGGTGCTGGCCAATCCGGTGATCGAAGAGTACCGGGTCGAGCTTCTGGGGTGAGCCGATTCCCATCCCTATGCTGCGGCCTGCCCTGCGCTCCTTGATACGGAATCCCGGCTTCACCGCCGCCGCACTACTCACACCATCGTGGTTTCGAACCACTCCGGCGCGGGCTCCAGCAGGATGTACGCGGTGCGCGGATAATCTTTCACGGCGTCGCCGGTTCATTGTTCAGCCACGGGGTATACCTGGCAGCGTCCGCGGCGGTGGCGCACCATGCCACTACACATATACGTAGAGTGCTCGCGTATCTTACTGACGATGCTAACTGCCGACAATTAAAGAACATGGTATTATCAGCACACTGGCCCTGACGCTGCACGAGTTTTGTAAGTGATATTCCAACCACCCGCGCCGCTGGCGTCCGAACTGGAGGAGCGCCTTCCTACCGCAAACCGGATCTCCCTGTTCCTCGACTTTGACGGCACGCTAGCGCCCATCAGCGCGGATCCCAGCGCGTCCCAATTGGAACCGGAGACTTCCGGCACTCTCGAGCAGCTTTCGAGTGAGGATGCCCTGGTTATGACGATTATCAGCGGGCGGGCCATCAACGACCTGCGCGCCCGCATCGGCCTGAAAAATGTGATCTACGCGGGAAACCACGGGCTCGAAATTCAGGGACACGGGTTCAATTTCATCGAGCCGGTTGCCTCGGCCAGCCGGGAGACGCTCGAACAGCTCTGTCGCGGGTTGTCACTGGGGCTTCGACACATCGAAGGGGCTGTCGTAGAGTGCAAGGGACTCACCGCTAGCGTCCATCATCGCCGGGCCGCGGAGCAGGATCGCCCCGAAATCCAGCAGCTTGTGCAGGCAGCGGTCGCGCGGCAGGGCGCATTGTTTCGCGTGAGCCCGGGCAGAAAGGTTTTCGATATTGTGCCGCGTACGAACTGGCACAAGGGAGCGGCGGTCGAATGGATCAACGGCCGATTGGGAGAGCACGATCTCCTGACCATCTATTTGGGAGACGACACCAGCGATGAAGATGCCTTCAGCGTGCTGCCGGATGCGATCACTATCAAAATTGGCGAGGCGGCCGTAACCAGCGCGCGGTATCAACTCCCCGGTCCTGCCGCCGTGCAAGGTTTCCTGCGCTGGCTCTCGCAGGAAATGCAGTCCGAATCATCACCAAAGCTATTGAACAGGCAGTAAAAACTACCGTGTGATTTATGTGGTCGTGCGGTCGGTTTCCTCTCCTTTGAATGACTTGCCGGTTATGGCAAGTAAGATGCGATCTATACCGGCTAGAAAGCTGTTTGGGCTGCGGCCTGGATGGCATCTAAACCATGTTAGGAAAGGAACTGTTTCTATGAGGAAGATGCTTCTATGCGGTCTTGCGTTTGCAGCGGGCTTGGTCACGGTCCATGCGCGAGCAGATCAATGGGATAAGAAGACCATTCTCACGGTAAGCAATCAACCGATTCAAATCCGCGATACCGTGCTCGAACCCGGCCAATACGTCTTGCGGCTTCTGGATTCGCAAAGCGACCGTCACATCGTGCAGATCTTCGATCGTTATCAAACGCACATCATCAACACCGTCCTCGCGGTAGCCTCGGAGAGGATGGAGCCCACCGGCGGCACCCGTTTCACCTTCTGGGAGACACCCCCGGGCACGGCCAAGGCTATGCGGGATTGGTATTATCCCGGTGACACGATTGGGCAGGAGTTCCCTTACCCGAAGCACCTGCAGCAAATCGCTATGGTGACTCCGGCGCCCGCGCTGGAGCTTGCTCCCGCACCCGCGCCTGAGCCGGTAGCTGAAAATCCCGAGCCGGCTCCCGCCGCGACTCCCGAACCGGCTCCCGAACCGCAGCCGGAGCAACAGCCGGCTGAGGTAGCGCAGAATACACCAAGCACCACGCCGGCTCCTGCTGAACCGGCGCCTACGCCCGCGCCTCCGGCCGAGTTGCCCAAGACCGGCAGCTCGTATCCTTTGATAGGGCTGGGTGGCGGTGTTCTGCTGGCTCTGTTCGCGATGCTGCGGTTGAAACGCGCAGTTGGGTAGAATTGCATTGCGGACTCGATAGGACTGACTCATGAAACGGCGCCTGGCAATTTCGTTTCTAACGACTGCCGGCGCCGTTTTGTTTTTCGTCCTTCTGCTGCCGGCCGCCCGCACGGATGACCAGCCGGATTTCGTCATTCGCAGCGACGTGCGCCTGGTCCTGCTGGATGTGAGCGTCAAGGACCGCGACGGCGGAATGGTAATGGGGCTCAACAAAGATAACTTTCACGTCGACGAGAACGGCGCGCCGCAGGATATCACGGTGTTCGCCAGCAAAGATGTGCCGGTGACCGTCGGTATCCTGGTGGACGAGAGTTTCAGCATGACGCCGAAGCGCGCCGAAGTTCTGCAGGCGGCCGGCGCGTTCGTCGAGGCCAGTAACCCGCGGGATGAGATCTTCGTGCTGAACTTCAATGACACCGTCAGGCGGGGACTGCCCAAGGACGTTTTGTTCTCGGACGACCTGCAGCAGTTGCGCGACGCGCTCTCGCGCGGAGTGCCGCAGGGCCGCACGGCTTTGAACGACGCTGTCATGGACGGCTTACAGCAACTGGAGGAGGGCAGGCGCGACAAGAAGACTCTCATCGTCATCAGCGACGGCGGCGACAATGCCAGCCAGCACAAGCGCCGCGAAATGCTCGATCGGGTCGAGCGTAGCCTCGCGACCGTTTATACCGTCGGGCTGTTCACGCCCGGCGACCCGGAGCAGGATCCCGGCATTCTGAAAAAGCTGGCCAAAATGACCGGCGGCCAGGCTTATTTTCCTACCGATCCGGAGGATATGACGGAAGTGTGCACGGGCATCGCCAAGGACATTCGCACCCGCTATACGATCGGCTACCTGCCGCCGGAGAGCAACGGCGGCGCCGAGCGGCGCATCCACGTACGAGTGGCGGTTCCTGGCCGCCCCGGCTTAAGCGCGCGCACGCGCGTCAGCTATCACTATGAGCAGACACCGGTCCAGAGCAGCCAATAAGCTGTGGCGCTGGCTTGAGATCCTCCTGCTGCTGGGCGGTTTGGCCGGCCTGGGTGTATGGGGCTGGTCGCATGTGCGCATGGCCATTTTCCAGCATGAGGCGAACCATGCGCTGGATCGTAAGATAGCTAGCCGGCCGGCGATCCCCGCGCCGCTTCGCGTGCCTCCCCCGGATAATGGCGCTCTACTTGGGCGGCTGGTCATTCAGCGCCTCAACTTGCGCGCCGTCGTGCGCGAGGGAACCGACCACGACACGCTGGATGTGGCTGTCGGCCACATTCCGGGCACAGCCTTGCCCGGACAGCCGGGGAATGTCGGCGTGGCGGGCCATCGGGACACCTTGTTTCGCGGCCTGCGGCATATCGAGAAGAATGACATCATAACGTTTCAGACACCCCAGGCCACCTATCGCTACGAAGTGGAAAGCACCGGTATCGTTACGCCGAAGGATGTTGGTGTCTTAGGCCCGGGTCAGCATCCGGAGATGACGATGGTGACCTGCTATCCCTTCAACTTCGTGGGTTCGGCGCCGGACCGTTTCGTGGTTAAGGCGCGACTGATCGGTCCATCCGCGCCGGTAGAAACGGCGCCGGTAAAAACGGCAGTGGTAAAAACGGAACCGGTAAAAACGACGCCGGTGAAAACGACGCCAGCGGAAAAAACAGACCCGCCGCGGCATGCCGCGGCCAGGCGGGTGGATTTCCACCTAACCCCGAGCGACACGCAGGAACTGGCGCCCGGAATACTAATGAACCTGTCGTGGACCGACGTGACGCGGCGCCGCGCCAACGGCTGGGTTTGGGTAGCGCAGGACCGTCACACCATCTGGCTCCGTAAGATGACCGTGCGCCAGCCGCTCCTCTTTCAGCACCGGGAATTAATCCTCACCAGTATTGCCAGCAACTCCGTGAGCGGATACCTGCTGCTCCCATAAGCCAGAGCCTTTAATAAGGCGGACTACGTGCAATGTAATTCCGGTTGGGAGGGAGCCTACATGACCAGCAGGTTGCTTACAATCGCAGTACTTGTCTTTTTGTGTACATGCGCCCTGTACGCGCAGACCGGGCCGGAACGTCCCGCGAACGTGCCGCTCTATCGCGTCACGGTGATCGACCGCACGGTAACCGCCGTGGATTATCAATACCGCAGCGGACCCACCCGGATCGATTTTCGCGGGACCGTTCTGATGCCACCGGCCAAAGGCGAAGCCATGGTGGAATCCAAGGCGGGACGCGTCGAAGTGGACGCCAGATTCAACCGCCTGGCGGCGCCGACGCGTTTTGGCCGTGAATATTTGACATACGTACTGTGGGCCATCACGCCGGAAGGTCACGCCAAGAACCTTGGCGAAGTGCTGCCCGGGAGCTCGGACAACGCCCATCTTCGCGTCACCACCGATTTGCAGGCCTTCGGGCTGATCGTCACGGCGGAGCCGTATTCGGCCGTGCGGCAGCCGAGCGACGTGGTGGTGATGGAGAATGAGATCCGGCCGGATACCATCGGGCGGAGGGAGCCGATCCAGGCGAAGTACGAACTGCTGCCGCGCGGCCATTATACGTACAACGTCCCTGCCGACTTTGCGGCGGCCGAAGGCAACGGACCGAAGCTCTCCATGGATCAATACCAGCAGATTGTAGAGGTCTACCAGGCCCAGAATGCGCTACAGATCGCGCAAGCCGCCGGAGCCGACCAATACGCCCCGGACACTTACCGCAAGGCCGCCGATCTGCTGGCGGAGGCGCAGAATGCGCAAGCCCACAAGGGCGGAATGGCCATGGTGGTAACGATCGCGCGCCAGGCTGCGCAGACCGCCGAAGATGCCCGCATTCTCGCGATCCAGCGTAAGCAGCAGGACGATCTGGCGGCGGTGCGCGAGAGAGCGGCGCGCGCGGAGGCGTCCAAGGCGCAGGCCGAGGCCGCCGCGTTGACTGCCCAGACTGAAGCCGCCGCCAGCCGTGCATTGCTTGAGCAGGAACGCGCCGCCAGGCGGCAGGCTGCTGCCGCAGCGGCTAGCGCAGCCCCTCCGCCACCCGAAGTGATTGTGGAAACGCGCCCGCCTTCCGGGCCGGACCCCCAGCATAAGACCGAGTTGCGCATGCGCCTGTTCGGTCAACTCAACGCGGAATTGCCCGCGCTGGACACGCCGCGCGGACTGGTGGTAACCGTTCCCGATTCCGTTCTGAGGGAGGCGGAGGTGGGCCCCGCCGCATACGGAAAGCTGGCCGGTATCGCCTCCATTATCCGCTCACAGCCGGATCTCTCGGTATACATCGAGGGGCACGGGCGGCTGTCAGTGGAGCGGGCTGACGCAGTGCGCGATTTTCTGGTGAAGCACGGCGTCCCGGCAGGCGCCATCACCGCGCGCGGCGTGGGCGATGCGCGGCCGATCGTATCGAATACCACCGCGTCCGGCCGCGAGCAGAACCGCCGTGTCGAGATTATCATCGCCGGCGACTCTATCGGCCAACTGCCGCATTGGGAGAAGGCGTACAACCTGATCCCGCAGAGATGACGGAGTAGGGGCTATCGGCTGGCTTGGACCGCGGCGGCGTCGTTGGCACGCTCGAGGGCCAGCAGCGCGTCAGCGATCCGGTTGACGGCGTGTTCTTCTTCGCGTCGGCTGGCCTGGGATCGAGGCAGCGAAGAAAGCTCCAGGTGCACCAGCTCGTGCACGACCGTCATCTCCATGTCGTCCAGCATGCCGCGGCACGAGAGCTGGTATTCGGACGCCCGCAGTACTCGAATCACAGCGCTCTTCTTGGGGGCATCCCAGTGAATATTGCCCAGCGTCTTGGGCTTGAGATCGCTGGCGCTGGACATCACAATCGAGATCTTCCAATCCGCGAGCTTGAGGCGTGGCTGCCAGAACGCCAGCTTGCCGTTGAGGAAACTCTCCACCTGCGCGGCGCAACCGGGCGAATCGACGGTGGGAGCGGTCTGAACGCTGGAATCGGCGGCCGATGCGGGGAACAGAATAACAATCAGCGAAGAAAAGACCAAAGCCCCAGATAAGAACCGCCCGCGCATCCTACCCATATACTAGCGCATTTTCAAACCGCGGTGTGAGCTTCCGCACTATCCTTTGGTAAGAATTTTTTTCACGGCCTGCGCCGTATTGAATGCGACATAAGAGCGGCAACGCGTTCATAGCATGGTGCTGGCCCTCAAGATGCAAATCCCCGGTGCGCTGCTTCGGCAGACATCATGCTGCTTCGGCAGACATCACAAAGAGGAAGAAACCCATGCTACGTGTTCTTACTTTGAGCGCGGTGTTGGCATTCGCATCCACCATCGCATTCGCGGAGACTTTCACAGGCAGGCTGCTTGACGCCAGTTGCGCCGCGCAACAGAAGGGCGCTGCCTGCACGCCAACAGCATCTACCACAGCTTTTGCCATCGAGGCTTCCGGGAAGATCCTGAAACTGGATAGTGACGGGAATAAGAAAGCCGCCGAAGCATTAAAAGGAAGCAACAGCAGCGCCGACCGGGCCAAGGACCCCAGTTCCCCGGACGCTCAGGTCATGGCGAAAGTTGACGGCACACTCAAGGGCGACGAAATCACGGTTGAAACTATCGAAGTACACTGACCTCAGACGCCCTGAGCTTATCCAATACGCGAGGATATACCTCGCGGGCGGCGTTGGTTCCGATGATGGCGATGCCGTGCCACGCTTTTGGGGCGGATTCGCGCGTTGCCGCGTTCAGTGGCACGTTGCCGGCGGTGTCCATGCCGTCGGCCAGTTCCTGAACGCCGGCAGCGCCCGTGATCTCTTTCACCTTGGCCACGGCGGCTGCGCGCTCCTGGCTGTCGGTGGTATCCACCAGCCAGATGTCGTAGCTATGCGCGAAGAGGAACTCCACCAGGTTGGTTTCAATGGTATCGATCAGGAAGATTTGACTCGAAATGCGCGGGCCGCCCGAAAGCAGCAGCGGCCCGCGCGAGCCGCCCTCGTAGCGGACCAGTAACGGCTGCGGGCCGGACAACTTGTATACCGTGGGAGCATTGACCCGCAGCGGTCTTTTCTTGCGCCCCTCCGCAACGCCGCCATAGACATCATAGAGATCGCCCGCCAAGGCCCGCCCGAAGCGCGCGGTGGCCTCCAGACGCTCCCGCGTACCGGTCGCATTCCACACCCGCAGCGTGGTCAACTGCCGGCGCAAGTCTTGCGGCAGAAGGCGCAATGTTTCCGCGATCAGGGGCGGTCCGTGCTTGCTGTCACCCTCGTGCACGTTCACCTGCACTGACCTGGCGTCGCGGGTCCCCTCGAGAGAGTAAGTTTTACCCTCGCGGCTTATGAGCTTCAACTGGTACGCCATGGGGTTCAGCCGGAATTCGCCCGCAGCCTTCAACTTTCCGCTCGAGAGCGCCGCCGCCGAAACGTGGCCGGCCACCCGCGCAACGCCGCTGGAATTGCGCATGAGCTCATCCAAGTCGTCTGAAACGACACTCAGATCGAGGGCCAGCGCATCGCCGCGCAGTGTCTCCGTGAACTGAATGCCGGGCGCCGTCGTTCGCCGGGGCGCCGGCGGAGTGCGCGCGGCCAGTGTGTAATCGATGGTCCACCCGCGATCCGCGGCCAGCATCGCGCATGTCCTCTCGCCCAGCGCGGAGATCGTCAGTAGCGGACCAGCACCCAAAGAGCGCGGGACGGTCGATCCATCGCAAATGTACAGGCCTTCGTGCACCGCCGTACCGCGGCTGGTTAAGAAGGCCTGTCCCTTGTGGTTGACGACACCGTCCGCCGCATCGTCGGCCATCACGCAACCGCCCAGCGGATGCAGCGTGATCAGGTCGCGGTTGAATACCGTGCTCCACACCGGGTTGATCAGATACTTGCCACCCAGCGCACGGGTGGCTTCGGCCAGCGTTTCATTCACTTTCCTGAAGATGGCTTGATCGCCGACGTGCGGCCATTCGATCCGCAGCCGGTCGTTCTCCAGCCGCATGTTGCCGGCGCGCTGCTCGTGGGTCGTCACCAGGTAGGCCTGCGTGTCGTTGGCCAGGTTATCGTAAGGGCCCGTGAAGAGGCTCTCGATCTCGGATTCTTCCGTGGCCATGGCCAGCTCGGCGGTGTTTCTGCCGAGCGCCGACGCCGTCTGGGCCAGCGCCACGGGCAGCAGTCCGGATAGCGCGCCGGGCGCGGCCATTTCGTGGATCACCACTCCCGCATCCAGATCGGGCTGCCGCCGCATGTCGATCATGCCCGTGACCGTGGGGCCCACCGCTTCCATGTCGCGCGGATCGCGGTGCCCATAACCCACGCCGCGGATTTCTTCGGCGCAGCCGTAACT
>Ga0209579_10000557_pt1 | contig 36376 bp, 39 predicted proteins | sample Coa_R1_2_FD_187152 | JGI IMG/M metagenome (GOLD analysis project Ga0209579, IMG submission 187152) | Surface soil microbial communities from Centralia Pennsylvania, which are recovering from an underground coalmine fire - Coalmine... | ecosystem: Environmental > Terrestrial > Soil >...
GCGCCGCCGCCCAACCGCCATTGTCGCTCCCACGGCTGCCGTAGGCATGCCGTTAAGCCCGCAGCGACCGCAATAGCGGTCGCGAGCGAAGCCGGGCTTCTTCGATCACGAGGTAGCGGCCAAGCAATCTCTCGCCGAACTGCCCGACAGCCGCTTCCAGCCGCGTCCACTTGAGGACTTGCCTCACCGGACTGATCCGCAGCAGCACAATGCCAGGGACCGCCATCTCGGAGCGGAAAACGAGATCACTGAAGCCTTTGTCCTCGGTGAGGAGCAACCGGCCTTCTGCCTGCGCCTGCCGCAGCACCTCGGTGTCATCGATGCCTGACGCAATCTCAGCCACGTAGACCACATCATGGCGGCGCCGCGCAATGCCGCGACCAGGCCGGCATCGACGCATTCGTCGGCGAGCCAGCGCATTGCGGGCCACTATCGGTAAATCACCTCCTCGTCGGCGAGGTAATCGGCCGCGAACGCCTGGGCGGCTCTGATGTCGTCGAGGGTGAGCCTGGGATGATCCGCCAGGATCGCCTCCGCACCGACGCCGGCACCCAGCTTTCGCAGCACCAATTCCACCGGAATGCGGGTCCCGCGGATCACCGGCTTGCCGCCCATGACCTTCGGGTTGATCTCGATCCGCCCGCGAGCCATCGCCAAATCCTCGAATAAACCTCAGGCGCAGGCCGCGACCGCGCGGCGCGCCATCACACCCACCAGATGGGCGCGGTATTCGGCGCTGGCGTGGATGTCGGAATTGAGGTCGGTATCGGGGATCGCGATGTCCTTGATCGCGTCGGCGGTGAACGAGCGGGCGAGGGCGGCTTCCATCGCCGGCACCCGGAAGACGCAAGGGCCCGCGCCGGTCACTGCGACCCGCACGCCGGCCGGGGTCTTCGCGACGAAGACGCCGACGATCGCATAGCGCGACGCCGGGTTGCGGAATTTCTGGTAATTGGCCTGCGCGACCTTCGGGAAACGCACCGCGGTGACGATCTCACCCGGCTGCAGCGCCGTCTCGAAGAGGCCGGTGAAGAACTGGTCGGCGGCGATCTCGCGCTGGTTGGTGCGAATTGTCGCGTTGAGCGCGACGACCGCCGCCGGATAGTCCGCCGCCGGGTCGTTGTTGGAAATCGAGCCGCCGATCGTGCCGCGGTTCCTGACCGCCGGGTCGCCGATCATGCCGGCCAGCGCCGCGAGCGCTGGGACCCCGCGCTTGACGACCGCCGAGCGGTTGACGTCGGCATGCCGGGTCATCGCCCCGATCACCACCGCGTCGCCGTCCTCGGTGATGCCGGTGAGGCCGGGCACCGCGCCGAGGTCGATCAGTTGCGACGGCTTGGCGAGGCGCAACTTCAGGGTCGGGATCAGCGTCATGCCGCCGGCGACCAGCTTGGCGTCCTCGTCGCCGAGCCGGCTCGCGGCGTCGGCGAGGCTCGCCGGGCGGGTGTAGTCGAATTCGTACATCGGGCCTCTCCCTATCCTACTCCGCGGCCGCGCGCGGCCGGTGCTGTTGGATCGTGCGCCACAGCTTTTCCGGGGTCGCCGGCATCTCGACGTGGCGCACGCCCAAGCCCTTCAGCGCGTCGACAATCGCGTTGGCGATCGCCGCCGGGGCGCCGATCGCGCCTGCTTCGCCGCAGCCTTTGACCCCGAGCGGGTTGTGGGTGCACAGCGTCACATGCGTCGACAGCGCGAAATTCGGCAAATCGGCCGCGCGCGGCATCGCATAGTCGTTGTAGGAGCCGGTGAGGAGCTGCCCGGTTTCCTTGTCGTAGACGCAGCCTTCGAGCAGCGCCTGGCCGATGCCCTGCGCCAGGCCGCCATGCACCTGGCCCGCCACGATCATCGGGTTGATGATGCGGCCGAAATCGTCGGACGCGGTAAAGTTGCAGACGGTGAGATGGCCGGTGTCCGGGTCGATCTCGACTTCGGCGATATGTGCGCCGGAGGGAAATGTGAAGTTCTTCGGGTCGTAGAAGGCGGTCTCGTCGAGCCCCGGCTCCAGTTCGTCGTGCGGGAAATTGTGCGGCACGTAGGCGGTCAGCGCGACCTCGCCCAGGGTTTTCGAGCGGTCGGTGCCGGCGACCGAGAAGACGCCGTCCTTGAATTCGATGTCGGCTTCCGAGGCCTCGAGCAGATGGGCGGCGATCTTCTTGCCTTTGGTGACGACCTTGTCCATCGCCTTGATGATCGCGCTGCCGCCGACCGCGATCGAGCGCGAGCCGTAGGTCCCCATGCCGTAGGGGATTTTCGCGGTGTCGCCGTGGACGATCTCGATCTGCTCGATCGGGATGCCGAGCCCGTCGGCGACGACCTGCGCGAACGTCGTCTCGTGGCCCTGGCCGTGCGCGTGGCTGCCGGTCAAGACCGTGACGCTGCCGGTGGGGTGCACCCGCACCGCGGCGCTCTCGAACAATCCGGCGCGCGCCCCCAGCGAGCCGACCACGGCCGAGGGCGCGATGCCGCAGGCCTCGATGTAGGTCGCGATGCCGATGCCGCGCAGTTTGCCGCGCCGCGCCGCCTCCTGCCGCCGCGCCTCGAAACCGTCGTAGCCGGCGGCCTGCTGCGCCATCCGCAGGGTCGTCTGGTAGTCGCCGCTGTCGTATTGCAGCGCGACCGGCGTCTGGTAGGGGAAGGCATTGGCCGCGATGAAATTGCGCCGGCGCAGTTCGCCCGGGTCCATTCCCAATTCATCGGCCGCGAGATCGACGATGCGCTCCAAGAGAAACGTCGCCTCCGGCCGCCCGGCGCCGCGATAGGCGTCGACCGGCACGGTGTTGGTGAAGACGGCCTTGGTCTCGACGTAGATCGCCGGCGTCGTATAGGTGCCGGCGAGCAGCGTCCCGTAGAGATAGGTCGGGATGCAGGTCGAGAAGGTCGAGAGATAGGCGCCCATGTTGGCCAGCGTCGAGACCTTGAGGCCGAGGAACCTGGCGTCCGCGTCGAGCGCCAGTTCGACATGGGTCACGTGGTCGCGGCCATGCGCGTCCGACATGAAGCTTTCCGAGCGCTCGGCCGTCCACTTCACCGGCTTTCTGACCTTCGCGGCGGCCCAGGTGACGATCGCCTCCTCGGCGTAATGGTAGATCTTGGAGCCGAAGCCGCCGCCGACATCGGGCGCGACGACGCGCAGCCGCGCTTCCGGCAGGTGCAGCACAAAAGCGCCCATCAGCAGGCGGATCACGTGCGGGTTCTGGCTCGTCGTGTAGAGCGTGTGCTCGCCGGTGGCGCGGTCGTATTCGCCGATCGCGGCGCGCGGCTCCATCGCGTTGGGGACAAGGCGGTTGTTGACGAGGTCGAGCTTGACGACCCGCGCCGCCTTGGCGATCGCCGCGTCGGTCGCCGCGAGGTCGCCCAAATGCCAATCGTAGCAGACATTGCCTGGCGCCGCCTCGGGCCATACCAGCGGCGCGCCGGGCCGCAGCGCCGCCGCGACATCGACGACGGCCGGCTCGACCGCGTAGTCGACCGCGATCAGCTCGGCGGCGTCGCGCGCCTGGCCGAGCGTGTCGGCGATGACGACCGCCACGGGATCGCCGACATGGCGCACCCGCCCGTCGGCCAGCACCGGGTGCGGCGGCTCCTTCATCGGCGAGCCGTCCTTCGAATTGATCAGCCAGCCGCACGGCAGGCCGCCGATCCCGTCGGCCGCCAGGTCGGCGCCGGTGTAGATCGCGGCGACGCCCGGCGCCGACTTCGCGGCGCCCGTATCGATGCGCTCGATGCGGGCGTTGGCGTGCGGGCTCCTGAGAATAAACGCGTGGAGCTGGCCGGGGCGGTTGATGTCGTCGGTATAGGTCCCCTGTCCGGTCAGGAACCGGTAGTCCTCGCGCCGCCGGACGGCCGTGCCGATCGCGCTCATCGCCCTATTCCGCCGCCGCTCCATGCGCGGCGACAGGCGGCGTCTCGCCGCGCATCGCCGCCGCGCCGGCGATGATCGCCAGGACGATGTTGTGATAGCCGGTGCAGCGGCAGAGGTTGCCCTCGAGATATTCGCGCACTTCGCGGTCGGTCGGGTTCGCGTTGTTCTTTACGAGATCGAGCGCGCTCATCACCATGCCGGGGGTGCAGAAGCCGCATTGCAGCGCGTGGTTGTCGCGGAAGGCTTCCTGCATCGGGTGCAGCGTGTCGCCATCGGCGACGCCCTCGATCGTCAGGACGTTGGCGCCTTCGGCCTGCACCGCGAGGAGGGTGCAGGATTTGACCGCCTCGCCGTTGACGTGCACGACGCAGGCGCCGCATTGCGAGGTGTCGCAGCCGACATGGGTGCCGGTCAGGCCGAGATGCTCGCGCAGCAACTGGACGAGCAGCGTGCGCCCCTCGACCGTCGCCGACGCCGGCTTGCCGTTCACGGTGAGGCTCACCGTCTTCTGCATCGCACCCTCCCTCGGACCAGTCCTCGACCCAGCTTGGCCGAAGTTTCCTGCGCGGCCGCGCTGGGGTCAAGGCAGGATGCAAAGCGGGATGTTACGCGCGGGAAGCGGCGTGCTCGCTGCGCGCCGCGGCGTAGACCGTCCGGGCAGCGTCGGCGTTGAGCCCGGCGATTCCCAGCCCGACAATCAGATCGGGCCACGCCGACGGGAAGAGCGCCGTGACCCCCGCCGCCGCAACGATCGCGATGTTGGCCAGCGCGTCGTTGCGGGCCGAGAGGAACGCGGCGCGCGACAGGCTGCCGCCGTGGCTCCGGAAACGCGCCAGGATGACCGCGCAGGACAAATTGACCGCCAGCGCGCCCAATGCCGTCAGGCTCAGCGGCACCACCGCCGGCGGATAGGGCAGCGCGAATTTGTGCCACGCCATCAACAGCGTCGCCAGGGCCGGCACCATTAGGATCGCCGCCAGCAGCATGCCGACCCGCGCCCGCGCTGTCGCATGCCAGGTCAGAGCGAACAGGATCAGGAAGTTGATCGAGGCGTCTTCCAGGAAATCGACGCTGTCGGCGAAGAGGGAGACCGACCCGATACTCAGCGCGACGGCAAACTCGACGCCGAAATATGCGAGATTGAGCAACCCGACGAGGCGGACGGCACGGCCGAGCGTGCCGGGGACCACCGAGCGCACCGAAGGTTACGCTGGCGCGGTTCCGGCGGCGCTTTCTGGGGTCAGCACAGCGGCGAAACGGGTGAAGAATTCGTCGGCCATCTTGCGCGCGGTGGCATCGATCAGGCGCGAGCCGATCTGCGCCAATTTACCGCCGACCTGGCCCTGCGCGCCGTAGCGCAGCACGGTTTCGCCGCCATCCTCTTCGAGGCTCACCGTGGCGCCGCCCTTGGCGAAGCCGGCGACCCCGCCGGTGCCCTCGCCGGTGATCGTGTAGCCGGAAGGCGGGTCGAGGTCCGACAGCGTGACCTTGCCGGAGAAACTCGCCCTGACCGGGCCGACCTTGGCGACGACCTTGGCGGTGAACTCGGTGTCGGAGATTTTTTCGATGCTCTCGCAGCCCGGGATGCACTGCTTCAAGGTCTCGGGGTCGTTGAGCCGCTCCCACACAGTCTGGCGCGGCGCGGGGATGCGGCGTTCGCCTTGCATTTCCATCGGTGCCGGATCCTCAACAGAAGGGGCGGAGCGGCAGTGTGGTTCGCGTTCTCGCGCTTTGCAACCCGCGGCAACCGCCGGTTCGCCGGGTCGCGCCGCCGCCGCGCAGGGGCAACAATCTTACTTGACAAACACACAATAATTATGTATGTTATCGCAATGACTCGACCGAGGCCGAATTCCCATGCCGAGCCTGACGCGCGATGGCACCGCCGCAAGCTAACCGCGACACCGCGGGCGGGGCGGACCTGCTTTTCCCGTGCAGGAACAGGCCAAGCGCCGCGAAAACACCGCTAATCCGCGATGACCGCGATCGCGCTGATCTCGATGAGCGCGTCGGGCGAGGTCATCTTGGTGACCTCGACCATGGTCGAAGCGGGCAGCGGCTCCTTGAAGTATTCGGCGCGGACTTTGTGGATGCCCGCAAATTGCTCCATGTTGCGGATATAGACATCGACCCGGCAGATGTCGTCCATCGTGCCGCCGGCCGCCTCGACCGCCGCCTTGAGGTTCTCGCAGACCTGGCGGGTCTGCGCCTCGATGTCGCCGATTCCGGCCATCGCGCCGTCGAGGCGGCGCGCGGTCATCCCGGAAATGAACACCAGGCGCCCCCTCGCCTCGATCATCGTCGCATGCGAAAATACCCCGCTCGGCTGGCGCAATTCGGCGGAGCGGATTTGCTGCTTGGCCATCTCTGTCCCTCCCATTCCGTCGTTGACATACCGCAGGCGCGATGATGATCCCCTTCCAACAGCGATTTGTCAGCCTCGCCGCGGAGCGCTCGGCACTGTGCGTCGGCATCGACCCGTCGGCCGAAAGCTTGCGCGACTGGGGATTGAGCGACGATTTGGCGGGGCTCAGCACGTTCTGCGACCGGATGGTCGAGGTTTGCGCGCCGCTCGTCGCGGTTTTGAAGCCGCAGGTTGCGTTCTTCGAGCGCCACGGGCCGGCCGGCAGCGAGGTGCTGCGCAGCACGATCGCCGCGATCCACCGCCACGGCGCGCTGGCGATCGTCGACGCCAAACGCGGCGATATCGCCTCGACCGCAGCCGCCTATGGCGAAGCCTTTCTCGGACCCGCGAGCCCCTTTGGCGGCGATGCGCTGACCGTCAGCGCCTATCTCGGCTTCGGGTCGCTGGCGCCGATCCTCGATATCGCGCAGCGCGAGGGGGCCGGGGTTTTTGTCGTGGTGCGCTCGTCCAACCCGGAAGGCGCCGGGATCCAGGGTTCGCTGATGGCCGACAGTCGATCGGTCGCGGCGCATTTGGCCGACGAAATCGCCGCCCGCAACGCGGCCGACGGCGCTGACAGCCCCGACGGCCTCGGCTTCATCGGCGCCGTCGTCGGGGCGACGCTTGGCGACGAAGTGCTGGCGCTCGCCGCGCGCATGCCGAACGCGCTGCTGCTGGTGCCCGGGATCGGCGCACAAGGCGCGACGCTTGGCGATGTGCGGCGCAATTTTGGGTCGCACTTCGCGCGGGTCATTCCCTCGATCTCGCGATCGATCGCACGCGCCGGCTCGGATCCCGCCGACCTCAAGCGAGCGGTCGAGCGCCATATCGGCGAAGTTCGCGCCGGCTAGGCCGCGCCGCGCTGGCCAGGCTGCAAGCGGAACCGCCGCATCGCTCCGTCGTTTTCATGTCAAGCGACGTACTTTGAGCGATGAACGGAGGTAATGATGACAGGTAACACACGAAATCGTCGGTTTAGCCCAATTGCTGCCGCGGCAGTGGCCGCGGTTGGCCTTACAGCACTGACGCTTCCATTGGCACCGGCGCAGGCTCAGCTATATTTCGGCATCGGGCCGGACGGATTCGGGGTCGGCGTCGCGGCGCCCGCGCCGTATTACGCGCCGTACTACTCCCCGTATTATGAACCGTATTATTATCCGCCGTACCGCTACCACCGCTGGTAGTCCGGCCGGCGACCAGCGTCTAGGCGGGCCGCTTCCCGCCTAGACCGCGCCGCTCCCCTTCTGGCGCTTTGCCGCAACCTCGGCTAAACCGGGCCGGCCAATTGCCGGCTCAAGCCGGGGGAGCGAGAGATGGGGAGCGCCTTCGAGGGCCTGCGCGTCGTCGACTTCACGACGACGATCGCCGGGCCGCATTGCACGCGGCTGTTGGCCGATCTCGGCGCCGAAATCATCAAGGTCGAGCCGCCGGAAGGCGACATGATGCGCTCGCGCCCGCCGTTGAGGGATGGCGCCAGCACGTCGTTCGGCCAGCTCAACACCGGGAAAAAGAGCATCGTCCTCGATCTGAAGCAGAAAGCGGCGGTGGCGCTTGCCCGGCGCCTCGCGGCGAGCGCCGACGTCGTGGTGGAAAATTTCCGCCCCGGCGTCATGCAACGCCTCGGGCTCGACTACCAAACGCTCGCCGCGCTGCAGCCCGGTCTCGTCTATTGCGCGATCTCGGGCTACGGCCAGACCGGCCCGTCCGCCGATCTGCCGGCCTACGCCGCGGTGATCCACGCCGCCTCGGGCTACGATCTGGCGCAGATCGCCTATCAAGGGGAGGAGCGCCGGCCCGACTATTGCGGCATCTACGTCGCCGACGTACTGACCGGCACCTATGCGTTCGGCGCGATCATGGCGGCGCTTTACGAGCGCCAGGCAACCGGCGAGGGTCGGCTGATCGATGTGTCGATGCTCGAAAGCATGCTCAGCCTGACCCTCTCGGAAATCCAGCTGGCGCAATTCCCGCAATCGTCGATCCCCGGGCGGCCGCCATTCGGGCCGATCGCCACCAAGGACGGCTATGTCAACCTGTCGGTCGCCAGCGAGCGCACGTTCCGCAACCTGGCGGCGGCATGCGAGCGCACCGACTGGATCGGCGACCCGCGCTTTGCCCGCTACCCCGACCGCCGCGCCAATTGGGCGCGGCTGATCGAGGAGATCGAACTGTGGTCGACGGCGCGGACCGGCGCCGAGGTGCAGGCGGCGTTCGAGCGCCACGGCGTCCCGGCCTCGCCCTACCGCACGGTGCAGGAGGCGATGGCGGACCCGCAGCTTGCCCATCGCCGCGCCTTTGCCGAGGTGCACGATGCCGGCGGCAGCTTCCGGGTCCTCAACCCGCCTTTCCGCTTCGCGCCGGGCAGCGTTGCGGCGCAGCCCTTCGTCGCCGCGCTCGGCGAGCACAGCGCCGCGGTGCTCGCCGAACTCGGCTACTCGCAGGGCGACATCGACAGCTTCGCGGCGGCCGGCGTCATCAACCCGCCGTGCTAATTCGGGCGATCAATTGGGATAGACGATCGTGCGCAGCATGATGCGGCGCTCGTCGGGGCGGGAATCGCCGGCGCCCTTGTGCATGGTCGCGCGCTCGTCCCAGATCAGCAAATCGCCGACCCGCCAATTGTGGTAATAGACAAAGCGATCCTGCGTCGCGTGCGCCGCAAGCTCTTCGATCAACTCCCAGGCAGCCTCGCGCTCCATGCCGACGAAGCCGTGGACGTGCATCGGGTTGACGAAAAGGATCGCCCGCCCGGTGACCGGGTGCGCGATGACCGCCGGACGCGGCTGCTCGACATAGCGCTTGTCGGTCATCCGCTCGCCTTCCTCGTGGGTATAAAGCTTGACGCCGGCGGGGCCGTCGGTGCGGCCGTGCAGCCCGACCAGGGTCGCGAGGCGCGCCTTCATCGCTTCCGGCAACGCGTCGTAAGCGGCCCGCATGTCGGCGAACATCGTGCCGCCGCGCGCCGCCGGGATCTCGAGGGCGTGCAGCATCGCGAGCAGCGGCAATACTTCCTCGTAGGTCGAATCGGTGTGCCAATCGGTTGCCCGCTTGACGCCGTACCAGTCGATATTGCCGTCCCCGTCGACGTTGCGCAGCCACGACACCTCCGGATGGTCGGGATGGCGGTAGCCGACCAGCGAGTGCTGGCGCGGCGCGCCGAAGCGCCGCCCGAAAGCCGCCAGCGCGGCGGCGCCCAGCGTCTGGTCGCGGAACACCAGCACCGGGTGCTCGGCGAAAGCCTCGCCGATCCAGGCGAAAGTCGCATCGTCGAGCCGCGCCAGATCGACCCCCAGCGCTTCGGCGCCGAGCCCCTCGCCGAGCGGGCGCAGTTGCGGTGTAGCCTGCATTGCCGACCTCCCTCAAAACGAGCCGGCGCACTATGGCCCCTATCGCAGCGCCGCGGCAATCGGCTGCCGCCGATGCTGGGCGGGCTGCAATGCTGCCGCTCCAACAAAATCGCTGCGAGTTAAGCGCGCCGGGGTTAGTATTTTATCAATGTTAATTTGCAACTCATGATAGGGCGCAACCTCGTACGGGACCGGTTATGCAGCTAGGCGATATGCTGATCGCGCGCGGGCTCGTCACCCCCGCCGACATCGAAGCGGCGCTCGAGCGCCAAGGCAAGGAAGGCGGGCGGCTTGGCGAGAACCTGATCGCGATGGGCGTCGTGACCGCCGACCAGATCGCGAGCGTCGTCAACAGCGCGCCGGCAATCCCCTCTTCGGTCGCCGATACCGGCATCCCCGAGCGCAATCTCCTCTATCTGATGATCAAGTTCATGCACATCGAGGCGTGCGAGACGGTCCTCCAGCTCGCCGATCGCATGAAATTGACGCGCCGCCTAGTGCAGCAGCTAATCGAGGAGGCGATCCGGCAGCATTATATCGGCGCGACCGGCGCGACCAGCGACCTCGCTCTCTCGACCCGTTACGCGCTGACCGAACCCGGCCGCATCGCGGCCCGTGAAGCGCTCGATCAGAACGTCTATCTCGGGCCGGCGCCGGTTTCGCTGGCGGGCTATCGCGAGCAGGTCGAAAAGCAGCGCATCACCAACGAGATGATGGACGAAGCGACGCTGCGCGGCGGCTTCGCGGGGCTTGTCGTGCCGGAGCATATGTTCCGCCGCCTGTTGCCGGCGATCAATGCCGGGCGCAGCGTGTTGCTGTATGGGCCGCCGGGCAACGGCAAGACGACGCTCTCGACGCGCATCGCGGGCCTCTTCAAGGATGTTGTCTATATTCCCTATGCGGTCGAGGTCGCCGGCCAGATCATCAAGGTGTTCGACGCCCAGATCCACCGGCCGCTGGCGCAGGAGGCGTCGACCCATACCTCCGCGCTTGGACTGCAGCGCGAGACCGTCGACCAGCGGTGGGTCGCCTGCGCGCGGCCGGTGGTGATGACCGGCGGCGAGATGACAATGGAGATGCTCGACCTGCAGTGGGATGCCGAGACCCGGTTCTACGACGCGCCGCTCCACGTCAAGGCGCTCAATGGCATGATGCTGATCGACGATTTCGGCCGCCAGAAATTCCCGCCGAACGATCTGCTCAACCGCTGGATCGTACCGATGGAGAACCAGATCGATTTCATGAAGCTGAACACCGGCGCGAGCTTCACCCTGCCGTTCGATGTGCTGTTGATTTTCTCGACCAACCTGCAGCCCGCCGACTTGATGGACCCCGCGTTCCTCCGCCGCATTCAATACAAGATCAAGCTGTTTGAGCCCACCACTGGCGAATACCGCCAGATCTTCGAGGCGGTAGCAAAAAACCGCGGCCTCATCATCGACGACGAGGTTTTCGACCACGTGGTGGAAATGCTCGTCCCGTTCGGACTGGCGTATTATCAGCCGCGATTTATCTGCGACCATGTGATCGAGGCGTGCAAATCGTTCAAACTGCAGCCGCGCCTGACAAAGGACCTGGCCAGCGAAGCGCTGGCCAACCTCTATGTCGATATCGAAGAGGCGCGCGGCGCCACCGCCGACGGTTGAAGGGGGCTACTGCGCGACCCACCCGCCGTCGATCGACAGGGCCGCGCCGGTGATTGTCGACGCGGCCTCGCCGCACAGAAACACCGCGAGCGCGCCGATCTTCTCGGGCGTGGTGTAGTCGAGCATCGGCTGCTTCTCGCGCACCAGATCCTCGCGCGCCTGCGCGACCGGGATGCCCTGAGCCCGCGCCCGCGCTTCGATCTGCTGCTGCACCAGCGGGGTCAATACCCAGCCGGGGCAGATCGCGTTGCAGGTGACGCCCTGGTTCGCGGTCTCGATCGCGGTCACCTTGGTCAGCCCGACCAGCCCGTGTTTGGCTGTGACATAGGCCGCCTTTTCGCCGCTGGCGACGAGGCCGTGCGCCGAGGCGATGTTGATGATGCGTCCCCAGCCCTTCGCGATCATCAGTGGCAGCGCCGCCTTCGACGCGTGAAACGCGGCCGAGAGGTTGATCGCGATAACCGCGTCCCAGCGCTCTTCGGGGAACTCGACGATCTTCGCGACATGCTGGATCCCGGCGTTGTTGACGAGAATGTCGACGGCGTCGAAGCGACGCGATGCCTCAGCGATAAGCTCGCGGATCTCGGCTGGCTTCGACACGTCGGCCGCGACATAGAGGGTGCGCACCCCGTGCGCTTCGGCGAGCCCGGCGCGCAGGCGCTCGATCGCGGCTGGCTCGCCGAAGCCGTTCAAGACGACGTCGCATCCCTCCGCGGCAAGCGCGGTAGCGATGCCAAGCCCGATTCCACTGGTCGAGCCGGTGACGATCGCGACCTTGCCCTTCAGCATGAAAGCTCTCCTTGACGGCGCGGACGCTCAGCGTAGAGGACGCGCGTGGCCCCGCCAATGCGGCGAAGGGTCAGCCGCAAGGTGCGACGCGCAAGAGCGGGATCGGCTCGGCAAATCCTTTGACCAAGGCCGCTTCCTCGCCCGGCCGCAGCGGCTCGAGCGCGGCTGCCATGCCCGGCTCGGCAGCCATCGCGGCGGACAGCACGATGTCACCGCCGCGGCTCTCGTTCTGCAGCCGGGCCGCGAGGTTGACGGTGCGGCCGAAATAATCGAGGTGGTCGTTCAAGGTGACGGCGATGCAAGGCCCGCAGTGCAGCCCGATCTTGACGATGATCGCTTCGCTGCCCTCGCTCGCGGCCGTGAGCGCACGATTGAAGGCGGCGATGTCGTCGCGGATCGTCAGCGCGGCGGCGAGCGCGTCCGCCGGGTTGCTGAAAGCCGCCATCACCGCGTCGCCGATCGTCTTGACCACCGCCCCGTCATGCCGGCGGATCGCCCCGGCTAGCACCGCGAAGTGCTCCCGCACCCAGCCGTAGGCCTGGGCGTCGCCGACCCGGTTGTAAAGATTGCTCGATCCCCTGATGTCGGTGAACATCAGCGCGACGCGGCGGATCTCGACCCGGTCTCCCGGCCGCAGCACCGCGTCGGCAAAGAGGTCGCGAAAGGCTTGCAGCGTCGTGACCTCGTGTGCGGTCAGCGCGTCGCTGGCCCAGCGCCGGTCTTCGATGACGAGCGTGCGGTCGAAGGCGTCGGCGTTGCGGACATGCAGGCGGCCGCGATCGGTCCTCGGCCGCAGCACTGGATCGCCCTCGGTGAGGACGACGTCCGGCAGCATGCCGTCTGCGACATGGAAATCGCTGGCGCCGCCGGCTTCGATCGTTCGCACGCGATAGTCGCCGTCGGCGAGTTCGGCCTCGATCGTTGCCGTGCTGCCGGCCGCCATCCGGCGCTGCAGCTTGATGTGCCGCGTCGCGAGCGGACTGGCGAGGCAATAGGTCCCGCCCGCTATCGGGCGGATGTCCGGCGCCGGGTCGAACGTCACTTCGACGTTGCGTGAGAAGTCCCGGTCGAACGGCATGTTGCAGGACGGGCAGTGGGCGCCTTGCGGCAGCTGGTCGAGGCTGGCCACGACGGATTTGGCGCCGTGGCAGCGCGGGCAGATCAGGTCCCAGCGCAGCACGAGCATCCCCGAGCGCGCCGCCGCGAGGCAGGTCTCGATGATCGCGCGCGGCGCGGCCCGCCATTGCCGCGCCAGCGCCCGCGGCCGCATTCGTTCAAGGTCGGCCACCGGCGCCTCGCTCAGATGCGCCGCCAGCCGCCGAGCCTCGGGGTAGCCTTGCTCGACGAGCGCTTGCGTGCGCGCCGCGAGGCGGATCCGCGCCGCCGCCGAGAGCGCTGCCGGCGTCGACCACAATCCCTCGTCCCTTCCCGCGAGCGCAAACTCCGCCGCCTCACGGAACAGCCGATCGAGCACCCGCCCGAACCGGCCGAGGATACCCGTCCGCAGCAGCAACCCGACCGGCCAGGAGCGCGGGTCGAGGCGGACCCGGTAGCGCACCCGCGAGCCGACCGCGTCGCCGGGCCGGCCATCGGGGTCAATCGTGATTTCGGTGGCCGCCCGGCGCAGTGGTCCGGAATTGAACCGCCGCTCGTGCGCAAAGCGCCGCGGCGCGACCCATTCGGGGACGCCTTCCTCCCAGCGCAGCGTAAGCCCGAAGCGATGGACGCTGGCGGTGCGACGGACGCTGCCGTCGGGCTGCGGCGTTTCCTCGATCGTGTAGCGCGGCAAACCGATCGCCTCGTTGAACCGGGCGGTGTCGGCCAGCACCGGCCACAGCTCTTCAGGCGACGCGGCGAAATGCCACTCCCAGACCCGCTCGACCACCGCAAGCCCCGATCGTTGCCGCGGCCTTCTCAGTACATTTGCATCGGTCGCCGCGACAGTCTAATCAACCGCAATGCCGCCCAAACGCAACCCGCTCAATCTCAACCCGTTGCAGCTGAAGACCCTGACGCTGCTCCAGGAACTGGCGCGCCTCGCCGGCACGCCGGCCGCCGAGGACGAGCCGGGCGGGCTCGAGATCACGCAATTGCCGAACCCGCACGGCGACCATTTCCACCTTGGCGAAGCGGTGGTCGCGGCGCGCGACGCGACCGGGCTGCGCAACCCGGCCGTGTGGGCGGCGCTCGAGCGCAAGGGGCTGATCCGGCCGAAGCTGCCGCAGGCGTTGGTGCTGACCGCGCTCGGCCAGCAATACGACACCGGCCTGCGCGAGGCGATCCTGCACCGCGCCGAGCACTGAAGCGGCGCCTCCTACCAGACGAAGCCGGCGGCCGTTCCTACCGGGCTCATGCCGCGGTCGGCGAGCGCCGCCGCGATGCGGCGGAGGTCGAGCGCACCGTCGGCGGTGAACTCGGCGGCGTGGATGCCGCCGGCGATCAGCAGGCTGTCGAGGCCGGCGCCGGCCGCGCCGGCTATATCGGTGCGTAAGCTGTCGCCAATCGCCAGGATGCGCCGGCGGTCGGCGACAGCGAGCAACGCGAGGCAGCTGTCGTAGACCGATTTGTAGGGCTTGCCGTGCCACCGCACCCGGCCACCCAGTGCCTCGTACTGCTCGGCAATCGCTCCGGCGCACAGCGCCGGCCGGCCGCCGTGGATCACGACGAGATCGGGGTTGGCGCACACCATCGGCAGCTCGCGCCGCCGCGCCGCGTGCAGCACCGGCGCGTAATCCTCGTGCGTGTCCTCCCACTCGGCTGGGCCGGTGTTGAGGATGAAATCCGCCTCCTGCGCAGTCTCCACGAAATCGAGGTCGAGCCCGTCGCGGATTTCAAGGTCGCGCTCCGAGCAGATGTGCAGGCAGCGCCGGCCGAGCGCCGCGTAGAACGGGTCGTCGCGCCGGGAAAGGCATTGCCAGGCCTCTTCGCCCGATGACATGACGGCGTGATAAAGTTCGCGCGGCACGCCGATCTTCTCGATCCGGCGCATCACGTCATCGGCCCGGCGCGGCGCGTTCGACAGCAGCACGATCCGCTTGCCGCCATCGATCAGCCGGCTCATGCAGTCGATGACGCCGGGATACGGCACAACGCCGTCATGCACGACGCCCCACAGATCGAGGATGAAGCCGTCATACCGCGGCGCCAGCTCGCGCATTCCGTCGATCAAACGGATCGTCATCGGCGCGCCATCCCTCGTCGCCCTCATCGCAAATTCGCGCCGACCGCCTCGGCGATCGAGCTAAACCCATCGCTCGCCAGCAGCGCCACAAGACCAGATTTGATCTGGCCGAGCAACGCGGGGCCGGCGAAAACCAGCGCTGTATAAAGCTGCACCAGCGAGGCGCCGGCGCGGAACTTGGCGTAGGCGTCTGCGGCGCTGGCGACGCCGCCCACGCCGATCAGCGGCAAGCGCCCCTCGGTCAGTCGGTACATGTCCGCGAGCAACGCGGTCGACGGGGCGAACAGCGGCCGGCCACTGAGGCCGCCGGCTTCGCCTGCTTCGCGGCTGCGCAAGCCGGGCGGACGCGCCACCGTGGTATTGGAGACGACGATGCCGTCGATGCCGACGGCGAGCGCGACGGCGGCGATGTCGGCACGTTCGGCAGGCGACAGATCGGGCGCGATTTTCACCAGCAGTGGCGGCCGCGCGCCCGCTTCGTCGCGCGCTTCGAGGACGGCTCGCAGCAGCTCTTCCAGTAGCGCGCGGGCCTGCAGATCGCGCAGCCCCGGGGTGTTCGGCGACGAGACGTTGACGACCAAATAATCGGCCAGCGCAGCACTGCGCCTCACCCCCTCGATGTAATCAGCCGCGGCGTCGGCGCTGTCCCGGTTCTTGCCGACATTGACCCCGACGATGCCGGCCCCTTTGGCGCGTTGGCGCCGGCACAGCCGCGCGATGACGCGGTCGAGGCCGCCGCTGTTGAACCCCATGCGGTTGATCAGCGCAGCGTCGGCGTCGAGCCGGAACACCCGCGGCTTCGGATTGCCCGGTTGCGGCCGCGGCGTCACCGTGCCGATTTCGGCAAAACCGAAGCCAAGGCGCAGCAGGCGATCAGCCACCAGCGCGTCCTTGTCGAAGCCGGCGGCGACGCCGATCGGGTTCGGGAAGTCGCGTCCCCAGAGGCGCTGCGCCAGGGCCGGCGGGTCGGGCGCGGCGGGGCGGCCGCCCAACCCCGCCGCGAGCCCCGCCAAAATCAGCCGGTGCGCGGTCTCTGGCGGCAGCGTTCGCAGCAGCAGGCGGAGCAGCGGATAGAGGTCGGGCACCGGCTCAAGTCGCGACCAGTTCGGCGGTGCCGAGCCCCTCGACCGCGACGACCGCATGGTCGCCCGCAGCCGGGAACTGGATCGGCACCATGCTGCCGGTCAAGACCACCATGCCGCGCCGGAGCGGGGTCCCGAAAGCCGCCAGCTTGTCGGCGAGCCAGGCGAGTGCGTTGAGCGGATTGCCCATTACGTCGCCGCCCTTGCCGCGGCCGATCTCGCGACCGTTGATCGTCAGCCGCGCGCCGGCCAGCGCGAGGTCGAGGCGGCGCCAGTCGGTTACCAGCGCCCCGAGCACCGCGCCGGCGTTCCACACATTGCCGGCAACCATCGCGGCGGCCGAGAGCCGCTTGTAGTCGTGGCGCAGATCTTCCAGCACCTCGATCGCCGCGGCGCAGCTCTCGACCGCGGCGGCGACACGCTCGGGGCTGTCGCCCCGGGGCAGATCGTCGCCGAGCACAACCGCGATCTCGGTCTCGATCCCGAGCCGGCAATAATTGCCGATGGCCAGATCGCCGCGGCCACGATGGACTTCGTTGGCGAATATCGCGCCATAGCAAGGCTCGTCGACGCCGCACAGAGCCTGCATGACCGGCGTCGTCAGCCCGATCTTGTAGCCGGCGACGGCGCCGCGCCCCTCCGCCGTCGCGATCCCTTCGAACTCGGTGCGGATCGCGTAGGCTTCGCCGAGATCGCCGGGCATCAATTCGGGCGGCAGGATGTCGGTCTGACGCCGCTCGCGAAACAGGGCGGCGATGCGTTCGGCCTTCTGGCGGATGTCGAGATCGGCCAATTCGTTCTCCTCGCGAGCCCCGATTGCGCCGCGATTATAGCGCCGCTACCGCTGCGGTCGCGGCGAATTTGGGCGCTACGGCGGTCAGCGAACCAGGCTGAAGCGCACCGGCACCGAAACCTCGATGTCGCTCGCCGCCATATCGCTCGGGAACGCCGGCAGCACCGCGCCCTGCATCATCGCCTCGACCTGCGCGTCGAGATCGGGATAGCCGGTGCCGCGGACCAGCGAATAGCTGAGGACGCGGCCGGAGCGGTCGACCCGGAAGCGCAGCAGCGCCTCACCCTGCTCGCCACGCTCGCGGGCGCTTTCGGGATAGCGCTTGTGGCTGGCGAACCACTGCGCCAGGGCGCCGCGATAGGCGGCGCTGACGATCGGCGCCGGGGGCGGCGCGGCGGGCGGCTGTCGCACAGGCGGTGGCAACGTTACCACCGGCGGCGGCGCTACCGGTCGCGGCTCGACTGTCGGCGGCCGCGGTTCGACGCGACGCTCGATCGGGCGCCTGACCTCGCGCCGCGGCGGCGGGGGTCGCCGCGGTGGCTCCGGCGGCGGCTTCACTTCCGGTGGTGGCGGCGGCTTCACTTCCGACGCCGGCGGCGGGGGTGGCGGTGGCGGTGGCGGCGGTTTCACCTCGGCCGGCGGTGGCGGTATCGGCGGTGGCGGGGCAGGGGGCGCCACAGGTGGCGGCGGCGCCTCGAAGATCACCGCGACCGCGTTGGGCGTCGGCGGATGAAACAGCACCGGCGGCGAGAGCCGCGCGCTCAGCCACACCAGCAAGAAAAGGCCCAGCGCATGGCCGGCGACCGACAGGACGAGCGGCAGCCTGACGCCGCTCACCGCGCCTTTGCCGCTTCGGCGATCAGCGACACCTTGGTAAATCCGGCGGTGTTGACGAGGCCGAGCAGATCCATCAGCCGCCCGTAGGGGATCGTGCGGTCGCCGCGCACATAGACGACGCGTTCGGGGTCCTCGGCGGCCAGCTTGCCCAGCCGGCTCGCGAGGTCCGCCGCCGCGACCTTTTGATCGCCGATGAACACAGTGTCGTCGCGGTTGACGCTGACGATGATCGGTTTTTTCGGCTCGGTGACCGTTGCCGCCGTCGTCTTCGGCAAATCGATCGGCACGCTTACGGTCAGGAGCGGCGCGGTGACCATGAAGATCACCAACAGCACCAGCATCACGTCGACCATCGGCGTCACGTTGATCTCGGCGAGCGGCTGGTAGCGGCCCTCGTCGCCGTCATCGGGTGGGCGCAACGCCAGGGCCATCGCTCGCCGCCGCGCTCAGCGTTCGGCGAGCGAGTAGCACAAGAGGCTGCCGGAGCGGCCGATCAGCACCTGCATCCGGCCGGCAAACCGCCCGAGCTCGACCGTTATCTTGTTGTAGGCGACGACCGCCGGGATCGCCGCGGCGAGACCCATCGCGGTCGCGAACAGCGCTTCCGCGATGCCCGGCGCCACCACCGAAAGGCCAGTGCTGTTGGCCTGGGCGATCGCGGCGAAGCTGTGCATGATGCCCCACACCGTGCCGAACAGCCCGATGAAGGGCGCCGCCGAGCCGAGGGTTGCGAGAAACGGCGCGCGCATCTCCAGTCGCCGCAGCTCGGTGCTGAGGGCAAGGCGCATCGCGCGCTCGATCCGCTCGCGCCGCTCGCCCCAGCTTTCGCCATCGTGCGGCGCGGCCCGCGCGCTCTCGGCGGCGCCGGCGGCCAGCACGATAGAGGCGGTATCCTGCCGCGCCGCCACATCGCTCTCGGGCAGCAGCTCGGCTGCGGCGCAGCCGGCCGCCACCCGCGCCTCATACCGTCGCGCCAGCCGGCTCGCGACCCCGATCCGCCACAGCTTGTCGATGATGACCGTCCAGCTCCACACCGACGCCGCCAACAACAGCAAGAGAACGCCCTTGACCACGACGTCGGCGTGGAAGAACAGCGCCACGATTGACAGCGACGTGGTCGCTTCATTCATCGAGCATCTCGGGTGACTGCCACTCCGTAGTTGCCGCGGGTGGCCGAAACTCCGAGCGGCCGCGGCCTCGACCGGGTCGCGGCGCAAGCGGCCGGCGGCGCCATGTGAGCGGCATTTGTCGCCGAATGAGGCGCCGACATCAAGCCGCCCTTGGAGTATCCATCCCCTCCCCCGGAGCGCCGCGCAGACACGATCGAGCGCCTCGAAAAGGGGAGAGAGTTTGGTAGTCTAGTTTCGCCTGCGATATAACCGCAAAACGCGAAACCCTTTCGTCCCCCATCCCCCAGGTCGCGCGCCGCCGGCGCGTCTGCAAACGCCGAGCAATCGACCGATACGGAGCGCTGATGCGGATCTCTCGCTGCCCGGCGCCAATCTCCGCAGGCCGGCAAGGTTCGCTTCGCCGCCGCGCCCGGCCCGCGCTTGCCGCGAGCGTCGCCGCGGGCCTTTTGTTGCTGCCCGTCGTTGCGGCGGCGCAGACCGCGCCGGGTGGCGCAAACCCGGCCGCCGCCGCGACGCTGACCTTGCCCACCGTGGAAGTGGTCGGCACGAGCCCGCTCGTCGGCATCGGCATCGACCGCGACAAGGTGCCGGCCAACGTCCAGACGATTGCCCCGCCCAACACCGCGACGGCGGGCCCGGCGGCGCTCGTCACCGGGCTCGAGCAAGGCGTCGGCAGCGTCAACCTCAACGGCAACGAAGACAATCCCTACCAGCCCGACGTGCAATATCGCGGCTTTGAAGCATCGCCTGTCGTCGGGACGCCGGCCGGCCTCGCCGTGTATCAGAACGGCGTCCGGCTCAACGAGCCGTTTGGCGACAGCGTGCTATGGGACTTTATCCCGAATTTCGCGATCGATCGGCTCAGCGTCAGCCCGACCAACCCGATCTATGGGCTCAACGCGCTCGGCGGCGCGATCGTCCTTGACATGAAGAACGGGTTCAACTTCGCGGGCGGCGAGGGTGAAGCCTCGGGCGGCTCGTTCGGGCAGCGCCAGTTCACGCTGCAATACGGCAAGCGGGTCGGCGATTTCGGCGCCTACATCGGCGCCACCGACGCGCACAGCGACGGCTTCCGCAAACTCTCGCCCTCGCTGCTGCGCCAGCTTTACGCCGATATCGGCGCCGAGGGCGACAGCGGCAGCCTGCACCTGAGCTTCACCGGTGCGGACAACAAGCTCGCCGGTCTCGGCCCGACGCCGATCCAGCTGGTCGATATCGATCGCAGCGCCGTCTTCGCATCGCCCCAATGGTTCCGCGACACGCTGCTGATGAGCTCGCTGAACGCCAACTACATCGCGAACGACACATTGTCCGTGCAAAGTAACTTCTACGTCCGCAGCGCCGGGCGCCGGAGCTTTGCCGGCAACATCACCGATGCGCAGGCCTGCGGCGCGGCGATCCCGGACACGCTGTGCCTCGGCGATCCGTCGACGGTGCTGTTCGACACCAGCGGCAATCCGGTGCCGAACGTGCTGGGCGGCGCCACACCGGGCGAGAACGACGCCAGCTCGATCGCCTCACTGGGGCTCGGCGGCTCGCTGCAGGCGACCTACACCGCGCCGCTGTTCGGCCACGACAATCATCTGGTGGTCGGGGCCAGCCTCGATCACGGCGATGTCGACTTCAATTCGACCAACGAGCTGGCGATCATCAACCCGACGACCCTCGTCACCTCCGGCCTCGGCATCATCATCAGCCAGCCGGACGGCTCGCTGACGCCGGTCAGGCTGACCACCACCAACAGCTATTACGGGCTCTACACCAGCGACACCTTCAACGTGACGCCGGCGCTCGCGGTGACGCTCGGCGGCCGCTTCAACATCGCCCAGGTGCACCTGATCGACGAGCTCGGCACCGCCCTCAACGGCAATAACCGGTACAGCCGGTTCAACCCGCAGGCCGGCCTGACCTACAAGATCATGCCCAACCTGACCGGCTATTTCGGCTATGCCGAGGCCAACCGCGCGCCGACCGCCGGCGAGCTCGGCTGCTCGGACCCGGCCCGGCCGTGCAGCCTCGACGCCTTCGTCAGCGCCGACCCACCGGGGCTGCGCCAGGTCGTCGCCCATAGCTACGAGGCCGGGGTACGCGGCAAATTCACCGTTCCGGGCAGCGAGCCGGCGGGGCGGATCGAGTGGAACCTCGGGCTCTTCCGCACCGATCTCGACGACGACATTCTGGCGACCCCCAGCGCCATCGTCAGCACCGGGTTCTTCCAGAACATCGGTGACACCCGCCGCCAGGGGATCGAGGCCGGCATCTCCTACAAGGATGAAAAGTGGCAGTTAAGCGCCAATTACAGCCTGATCGACGCGACGTTTCAAAGCGCCGTCGCGCTCAGCGCGCCGGACAACCCGTTTGCCGACGCCGCCGGCAACATCCAGGTCAAGCCCGGAGATCACCTGCCCGGCATCCCCGAGCATCAAGTGAAGCTGAACGCCGATTACACCGTTACCGACAAATGGAGCGTCGGCGGCAACTTCGTCATCGCCAGCGACCAGTATTATTTCAACGACCAGTCAAACCAGAACCCGCCGCTGCCCGGCTACATCGTGGTCAATGTGCACACCTCGTATAAGTTAACGCCCAATCTGGAAATCTTCGCGCTGGTGCAGAATCTGTTCGACAACAAATACGCGACCTACGGGATCTTCAACGATCCGACGCGGACGCCACTGCCCGGGGTGCCGAACCCGACCGACCCGCGGTTTGTCAGCGTCGCGCCGCCGCTCGCCGCTTACGGCGGCGTTCGCCTCAGGTTCTGATCCGCTACAGCCCGAGCACGTCGTTCATGCCGTAAAGCCCCGGCGGCCGGCCGACCAGCCATTGCGCGGCGCGCACCGCGCCGGTCGAATAGATCGCCCGGTTGGTCGCCCGGTGGGTCAATTCGAGGCGCTCGCCCATCCCGGCGAAGATCACGCTGTGGTCACCGACCGCGTCGCCGCCGCGCAGCGCGGCAAAGCCGATGGCGCCGGGGCGGCGCGGCCCGGTGATTCCGTCGCGGCCGCGCTGCGCCACCTCCTCGAAGAGGACGCCGCGGGCATCGGCGGCGGCCCGCCCGAGCGCGAGCGCGGTGCCGGACGGCGCGTCGACCTTGGCGCGGTGATGCATCTCGACGATTTCGACGTCCCACTCGGGCCCGAGCCGCTTCGCCACCTGGGCGACGAGGCCGAGCAGGAGGTTGATCCCCAGGCTCGTGTTGGCGGCCCACACGATCGGCACGCGGGTTGCCGCGTCGCGCACCGCGCGCTCCTCGCGTTCCTCCAGCGCCGTCGTGCCGATCACCAAGGGCTTGCCGTGCCGCGCCGCCACCTGGGCGTGCTCGGCGGTGGCGCCGGCCGTGGTGAACTCGATGCCGACATCGCTGTCGCGCAGGACTTGGTTCGCGTCGTCGCTTGCCGCGAGGCCGAGGCGCCGCAGCCCGGCGAGTTCCCCCAGATCCTGGCCGAGCGCCGCGCTGCCCGGCTTGGCGAGCCCGCCGGCCAAGGCGCAGCCATCGGTTCCGACGATTTCGCGGACCAGCATGCGGCCCATCCGGCCGGCGCATCCGATGACGGCGATCCTGGTTTCCGCCATGCCCGCCTCCTCTCCACCCCCGCCGATCGCCAGGGGTCGCGCTGCGCTAGCGTTACCACTCGCTCGGGAAAACACAAGCGCGGCCGATCGGGTCCGCCGCCGCCGGCCCGGCCGTGATTCCCCCGGCGGCGATTTTGGTTTACACCCCGGCGGCATGGCGTTGCTTCGCTCGGTCGCCACGGTCGGGTCCTTTACGCTGGTGAGCCGGGTGCTCGGCTTTATCCGCGACATCCTGACTGCGGCGATCCTCGGGGCGGGACCCGTTGCCGACGCGTTCTTCGTCGCCCAGCGGCTGCCCAACCTGTTCCGCAGCCTCTTTGCCGAAGGCGCCTTCAGCGCCGCCTTCGTGCCGCTCGCCGCCGGCGCGCTCACCGAGGGCGGGAAGCCCGCGGCGCGCGAATTCGCCGAGGAAGCCTTCGCGGGGCTGTTTGCCGCGCTGCTCGTTTTTGTCGTGCTCGGGGAAATCTTGATGCCCTGGGTGATGCGGGCGATCGCTCCGGGCTTTGCCGCCGAGCCGGAGAAATTCGCGCTGGCGGTCGAATTGACCCGCATCACCTTCCCCTACCTGTTGTTCATCTCGCTGACCGCGTTGCAAGGCGGCCTCCTCAACGCGGTCGACCGCTTCGCCGCGCCGGCGGCGACCCCGATCCTATTGAACCTCTTCCTGATCGCGGCGCTACTGCTGATGGCGCGGTTTCAATGGTATGGCGGGCACGCGCTGGCCTTGGCGCTGACCCTCTCCGGCATCGCGCAGTTTTTCTGGCTGATGGCGTCGTGCGCGCGGGCCGGGGTGGCGCTGCGGCTGCGCTGGCCGCGGCTGACGCCGCGGGTCCGCGAGACGCTGCGGATCATGGGGCCGGGCGTGCTCGGGGCCGGCGTCACCCAGCTCAACCTGCTCATTTCGACGGCCCTCGCCTCGCTGTTGCCGGGCGGCTCGGTGTCGTATCTCTATTACGCCGACCGGCTGAACCAGCTGCCGCTCGGGGTGGTCGGCATCGCGGTCGGGACCGCGATCCTGCCGCCGCTGGCGCGCCAGGTGCGCGGCGGCGACGCGGCCGGCGCGGCGGCGACGCAAAACCGCGGCGTCGAACTGGCGCTGCTCCTGACGCTGCCGGCCGCGGCCGGGCTCATTGTCCTGGCGCAGCCGATCCTCGCGGTGCTGTTCCAGCGCGGCGCCTTCGACAGGACGGCGACCGCGGCGACCGCCGCGGCGCTGATCGCGTACGCCGCCGGGCTGCCGGCCTTCGTGCTGGTCAAGGTGCTGGCGCCGGGGTTTTTCGCCCAGCGCAACACCGCGACCCCGGTCCGCGTCGCGGCGGCCGCGGTCGCCCTCAACCTCGGGCTGACGCTCATTCTGATGCAGTTCCTCGCGCATGTCGGGGTGGCGATCGCGCTGTCGGTCGCCGGCTGGACGCAGGCCCTGGCGCTCCTCGTGCTCCTGGCGCGGCACGGCCACTTCCGGCTCGACCGCCGGGCGGTCGGCAACATCCCGCGGATCGCCGCGGCGACGCTCGGCATGGCCGCGGTCCTGGTGGCCCTGCGCCTCGCGCTGGCGCCGGCCTTGAGCGGCCCGCCGGCGCTGCGCCTTGCCGCATTGGCCGGGCTGATCGCCGCCGGCGCCGTCGCGTTTGGCGCCTTGATCCTCGCGCTCGGGGTCACCGGCTGGCGCGAGCTGCGCGGCCAGCTGCGCCGCCAACCGGCTTGACCGGCACGCCGCGCGAACGATATCGAGGCGCCCATGAACCAGACCAACCGCATTTTTTCCGGCGTCCAGCCGACCGGCAACCTGCATCTCGGCAATTACCTCGGGGCGATCCGCAACTGGGTCGCGCTGCAGCACGATTACGAGTGCATCTTCTGCATCGTCGACCTGCATGCGCTGACCCAGCCGCAGGACCCCAATGAATTGCGCGCCTCGACCCGCGAGGTCGCCGCCGCCTATATCGCCGCCGGGATCGACCCCGGGCGCTGCATCATCTTCAATCAAAGCATGGTCGCCGCGCATGCCGAGCTCGCCTGGCTGCTCAGCTGCCTGACGCCCTTGGGCTGGCTCAACCGGATGACCCAGTTCAAGGAGAAGGCCGGCAAGCAGCGCGACCTCGCCGGGCTCGGCCTCTACGCCTACCCGGTGCTGATGGCGGCCGACATCCTCCTTTATAAGGCGACGCACGTGCCGGTCGGCGAGGACCAGAAGCAGCATCTGGAACTCGCCCGCGACATCGCCGGCGCCTTCAACCGGCGCTACGAGCGCGATTTCTTTCCGCTCCCCGAGCCGCAGATCTTCGGCGCCGCGACCCGCGTCATGAGCCTGCGCGACGGCACCAAAAAGATGTCGAAATCCGACAGCTCGGACTATTCGCGCATCAACATGACCGACGATTCCGACTTGATCGCGCTGAAGATCCGCCGCGCCAAGACCGATCCGGAGCCGTTGCCGCACACCCTCGCGGCGCTCGAGGCGCGGCCCGAAGCGGACAACCTCGTCGGCATCTACGCCGCCCTCTCCGGGCTCTCGCGCGAAGCGGCGCTCGACGGCTTCGCCGGGCATAATTTCTCCACCTTCAAGGACGCGCTGACCGCGCTCTCGGTCGATGTCCTCGGCACGATCGGCGGCGAGATGCGCCGTCTGATGGCCGACCCCGGCCACATCGACGCGGTGCTGCGCCACGGCGCCGAGCGCGCCGCCGCGATCGCGCTACCGGTATTGCGCGAGGTCCACGACATCACCGGCCTCCTGCGGCCCTAGCTGGCCATACAACCTTGAGTAGAGAATCGCCGCTGGCGGTTTGCTGCTTCTACAGCACAATTTACAGCCAGCCTGCACGCATAAGTTGCCGTCACGGAAGCGCGAGCGCCGCACGGCAATCCCGACGCAATTTCACTGACCCCAATTTCTACCATGCGAATGTGGCAAAATTACCGTGACGCAGCGCAGCGCGGCGGGGAGCGATTTTTCCTCTTTTGCCGCTCATAGCTCGGTCATACTGACCCTAGCCTGTTAACCTTGTTCTCCGTGTGGGGGCAGGGGCGGGCGCTTGTGGATTTTGCCGAGGAGGGAACGACATGTTCAGCCACATCATGGTCGGGAGCAACGACATCGCGCGGTCGAAGAAATTCTATGACGGGCTGTTTGTCGCGATGGGCGGCCAGCCCGGGACCGAGGACGCCAGGGGCCGCCTGGCCTATTCGCACAATGGCGGGCGCTTCATGGTGTCGAAGCCGATCGACGGCAAGCCGGCGTCGCACGCCAACGGCGGCACGATCGGCTTCACGATGAGCAGTCCCGATCAGGTCAACGCCTGGCACAAGGCCGGGCTCGCCAATGGCGGCGCGTCGATCGAAGACCCGCCGGGCATCCGCCAAGGAGCCGCCGGGCAGATGTACCTCGCGTATCTGCGCGACCCCGACGGCAACAAACTGTGCGCGCTGCACCGCATGCCTGGGTGATGCGCCGGATGGCCGAGGAGGGCCGCGCTTTACGGGCGGCCCTCCTGCGGACCGACACTAAAAGGCGAATGCGGCCGATGTCGAGATCAGAAACACGATCGATGCGCGCCCCTGCAAAATCGCCCGAGCGCGCGCCAGCACCGCGTTGTTTCTCTCGCCAAGCTGCCGTTCCGGGGTCCAGCACCGCACCCAATAGCGCTTGCCTGTGGTATAGCGCGCCCAGCGTTCCATTCTGATTTCGGCCGGTTCGCCGGCTTCGTCAAAGATCGCCTCATACAGGCGCTCGCGAACCTCGACCACCACCGACTGAGGTTCGCGCCGAGACCGTTTTCCGAGCGCAGTGGTACGCATGGCAGTTGCCTCCGTCACTACAAGCGCGGGTGGTTGAATTGTGCCTCGCTTCGGGCGGAAGCGGGTGCTGACACGCCGTGCGAACGAGCGGTCAGCTCGTTCGTTGCGAGCCACAAAACGGCGCCGACCAAAGCGAGGCTGGCGATTAATATCGCGACCGGCTTCACCCGATGTCTCCGCAAACGCGTTTGCGCCTCGGCCAATCGTTGTTCGGTAAACGTATAGTTTAGGTTAAAATTCGCGGTTGCGGCGCATTTAAGGCTTAATTCCCGCTAAATCGCGGAATTGTTGCTAACACCGGCGTTGTTTTCTGGTTGTTTCACCGTCTTAATGAACCGTTAGTGTTATCTTCTGTTAACCGTCGGCCTGCGGCCGAAGGAGTGAAGCGATGAGCCGGTCCCGGTTTTTCCCGACGTCGCGCGAACGAGTTTCGTTACGGCCCGAACTCTTTGTTGGCCGACCTTCTGCACGTCCCTATAAGGAACGCGCCACGGTGATCGAACTCGGGGTGGCGCTGACCGTTCTTTTGGTCCTCGCCATCAATCTCATTCGTTAGCCAGCGCCGTGGCTGGGGGACTAGGATTCGAACCTAGACTGGCGGAGTCAGAGTCCCGCAGTTTAACACCGCACCCGCCGACAGCTGTCGACAGGCCCCACAAAACTGCAGATAATAGGGGTTCTTGGGCCGACGGCATCCGACATGCGACCCCACACGTGCGATTTCAGGTGATACCCGAGCGATACCCCAGCGGACATAGGGAGGGGACGGGGCTATGCAGAAGAAAATTAACAAGAGCAACGTGGACAAACTACAGCCTGAGGACGGAAAAGACGAAGGCGTTCTCTGGGATACAGAGGTCAAGGGTTTTGGTTGCCGCGTCAGGAGAGGCGGCAGCAAAAGCTACATCCTGCACTACCGGGTCGGCGGTGGGCGCAGCGCGACCTTGCGCAAGCTCACGATCGGCAAGCATGGGTCACCATGGACCCCAGAAACGGCGCGGGCCGAGGCGAAGCGGCTATTAGCTCAGGTTGCTCTGGGCCTTGATCCGGCGACGGCTCGCCAGGATGACCGCAAAGCGCTGACATTTAACGAGCTGGTTGATCTGTACCTAGCGGAGGGTGTCGGTCACAAAAAGCCTTCGACGCTGAAGGCTGACCGCGGCCGCATTGAACGCCACCTTCGGCCGCTGCTAGGAAAATTGCGGGCCGACCGTATCGTTCGCGCAGACGTTGAGCGTATGCGCGACGCCGTCGTGATCGGCAAGACGGCCCCCAGGATCGGCAGCAGCGAAAAAAGGGCTGCCGGTAGCCTCGCGCCGGGCGGGAAGGGTGTTGCGGCGCAGTGCGTCACCCTTGTCAGCACGATCTTTGGCTTCGCGATCGAGCGAGGTATGTACACCGACAACCCGGCGCGCGGCGTCAAGAAGGCACAGGTGCGGAAAATCGAACGCTTCCTATCACAAGCGGAGTTTACGCGGTTGGCCGAGGCCCTCGACGCGGAAGAGCAACGCAGCGGCAATCCCTATCCGACTACTGCCATCAGGCTCCTGCTGCTAACTGGTTGCCGGCGCGGCGAGATCGTTAACCTGCGATGGCAGGACGTTGATTTCGACTACCAATGCTTGCGTCTTCCTGACAGCAAGTCCGGCAAAAAGGTGGTGTATCTCAACGCACCCGCCCTCGCGGTACTACAACAACTTCCACGTGTAACAGACAATCCACGGGTGATTGTCGCAACGCGCGCTACTACGGCGAGCGCAGCGCTAGAGAATGCCTGGGAACGCGTTCGTGCCGATGCGAACTTGGAGGGCGTCAGGATGCACGATTTGCGGCACAGTTTCGCGAGCGTTGGCGCCGCCGGCGGTCTAAGCCTGCCGATCATTGGCGCGCTGCTCGGCCACAAGAATCCAACGACCACTGCACGATATGCGCACCTGGCGGCCGATCCGCTTCGCGCTGCGAATGATGCAGTTGGCGCAAGGATAGCGGAAGCCATGCGCCGAAAGTAAAAACACAGTCGCGTAGGCCGACAACGGACCCGGCGGGGTCGCAGACGCGCGGGCGGCAACGCAGCGTTGGCCTCGATAGGGAGCCTGTTATGCGACCACGCTACGAGAAACCAGGCGATCCGGCTGTCTTGCTGCGCAAGCGCCGGGAAATCATCGCGAGGCGCGTCTACCGCTGGACCAATCCGCCGGATGATAAGGCCCGCAGATGGTGGTCGCTGTCCGATCTGTACCAGTCACTTGGGGACGCCAAGGCTGACACTTGGTTCAGGCTGCCACCGATGGAGCATTTCTTCAGCGAATTCCTTGCGGCATTGGAAGCGGAAGCGTTCGACGCCCGTGGAAAGACAAGGGTCGCCTTATTGGACCCGCGAGAACCTACAGTCGACTCGGCGACGCGCAGGCTACTTGTCCGGCTGGATCACGTTCGCGGGCGAGACCTGAAAGACACCGACGGGTGGGCCATGTTTCTCCGCGCGGGCCAGCTCTGGATCGAAATCGACCGAGCCTTCACATGGTTGCTCACTTGGCTTGACCCGCCGCTATTTGTCCAACACTGGAGCCGGATGCAGCCGATCGCCCGGGCGCTGCAAGCGGCGGCGAGTGCCAAGCTACCGCCTGAGACAGCGTCAGCAGGAGGCAGCACGGCATCGCAAGCTGCCGCTGCTGACGCGGCGCCGCCATCAACCGAGCCGCAATCCGTTTCTGCTGGGGCGGCGGTATCTTCGGCTTCGAAGTCAGGTATCAAGACAACAATCCAGCTCAACGCCGAGGTCACGGCGGAGGGTTGGCTGCGGCAGCGCGTCGCCGGCGGGAACCTCCCGAGCCGTAACAAGGTGCACGAGGCCGCAGTGATCAAGTTCCCGAAACTCACCGGGCGCGGCTTCGACCGAATTTGGGATGCCGTGGCGAAGGATTTTCCAGAAATTTCCAAGCCGGGCCGAAAGGCGCCAAAAAAAACCACCTGCTAATCAAATCATCTTCGCGATTGTGGCGATTCGTGTCGCCTAATCAACCGACGAAATTCGCGGCATCCTGTAGTCAGCAGTCGCCAATGGACGGCGGCAGTGACCAAGGATTCGTTAATGGACCTCCTGACCACACAACACGCCGCCAAGGAACTGAAGCTGTCAGCGCGGACGCTGGAGCGGCACCGGGTGACCGGTACCGGCCCTAAGTTCATCCGGCTGGGCCGCCGCATCTTCTACCGCCGCGATGACCTCGAAGCGTGGATCGCCGCCTGCACCTGCCGCAGCACCTCAGAAGCTGATGAGAAGTGCAAAAAGGGGTCGCAAATGCCATCGCACGGTGGAGTTGCCGAAGATATGCGCGGCAAACTCGAGCTAGTCGAGGGCGAACAGTGAAATCGTGGCGATTAGCTCAGATGTCGGACCCCGCGCTGAACACGCAGTTCCGGCGGCGGTGGACGGGGCCACCACCAAAACGAAAGCGCGGCCCGCGCCAACGGGCCGCCCTGACGATCTACGTAAACAGCAACGAGCCGCATATTACCATGAACAACATCCTCGGGGAAGAGGCAGCCCGCTGGGCTGCCGACAGACTCGGAATCGACGTCGTACTTCAGCTGGAGGTCGCGCCGGAGACCACCGCCGCGTCCTCATCGATCGATGAGGTGGTCTGATGTACGACCTGAACACTGTAGAAACACGCTCTTACCGCCGCATCAATTTCCAGCGCATCAATGCGGCCGCGCTGGCGGTGCTCCCGAGCATCCTCGGGCGATGGCTCCCGGGCGGTAAGACGGAGGGCAACGAATACGTCGCCCGCAATCCGCGCCGCGCCGACAAGAACCTGGGCTCGTTCAAGATCAACCTGCGCACGGGCCACTGGTGCGATTTTGCAACCGGCGAGCGCGGCGGCGACGTGATCTCGCTGGCGGCGTACCTCGCCAACACGTCCCAGATCGACGCGGCGAAGAAAGTCGCGGCCATGCTCGGCATGGAGGCAGACCATGCCTGACGGCGCCATGTTCGAGCCCCTGTCGGAGGTCGAGCGCCAAGCGCCGGCCGCCAACCCCAACAATACCCCCGTCAAGAGGCCGCTCGTGCCGGTGCCAGCGGATGCGCCGCCCATGCAGTACCGCCACTCAACATACGGCTACCCGACTGCCGAATACGAGTACCAGCTCCCGACCGGCGAACTGGCAGGGTACGTCTGCCGCTTTGATACCTTGGGGGAAGACGGCAAATCCGACAAGATCGTCCTGCCTGTCACATATTGCGAACTTGGCGGTGGCCAACGCCGGTGGCGTGCGAGGGGCATCCCAACGCCGCGCCCCCTCTACCGCGCCCCAGAAATCGTCGGCCGCCCGGATGTGTGGGTGGTGATTTGCGAGGGCGAGAAGGCCGCTGACGCCGCTGTCGCCCATTTTCCCGACCACGTTGCGACAACCCCGATGCACGGCGCGAAGTCGCCCCACCGCACCGACTACAGCCTGCTATCCGGGCGCGCGGTGACGATTTGGCCCGACAATGATGAGGCGGGCATCGAATTCGCCGAGAAGGTCGCCGCGTTGGCGACACAGGCCGGCACTGCGTCGGTCTCCATTGTCCCGGTGCCAAAAGACTGGCCGGCGAAGTGGGACCTCGCCGATCCGCTGCCGGAGGGCGTCGATCCCGCGTCACTGCGGTATCTGCTTGAGATGGCGATCCCGTGGCAACCACCGCCGACGACCGCGGGGTCGGAGCACGATCAGCCGGAGATGCAGCCGGCCCTGCAGGAGGCGCCCGCGGCGGCGTACCTTTCGTTCGGGCCGTACCAGATGAAGGGGGATGGGCTCTTTTTCGTCTCGAAAAGCCGCGAAGAACCGCCAATCTGGCTGTCGGGGCCGTTCGAGGTGCTGGCGCAGACGCGCGACGGCAACAGCGACCAATGGGGCCTGCTCCTCCATTGGCTCGATCCCGACGGCCAGTCCCATGACTGGGCTATGCCCAAGGAGGCGCTCGGCGGTGGGCGCGAAGAGATTTGGCGCGCGCTATTGCGTGAGGGTCTGACGATCGTCAGTTCGCCCAAGGGCCGCGGGTTGCTTGCAGACTACCTGGCGCAGGCCGAGCCCCAGGGGCGAGCTCTCGGGCTGTCGCGCATCGGCTGGCATCACATTCAAGAAGAAAAAGATCGCATGGTTTTCGTTCTGCCCGATGTGACGTTAGGCGAGGCGGGCAATCAACGCGTGTTGTGGCAAACCGAGGGGCGCAGGGAGACTCACTTCGGCACCCGCGGCGAACTCGACCACTGGAAGGCCGAAGTCGCGACGAAGTGCATCGGTAATTCAAGGCTCGTTTTTGCGGTGTCGTTGGCGTTCGCTCCGCCGTTACTGAAGATCGCCAATGAAGAGAGCGGCGGGTTCCACCTCAAGGGGCAGAGCCGCGCCGGAAAGACCGTCGTTCTGCGCGTTGCCAGCAGCGTTTGGGGTGGTGGCGACAACAGCCTGGGATTCGCTTGCAGCTGGCGCGCGACCGCAAACGGGCTTGAAGGCATTGCCGAGGCGCACAACGACGCGCTCCTGCTACTCGACGAGATGGGCCAGGTCGACGCGAGGGAGGCGGGCGAGGTCGCGTACATGCTTGCCAACGGCACCGGCAAAGGGCGTGCCGGCCGCGACGGCTCACCGCGCCGGTCGGCGCAGTGGCGCTTGTTATTCCTCTCGACGGGCGAGGTGGCGCTCGCCGAGAAGATGGCCGAGATCGGCAAACAGCCAAAGGCCGGCCAGGAGATCCGGCTCGTCGAGATCCCTGCCGATGCCGGCGCCAACCTCGGCGTTTTCGAGCACCTGCATGGGGCCGAGTCGGGGGGCGCCTTCGCGGAGGAGCTGCGCGCAGCAACGAACCGCCTCTACGGCACGCCATCTCGCACCTACCTCGAAAAGCTGACCGATCGCTACAGTACCGACCCCGACGAACTGTGCGATCTGATCAAAGCCAGCCGCGCCGAGTTCATTGCGAGAAACCAGCCGCCCGAGGCATCCGGTCAGGTTCGCTCGGTCTGTGGGCGCTTCGCCCTCGTCGCCGCTGCCGGCAGCCTTGCGACCGCGTTCGGGTTGACCGGCTGGCCGGACGATGAGGCCGACCGCGCCGCTGCGGCATGCTTCAAGGCGTGGCTGACCAGCCGCGGCAGCGCCGGCGACTACGAGATCGAGGCCGGCATCCGCCAGGTCACCGCGTTCATCGAGGCTCATGGCAGCTCGCGCTTCGAGGCAGTGGACAGCGGCAGCGAGCGTGTCAACAACCGCGTCGGCTACCGGGAGCAGGCCGACGGCGGATGCTGGCGCTATTACGTCAGCCCGGAGATGTGGCTGCGTGAGGTCGCCAAAGGCTTTGACGCGGCGGTGTTGGCGAAGGCGATGGTGGCACGCAGCCTGATCATCCCCGGCAACGACGGCAAGCCAGCGAGGCAGAAAAAAGTGAAGGGCGAGAACATTAAGCTCTACTGGCTGGCGCCAAGCATCGTTGCCGACGACGGGCTGCCGGATGATCGCGATGTCGGCTAAGCTTTTCGCGGCCTGGGCCGGTGGGCATACGCCAGAAGTCGGGGTTACCGCGGTTACCTCGGTTACCGCATCTACCACCGGGGTCGGAACGGAGGGTTCTGCTGCCGCCGCACCGCTGCCGGCCCCCGCGGATGTCGGTATTGCAGTTGCTGCGGCGACGGAGCCGCCATCGCCCCCAGCAACGGTAACCGCGGTAGCCGTGCCAGTTCCAGCCTGGTTACCGGAAAACCATCAGATAAATCAATATGGTAGCCGGCGTAACCTCGGTAGCCCCAAAATTGAGATAGGTATTGACGCCGACGCGCCGACAGCCTGGCAAGCTCTGTTCGAGCAGCGGGTTGAATGCCGCCAGCGATACAACGGGCGCACGAAAGCCGAGGCCAAGATTCTGGCGTTCGGCGACATCCTCGTGCAATGGCATCAGCGGCACGGCGTGCAGCAGCACACCAATCGCTGCGCCGGCTGCCGCGAGGTGTTGGTCGGTGATGATGATCCGCTCGATCTCGGTCACGATGCACGGGTACACCTGGATGCTCGGTTGTCTTGCCTGACCCGGTATGGGCAGGCATGGCGCACCAGGGCCTTGGGTGGCCTGCTGGCGCTCGGTCTCAACCCGCCGCCGGGTTTCGAGCTGCTGTAAATGCATACGGTGATAGACACCGTCAAAGACGGGTCGCAAACACCCGGCGAGATGGGAGAGACCGCCAAACGATCAGCAGCGGCGGAACTCATGCGCCGATAACGTTTGCCTCGCCGCCACGGCTGCCGCTGCATTCCGATCGAGGTCGCGGAGATGAGGATGCGTGGGTTGGTTGGCCCTGAAAGGGAGGCCTACTTTTTCCGGCAATGCGCGTCCACGTTGAACTGCGAGAGAAAACCTCGTCTGATACCCCGCAAGATTACCATCTAACCGGTATCCCCCATCGGCATCGATGAGCGTCGCTCTTCGGTCACCCTTGAGTTCGTCAAAACGCCGAGATTGGCATCAGGTGAGCCGAGCGATGACGTTGGATGTTTGAATGAATGACATTACCAATGAGACCAGAGTGCCGAGGGCCCACCGCACCTTCACAAGACGATACGACGACCGAAAGCCAAAAGCCTTGAGACCGACCAGATGAAGGTTTCAGCGATCGGCGACGATGGTGCTCTTGCGCCTGCTGCGCGTGACACCCGACCGACATAGAGAACGTATTCCTGAACAGGCTGAGCTCGCACACGCTCTCGCCCATCAATACGACTCCCTACGGCAGCGACGCCGTCTATGCCTGCTGGCTGATCTTTCAGTTGTGATTGCTGCCTCTTGTTCCTTACCAGGAGCAGCTGCCGGATCTGACATCCGCTTATTTTCGCCTGCATAGCAAATTTCGGGGTTACCGGGGTTACGCGGTTACCAACAGCATAATATCGAGCATTTCTGCGGCTTTCGCGGCATCTGGTAGCGTAACCCGCTCGCCATGCAGCCGGCTACCAAGGTTACCGCATACGACACAGCAATCCGGGAACCAGCCAATGCGATTTCGGGATCTGGCTCTAAGCGGCGGCGGTGCGCGCTGGAGAAACGCGACCGGGTTCACTGGTGTGTTTCTGGACCACCGGATTTGGTTCGATTGATGATCAATCGGCGTACGACGAGGCGTTATTTTGGAGGAGAAATGGCACTTCCGTGGTAAAGTGATTGTAGTGCTCACCTGTCGATATCAGACCCTAACCAGGGGACACTCCCACTTCGTGGCTTTGCCGGCACTGAACTGCAACCAGAGGACATGAACTTTCATGAAACGCCCGACCAATAGCAGCGCGATGGACGAGATGCCAACGCCGATTGGGACCGAGGTGGCTCTCGCCGGCGTGACGACACCGGTGTCTGCCGCACCATCAGCCAATGGCCATCACGGCGAGTCTGACTTTCTAGTTATACTGAATATGCGCGCGAAGCGCGCGGCGCTGAACGGGGCGATAGCCCAGCGAACGGACGAAATCGAGCGACTATCCACAAGCCTCAACCATTTGGATGAGGCGCGGCGCCTGTTCGAGGCGGGTGATCTCGGGAACGGGCCGGCCCCCGCCTGGTGCCACCGCTCGGGAACAAAGTACCTGGCTTATGGCGAAATGCGCCGCCGCTGCCTCGACGCTATGCGAGGCGGTGCGGTCATCAGCGCCCGCGAGATTGTTGACGCCCTAATGCCCGACAAAGGTCTCGATCCGGTGAATGACCCGGACCTGCGATCGGACTTTATCAAGCGAGCATTGCGTGCGCTCGCAACCCTATGCGACGAGGGGCGCGTCGAGAAGATCGGGCATGGCATTGGCGTCCGCTGGCGGTTGGTCGCAGCGAAATCGGCGCAGATGCCCGTCACGGCGGACAAGGCTGTAAAGAAGCAGCGCAAAGGTTCCGTCTCGAACGACGTCGCGGCCTAACATTACCGGCTGCAGCGGCACAAACTCGATCTGGCGGCGCCATCACCAGCCGGTGGCGCTCGCCGCGAACCCACCAGAACACCCGAGCGGATTCTTGATAGAAGTCGTGGCGATAGTTTCCCTGCCGAAGATCATGGAACAGCCTCCCGCTGCGCGGTCCTTTGGAAGCGATGGCGAGCACCAGGCGTTGGCGCAAGATATCGGCAGGCACAGCTCCGAGCAGGAGATGCACAAAATCGAGCAGTCTGCCGCCAGAGCCGCCCTCGCCAGCATGCTGGTGGCAGGATTTAAGAGGCGGCTCGGCGAGCTCATGAGGCTGAGCAAAACCGCAGGCTATATGGACCTGCACGATCAGCTGAAGGCGGCAGCGATGCGGGCGGCGACGGCGCCAGAAGAACATTCGAGATTTGACGAGCCGCCGTTGCCCTTCATCGTTGAGGACCACCTACCAGAGCAAGCGCCGCTGACATTGCAGTGACGACGAGGCGTCGATTTCGGCACCAAAACGGCGCCACAGCAAGGCTCAACCGGTACGCAACCGGACCACAGGTCATTCCGAGCAACCCAATGCCGGGGGTTCATCGCCCGCCGGGGATCGCGCGGCACTGGTCATCGTTGTGATCACTGTTGGCGCAGACGGCGGGCCGGGCGTAGGCTGGGCGTCAATAAACCGCGCGGAGGGAGCGATGAAGTTTCTGGACGATGGCTTGATCAGCGGGTTGTTGCCGGCGGAGACGGCATCTTTTCCGTCGCCCGTCCCGACGCAGATCGTGTCGAGTGACGAATACCTGCCGACGCCGCAGACGGCGCAGCAGCGCGAGGTCGAGGCGCGGCTTATCGAGATCAGCGACCGCCTCGCCAAGCACCAGGGGATGTCGCGGCGCCGCTTCTTCCAGACGGCTGCCGGCATGGCCGCCTCCTTCGTCGCATTGAACCAGGTTTTCGGCCCCTATTTCGGCGCCAGCGAGGCGGAAGCGGCCACCCCCGAACTAGGGGC
>Ga0209579_10000564_pt1 | contig 35976 bp, 38 predicted proteins | sample Coa_R1_2_FD_187152 | JGI IMG/M metagenome (GOLD analysis project Ga0209579, IMG submission 187152) | Surface soil microbial communities from Centralia Pennsylvania, which are recovering from an underground coalmine fire - Coalmine... | ecosystem: Environmental > Terrestrial > Soil >...
AAGGAGGCCGACCAGGCCGGCATGATCAACCGCACCATGGACATCATGGAGAAGTTCACCGGCAAGCGGCCGGTCGGCTGGCTCGGGCCCGGTCTTACGCAAACGCTGGAGACGCCTGAATATCTCGCCGCCGCCGGCGTCAAATATATCGGCGACTGGGTCTATGACGACGAACCGACGATGATCCGCACCGCCAAGGGCCCGCTGGTAACGCTGCCCTACACCATCGAGTGCAACGACATCCCGATGATGCTGATCCAGCATCACGAAAGTGACTACCTGCTCAAGCGCACCATCGATCAGTTCGACCGGCTCTACGCTGAGAGCAAAAGCCGCGCGAAATTCTGCGCGCTCGCCATTCATCCCTACATCAGCGGGCAGCCACACCGGATCAAATATCTGGAAGCGATCTACGACTATGTGAACAAGCACGAGGGCGTGCTGCACTGGAACGGCGAGCAGATCCTCGACTGGTACAGCACCTTGCCCAACAAGCAGACGAAGGCCGCCGAATGAATTTCCCCAAGCCCGCAACCGGCATGCTGCCGAACGACCGCCTCGCCTACTCGGCGATCCCGACGCGCAAGCCGCTGAAGCTCCCCAAGGACGCGCGCATGGCGGTGTGGACCGTCACCAATGTCGAGGAATGGGACCCGACGCAGACCATGCCGCGTCCGACCTCACGGACGATAGATAAATGGGAGCGTCCCTATAGCCGCGCGGAAGGCTGTTTCCCGATGGCCTCCCTGCGGCAGGACAAGTACTGGTGCCCGGTCAATCGTGTCGACAACGTCTATGGCGACCGCCATCTGATCTGTTCTCGCCAAACCACCTATGTGAGCGAAGCAGCGGAATAGTAATGAAGTCCACCTCCGCGAATGTATCGGCGTTTCTGGCAAACTGTAAAAACGCTAGCCTTACTCCGTTCACATCACCGATGGCTTCAATGCATCACCCAATTACGGTCTCACCAAAGGCAAGTGTGAACAATATTGCGGCGTGGATTCGCGTAATGGATAATTATGGAACGTCTGCCGCGGCCTTGGAGCCGGTATCGCTCCTTCCGGCAGGCATTTTCCAGAATTCAGCGTTGGTAACAAGAGATGCCACTGCATCAGTGGCTGCCTGAAGAAGACGCTCGCCCTTTTCTGCACTTGCGGCGCGCGGATCACCGATCGCACCATGCGATGTGCGCGAACGGAAGGATTGCCAGCGGTGAGCGGCTGACGTTTCGATAATATCGATCAACTCAGGCGAGGTTGGACCGACGGCATTTACCGCTTGCGTCATGTCGACAAGCTCCGGCTTAAGTGCCAGCACCATCGAGGTTTCGGCCTCGCAGGCGTGTCGAACATTAGCCTGCTTCTCGAGGATCTTCGAAAAGGCAGACTGCGCGAGCAGCCAGTAGGTCGTGGTTGCAATTGGCGCATCCAGCGCCGGCGCCAATTCGTTAACAATCACCGTAAGCGCCGCGATATTTCCGCCATGTCCATTGAGAAGCAGAATGTTGCGAAAACCATGCCTCGTTAGGGAACGGCAGATACCGCGCAACACCGTGAAGAAGGCGTCGAAGTCGAGCGAAATGGTCGCACCAAGACTCATGTGATGCTCTGCAAGTCCCGTCCAAACGACCGGAGTGACAAGGGTCGGTATCGTCTTTGCGGCTTTGATAGCCGTGCGCTTGGCGATTTCGCCAACAAGCAAGCAGTCAACCTGCGTTGGCAAATGCGGCCCATGCTGTTCGGTCGAGGCGACTGGAACGATGACAACGGCCTCTCTCTTGGCGAGCTCGCGAAGTTCAGGAGCCTTTAGATTCGACCACTGCGTTTCCATTAATTCCTCCGCCCTTCGCGGTCGAGCAGGCGCTCGAGAAATGCACGGGTTCGTGCTTCTGTTGGGTTTTCAAAAATCACGTCGGGCGAAGCGCGTTCGACGATCTTGCCTTGATCCATGAAGATAACGTCGTCGGCGACGTCGCGCGCAAAGCCCATCTCATGCGTGACAACGAGCATTGTCATGCCTTGTTCGGCAAGCTGGCGCATTGTGCGGAGCACCTCTCCTACGAGCTCCGGGTCGAGCGCGGAGGTGACTTCATCGAACAGCATGATCTTTGGCCGCATGGCGAGCGCGCGGGCAATTGCGGCGCGTTGCTGTTGCCCTCCAGAAAGCCTTTCCGGATGAACGTCACGCTTCTCTTCAAGGCCCACTGTCCGCAGCAATTCGGTTGCAAGCGCGTCGGCCTCATCTCGCTTCATGCCCCGCACCCGTCGCGGCGCCAGTGTGATGTTTTCCAATACGGTAAGGTGAGGAAAGAGATTGAATTGCTGAAAAACCATTCCGATACGTTGCCGCAAATCGCGCAGCGAAGCGGCATCTGGTTGAGCGCCAGCGTTTTCAACTCCCTTGGCGGCTAGTTTCCCATCGATCCGAATCGACCCCCTCTGAATCGGCTCGAGTGCCGCAATGCAACGGAGCAAAGTGCTCTTTCCGGACCCGCTTGGGCCAATTACGACCAGCGCTTGACCGGTCTTGACCTCAAGATTGATGTTATCAAGGATAGTGTGATCGCCATATCGTTTCACCAGGTTGTCGATCACAATTAGAGAATCGTCCATTTCTAGGCTCGCGCAACCTTGAAACGCCGCTCCAGCCACTCAACAAAGAGCGCCACGGGATAGGTAACGGTAAAATAAAGGAGGGCAACGATAGTTAAAGTTTCAACAGGACGGAATGTTTCAACAGAAATCAGTTGTCCGATACGAAGAAGTTCGGGCGTCCCAATCGCCGAAGCTAGCGCCGTATCCTTTATGAGGTAAATCGTAGTGGTTCCCATTGGCGGCAAAACGTTGCGGATGGCCTGGGGAAGAATGACGAAGCGCAGCGTATCAATGAGGCCTAACCCTAAAACGCGCGAAGCCTGCCATTGCGTACGATGGACACCGACCAGACCGGCCCGGAAAATTTCGCTGTAGAACGCCGCTATATTCAGTCCCAACGCGACCGCCGCGGAACCGAATGCACCGAGGTCGTAGCCGGTGATTAATGGCAGTCCATAATACAGCCAAACGATTTGTACCAGCGGCGGCGTGGTTCTGAAGAATTCGACGTACACGTAAGCCGGCCAATAAGCCAAAGGATGGCGCGAAAATTTCATAAGGGCCAACGCGAGCCCGAGCACAAGGCCCAGGCTCGCGCTGATCAGCCCGAGCTGAAACGTGACACCGACGCCACGAAGCAGATCGGGCCAGTACGCCAGTATCCTTCCGAACTGAAAGTCGTTCACTGACTAAACTTTAGTTCGTAGCCTTAATCTGATCTGGCTTCATATATTCTGTGATCAAGGCCTCAAGCTTTCCTGATTTGCGCATCTTGCTCACGAAGGCGTCTATATATTCGCGCATTTTTGTGTCGCCTTTCTTGTATCCGTATCCAACCTTGCAAGCGCGCACGTCCAGCGGCTTGTTGTGGCCGGGCAGAATACGAATCTTGTCGCCAAAGGCTGCTAGAGCGACCGTAGTCTGGATTGGCGTATCAAGGATGACTGCATCCGCACGACCGGATACGACTTCCTGGATGAGGTCGGCCGATGTCGACTGGGCAAATCCTTTCATGGTGGCTTTGGGCGCTACTTCTTTGGCAACCGATTCAGACCACGATCCCGTCGGTACCGCGAAAATAACGTCCGGTTGGTTGAATGACTCCAAAGTGGTCAGATGTTTCGGATTGTTGGCCGCTGTCGTCACCGTCGCGCCGATCGTGATGTAGCTTTCACTGAAATCGATCACTTCCTTGCGTTTGTCGGTGATGCAAAGTGCGGGCACGATGTCCCATTTCTTGGCGTCGATACCGGCCACGGCTGTAGCCCATTCGGCGTTGATTATGTTGAGCTTTACCCCGAGGTCGGCAGCCATGAGCTTCATCAGCTCGACGTCGATTCCGACATATTCGCCGTTGGGTCGCGGCGAAATTAACGGACGATAGAGCACGCCGGCGACACGGAGTTCGCCCCGTTGTTTGATTTCATCGAGAGTGCTTTGTGCTTTCGCCCCAGTCGGTGCGAGCTGCAAGATCAACGCGACGAGTAGTCCGCCAATTGCTATGATACGCATGGTAGTTACCCCTTCTCTTTGGGAGCCTACGCTCCCGGTTACGCCCAGCATTTCGCTACTCGCTCTGGTATGCCACGCTGCTGCGCCGCTCGAGATGAGAGGCGAACAGCGCGAGCGGCCAGGTCAACATAAAATAGATCAACGCAACCGTCGTTAGCACTTCGATCGGTCGAAAATTCTGCGCTGCCAGCACCCATCCGCGGTTCATCACTTCTGGCAAGGCGATGACGGCCGCGAGAGAAGATTGCTTTAGGAGACTAACGAGCGCGTTGCAGGTCGGCGCGTAAACTAGTCGGAGCGACTGCGGCAGGATCACCCACCACAACCGTTGTGTATATGACAGCCCGATCATCTGACCGGCATCCCATTGTCCTCGCGGAACGGCCGTTATCGCACCGCGGAAGATTTCTGACATCTGGGCGCCGGAACTGCACGCCAGCGCGCCGGACACGACCGTGAAAGCGCTGAGGCGGATGTCGGCGAGAACCGGCAGGGCATAATAGGCCCAGACGATGTGCATGAGCGGCGGCGTTGTGCGAAAGAAATCGACGACGAACCGTACGATCGCGCCCAAGACCGGAATATGCAAATTTCGGATCACCGCGATCGGTAAGCCGATTGCGACACCGGCGACGAAGGCCACGAATGTGAGCCCCAACGTGAGCGGGACACCCAATAGGAGATAGGGGATGTCGCCGATGATTGTGTCGAAGCGGAGCATTAGCGGTTCTATTTCCTTCGACGCGGTGATTTCGATCGAGATAAATTTCGGCGAGAGCGGGCTGCAGCAACGCCATCTGTGTCGGTTTCCACTGCGATCGGACCGACCGTGAAGTGATCGCGCATTGCACGTTCGGCCGCGGCGACGTCGTGCTTGGCGACGGCGCGATAGATTGCAGTATGCGCTTCCCAGGTGCGCCGGCAGACATCAGCGGTAAAGTGGTGGGCGATTCCCTGGAAATGAATGTCAACCAAAGGGGTCAGCAGATCGATCAGCACGGTGTTGTGCGATGCCTTGGCGACCGCGATGTGAAATTCCCGGTTCAGCGCGGAGCTATCGTCGTAGTCGAGTGGTAGGGGCTTTGCCCGTTCAAGCACCGCACGGATTTCCGCTAGATTATCCTCGCGCGCCCGCTCGGCTGCGAGGCGCACGATCTGGCCCTCCAGCAGGCGGCGGGTTTCCCAAAGGTCGCGGATGCCGATCCGCTTCATCGCTAGCGCGAACAGGGACTGGTCGTAGATGAGTGGCATCCAACGGAAGGGCTGAACGACTGTGCCGCTGCCGTGTGTCGCGTCGAGCACGTTGAGGGCCTCAAGCCGCTTCACGGCTTCGCGTACGACCGCGAGGCCGACCCCCATCGACTGCGCAAGTTGCCGTTGCGACGGTAGCTTGTGCCCCGAGGCAAGCTCGCCACTTGCAACCCGCTGCATAATCAGCGCGGCCACCTGAGCGGGCAGCGACTGCGCCACCGGCTTTGGGAAAATCTCGTTCACCACAATGGACACCTCTCTCTTCGAGTGTTAGAGAGTTCCGAACACTTGTCAACGAGCGTTGTCGATGAAAATCACCAATGTCCGTTGCGTTCCGGTGCTGTGCCCGCGCAAGCGCAATTTCGGCGGGGCCACCCGGACCGCGCTCGGCGTCGCCGCTTTCTCCGATTACACAGTCGTTTTCGTCGACACCGACGCCGGTATTACTGGCCTCGGGGAAGTCGACAGCGTGTTCAAGCGCCGCGGCGCGCTTTTGCGACATGATCTCACAGTGGCCTTGGTCCCGGCGGTCATTGGTGAGGATCCGTTTCGTGTCAGCGCCATCTTGCAGAAGATGGATCTGACGCTCGATGGCGTTGAAGAAGCCAAGGCCGGTATCGAAATGGCACTTTGGGACATTATCGGGAAAGCTCTCAACACACCGGTTTACAACCTCTTGGGTGGAAAGGTCCGAGACCGTGTTCCGCTGAGTTATTCAATTCCGTTCGGCGATCCTAAGGACATGGCCGAGCTCGCGCGGGAGCGCGTCAAATGGGGTCATCGTACCGTAAAGGTGAAAGTCGGAAGCGAAGACGCCTCTCGCGATATCGCTGCCGTAAAGCTAATCCGTGACGCGATCGGACCAGATGTAAAGCTGCGTGTCGACGGCAACATGGGTTGGCAGACAGCAAAGCAGGCAATCCGTGTAATCCACGAGATGGAAAAGCAGAATCTGGAGCTGGTCGAACAGCCGCTGCCGGCGCACGATCTCGATGGCATGGCTGAGATCAGGCGCAACATCAACGTGCCGTTGATGGCCGACGAAAGCGTCCGAAGCCCTCGCACAGCCATGCAGGTCATTCGTCGCCAGGCCGCCGATATCGCCAACGTCTATGTCACAGAGGCGGGTGGCCTACTAAACGCCTCGCGGATTTTTGCGATGTGCGAAGCGGCCAATATACCATGCATGATAGGTAGCATGCCGGAATTCGGTATCGGTACCGCCGCGCAAATTCACCTCGGTGTGGCGATGACCAATCTCGGCCCAGACAGCGATGCGTGCGGCGTGCTGTACCATCAGGAAGATTTGCTAAAGACGCCGCTGCGTATTGAAGGCGGTTTTTCCTACCCACCGGAAAGCCCTGGTCTCGGCGTCGAAATTGACATGACAGTTCTTGAAAGATGGAACAAGGCGGCTGAAGCGGCCGCTCATTGAGGAATTTGGACAATGTCTGCCCCGCAGACCTGTGATTTCATCATCAAGAACGGCTGCGTGCTCACGATGGATGCGCGCCGCTCCATTATTGATTGCGGCGCTATTGCCGTGAAGGGCCACACGATCGTGGCGGTCGGAACCGAAAATGACGTCCTGCGGCATTGGACGGCTAAGGATACGATCGATGCGAAGGGCGCGATCGTGCATCCGGGCTACGTTGACGCCCACCTGCATGTAAACGCGCAGACCTGTCGCGGTTTTTTTCGCGGGGACGCCAGCAAGGGAGCGGCTGGTGGCCCAAATTATGCGGATTGGAAGGCCTGTCTTACCGCCGAAGATGAGCATGCGGCAGCTGGCCTAGCCAGCATAGAAATGCTTCGTCACGGCATAACGACGTATGTCGAGCCGGGCAGCGCTTTCGAGCCAGACGCCGTTGCCGATGCAACCCAAAATGTTGGCGTTCGCTGTTCGCTTGCAGAGCCCTATCTCTGGGACACGACCGAGATCATGGATGCGATTCCCGGGCTTGCCAGCAAGAAACTGTTCGCACGCGTGCCGCCGGACCGAGATCGCTGCATGAAGTTGCTGGGAAGCCAACTCTTTCGCAATCGAGATAGGGACGGCATCACACACGGGCACATCGCGCTTTATGGCGAGGGCACCGCGTCCGACGAGCTATATCTTGCGGCGAAGAAAGTCGCCGATCGCGAAGGCGTGATCTTGAATAATCACGTCGGCTTCGATCTCGATCTGGCTGCCGCCATGGAACGCGCCTATGGCAAGTCTCGCTTTGTCCATTTCGCTGAAATTGGTGTCCTCGGACCAAATACAACCTTCGTGCACATGAACCTGATCAACGACGATGAGGTTGATCCGATCGTCAAGTCAGGAATGTCGATTGTCTGGTGTCCGTTGGCGTACGTGTCCCGAGGCACAACCTTGAGAAAGCACACGCGAATCCCTAACATGAAGCAGCGCGGCGTTAACATCGCGCTGGGCACAGATTCCGCTCGTCAAAGCTCAGCGGGCGACGCGGGTTTCCTCGCTCTGCAGCTTGCTGGCGGTGCAGGCTACAGAACATTCTCGGAAGATGTTTTTGAAATGATGACTTTAGGCGGTGCGAGAGCGGCCGGTTTGCAGGACCTAATTGGCAGCCTTGAACCCGGCAAGCGGGCGGACATTGTGATCCGTTCAATAGATTCCGCGGAGATGATGCCAAGTATCGACCCGGCACATCAACTTGTAACCATCGGTCACGGGCCGACCGCCGACATAGTTTTCGTCAATGGCCGCGTCGTCCTGAGGGATGGTCGTACGACAATCATCGACCAATCAATAATATTTGCACAAGCTCAGAAATCGGTTCGTAAGATTATTGATCGGCTTGGGCTAGCGCTACCTGGCCTATGGCCGCATCGCGAGCCAGCGTTGGCGTCATAATTCCAAAATCCGGCTATTCCGAAAATTCCATTTAGGCCGAGTCGGGCGACTTTTTTCTTTTGTAGAGCTCTTCTTTTGTCCGTATGACGACTTTTTAAATGTCGTCGTCAAACCTGGTAATCTTCATTTCCCATACAGCTAAATCCCTCCCTTTGAAGCCGCACATTGCGGCGCAATACCGAATCGCGAGCGCCTTCCTGCAGGCCTCTGTAGGCGCCATCATGCGTTCGCTTGGGCAGGACATCCCAATCGGCGAACTCATATTCGCGCGAGCGGCATTCGGTGTCGTGGTGCTGCTGGCATTTTACGGCATTCGCGGCGAGATCGCACAAGCGCTTGGAACCCGTCACCCGTTGCGTCACGTAGGTCGCGGCATTTCCAGCGTAAGTTCCAGCATCGCCTATTTTTCTGCACTGGTTTATCTGCCGCTGGTTAATGTAACCGTGCTCGCTTATTCGTCGCCGGTGATTGCGGTACTTTTGGCCGCCCTTACCTTGCGAGAGCGCGTTCGCGCCTATCGGTGGACCGCAGTTTGTATCGGTTTTGTCGGCGTTCTGATAACGGTCTGGCCTTATCTAACTTCGACGCGGCTTCTCGCCACTGCGGGCGGTATTGGGGTTGGGCTAGCACTCGGCTCCGCGATAGGCTCGGCGCTCTCGGCGGTGCAAATGCGCCGCTTGGTAGAAACCGAGCGGACGCCTGCGATCGTATTTTATTTTTATGCGGCGAGTATGTTCGTCACCGCATTTTCGCTTCCATTCTGGTTCCTCGTGCCTAACTTCATACAATCATTGGCTTTGCTTGGCGCCGGGGCCTTCAACATCTTGAGTCAAACTTGTACGACGCAAAGCTACCGCTACGCGCCAGCATCGAGCGTCGTGATCTTCGATTACACCACCATCATCTTTGCTTTCGTGCTCGGCTATTTCTTTCTCGGAGAATTGCCAGCATATCAAGTGTACATCGGTGGTGCGATCATAGCCGCGGCCAGCATCTTCATTGTCCTACGCGAGCGACAGTTGAACAAAATTATAGCGGCGGCAGCAGTGATAACGACGGACCGGGTGTGACGTCGACTCGACAACGACCATTTTGGTTGAGAAAGGATCTGGTACGCAGCTTATCAGCGGCCTTTTCTTTTATAGATTTACCTTTATCGCATGGCGAATGTTCTAAAATAGGCTTTGCCCAACGCCGCAATGTTCGTTTTCCATAGGGTGCGTTGGTAGGCCCAGCGCGGACGCCTTGTGTGTATCGAAACCTCGTTCGGCGATGACTTCGGCGACGGCATTCGCAGAATGGAGGGTTATGGAACGCGGCTACGAAAAAAGAGGCTGGGTGGGCGCTCCAAGTTAAGCACCACCTTAGATACTCACCTCTATTTCCCGTCATCGAAGTAGCGATGAGGTAGATCCCTGTATTAGTCGCTAGGCCAGGTGCCGCGTTCGACAGCGCTAAAAAATTCTTGAACCGTCGAATTAAACGCCATCGGTTCTTCCAGGTTAACCGCGTGCCCCGTACGGGGCACTACCCAAAGGCCAGAGCTGGCGATCTTCTGTCTCAAGTAAAGAGCGGGCTGCAGACAGTGGTCGTCTTCGTCTCCGGTTACAATCAGCGTGGGAATCGACAGCTTTTTCAGGTCTGTCTCGAACTCTTTGAGCGGCGGTCGCTTGCCTTGAAAGTTGCGCAAGCTACGCGACGACCCGATCCCCGAATGCTCGCCGAGTCGACCAAGAAACGCATTCCATCCTTTCGGGTCTTTTCGCCGCAGTTGGATACGAGAGCTGTCATTGGCCGCTTCTTCGACAATTGCGCTAGCGCCTTCAGCGAGGAACTTATCGGCGCGTGCAGTTACATTGCGCAGATAGGTTTCGCGGTACGAAGCATCAGAGCCGGCTCCGCAGCCGGTGACGACAAGGGCGCTGGCCATGTCCGGAAAGCGAAGGCCGAAGGCAAGCGCCGCATAGCCACCCATGCTGAGGCCGACGACGTGCGCTTTCGCGACGTTCAAATGGCGCAGCACGGCGGCGATGTCACCAACGGCGTATTGGTAGCCATAATCGGAGTCCGCTTCAGGTACGTCCGAGGGCGGGTAACCGCGCGCGTTGAATACGACGCAGCGATAGTGTCGCGAGAACCAACTTACCTGACTGTCCCAACTGCGAACATCGTCGGCGAATTCGTGGACGAAGATGACTGGGTATCCAGACCCGGTCTCTTCGAAATAGATTTTCACGCCATCAGATTGGGCGTAGGGCATGGTGCGGGTCGCAATATCTCGATCAGAATTTTTCGATATTCCACATGAATTCGGCCGGACCGATGATGATCCCTTTGATATTTTTTCGATAAGCGGTCACCGGGAACCACTGGCCGAGCGGGACATATGGGACGACCTCGAACGCCCTCTCTTGAATCTTAATGGCCAGTTGTTTGCGCGCTGCGGGATCATCGCTCTTGATCCATTCGGCGCGCAAGGCCTCAATTCTATCGTCGCTTGGCCAGCCGAACCAAGCGGAAGCGCCGTTAGTCGCGAGCGGCAGATTCGCGGAGGGATCGAGCATCTCGGCACCGGCAAAACTCGTCGGGACGATGCTCCAGCCACCTTCATCGACTGGTTTCTTCGATGCGCGGCGACCGACCAGCGTACTCCAGTCATTGGAAACAAGCTCAACGTTGAGATCAAGTTTTTTCAGAACGTCGTAAGCGACAAGAGCAAATATGTGAAAATTCGCCTGATCGACGCCGTCGAGGATGACAATCTTTTCACCCTTATAGCCGGCTTCAGCGATCATCTTCTTTGCCTTGGCGTAGTCACGCTTGCTGGTGAGTGCTTCCGATCCCGCAGTGCTCGACATGGGCGTGCCACAGGCGAAGAACGACGGACATATATTCCAGTTTTTCGGATCGCCCGCGACCGCTCGCATGAATTCGCCCTGGTCGATCACGGACATAACGGCCCGACGCAGCTTTTCGTTGTTGAATGGCGGCTGCAGGTGGTTGAACCGCAGTATGCCCATCGTGCCAATCGGATCGTTTTTCTCCACCGTAACTTGCACGTTGGCCTCGAGAACGGGAGCAAGATCCGGGGGCACTTCCTCCCACCAATCGACCTCGCCGCTGCCGAGCGCCGCGGCGGTAGTCGAATGCTCGGGGATGTAGAGCCATTCGACGCGGTCGACTTTCGCGACCTTGCCGCCGGACGCCCAACTTGGGGGCTCCTTCCGGGGGACGTACTCGGTATTCTTCACGTAGACGTATTTGTAGCCGGGCTGGAATTCACTGCTGACCATCTTAAACGGACCGGAGCCGATCGTTTCCTTCACTTGCTTGTGCGGGTCAGTCAGGGCCATTCGCTCAGGCATGATGAATGGAACGAGACTCGAAACTTTGGCGAGCCCAGGAAGCAGAAGAGGGAATGGTTCCTTTAGCTTAATAGTGAAATCCTTGTCATCGCCACCAGTCATTTGATCGATCGATTTGGCCATGATCTGGCCGAGAGCATCGCGGGCCATCCAGCGATGAACTGATGCCGTGCAGTCGGCGCCGCGAACCTGTTTACCATCGTGGAATCCAAGGCCATCGCGAAGCTTGAAACGATAGGTCAGTTTGTCGGTTGAGATGCTGTAATCGCCGACCATTTGCGGATGAGGCGTAAACTTTGAGTCGAGCGCAAACAGCGTGTCGAAAATCATGTAGCCGTGGTTGCGTGTGGCGTATGTCGTCGTCCAGATCGGATCGAGGATGCGTAAATCCGACTTGAGAACGAAGCGGAGCGTTTTGTTGTCCGCGGCTTGGGCGCGAGGGGCAAATCCAGCCGTCAATGCTCCGGCAGCTCCCACGCTCATGGTGAATTCGCGGCGCGTTATTCGGCGAGCCATTGACCCCTCTCCATTCGCGCTTGGCAGTCCCGCTTCGCGCACGCGATGGCGGTCCCCAAGCCTCTTACTTTCGAGGCGTAAGACTTGCATACTGGATCCAATACTGCAACCAAGATGGCTCGTAAAACAGCTAGAATTTTGAAATAGGGCCTGCTGGTTCGACACCTGAATTGGGCCTGTCAGCGTTCGGGTTGCTGTGTAGGTGGCAAGCGGCAAAGTGCCGGGAATTGATCTCGCGCATCAGCGGTTCTTCAACGCGGCATCGTTCAAAAACAAAAGGACACCGCGTGTGAAAACGGCATCCGCTTGGGGGATGAGTCGAGCTTGGCAGATCGCCCGACAGAACGATGCGCTCCCGGACCACATCGGGATCGGTAATGGGGACCGCAGCCAGCAGCGCCTGTGTGTAGGGGTGAAGCGGCGTCGCGAACACGGCGTCTTTGGGACCGAGCTCGACGATTTTGCCGAGATACATCACCGCGACGCGATTGCTGATGTACTTGACGACGGCGAGGTCGTGAGCAACGAAGAGATACGAGACACCGAACTCGTCCTGCAGGTCCTTGAGGAGGTTAATCACCTGGGCTTGCACGGACACGTCGAGTGCCGAGACCGGCTCATCGCAGATGATGAGCCGCGGCCCAACAACGAGCGCCCGTGCGATCCCGATACGCTGGCGCTGGCCACCGGAAAACTCATGCGGATAGCGGTACATCGCTTCCGGACGAAGCCCGACCTTCGTGAAAGTCTCGGCGACCCGATCGTTAAGTTCACTGCCGCGGCCAGCCCCGAAATTCATGAGTGGTTCGGCGACAATTTCGCCCGCGGTCATCCTTGGATTTAGCGACGAATATGGATCCTGAAACACGACCTGCAGATCGCGGCGATAGACGCGCATCGCGGACGGGCTCAGGTTGTCAATCCGACTGCCGTTGAGCCTGACTGTTCCTTCCGTTGGCTCGATTAGCTTGAGGATTGCTTTTCCGGCCGTTGATTTGCCGCAACCGCTTTCACCAACGAGACCGAGCGTTTCGCTTTCGTCGATTGTGAAGCTGATGCCGTCGACGGCATGAACTTGGCTAACGACGTTTGAGAAAAGCCCCGTACGAACCGGAAAGTATTTTTTGAGGCCTTCGACCTCCAAAAGCGGCGGTTTGGTTTGAACGGTCATGGTACCGGCAGCCGCTCGGATTCAAAACATGCTGCAAGATGGCCAGATGATGTCTCCATAAGCGGCGGCACCTCGCGGCGGCACTGTTCGGTAACGAATTTGCAGCGCGGCGCAAAGGCGCAACCGATCATCACCTCTTTCGACGATGGAACAAGGCCGGGAATCTCGGAAAGCCGCTGAGTCTGCCGATGAAGGGTCGAGCCAATGCGTGGTACAGCCGCCAGGAGCCCTAATGTATACGGGTGACGCGGACGCCGCAGGAGTTGGCGTACCGGTGCTTCTTCGACCTTCCGTCCCGCGTACATCACGATAACGCGTTGGGCCATTTCGGCCACGATGCCAAGGTCGTGCGTGATGATGATGATTGCTGTTTTTATTTTTGATCTCAGGTCGCGCATCAGATCGAGGATTTGAGCCTGTATTGTCACGTCGAGTGCCGTCGTCGGTTCGTCGGCAATGAGAAGCTGCGGATTGCAGGCAAGAGCCATCGCGATCATCACCCGTTGACGCATGCCGCCCGACATTTCATGTGGATATTGGCGGGCCCGGCGTTCGGGATCGGCAATTCGTACGAGTCGAAGCATTTCGACGACGCGCGCAGATGCGTGGCTGGCGCTCAGCCCCTGATGGAGTGTAAAAGGCTCGCTAATTTGCTGTGACACTGTGAGGACCGGATTGAGCGAGGTCATCGGTTCCTGAAAGATCATCGAGATCTGGTTGCCGCGGATGTGGCGCATATCGGAATCACTGCAGTTGACGAGGTCGACCCCTTGGAAGCTAATTTTTCCGCCGACGATGCGGCCGGGAGGCGAGGGGATCAGCCGAAGGACCGACAGTGCGGTGACGCTTTTCCCGCAACCACTTTCGCCGACGATAGCGACGGTTTCGCCGGCATTCACCGTGCAAGAGACGCCATCCACCGCGCGAACGATGCCATCGCGCGTGAAGAAATACGTTCGAAGGTCTTCGATCGATAACAGGGGTGGGGAATGGGTCACTACATCCGCCGCGCAAGACGAGGATCTAGGGCGTCACGCAGGCCATCGCCTATGAAGTTGACCGCGAGGACAGTGAGCGAGAGAAATATTCCTGGAAAAATCAGAATGTACTCGGCAACCTGAAACAGGCTGCGACCTTCCGCCATGATATTTCCCCAACTTGGGATATTCGGCGGCGTGCCCGCGCCGATGAAGCTCAAAATCGCTTCGGTGATCATTGCCGATGCGAACACATATGTGCCCTGAACGAACACCGGTGCGAGCGTGTTGGGCAGGATATGGCGCCAGAGAATGGCGGGCAGGCGCGTTCCCGCCGCCACAGCTGCTTCAACGAATGGTTGCTCCCTAATCGTGAGTACGACAGAACGCACGAGCCGGCTCATGCGCGGTACTTCAGAAATGGTGACGGCGAAGATTACGTTCCAGAGATTTGCTCTGGTCAGCGTCACCAGAGCGATCGCGAGTAGGACTGGGGGAATCGACATCAAGCCGTCCATCACGCGCATGACGATTGAGTCAATAGTGCGAAAAAATCCCGCGACGATGCCGATCGCGAGGCCGACGACGGTGGTGAGCAACGCAACAACGATCCCCACCGTGAGCGATATCCGCGCGCCATAGATTGTCCGACTGTAGACGTCGCGTCCTAGCATGTCCGTTCCGAACCAGTGGGCCACGGAGGGAAAGCGCAAACGCTCGATCGGCGAAATCTTCTGCGGGTCGATGGTGCCTAGCCATGGCGCAAAGACCGCTGCCACCGTCATCAAGGCAAGAACGAGCAACCCGACCGCAACCGTTGGATGCCGCCGTATTGCGTCACGTATAAGTGAAGGCCGCCGCGCGGGTACGAATTCGATGGAGGCGCGGGGAATGACTGGCGTCATGCGTCAGTACCTCACGCGCGGATCGAGAAGCGTGTAGCTGAGATCGATCACAAGGTTGATCACGACGTAGGATGCAGAAAACAGAAGGATCAAGCCTTGTATGACCGGATAGTCACGCCGCAACACGGCTTCGACTATCAGACGGCCGAGGCCGGGGACGGCAAAAACCGTCTCGGTGACGATGACGCCGCTGATTAGCAGCGGAATTCCATTTCCGATGACCGTCACAATTGGGATGGCGGCATTTTTCAACGCGTGACGCAGCAGAACGCTGGTGTTCGACAGTCCCTTGGCCTGCGCGGTGCGGATGTAATCCTGCCCCAAGACTTCGAGCATGCTGGCCCGTGTAACGCGCGCGATCAGCGCGCTAAAGACAAGGCCTAGCGCAAAACTCGGCAGCACAAGGTGCGATACGAACGGTACGATGCCTTCGCGAAGGCTGGCGAAACCCTGGACGGGAAACCAACGCAGCTCGATCGAGAATACAAGAATAAGGAAATAGGCGAGTACGAAGGATGGAACAGCGAAGCCAAGGACGGCAAAAGCCATTACACTGCGATCGATCCAGGAGCCGGCTTTCCAAGCTGCAAGAATCCCCATTGGAATCGCGAAGGCGACGGCAATGATCAGCCCTGTAATCGTGAGAGCAACTGTCGGTTCGAGCCTCTGGGCGATCAACTCCGTTACCGGCTGATTGGTGAAGATCGAAGTCCCGAGATCACCGTGGAGCACCTGCCATGCCCAATGGCCGAAACGCACCAGAAACGGTTGATCGAGGCCCAATTGGGAATGAATGCGTGCGATGTCACTCGCGGACGCAAGTTCGCCTGCAATAACGGCCGCCGGATCGCCCGGTGCAATGTAGAGTAGCGAGAAAACGAAGATGGCGACGATGCCCATCACGGGAATGGTCGCGATAACGCGGCGAACGATATATGCGAACAATTCTGTCGCTCCGATTTGGTTTTGACCGGCGCCTAAATCGGTCGCAAAGTCTGTGCCGCCTCTTAGATGGGCTTGACTGCGTCACGCTCTGTGACCTCTCACGCTCTCGACCGCGAGTTTGAGATCTTTCAAAAATGCATCGACGACGTTGGCGTGCGGCGGCGTCAGGACGAGATGAATCGAGGCATTCCCGCGCTGGCGAATGAACCATCCGGCCTTCCGCATTGCAGCCCCGACCCTGTCGATATCAAGATCGTCATCGTCAGCCGCAAAGGCAAAAACACTCGTCTCCGGTCTACCAATAATCCGCAATCCGGGGACGCCGGCAATTCCGTCCTTGAACTGTTTGGTCGTATTCATAAGGTCCCTCGTGACACGGAGGTAACCGTCCTCTCCGAGATAATTCATGACCGCCCAAGACGCAGCGACCGCACCCGCTGGACGGCTGGTCAGCAAGGCTTGATTGCTCCAGGTCCCCATGGGCCAATCGGAACGGACAAATCCTTGATATTGGTAGGTCGAGGAATCTCGATAAAGCAGAACTGCGCTGCCTTGGGCCGAGTAGCCAAACTTGTGCAGGTCGGCCGCGATTGAAGAGACGCCCGCGATCGCGAAATCAAAGTTTGTAATCGTGTGCCCAAGCCTACGGATAAAGGGGATTTGATAACCGCCAACGCAGGCGTCGACATGCAAGTGAACGCCACGAGCTTGCGCAAACACAGCCATTTCGGCAATCGGATCGATAATTCCGTATGGCCAGCCAGGAGCCGAGCCGACGATCATTATCGTGCGCTCGTTTATCACTCTATTGAGCGAGGCAATATCCGCCTGACACGCGGCGTCCATGCCAACATCAACAACCTTTATGCCAAGGTAGTGCGCTGCCATGGCGTAGACCGGATACGCGGTCGCAGGAAGGACTATCTCAGGCGATTGAATCTGCTTCTCGGCACGAGCCTGGTCGCGCACCGCCTTCATGACAACAAGCGCAGCCTCGGTTCCGCCTGACAGAACATTGCCTATTGCTTGTGTCGCGCTGAACAGGCTCGCGGTCTTGGCCACGACGTCAGCCTCGAAAGACCGCAAACTCGGAAACGCAGCCGTATGCCGGGCGTTCTCAACGAAATAGAGGGAATGGGCCTCGCGGATGACTTCTTCAACATCTGGCCCTGCCGGATAGACCATTCCAAACGATCGAGCGTCGCGCCACTTCGCGGGGTCCTTTTGTTGCTCGACCTGCATGAAGGCCTTGAGCTCGTTCCAAGAGCGTCCGAGCCATTGTGGCGCTGCTTTTAATGTCTTTTGCTGCTGCATGCGGATACGTTGGTTGGCAGGCTCTGTGTTTTTGCCAGTCTCATGATTACCGGCCTGCAATTCCACGTTTGGCATCGGCCGGAATCCCGGCAATTGCTTCGATTTCGACTTTCATTCCCGGAACCGCGAGTTGAGAGACGCCGATGAGAGTCGAGGCGGGCCGTGTGCCACCGAAATACTCTGCACGTATGGGGTTTATGCGTGTTCGATCGTTGACGTCCGTTAGATAGACGGTGACGCGCAGCACGTTTGCAAAGCCAAGCCCAGCCGCAGTCAGAACGCGATCCAGATTTTTAAAGACCTGCCGTGTCTGGGCGACGACGTCTTCGCCCCCGACAAGGTTGGCGTTTCCATCGAGCGGGGCGACACCGGATATGAAAAGCAGGTCGTTGAACCGAACTGCGTCTGTGTAGTGGCTAATCGGGGCGTTTAGCCCATCCACGCGAATCTCATGCCGCATTGGTCTTGATTCCTTATATTTGCACGGCCTTGGCGACGACTTTTTTCTAACGCGCAACGCCTATTTCGGTCTGAATTTATTAGGCTTTCGTATCTTTAGCGTTGCATACTGGATCCAATTATGTCAATTCAAAGCTATACACATTGCTCTGCGGCCAGCACTTCCACATAACAAGTGCCCCCGAAGGAAAGACGTCAGTCGAACCCAACTGGGGCGTGGTCCAGCGCGCAGAATGGCGCTAGCATTTTTGTACGGTTTTATTTCAATCACGGCGGCGAGCAGCAATGAGCAAGTCACCAATTTTTTTGACGACCGCGCAACAACAGGCCCATGCGTATCTTCGTGACCGAATAATTTTCGGCGAATTCCCTGGCGGAATGCGGCTGAAGTCGGAAGAGCTCGCGAACAGGCTCAAGATCAGCCGCATGCCGATCCGTGAGGCCTTGCTTCAGTTGCACGCCGAAGGATTGGTCGAAATCAAGAGGAACCATGGCGCATCTGTTGTGAAGCTGAGTCCGTCCGACATCATGGAAATATTCTTGATACGTTCGGCGCTCGAGGGACTTGCGTGCCGTCTGGCGTTACCGAGAATTAAAAAGAAACATGTAAAAGTGCTCGACGAATTATTGTCGAAGATGCAGGTCCATCAAAAAGCGGACGGTTGGATCGCCAGCCACGATCGCTTTCACGACCATCTATGTGGCATCGCGGCAATGCCCCGCTTGTCGCAGCAGATCCGTCAACTGCACAATCAGACGCGTCCGTACATCCGTCTGTACGTGACCTCGCACATAAATAATCCGGACCCGCCGGGTCTTGAGCATCGGGCGCTGCTCAACAAGATTTTGGATAGCACGCCCAATCACGCTGAAAACGCAATGTGCAATCACATTGTTGAAAACGCGAAGAGTATCGTCGAGTTTTTGGAATCGATACAGAGCAAGAAAGACGATGGGTCGGAAGCGAGCAGAACGTCGAGCAAGTCCTCGCACCTTAAAATCGGTGGTGGTTCTGCGTTGGAGGCGTGACGACGGCACATGTGATGGAATTTTCAAGAACGTTTCGATTTAAGTGCCGGTCTAATTAATTTTTGCGTTCGACAGTTCGCAGAATGGCAGATTATGGAACGCCGAGACGTGAAACTGAGAAGGCACGTGCAACGACTGCTAATATCGCTCTCGTTCAGAGACGCGCCAACGTGAGAACCTTCGCTCAATGTATATGACGAGCTCGCTCAGCACGGCTCCCAGCAAGCCCACAACAATGATCATGACAAAAAGCTTCGCGGTGGCAAAGCTGTTCGCATAGAGGACAATAAGGCCTCCTAAGCCTGATACGGAGGTAAAAAATTCAGCGACAATCATCCCTATAATAGCTAGCCCAACGGCCAAGCGTATGCCCGCCATGATGTACGGCACGGCTGCCGGTAGAACAATCTTCGTAAAAATTTGCCATTCGGTCGCGCAATAGGCGCGCCCAATTTCAATTAAGTTGCCGCGAACGTCTTTGATACCGGAATAGGTATTTATGATGACGGGAAAGATCGCGACTGAAACGATGATCGCGACTTTGCCCGTCACATCTAGTCCAGCCCAAAGCATAATTAGCGGTAAGAGAGCAATTCGCGGGACGGCATAAAGCGCATTTATAAAAGGGTCGAGGGTATATTCGATGAACCAAAATTGCGCAATCAGTACACCAATAATAACTCCGCCGATGATCGATATCGCGAGCCCCAAGACAAATGGTTCCATGCTGGTGAGAAACGCTTGAGGGAGCTCGCCGCTTTCGGTGATCGTCCACGCAGCCCGAAATATTGCCGTTGGGTAACTTATGAAGAGGGTATTCATGCCCCGGGCGGCGAATTCCCAAAATACAAAGAATGCGATAACCGCAGCGGTGCGGATCGTGTTGGGGTGGGCTTTGAGCCACTCGACCACCGACAGCGCAGGTCGAGGCGCGTTCTCAGGTTGTCGGCGGGCGTTACTTCGCCCTGCTGAGGGCTGTGTCATGGAGCTATCCTCTGAGCATTTGGCGGATTTCATGTCGATGCCGCGCGAATTCCGGTAAAGATCGCACATCGCGATCGACGCGCTCTTCTTTGGTCAACGCCGGATCTATCACCTTTACTAGTCGGCCTGGCCGGGCGCTAAAGATCATGATGCGGTCTGAGAGGACGAGTGCCTCGTCGATACTGTGAGTGACGAAAATTACTGTTGTACCGAGGTCTTTCCAAATCCGGATAAAGTCCTCTTGTAGCGTCTCGCGTGTCTGTGCGTCGAGAGCCGCAAACGGCTCATCCATCAACAACACCAGCGGTTTGCGAGTGAGCGCGCGTGCGATACCGACTCGTTGTTGCATGCCTCCGGAGAGTTCGTGGGGATAATGCCGCTCAAAGCGGCTAAGCCCTACTAGCTCAATATGCGTTTGGGCAATTGTTTCTCGCTCCGATCGTGCCATGCCATCAAGTTCAAGCGGGAGCGCAACATTGTCCATTACGGTACGCCACGGCAGCAATCCGAAGCTCTGAAAAACCATGCACAGATCCCGGCGAGGAGCTCGGACAGCGGCGCCATCGACAATTACGTTCCCCTCGTCAGGAGAGATTAGGCCGGCAACAATTCGAAGCAGCGTGGTCTTACCGCAGCCGCTTGCTCCTAACAGGCTTACGAGTTCCCCCTCGGCGATATTAAAGCTGACCGACTCGAGTGCGGTCATCTTCTCGTCAGCTCCGACCTCACTGCGCACGCGAAACCGCTTCGTGACATCGCGTACCTGCACGAGGGTCTTGCATATCGATATCGCGGAACCGGATTTTAGATTGCTAACGCGACTGACACTCGTGCTCATGATGTCCTCCCAGACACTGAGTGCGTCCGAAATCGGGACCCTTCATACGCCTCTGTCCGGCTTTCCATCTGGAGTTGCGCCTCACCGAGAGCCTCGGCGCACGTACCGTCGCGCCGAAGATTCGCACGACGGACGTGCATGATATTGCGTAGCTTGACACATACCGATCGTCCAGAATTAACTGAATGCTCAGTCTGTATTTTGTTTGGTTATGACTGGCACGATGGAAGAGGCGCCAACCCGTAAAAACGTGCCCTCTGCCTAGCCGTCGATTTTGCGCTGCCAACGACAAGACGAACAGGCCTTCATAATGGGCCGACCGTCAAAAAGGGAGAGACAGGATGAAGCGCCGTGACTTTCTACGGTTTGCCACGTCTGCCGGCACTGGTGTGTTGGCAATGGTCGCTGCGCCGGGAATAATTCGAAGCCAGGGCAGTCTTGATAAGATGACGTTATTGATCGGCTCTGCGCCGCCAGATCCTGCCATTCACTATTATTATTATGCGAAAATGAATGGTTTTTATGAGCAAGAAGGAATTGATGTGGCCTTTAAGACCTTTTCTGCGGAAACGACAGCGTTGCGTGGGCTATTGGCCGGCGAAGGCGAAGTCGCTTGGACTGGAGCGGTATCGACATTTCAAGCGATTGATTCGGGCGCAAAGGTCAAATGTGTCAGCGCAATCACCTCAAAGCTCGATTGGGTCGTTGTGGCTAACAAATCGGTCGCGGATCTAAAACAGGTCGCGGGCAAGACGTTCGCCGTATCTCAGATCGGCGCTGCTTCTCAAATCGCGCCAATTTTGATGCTCGAAAGCCTTGGCGTTACACGCGATCAGGTAAAATGGATCGCCGTCGGAGGTAGTAGTTCGCGCGTGCAGGCTCTTATTGTGAACAAAATCGATGTGACGATGCTTACACCGACCTTTGCCGTGCGCGCTTTGAAGGAGCCCAACCTGCACCAAATTGGTGACACCGCTAAGGACCTCAGCAAATTTCTGTTGTCGCTTGAGATCGCGAATACTGCCGCGATCGAATCTAGACCAAAAGTGATCAAGGCCTTCGTGCTGGCGACGGCGCGAGGCGCCCTTTGGGGCCTTCAAAACCCCGATCAGGCGGCCGAACTCAGTCAAAAGATACTTCCCGATGTACCAAAAGATGACCTTGCTGCAGTGATCCACTCGTATGCTCGCATCAAATATTGGAACGCTGCAGCAGTCCTTCCTCGTGATTCATTTGATTTTACCTATGGCTCGATGGCCAAAATAGGAGACATCAAAATCAAAACGCCCATTAAATACAACGATTTCTTCTTTCCGGATTTTGCCGTCGGCGCTGCAACGAAATTGGGCTTGCCGATGCCCTAGACACCTAACGGAGACGATCAGCACGAGTAGCGATAAAAGCCCGTTAGTACGGAACGTTTGGAGAGCCAACCGCAATAGCTGGATGGCGTTACGCTGCCGCTCCGCTGACCCGGGAGCAAACTGCGCACATCAGATCGTCACAATGCCACTTGGAAAGTAGAGAGTAGCGACATGACTGGGAAGCTCATCGCAATTACCGTCGCCCCGAACGGCGGGCGTTCGCGGTCCACCAACGAGTTCTTCGTTCCAGAATCTCCCGAGGAGATCGCACAAGAAGCAGTCGAATGTCGCGAAGCGGGCGCGAGCTGCTTCCATTTCCACGCTCGGGACAAGGATGGCGCAAACAGCACAGATGCGCGTCTTTACGAAAAAGCGATCAAGCTCATCCGAGAACGTTGCGACATCCTCCTTCAGACTACCAATGGGGTTGGGGACCGAAAAGATCCTGAAACAGGAGATCTCCTCTTTCCAACAGACGAGGAGCGGTTTCCACTTCTCCACCTGAACCCTGAACCTGACTACTACGGCGCGGCGACGGCATCTTTCGATTTCTATCATCCAGATGGCTACTATCTGACGGAGGCCACGTTCGTAAACTCCGGCCGGTTTATGCGAGAATACATCAAGCAAGTTTATAAGCGCAGAAACGGCCAAATCGAGTGGGAAGTATTTGGTCCTCACTCCTTACACCGCCTCCATAGGATTCTCCTGGAGGAGGGTATAGATCCAGCGGCACCTTATATCTCGTTGAATTTCCCCTATATTCCGATGATCTTCGCGGACTTTCGCGCCCTGATGTATTCTATCGACGAGGCGCAGCGCCTTTTTCCAAACGCCGTGCGGATCATCTCAGGCGCGGGTGAAAGGCAGTTCAGGGCGATGGCGTTCGGGATTGCAAATGATTTCGATGGAATTCGGGTCGGCTTCGAAAGCAGTCGAAGCCTTCCTGATGGAAGTGTCGCCAGACGCAACCGCGACCTCGTTGAAGCGGCCGTAAGCCTTGCAAGGAGTCTTGGAAGAAAACCGGCCACTCCTGCTGAGGCGCGGCTTCTTTTCAAAATCGATCGCTAAAGCGCGCTCGGCGTTGAGATGACGGCTTAGGTGAAGCGATTCGAGTAGTGATGCGCACTCGTCTCGTGGCGACCAACTCACCATTCAGCCGCCTTTCGGTTAACGCCAAGCGTTGTCCGGTCGATTTTTAGCAGCGGGCTTCAGGCGCGTTCAGCGGCCTTGCCTCGTCAGCCTCGGCGGCTACGGCGCGCAGCCGCTCAATTGCTTCCAAGACTATGACGCCGTCCTGCTTGCCACGATGCTCGTGGTCGACTGGCAAGAGCTAACCCTGCCGAGCGTTATTCTTGAAAAGGTCTTCTACAAAAATGCGGAGCATCTGTTTCAAAAGATGAATTTTGACCTGGCAAAGCGACGTTACAATTGATGCCCGTCCGTGGGCGGTGGGATGCTTTCGGTCCGCTTTCAGTATCTGAGCTCTCGGCTTTTGGGGGCAAGACGGAAATTCGGCAGCAACCGTTCGATGTCTACCTTTGACCGACAGCCGGGCCTCAGGGTCTTCCTACTGCACCAATTCTGGCCAGGGCACGATCGTTGATTTTACTGTTTTCATTGCGATTGCATCAGCCACAGCGCGGCCTATGCCGTCCTCGGAGAAAGGATAGAGTGTCTGCATCTCAAGCCATGGGTATTTGTCGCGTGCCCAGTAGAGCATCTCGACACCGAGTGGCAAGTCGTTGCCTGTGAAGCCCCATGAACCCAGAACGTTTAAGTCCTTCGTGCAGATGCGGTGCCATGAGGTCATGATTGAACCGGCGTCGGTGAACTGCCCCATCTCGACATAGGTACCGCCGTCGCGCAGAAACTCGATTCCCTCCGGACCTGCTGTCGGGTGGCCGGAGCAATCCATCACGAAATCGGCGCCAAAGCCGCCAACGATATCGCGGACTTTCTTAATCCGTTCTTCGGTCGTCTTGACTTCGTCGATATTCACCGTTGCTTCAGCCCCGAATTTACGAGCGAGCGCCAGCCGCGGTACCTCCGGCGCGCCGACGCAAATCACCCGGCCTGCGCCCATTTCCTGCGCGGCCGCGACTGCAAGAATGCCGATCGGGCCTGAGCCCTGGATGACGACGGTGTCGCCCCAAGAGAATCCCCCGGCACGCGTCGCGCGATTGAAGGCGCGAATGCACGACGTCAGCGGTTCGGACAATGCGCCAAGTCGCAACGACATATCGTCTGGCAATTTGTAGATCTTGGTGCCGGGAAGCATGTCGAGATCAACGTAGACATATTCCGCCCAGCCGCCCCACAGATGTGGCGCCTTATCGAAGCCAAGATAACGGCCGTAATAAACAGGTGTCAGACACTTGTTCGCGCTTTGCGGATAATGCGTGCAGTAATAGCAGTGCCCGCATGGCATCAGCGGCGGGATCATCACCTTTGATCCAACTTTCAGCGGTTTGCTCATGAAGTCTTCGGTGAATTCGCTGCCGACCTCGACCAAGACGCCGCCAATTTCGTGCCCAAGCGTGAACGGCCAAGGAAGTTTTTTCGGCCAGTGACCTTTGAGAATATGGAGATCGGTGCCGCAAACGCCGCAGGCGCCGATCTTTATCAGGGCGGCTTTCTTCGGAATGTTGGGCCAAGGAACGCTACGGATCACTGGCTCGGTGCCGGGACCGTCGAACGTACAAACACGAATTTGTTCCACTCCGGCCCCCACGCACAAGCCCGACGCCCTTGGCTTGATTGTCTAAGTTGACGGAGAATTTAGCGAGGGTGGCCCGTAATGCCAATGTCTGTTTCTGGCACTTCGCGGCCTTCGCCGCGTCGCAAAACGTTTGTCGCCCATTGGGCAACAACGGACAGAGGGCGGCGGCAGCCTTGATCAGCTAGGTCGCTTTTGACGCAAAGCGGAAATTCATGGTGCGCCAATAATTGCGTCACCAGCCTGCAGTCCGGTTTTCGGAGATCCGACGGTTAGAAGCGCAAGCAAGTCCTTTGAAATAGGAACAACTAGAAACGGCCTTAGAACTTTATTGGCGCTGACATATCCTCGAATTTTGCTGTAACTGGGTTTTTCGCGCCGAGGTTCATCCAGGTGAGGGTCTTGTTCAACTGTTCCCTGGTGAATTGCAAGGTGCGCGGGGTGCCCTTGCGATAGGTTTCGCAAGCGGCCTTGAATACCGTCTCTTCGACGTCGGGGAACGACTGGCGCACCATCTTACAGCTCTCCATTGGCTCGGTGGCGGCGAACTCCATCCCTCGGACGATTGCCTTCATAGCGTGTTTGATCAATTCCGGCTTTTTTTCCAGCTCGGCGCGTGACGTTGCCAGAACGAGATAAGGCACGCCGTTAAGTTCCGGCACCTCGCCGCTGAACGGATCGACGACGGTCTTGCCGAGACCGCGAAATTCGACGATTTCAGGAATCGGAGATGGCCATACCAAACCATCGATCAATTTCTTTTCGAACGCAGCGAGCAGTGCCGCGCCGTTGCCGAGCGGTACTAAGTTCACGACTTTGTCGGGATCATAGCCACGCGCCAGAAACAGGCTTCGAATTAACGCGTCGGTCGATGAGCCGGAACTGGACATTCCGATCCTTAGTCCCTGCATCCGTTTAATTTTTTCGTCGATAGGCATGCCAGGTGTAATGCCAACTTTGGCGATCGCTTCGTTCGTGAGCGCGACCTTTACGCCGTAGACGTCAAAGCTCGATCCAAGAACCACCACGTCGTTGCCTTCGGCGCGTGCCTTAATGACCTGGATCAGAGAGATCGCCAGCATGTCGGAGCTACCGCCAATCAACGATGCGATCTGCTTAGGGCCGGCGGCCAGATTCACCCAGTCCGGCTCGATACCTTCCTTGGCAAAAAAGTTGCCGCCCCGCGCAACGTACACCGGGAAATAGTGCAGGCCGTCGGAAAGCGGTACGGTTAGCTTTTCAAGTTTTTGTTGCGCGCCTGCGACCCCGCAAACCGTAACGAGCCCTGTGATCAGGAGCGGACCCAAAATTCTGCCGACCAATGTATTGTGCATGCGTCCCGCCATTCTTGAGCTCATAATCGATGGTATCGATAACATCAGTAAGCGAAAGGCGAGTCAATATGCGGGGCGCCAGCCTTCGATGACAAACCGGGCCGCGACGCTCAACCGTGCCGACGCGCCTATTGCTGGAAAATCGGGTCGTTGCGCATGACCGTAATGCGCCACTCACCAGCGACGGTGGCCAGATCCACTTTATAGAGTGTCAGCATCAGCGGCAATTGCATCGGCCATGGCGGGGCGCTGGCGCTTGCGTCGGGTGACGATCGCAGCACGAGGACATAAAAAACGACGCGCGCCTCGTGCGGCGACACGCGATCAACCTGCAAGTTGGTTACGAGATGCACCGTCGGCATCACAGGCGGAATGTCCACAATTGATCGGCGGATTTGGTCCTGACCGCTAGTTGCAACGCCTCGGCGATGCCATACGCCATCGTCGGAAAACAAGCTCGGAATACGGTCGTACTTCCGATCGTCGAGATACCGGAAGAATCGCAACACAGTTTCGGCTGGATCAGGGCAAGCGCCTTGCATTTCGAAGCCGCTGGATACCGCGGTCACTCCCAGAGTCGTTTCGGCAGCGGCAGATCTTTTAACAATGCGGGGTCAAGCGGGGGTGATGGCCGCACACCTTGCCGAGTCAGAACATCAGCAAGCTGGCGGACGTGCTGAGCGCTGTGCCAGGTCTGGCGTTCTAGGAACCAGTGCAATGATTGAACCCCCTGAAAAGTTTTCACTTTGTCCCCACTGATGTCGTGAGTTTGCCGACTCCACCAATCGCGGAGCATTTCTTTGACTCGGTCACCGTAAGCTGAAACCGCCTCGGCGGTGCGCGAACCCGCGGGGGCGGGTTGCATGCAGTTGTCGATCCATTGCTCCACGCCGCGGTCGATCGTGTCGAGGAAAGCCTCGACGATACGAAAGACGTGATAGCCGAGATCCAAAATCGATTGAGCCCTGCCAGATATTGGTCTTTCTCCAAGACACGATGCTGGCATCTGCCGGATGTAAGACTGGCCGACTGTGAGAATCGCGAGCCAGTTCGTAACCAGCGCTTCGGGGGGCAATCGATGCGTCGGGCCGAGATCGATTCCGACGAATTTTGCAACATCCGCAAGATTTTGTCCGAAGACGAAGTCCTTTCCCATCGCGACAACTGGAATGTGCTGCACGCCAAGCGCGAGCAGTTCCTTCATTCCGTCAGGGTCGTTTGTGACGTCGACGACTCGATGAACAATGCCACGTTCGGTTAAAAATTCCTTCGTGCGCAGACAGCTAGAGCATCCCGGCTGTACGAAGATTCGGTATCCGGCGTTGTCATCAGTGAGATGTTGCACCGTCATGGTGGCCATCCTTGAGTTATGATCGACCTGAAAGATCGCAGGGGTCCCTTGTCAAGTGATCGGGTTAAGTGCTTTGCCGTTCAATTATGCGGAAGCCGACATCAACCGGCTCAATCTTGCCTTTGTCGCCGTCGAGCCGCCGCAGCATTAATTCCGCGGCATGTTCGCCGATACGGTAGCGCGGAATATCCAGGGTCGTGATCGGAGTTGCGAACTGCCTGGAAATTTCCCAATCGTCAAATCCGGCGATCGCAACGCGTTTGGGTACATCCCACCCGCGGCGGGCGCATTCCATCATCGCGCCGATTGCGAGCACGTCGCCCGCAAAAAAAATTGCGTCAACTTCTGGGCGAATCTCCATAAGTTGGACCAGAGCACGCGCCCCGTTTTCGACACCGCCCACGGTCTCAAGGACCAGCGCGTCATCATGGACTACGTTTGCGCTCGCTAGCGCTGCGTAGTATCCGCGCCGGCGCTCTCTGACACGTTCGTTGCCGGTGCCTGGCAGGCCGACGAACGCCACCCGGCGGTAACCGCGGCCGAGCAAATAGCTGGTCATTGACTTGGCCGCATCGAAATTCGAATAACTGACCACCAGATCGATCGGCCGGCCCGTCAAATTTCCGGTTTCGATAACTGGGATTCCGGATTTTTGTAGAAGTCGGCGAGCGCCTGTAGTGTGGGTCGTATCGTGCAAAGTAAGGCCACACGGCCGGTGCGCGAGGAAAGCCGCGATCAAGGTCTCCTCGTCAGTGTCGGAATATCCGCTGTCGCCCAACATCAGGCTGATGCCCTTCTTGCGCAGCGCGTCGGTCAGCCCCTGCAGGGTCGCGGCGAACAGCGAGTTCCGCACGCTAGGTACGATCGCGGCCGCAAGCTGTGTACGGGTGGGCGCCTTCAATCCGCCTGCTAGGCGATTGGGGACGTAGCCGATTTCGCGAACAGCTTTCTGGACGCGTCGCAGCGTCTCGGCGGATACCTGATCGGGCGAGCGCAACGCGCGGGAGACGCTCATGGGCGATACTCGCGCGCGAACGGCCACCTCCTTCATGCGAGCTTGCCGCTGGGGGATTTGCGGTTTTTTCGACATTGCCTTCGGATCGTACTTGACGGGCCGACAAGGCTCCAATTAACTGGTATCGATAACAAAAAGCAATGGTATCGGTACCGGGGAGGTACCAAATCATGGGTCTTACCGCCACTCAAAAAATCGTCGCAAGTCACGCCGGCCGTGAGAGGGTCGAAGTTGGCGAAACGGTGACCGTCAAGGTCGATCTCGCAATGGCAAACGACATGACCGGGCCTCTGGCCGTGAAGCAGTTCCGCGCTGCCGGCGCCACGCGGGTATTCGATCCGGATCGCATCTGCATCGTTGCCGGTCGGCATATGCCGTTTCGCGACGAGGCCTTTGCCAAATCGGTCGGAGGCGTCGGTGAATTCTGCCGCGAGCAGGGTATCAAAAACTTCTTTGCCAACATGGAAGGCATGGACCACGCGCTTGTGCCGGATCTCGGCTACATCCGGCCGGGCATGCTGGTTTGCAACGCTGACTCCCACACGTGCACGTACGGCGCGATGGGAGCGTGGGGCTTGCCTATGGGCTCGACCGACATGGCCTATATCTTCGCCTTCGGCGAAACCTGGGTGCGCGTGCCGGAATCCATCCGCGTGCGCTATACCGGCAGACCAAGCCGCTACGTGACCAGCAAGGATTATGTGCTCGCCACCGAGGGCGCGCTTGGTGTTGATGGCGCGCGCTACAAGACTATCGAATTCTCAGGCCCGGCGCTGGACGCGCTCTCGGTCGACGAGCGCTTCACGATCAGCAACATGGGCATCGAAATGGGCGCCAAAACCTCATTCATGGCACCCGACGCAAAGACCAAGGAATATTTGGCCTCACGCACTAAAGTGCCGTGGCAGGCCGTTCAATCCGATCTTGATGCTGAATTCGAGCGCACCGTTGATATCGACGTCGGCAAGCTCGAGCCGGTGATTGCGAAACCGCATAGCCCGGACAACGTAGTACCGGTCTCGGAAGTGAAGGGCATTCGTGTCACGCAGGTATGTATTGGTACCTGCACCAATGGTCGCATTATCGATCTGCAGCAGGCGCTCGAAGTGCTGCGCGGGCACAAGGTGGCGCCTGGCGTCCGCCTCATTGTGACGCCGGCGACCAATATCATCACTCGTGAAGCCGAGAAGCTTGGCCTGCTCGATGAATTCCGAGCGCTCGGTGCAACCATCAACCCACCGGGCTGCGGGCCCTGCGCCGGCTGGCACCAAGGGGCGCTCGGTCCGGACGACGTCTGTGTAGCCACGCATAACCGGAATTTCCCCGGCCGCATGGGCAGTCCGAAGGCGCACGTCTATCTCAGTAGCCCCTATGTCGCCGCGGCGACCGCGATTGCGGGCGAAATCGCATCACCCGAGGCGATTACGCCATGATTATGAAAGGCCGCGTTCACAAGGTCGGTGATCACATCGACACCGACCAGATTATTCCCGCCCGGTTCCTCGGTTCACTCGATCCGAAGGTGCTCGCCGAAGGTTGCTTCTTCAATCTCATCCCGCAGTTTGCCACCACCGTTGGTCCTGGCGATATCGTAGTCGGAGGCGACAATTTCGGCTGCGGCTCCTCGCGCGAGCACGCGCCAATCGCGATAAAGGCGACGGGCATCTCCTGCGTGGTGGCGCGTAGTTTTAGCCGTATCTTTTATCGCAGCGCGATCAATATCGGACTGCCCGCGGTGGTTTGCGCGGACGCTGTGGCTTTTGCCAAGAACGGCGACGAGATGGCCGTCGATTTTGATCGCGGCGTCGTCGAAAGCGGCGACAAGTCCGCCGCATTCGCCGCATTCGGACCATCGATTCTCGCCATCATCGCAGCCGGCGGCTTGGTACCGTTCATGTCGCAACGTCTCGTCTCGCAGGGCGCGCGCGCATGAAGCCTCTCATCATATGTGCCGCGCCGACCGGCGGCTCGCCAGCACGATCGAAGACCCCACATCATCCCGTGACCCCGAAAGCCGTCGTTGATGAGGCGCTCGCGTGTTGGCGCGCGGGAGCCGCCATGATCCACCTGCATGCTCGACTCGAAGACGGATCCACCATCATGGATGTCAGAGCTTACCGCAACATCGTCGATCGCATTGTGGATGCGGGGTGCGACGCGATCATCAACCTTAGTGCCGGCGATGATGGCGGCAAAGCCGACCACAAGATGCGCTTGAGTATCGCCGACAGCGGTGTCGAGATGGTCTCGCTCGATGCAGGCCCGATCAATATTGGCAACCGCATCTACAACAATTCGCTCGCCTATCTCGAAGAGATGGCCAGCCGGATGCTGAAGAAGAACATCAAGCCGGAAATCGAGATTTTCGACGTCGGTCACCTCGCGGCGATCAAGGGCCTTATCGAGAAGAAGCTACTTATGTCGCCGTACTACATCCAATTTGTATTCGGTGTTCCCGGCGGCATGCCGCTGGATTCCCGGTTCTTGCCGCTTTGCCTCGAGCACGCGCCTGAGGGTACAGAGTGGGCAATTTCGGCACAGACCACCGATCCGGAAGCCTATATCGCGTTGCAAATGCAGGCTTTTGTACAAGGGGGCCACGTCCGCTGCGGCATGGAAGATTACATTTACCTGCGCGACGGCGAGCTTGCGACTAGCAATGCGCAATCTGTCGAACAATGGACTCAGACCGCGAAAATCTGGGGGCGCCCGGTGGCGTCACCAAGCGATGCACGCAAGTTACTCGGCATCCACTAATCAAAAAGCAAAAGTTTAAAATATAGGGAGGACGTGATGCGAAGGTTTTTGACGGGGCTTTTCCTCGCCGTTTGCTTGCTTGTACCGGACCTTGCGAGCGCACAGCAGAAGCTTGATAAATTAACAATTACGTCCGGTGGCGACGGGATGCACTACTTCCCGTTCTATATCGCCCGTGGTGGTGGATTTTTCACCAGGGAGGGAATCGACGCCGACTGGGTCAATGTGAATTCCGGAACGCGCCAGGCGGCTTCGATTATGGGCGGCAGCGCGGATATGACGCCGATGGCGTTCTTTCACGTTATCAAGGCCCGCGGTGAGGGCGCCGATGTCGTTGCGATCGGCGATGTGTTCGACGTTTACGGCATGACGATCGTGCTCTCCAATGAGGCGATCGCGAAAAACGGCATCAAGCTTGACATGTCGATCGACGAAAAAGTGAAACGTCTCGAAGGTCTTAAGATAGGTATCTCGTCAGCTGGCAGTTCCACCGATCAGCTGATCCGCAGTGTCTTAGTGGCGCGCGGATACAATCCAGACAAGGCCGTAAGTCTCCTACCATTTGGCGCTGGCACCTCGATCCTTGCAGCGTTTGAGAAGAAGTTAACCGACGGCGTCGTCTACGTCGCACCGATTCCGGAAATCATTGAGCAAAAGGGGCTTGGCAAGACGATCATTAACCCGTTCAAGAACGAGGTCCCTGAATTGGTTGACGTACCGTTCGTGGTAACGGCGACGAGTCGCGCGACGCTGGAGAAAAAGCCGGACCTGATGCGGCGCGCGATGCACGCGCTAGCGGCAGCGATGGAGTTTTCGCAGACTCATCCGGAAGAAACAGCGAAAATCATGCGTCAGTATTTCCCGGACCTCGACGAGTCGCTATTTAAACAAGTCGTTGAGACATATCGCAAGGCGACGCCACGCTCGCCCGTTCTTACCAGCCAACAACTGGACAAGACCGTAGCGTGGATGAATATCCAATCGACCACCAAGATCACCGCTAAATTCGATGACGTTGTCGATGACCGCCTCGCAAAGGAGGCGTTGGCGAGCGTAAAGCAACAGCATTAGGCGATGTTCGACGCACAGTCCCAGAAAGGCGCTAACGAGCGGCGTGTTGTGCTTTTCTGGCGCAGCACGCTGCTTCTTGTCATTCTGGGCGGTTGGGAGCTGTACGGCCGTTTCATCGACGCCACCTGGTTCAGCCGGCCGAGCTTGATATTCAGCCGGATTTGGACGATGGCTGGCCACGGCTTGGCAGGGCACATCCTCACGACGCTGACCGAAATGGCCGGAGGTCTCATGATCGGCGTGCCTCTCGGAGCACTATTGGGCCTGACTCTGGGTCGTCTGCCGGTCACGGCGGGCGTAGTTCGGCCGATCATTTTCGGCCTCTATAGCGTTCCCCTGGTCACGCTTGCGCCGCTTTTCATCTTCTGGTTCGGCCTCGATCTGACACCCAAGATAGTTCTCGTCGCGATTGTGACATTCTTTCTGTTGTTCTTCACGACGTTTGCCGGCGTGCAGACGATTGATCGGGAGTTGATCGACAACTATCGCTTGCTCGGTGCGACGCGTGCGGAGCTACTGCGAAAGCTCATCGCACCGGCATGCCTGGCCTGGATTTTGTCGGGTCTCAAAATTGCACTGCCATATTCGCTTATCGCTGCTGTTGTCGGTGAGATGCTGCTCGCACGCTCCGGCCTAGGCTTTCTCCTGATGTTTGCAAGCCAGCAGATCGATATGACGGGAATGTTTGCCGCGCTTGTCGTTCTCATGGTCGCGGGCGTGATGGTTGGCGAGTCAGTCAATTTACTTGAACGCCATATCATGCGCTGGCGGCTTTTGTCAGTCTAGGAACGCCATGACCGGCACACTCATAGAACTAGAAGGACTCTCGAAAACCTTTCAGCGCGATTCGAATGCGATTATGGCGTTGTCCCCGACCGATCTGTCGATAAAGCGGGGTGAGTTCGTTGCATTAGTTGGACCGAGCGGGTGCGGGAAATCAACAATATTGAACATGCTTGCCGGCCTTTTGCGGCCAAGCGAAGGACGCGTGTCGTATGGCGGTGAGGTCGTCAACGACCTTAATCTGCGTGTCGGATACATGACGCAAAAGGATACGCTGCTGCCGTGGCGCACGGTCACGGACAATATCGGCTCTCCGCTCGAACTCGCCTGCCGCAAGACACCCAAGGCGGAACGGTTGGAGAAAATTCGGAAGATGATTGAGTTTGTCGGATTGAAAGGCTTTGAAAAGCATTATCCGGGTGAATTATCGGGTGGGATGCGCCGGCGCGTCGCGCTGGCGCGGATGCTTATCTACGATCCGGAAACGCTGCTCATGGACGAGCCATTCGGGGCCCTTGACGCCCAGCTCAAGTTGGTAATGCATGACGAGATTCAGCGTATCGTCGGCGGTGGGCAAAAGACGGTACTTTTTGTGACCCACGATCTCGGCGAGGCCATTGCCCTAGCCGACCGCGTTGTCGTTTTCTCCAGCCGCCCCGGTCGCATCAAGGCTATCCGCTCCGTCAATTTGCCCCGGCCTCGCGACGTCTTCCGCATCCGTTTCGCTCCACGTTTTACGGAACTGCACGAGGAGCTTTGGGACCAGTTGAAGGACGAAGTCAAAAAAGGCGTTGACACTTGACCTTGGCCACCCGCGATGCCGATGAGCAAATTATTCTCGCCGCCGTGTCGGCGCGTGCGGACTTGCAGCCAGCGGGTCACATGCAGCGGCTGCAGGAATTTTTTGCCCGACCTGCCGGCAGGGCCACGGGGCAAATCGCAATCGTTGCCGCGATTTTAGCAATCTGGCAGTTTGGCTCAGGGCGCTTCCTGCCGCACGTCTGGGTTTCCTCACCGAGCGCGATTTTCACCAAGCTTGGTTCGTGGTTCGTGGATGGGTCGATCTGGATTCATCTCGCCGCCACCCTGAGTGCGGCGTCGAGCGGCTACATCATCGGTAGCCTCACCGGCATCGCTAGTGGTCTGCTCCTCGGCTTGTCTCCGCGGCTGGAGCGTATTCTCAGTCCCTTCGTGACCGCTCTCTATTCGCTGCCAAAGGTGGCTTTGGCGCCGTTTTTCGTGATCTTCCTCGGCATTGGCGTCGAGTCCAAAATTGCTCTCGTTTCAGTCACAGTCTATTTCCTGCTGCTCTACAACACGCTCGACGGTCTTCACGATTTGGAGCGCAGCTGGTCCAGCGCCTACCGGATTATGGGCGCCAAACACTCGGAAATTATCCGACATGTATTGCTGCCGGGCATCATGCCATGGATCTTTTCCGGGCTCCGTATCGCCGTGCGCTATTCATTTACGGCTGCGGTTCTCGGCGAATTGATTGCGGGCAATGAGGGAATTGGCTTCCTCATCGAGAGTTCTGCAGGCAATTACAATTCCGCTGGGATTTTCGCCGGAGTATTCGTTTTGGTGATCTGCAGCGTAACTGCGACGCAGTTCATCACCCGAGCCGAGACGATCGTCTTGCATTGGCGCGCCTAGAAAGGAATTTCTAAATGCGGATCGCTTTTATTGGGCTCGGCCAAATGGGCCGGCCGATGGCAGAGAATTTGATTAAGGCCGGCCACGTCCTAGTGGCGCACAATCGCAGCAGAGCGGTCGTCGAAGCGTTGGTGGCGTACGGAGCCGTTGCGGCGACTTCAGCCGACGAGGCGCTGCAGGGCGCCGATATCTTTATGACGTGCTTGCTGCAACCGGATCAATTGCGCGACATATATTTCGGCGGCGATGGAATTCTGGACAGGATCACGCCAGGCCAGATGTTTATCGATTTCGCTACGGTCGAGCCTGTCCTGAGCCGGGAGATCGGTGCCGCAATCGCCAAGAAAGGGGGGCGCTTCCTGGACGCCCCCATTAGCGGCGGCCCGAAAGGGGCGAAGGCGGCGACACTCAGTATCATGGTCGGCGGCGCCCCCGAGGACTTTGCCGCCGCGCGCCCCATCTTCGAGAAGCTTGGAACAAAGATCTTTCACATGGGACCGGTCGGAGCCGGAAGTGCGACCAAGATTTGCAATCAAGTGTTGACCGGTGTCACGCACGCGCTCGTGTGTGAAGCGATGGTGCTTGGCACAAAATCTGGCCTTGACCCACGCGCACTTTTTGAAGTGTTACGGCAAAGCTCTGGTCAATCTAACTCTCTCGAGCGAGCGGTGCCGAATTACATCCTGCCAGGAAATTTCAAACCTGCGTTTGCGGTCGAGGGAATTATTAAGGATCTTGAATGCGCGATCCGGACCGCCAAATCGCTCAACGTCCGCTTTATGCTGGCGCCCGTGGCTCAACAGCTGTTCATCGAATCGGCTGCACGCGGCCATGCGAAAGATGATGTCACTTCCGTTATCCTCCCGATGGAAGAAATTGCGGGCGTGCAGGTTCGTGACCGAAAAATCAATTCGTGACCAAACGACTGGCGATCGGAATCTTGCGGGTTGTTGCAGGTTTAATCCAGAATGAGAATTCAACGCATTTCTTTCGTCAAAATTCCCTGTTCTCGCGCTTGAGGCCAGGTGCAGCTCGACCTCCTCGCACAACCGCCGCTCAAAGCGGATGCCGTAGCAGTAGCCCACCATCAGCATCCGCAGCATGAGCTCGGGGTCGATCGAAGGCCGGCCGATGTCGCTGTAGAAGGGCGCCAGCTTCTTGCGCAGGTCAGCCAGCAGCCGCGTCACG
>Ga0209579_10000568_pt1 | contig 35798 bp, 26 predicted proteins | sample Coa_R1_2_FD_187152 | JGI IMG/M metagenome (GOLD analysis project Ga0209579, IMG submission 187152) | Surface soil microbial communities from Centralia Pennsylvania, which are recovering from an underground coalmine fire - Coalmine... | ecosystem: Environmental > Terrestrial > Soil >...
GCGCGCAGCCCGTGAAAAGAAGCGGTGGTTCAAGCGCGGACAAGCATGGCGGGCGGGGATCGAGCCGCGGATCGCCACGCTCAAACACCGTTTTGGGATGAAGCGGGCGTTCTACAAAGGAGAAGCGGGATTTGAAAGATACGTGGCGTTTTGTGTGCTGGCGCATAACCTCGTGGCGATGAGCCGGGCTGGCCCAGGTTGAATGAACAAAGAAACTTCACCCACTCGGCAGCGATTGCTGGAGGAGATCGAGCAGTTGGCGCGCCGCGCTATTCACGGGACGCTCTCGGAGAGCTACCGCACTTGCGGTAACGCGCGCTGCCGTTGTCATGGCGAAGGCCCCAAGCACGGGCCACACTTATATATTAGTTACCGCGGGGAGAGTGGAAAAACCACCGGCTATTATGTGCCGAAGGCTGCCCAGAACGACGTTCGTCGCGGCGTTGAGGCCTGGAATCAACTGCAAATGAAGTTGCGGCAGCTCTCCGCGCTCAACAAAGAGCGCGCCCTCGAAGCCGTTCGCATCAAAAAATAGACCACTTTTGCAACAGGCTTTAGACTAGGCGGCTGGCATAGCCGCCTCTGCAACCGAGCAACCGAGCAACCGAGCAACCGAGAGCGGGCAAAAGTGCATGACACGCTCCAGACTAAGGCCGGCGCGCGCGCGGCTCGCGGTCCTTGGCTGTCGCCTGCGACGGGAGCGTGACGAAAGGGCCGCCTTCCAAGGGCGCGACCTTGGTGAAGCCGACGTCGGGCACGTCGCTCGGTTTGCCGCCAAGCGGGAAGTCCTTGCGCAGGGGATAGTAGGGGTAGCCTTCCCACATGAGGATGCGCCGCAGGTCGGGATGGCCGTCGAACCGGAGACCCATCATGTCGTAGATCTCGCGTTCGTGCCAGTTGGCCGTCGCCCAGACATCCGAGAGGGTGGGCACGGTCAGGTCATCCTCGGAGACGGCGATCTTCAAGCGGAGATGCGCGCCGCTCTCCAGCGAATAGAGTTCGTAGACGACTTCAAAGCGCGGTTCTTCGCCAAAGTTATCGACGCTTGATATGTCGAGGAGGACGTCGAACCCCAGTTCGGCTTTGCACACCAGGGCGATGGCTTTGATGGATTCGCGCGCGACGACGAGGGTCGTTTCGCCGCGGAATTCAATTTTCCGCGCGATGGGAAACCTGGACTCGATGGCCGCGGCCGCTTCGGCTAGGGTCATATGGAAAGCTCTTCGATCAACTCCCTCTTCTGCTCCCCGAAGGATTTCTCCGTGTCGATTTTCCCCTGGAGCCGCATGAGGCCTTCTATCAGCGCCTCGGGGCGGGGCGGGCAGCCGGAGATATAGACATCGACGGGCAGAAGCTGGTCGATCCCCTGGAGGACGGCGTAGCTGCGATACATGCCGCCGCTGGAGGCGCATGCGCCCATGGCGATGACCCACTTCGGCTCCGGCATCTGGTCGTAGATGCGTTTGACGGCGAGGGCCATCTTGTAGGTCACGGTTCCGGCGACGATCATCACGTCGGATTGGCGGGGGGAGAATCGCATGACCTCCGCGCCGAACCGGGAGATGTCGAAGCGCGCGGAGGCTGTGGCCATCAGTTCGATGGCGCAGCAAGCCAGCCCCATCGGCATCGGCCAGAGGGAGTTCTTGCGCATCCAGTTGATGGCGGCGTCAAGGCGGGTGAAGATGACGTTCCCCTCAATCTTGGAATCGTAGGCGGCTGTTTCTGCCATCAGGGAAGCATAGGGCGCGAGACCGGGATCGCAAGGATTTTATGGAGCGCCTTTGCCACGCAGGAGTTGCAGGCCGCAACGGCTGGCCGCCGCGACGACCAGGTCCGCGAGGCGCGCCTTGAGGCGCCAGGCCCGCCAGAAAAGATGGGCCAGATAGAGGCCGTAAAGGACGAGCCAGATGACGTCTTTACGCCCCAGGACGAGGATCTGGTACAGGAGCAGGCAAATGATGGGGAAATTCACGAGGAACGTCGTGATGGTGGATTTGTGGCCGAATTTTACGCGGGTGAGGCATTTGGGGCCGCCGTGGTATTCGGTCACGGTCTGGAGCGTGTTGATCGACCAGAAATTGCCGTATATCTGGACATCCCAATCCTTCCAGCCGGTGTCGGAGGAGTAGCTCCACCCTTCCGTCTCGAGCAGCGAAATGATTTCCGGCAGGAGTTGTTCCCGGCCTTTGCCGGTTTCGTTCCAGAAATTCAGCTTGCTCGCGCCGCCCGGACGCCGGACGGAAGGGGCGAGATTCGCCTCGGGCGCGGCGATGACGGAGCGGGGCGTCCGCTTGTATTTCAGCCAGGTGAAGTAGCGCGCCCAGCCCCGGCCAAGCGGCTGCATGAACGCGAGGAAGGTCACGAGGAGCCGCGCGAAGATGGTGTCGAACTTCGGCTCGAGCCGGGCATGGAGCATATACGAGAGCGCGACGAGAAACGTGCCTCCGAACATGAGGTAAGGGACGATGCGAAGCGCGGGCAGCGGTATGGAGAGCAGGAAGATGAAGCCGGTGAGGGAAACCCATTCGATGCAACTGAGGTACGCGGCGATCTCCGACTGCGGCGTGGGATAGACGGACTGGAAAAGCCCCTGTCCAAACACGCCGTGGTAGATGACCGGGCGATTGATGAGCCAGTTGAACCGCGGCGCGCCGTAAACCGCGCCTTTCCACTTCGCCGTGCCGGTGGGGCCGAAGAAGACGAGGTGCTTGAAGCGGAGCATCGACTCCGCCTCGCCGTAGCCTTCCTGCTGTTTGCGGAACGCCTTGAGCGTGAACCGCCTGTAATGCCATACGATGGCCGCCGGGCTGAAGGCGATGACCTGCCCGCCTTGCTGCAAGCGCCAGCAGAAATCGACGTCGTCGCCCGCCTTTGTGTATTCGGGATCGAAGCCGCCCACCTTTTCAAACGCCCAGCGGTGGAACGCCATGTTGCAACCCGGGATGTGCTCCGCCACGACATCGGTCAGCAGTACGTGGCTCGGCCCGCCCGGCGCCGCAGCGACGCAAGCCTGCACCCAGTTCTGCGCGGGCGGCGAGACGTTCGGCCCGCCGACGCCGGCGTAGTCGCCGCTGAGAAGGGCGCCGACCAGGTAGTAGAGCCAGTCGGGATCGGCCATGCAGTCCGAATCCGTATAGGCGAGCACCGTTCCGGTGGCCGCGGCGGCGCCGGCGTTGCGCGCCACGCTCAAGCCTTTGTTGACCTGGACGAGATTCCTGACCGCCGGGAATTTCTTCACGATCTCCTGCGTGTCATCCTTCGAGCCGTCGTCGACGAGGATGACCTCGAAGTCCGGATAATCGAGCTTCAACAGCGAGGCCAGGCAGGCTTCCAGTGTTCGTCCGCCGTTATAGGAGCAGACGATGACCGAGACGCGCGGGTATTCCTTCAGTCTCACCTTGCGGATGATCGGCCCGGCCCCCGCGAGCCTCTCGGCCAGCGCGTGGTAAGCCTTCTTGGGGGCGCGGTCGCGCGTCACCAGGCCGAACGCCCAGTCGGTTATCTCCGAGCCGCCCGTGAACCATTCATCCGTCCAGGAAAAGAAGATCGTGCCCGCCGCGCCGCCCTTCACCACGCTTTCCACGTGCCAGCTCAGCATCTCGGCCTGTTCCTCCTCGGTGTGGCGGATGGTGTCCATCCCGAATTCCCCCATGATGAGCGGGCGATCCTCCGCGAGGTTCTGCAAACGGGCCAGGTAGCGCTCGAACTCGATCTGTTTATGGAGATAGACGTTGAACGTGTAGAAATCGACGTTCTGGGGCAGGAGATACTCGGTGGGCGGATAGCTGGCGTAGGAGTAGAGCGGGCGCGGATCGATATCGCGCGCCACATTTATCAAGTCCTCGACGAAATAGGTCACGCGCCGTGCGCCGAGCCAGCGCACCATCGTCGTGGGAATCTCGTTGCCGACGAGGTAGCCGAAGATCGCTTCGTGCCCCTGGTTTTTCTTCACCGCGTCGCGCATCGTCTGGACGATCTGCGAGCGGATCTTGCGGTCATTGAGGAACTCGACGTGTTCCGCCCAGGGCACCGTGACCAACACCCGCAAACCGTGGCGGCGGCAGGCGTCGAGAAACCACGCCGGCGGCACGTGGTAAATGCGCAGCAGATTTATCCCGAGCCGCGCCATGAGGGGGAAATCCTCCTCGACGCGCTTGAGCGGCGGCAGGTAGTCGCCCGCCGCGTCAGGACGGAACGGGCCGTAGGTCACGCCCTTCACGAAGAACTTGCGTTCGCCCTCGAAAAAGAACTTCGCCTGCACGCGGATCGGCTCGAGGGTTAGCGAAGCCGGGGGGGCGTCTCGGAGATCGGCAGGCATTTTCTGGGAGCTTAGGGAACCGCCGATTAAATGGGAAGTGCATTTGGCGGCGGCGTAAGCTTTGCGAGATCGGCAACGCCCGGAGAGGCGCCGCTCATGATTTCCCGCAAGGAAGTCAACGCCCGTAGATTCCGTTGAGCGCGTGAAGCTCTTGCAACGCATTGGCGTGCGGCGAGCGGCCAACCTGCTTGCGGATTTTTTCGCCGGGGCCCTTTGCGACGGTCATAGCCGGCTGAATGAATCCTTGCACGGTTTGGAGAGCGCGGCGGCCACGACTTCCCCCGTGCGGCGGATGTCGGCTTCCGTATGCGCGAGGGAGAGGAAACCCGTCTCATACGGCGATGGCGCGAAATAGACGCCTTCCCGCAAACAGGCGTGGAAAAACGCGGCGAACGCTTTCGCATCCCCGCGTTGGGCGGACGCGAGGTCATATACTTCCTCCTCCTGGAAAAAGAGGCAGAACATCGAGCCGATCCGGTGAAAGACATGTTTGGGACACGCGGCTCTGACGACTTGCTCGAATTGCGCGCCCAGTTTTTCCAGCGTCGCCCAACCGTTTACGCGCTCCAGTTCCCTTAGCTGGGCGAGCCCGGCGGCCATCGCGAGGGGGTTGCCGGAGAGCGTTCCCGCCTGGTAAACCGGGCCGTCGGGGGCGAGCATGTCCATGATCTCCGCGCGGCCTCCGAACGCCCCGACCGGCAGGCCGCCCCCGATGACTTTGCCCAGCGCGGTGAGGTCGGGGGTTACGCCGTAGAGTTCCTGCGCGCCGCCCCTTGCGACCCGGAAGCCCGTCATCACTTCATCGAAGAGGAGCAGGGCGCCGTTTTCCCGGCAGAGGGTTCTCAGCGTTTCGAGAAAGCCGGGCTTGGGAAAGAAGAGTCCGGCGTTCGCGGGTATGGGTTCCAGGATGACGGCCGCGATCCGCTCATTCCTGAAGGCTTGCTCGACGGCTTCGGCGTCGTTGAACGGCAAGGTGATCGTGAGCCTGGCAAGGGCTTCCGGCACGCCGGCGCTGTCCGGCCTGCCGTGGGTGAGCGCGCCGCTGCCCGCCTTCACGAGCAGCGAATCGACATGGCCGTGGTAGCAACCCGCGAACTTTATTAGAACGTCGCGCCCCGTGAACCCGCGCGCGAGCCGTATGCACGACATGGTCGCTTCCGTGCCGCTGTTGACCATGCGCACTTTTTCGATGGAGGGAACCCATTCGCTGAGGAGCCGAGCCATCTCGACCTCGAACGGGTTGGGGATGCCGAAGCTGACTCCGCGCCGGGCGGCGGATTCAACCGCCTCGACGACCACGCGAGGAGCATGGCCAAGGATCGCGGGCCCCCATGTGCCGACATAGTCGATCAACTCGCGGCCATCGACGTCCCAGATGTGCGCGCCGCTCGCCCGCTCGACGAAGAATGGCTCGCCCCCCACCCCGCGAAAGGCGCGGACGGGCGAATTCACTCCCCCGGGGATATATCCCAGGGCTGTGCGAAAAAGTTCGGAGGAGCGCGTCAAGCCACCCCAAGATGCCACAGGTTTCAGCCCCTGCCAGCTCGCAGAGCGCTTTTCGCCCACTCTTGGTTGTAGAGGCGGCTGTGTCAGCCGCCAAAGTCCCGGAACCGCCTGGCGCTTTTTTGGTGTTGCCTCCCGCTCCAGGCGGCTGGCACAGCCGCCTCTACAACGACACTCGCGAAATGGGTCGCGCTTGGCGGTCGACTGGGTCGGCCGCCAGAACAAGTAAATACATCCGACGCCGGCGCCGCACGCGAAGAAGCTTGTATGGAACTAAATACCCTTAAAGACCTATACATTCACGAACTGAGAGACCTCTACAGCGCGGAAAAGCAAATCCTCCGCGCGCTGCCAAAAATGGCGAAAGCCGCAACGAACGGACAACTGGCCGCGGGTTTCCAGGAACACTTGGAACAGACAAAAGAACACGCGGTTCGTCTGGAGCAAATCCTCTCCAGTCACGCCGCGACGACTCGCGGGCCGAAATGCAAAGGCATGGAAGGCGTCCTCGCGGAAGGCGCGGAGATGATCGAGGAGGAGGGCGATGACGAAGTGCGCGACGCGGGTCTCATCTCGGCGGCGCAACGGGTCGAGCATTATGAAATGGCGGGATACGGCTCCGCCCGGACGTATGCCGAACTCCTGAACGACGCGGAAGGCGCGAAGCTTTTGCAGACAACGCTTGAAGAAGAAGGCGCGACGGATAAGAAGCTGACCAAGCTCGCCAAAAGCGCGATCAACCTCGCCGCGAATAAATAGCCCCCATGCTGGCGCTCATAGGAATTCTGCTGATTATCTTATGGCTGGGCGGCTTTTTTATGCACATCGCGGGCGGGTTTATACACCTGGTGCTGGTCCTGGCCGTCGTCTTTTTTGTCCTGCACCTCCTCCGCGGCAAGGCGTAGCGCTTCAGTAATTCGACCGCGTCTGGACGAAGCGCAGCGCTTCCTCGGGCGCGCTGAAGTCAAGCAGCGCTTTTCTATGGCCGGCATCGGCGCAGAAACGAGCGATCTCTCCCATGGCGGCCAGGTGGCCTTCGGGATCGCCCGCCGGGCTGACGAGAAAGAAGACGAGCCGCAACGGTTCAGCCTGCTCGGGCACGTGCAGGCCGTCCCGCAGCCGCGCGAGAACGCATGCTCTCCGGGCTATGCGCGGGTTGTAAAGATGCGGTATGGCGACGCCGTGGCCGAGCCACGCGGGAATGAGTTTCCCGGCCTCCAGGATGCCGGTGAGCGTCTCTTCTTTTGAGATGGCCGGGTGGCGCTGGATGACGAAATCGATGAGTTGCTTGTAGAGGTCCGTCAGGTTCCCCGTTTGCAAATCCAGCGCGCCGCCCGCCTCGAGGCTGCGCGCGAGGAATCCCCCGGCGCGTTCCATGACGAGGCGTTTTTCCCCTTCCTTCCACGGCTCGACGGTCTCGACCGCGGGGAAAAGCGCTCCGTCGCGGAATGCCAGCAACGGCGTTCCTTCGGCCTCGGGTTTGACGGCTGTCTGGAACCGGGCGGCTTCGGTCGCGATCTCCGACGCGATGACGGAGGGCCGCGCGAGTCTCGGGAAAGCGATCCGGCCCCGGCCTCCGGCGGCTGGAACGCCCGGCTTCGAACTGCTCCAGCGATAGACATGGTCCCGCCCGAAGAGTTCGGACCAGCGGGAGCAGAGCAGTTCGTTCAACTCGGCGTTGTCGGTCAGCGCGAGCAGATGTCCGATCTTCTGGAATTCCTCGCGTTCCTCCGCCAGATCGACGTTCAAAGCGTCTTCGCACAGCGCGGGAAGGCCCTCCGCGCGCGCCTCGGCGATGAGGCGGGCGTTGCTGTCGAGGATGAGGACGTCGAGTTTCGCTTCTTCCCGGATGAAGCGCGCGAGCCGCCGTCCAAAGGCGTCGGCGTTCACGATGAGCCAGCCGGCGGGTTCGGGCCGCCTCACTCCCAGGAGCCTCGCCACCCAACCCGCGCTGAGGCCTTGCAAAACCACGGTCGCCACGATGACCGAGTAGACAAAGGTCTCCAGAAACCGCCCGTCCGCGGAGCCGAGGGCAATGCCGAACAGAGAGGCCATGGACGCGGCGACGATGCCCCGCGGGGCCACCCAGGAGAGGAAAACTTTCTCCCTCCAGCCGAGCCGCGAACCGGCTGTGGAAGCCAGCACGTTCAAGGGCCGCACGACGAGCATGATGAATGCGACAAGCGCCACCCCGCGCAAACCGAAGTCATAAAACGAGGCGAGTTTCAGCCGCGAGGCGAGGAGGATGAAGAGCATGCCGATGAGGAGATCGGTTATCTCGGCCTTGAAGCCGCGGATGGCCTTGAGGTCGTCGGAGGGGTGCTTCCAGCCGACGACGAACCCGGCGACGGTGACGGCGAGCAGGCCCGCCGCCGAGATGACCGCATCCGTGACGCCGAAGATGAGCACCGCCGCGCCCAGCGCGAAGACGTTGAGCAGATTCGCGGGCACGAGCCGGCGGCGCAGCGCGAGGACGATGGCGTACCCGCCCGCGAACCCGATGCCCGAGCCGGCCAGGGCGCGCCAGATGAATTTCGTGACGGCGGCCTGGCCGCTGCGTCCGGCGAGCCATTCGAAGCAAAGGGTGGCGATGAAAACGCCGATGGCGTCGATGAGGACGCCTTCCCAATGCAGGATGGCATGGAGGCGCGAAATAACCTGGATGCGTTTCAGGAGCGGACCGATGACGGTCGGCCCGGTGACGATGACCATGCTTCCCGCGAGGAGCGCGAAGGGAGCGTCCACGTGGAAGATGCCCCAAACCGCGAAGGCCGTGCCAAGCCAGGTGACGACGACGCCGACGGTGAGCAGCCGCGTGATGGCGAACGACTCCGCCGCGTAGCCGCGCAGGTCGAGGGTGAGACCGCCTTCAAAAAGAATGAGGCCCACCGCGAGCGAGACGATGACGGTCAGGAAACCGTCGAGGCTCTCCGGTTTGACCAGCCCGACGCCTTCAGGGCCGAGCGCGATGCCGCCGAACAGAAGCAGCACGATGCCCGGCACCCGGAGCCGCCGCGCGGCGATGGTCAGGAGCATGCCGCCCGAGATCGCCGCCGTGAGGCTGTTCAAAATGGCGCGCTGGTCCGGTACGTTCATGTCGGCGGCGAATCACGGGGGCGGAGAACGCGCTTACACCCGCGCCTGCGGGACGTTTTCCTTGATGCATTTCGTCAGCGCGGCGAGGCTGACGGGCTTCGCAAGGAACTTGAAGCCGCCAATGAGCGCCCCGGGCGTGACTTCCGCGGGCGAGACGATGGCCGTGAGGAAGACGATGGGCGTTTTCTTCAGGGAGGGATCGGCCTGCAACTGCTGGGCCACTCCGCCGCCGTCGATCTTCGGCATCACGATATCCAGCAGGATGAGGTGCGGGCGGAACCCGCGCGCGGCTTCCAAGGCGCGCGTGGCGTCGTTTTCCTCCAGGACGCTGTAGTTGCCTGTTTTCTCCAAAGTCAATTTCAGCAGGCGCGTGAAACCGGACTCGTCGTCTACCACCAATATGCGGACTTTTTCCATTCAGGCCTTGAACATGATCTTCACTCTAGCCCCGCCCTCGGGTCGGTTGCCAATATCAATCGTCCCGGCATGCAAGTCTATGATCGTTTTCGTGACGGTGAGGCCCAGGCCGGTGCCCTTGCCCGTCGGCTTGGTGGTGAAGAAGGGGTCGTAGACCTTGTTGAGCTTGTCGTTGGGGATGCCGCTGCCGGTGTCGTCGACCTCCGCCACGACGACGGTGTCCCCGACCCGGAAACTTTCCGAGCGGCTGTCGCCGATGTTTTCGCCGACGCCGGTCAATTGCTTCGCGTAGGTGCGCACCGTCAGGACGCCGGTGGACCCCATGGCGTGGACGGCGTTGGTAAAAACGTTCACGAAGACCTGCCCGACCTTGGCGTTGTCCAGGTTTAACGGCGGGATGTTCGGGTCGAGTTCCTTGATGACCTTGAAGCCGGGGCCGAGTTCGCCCCGGACGAGATTCAGGGATTGGTTGATGACGGCGTTCAGGTCCTCGGTGCGGACTTCCAGGTTCTTCGGCGCGGAGAAATCGAGCAGGCCGCGCACGACGTTGTCCGCGCGCTTGACCGCGGCGAGGATGTCGTCGAGGACGCCGGCGCTGCTCTCGCTGAGTTCCTGGTTCAGGAGGTACTCGACGCCCATGGTGATGATGGCGAGCGGGTTCTTGACCTCGTGCGCCACCCCCGCGGCGAGGCGCCCGATGGATTTCATCTTCTCGGCCTCGATCAACTGCAACTGGACGGAACGCAATTCCTCGTGCGCGCTTTTCAAATCGCCCAAGGCGCGCAAGAGGTCCTGCTGGCTCTTGGAAAGCTCGGCGTTCGCCTCCTTCAACTGCTCCTGCGCCAGCCTTTGCTCCGTGATGTCGCGCCCGATGCAGACGAGGCCGGTCGGCCTCTCCTGGTGATCCTTCAGGGGAACCTTGGTGGTGGAGAGCCAGCGCCGCTCGCCGGCGGCGTTCAGGCTCGGCTCTTCGCGGTTTATCAGCGCGTTGCCGGAGGAGATGATGGCCTGGTCGTCCGCGTGATATTGGGCGGCGATCTCCGGCGGGAAGAAGTCGAACACCGTCTTGCCGATGATGTCCTCCTGCTTGCCGAGCCGCAACAGGCGCATGTGGGCGGCGTTGTCGATGAGGTAATGGCCGTCGGCGTCCTTGGCGTAGATGTAGTCGGGGAGGTTGTCGACCAGGTTGCGGAGGAGGTTGCGCTCGAGGGCCAGCGCTTCCTCCACGCGATGCCGCTCGACGGCGTACCGCATGGCGCGCAGGAGCAGGCGGCTGTCGATCTGCCCTTTCACGAGATAATCCTGCGCGCCTTCGTGCATGGTGAAGAGGGCGAGTTCCTCGTCATCGGACGAACTGAGCACGATGATCGGCAGCCGTCCGGAATGGGCGCGCACGGTCTTGAAGGTGTCGATGCCGGCGCTGTCGGGCAGCGCCAGGTCGAGCAGGATGACGTCGGCCTCGTTGCTCTCCACGATTTTCAGGGCTTCGGCGAGCGTGGCGACGCTCCACTCGACCTTGAAGCCGCTGCGCGAGGCCTCGACCATGGCGTCCAGCAGCCGGGCGTCAACGGCGTTCGCCTCGACGAGAATTACCCGGAAATGCGAGGGGGGAGAAATCATCTAGGCGACCGCCGCGGAAGGCGGCTTCTGTTTGTCCACGGTCTTGGAGAGGGCGGCCCGGAGGGAATGCAGGGTGAAGGGCTTGCTCACGATGAGATCGACTCCCGCGGGGCGCTCCCCGACATCCAGCATGAGATCGCCGAACCCGGTGAGGAGGATGACGGGCATCTCGGGCTTGATTTTCTTGATCTGGATGGCGAGCTGGTCGCCGTTCATCTCGGGCATGGCGCGGTCCGTCACCACCACGTCGAAGGGGATGGCCTTGAATTTCTCCAGGCCTTCCACCCCGTTGTTCGCTGTCTCGACCATGTGGCCGTCCTCGTTCAAATAGACGGAGACGACTTCCCGCACGAGCGGTTCGTCCTCCACCACGAGAACGCGCAACGGCGGCGGGGCGGGTTCCACGACGACGGGCTTGGGCGCGGGCTTCTCCGCGCCGCGAAGGGGGATGGTGATGGTGATGGTCGTCCCGCAGCCGAGTTCGCTGGCGATCTTGATGTCCCCCTCGTGCCGCCGGACGATGCCGTAGACGATGCCGAGACCCAGGCCGGTGCCGTGCTGTTCCTTGGTGGAGAAGAACGGCTCCAGGCAGCGGGCGCGCGTTTCCTCGGACATGCCGATGCCGGTGTCCGCGATCTGGATGACGGCGTTGTCGCCTTTCCTGAGCGTGCGGAAGGTGATGACGCCGTCCTTTTCAAGCGCGTCCACGGCGTTGAAGACGACGTTGGTGAGCATCTCGCGCAACTCGGCCTCGTTGCCCAGCACCGCGGGAAGCTCTTCCAGTTCGGTTGCGATGCGGATGTTGATGCCGTTGGCCTGCGCCTGGTCTTTCCACTTCGGCTGCGTCAGGGAGATGACCTGGTTCACCAGTTCCGTCAACCCGACGGGCGCGGAGACTTCGGCCTCCTCGCGGTACCGGTAAAATTCCCGGAGCCTGCTGACAACCTTGGCGCTGTCCTTGGCCGCGGTGTGGATCATGCGCAGGTAACTCTTGACTTTCGGGGGGTCGGCCATGGTGTCGGGCCGCAACAGGAGCAGTTCGGTGAAGCCGAGGATGGGGGCGAGGGCGTTGTTGAAATCGTGCGCGATGCCGCTCGCCATGCGCCCCAGGGCATGGAGCCGCTCCCGCTGGATGATGTGCTGCTGGGTCTGCCGGAGCTGGCCCAGCGCGTCGGCAAGCTGGCGGTTGCTCTCGCGCACGGCTTCCTCGGCGCGCTTGCGCTCGCCGATCTCGCGCTGGAGACTCGTGTTCGCCTTTTGCAACTCCGCGGTGCGCTCCTCGACGCGGAGTTCCAATTCGCGGTGCGCGCCGGCCAGTTCCTGCCGGGCGCGCTGCCGCTCCAGGGCGTATTGCATCGAGCGGACGAGCCAATGCCTGTCGACGTGCCCCTTTACGAGGTAATCCTGCGCGCCGTGGCCCACCGTCTGGACGGCGAGCGCTTCGTCGCCGATGCCGCTCAGGACGATAACGGGCGTGCCGCCGGCTTCGTTGTAAACCCGCAGGAAGGTGTCGAGACCCTCGCTGTCCGGCAGGCTCAGGTCGAGCAGGATGAGGTCGATCCCCCCCTGGGCGAAACGCTCCATGCCCTCGGCCACCGTTTCGCGATGGATGAGCTGAAACCGCTCGTCCATCGCCTCGCCCAACATCTGGTCGAGGAGGGCCGCGTGCTGGGGATTGTCCTCGATAAGAAGGACATTGATCGCCACGCCATCGCTCATGATTCGGTCGTTCATCCCAGGAAACCCGGCGTCAGATTATAACATGAGTCCGAGCAACTTCCATTCCAACCAGGCAAACGTCGTCCCCAAAGGCGTGGCCGGTGGCGAATTGCCTGATCTCCGCCAGTGTTTCATCGAACAAGGCCGTCGTGGACATCTGCATTTTCCGTTCCACGGAGGCCATCAGCGCGCGCTGGTCGAAGTATTCGCCATCGGCGCCCTCGACCTCGTAAAGCCCGTCCGTGAAGAGCATGACGAGGTCCTGCGGCTCGAGCCCCGTGTCGTAGCTCGTGTAGGCGCACTCCTCGAATACGCCGAGGACCGGCCCCGGTTTCGCGCCGGGGGTCCCGCACAGGGATTCCACCTTCCGGGCGCTCCTGCGGAGGTGCAACGGCGGCGGATGGCCCGCGTTGGCGTAACACATCCTGCCGGTGGAGACATCGGCCACCAGGTAAAAGGCGGAGGCGAACATCGGCGTGCGCGTCCTTTTGAGAATCGAGATGAGCGCGCGGTTGATGTGGGTGAGGAAGACGCCGGGTTCGCCCGCCATTTCAAGCAACTCCTCGACGAGCGCCCGCTGGATCGCCGTGACGAGCGCCGCGCGGACGCCGTGCCCCATGACGTCGCATATAAAAACGCCCGCCGCCGTATCCGACACGGGCAGGATGTGAAAGAAGTCGCCGCCCACCGCGGTCGTTGGGAGGTACCGGGCGTAGAAGTGCAGGGCGCTCTCCTCGGCCTCCGCCTTCCTGGGGAAGTTGGGGTACTGCTGCGGCAGGAACGCCTGCTGGATTTCCCGCGCCATGTGCAGGTCGTCCTCGAGCTGGGTGTTCTTGTCGCGCAGTTCTTCGTTATATTGCCGCGCCTGTTCCTCGGCCGTCTTGCGCGCCGTGATGTCCCGCCCGTAACCGACGAGGCCGATGATGGCGCCTTCCGGGTCCCGCAACGGCATTTTGCTGGTGGAAAGCCAATGCTTTTCCCCATGCCCGTTGAAGGTCGGCTCCTCCCGGTTCAGGATGGATGAACCGCCTTGGATCACGGCCTGGTCATCGGCGTCAAACTGCTTTGCCACTTCCTCCGGAAAGAAGTCGTAGACGGTCTTGCCCACCACTTCCTCCATGGCCGCGGCTTTCAAAGCCTGGGTATGCGCCCTGTTGTCCAGCATATAGCGGCCCTTGACATCCTTCACGTAGATCGAATCCGGGAGATTGTCGATGACGTTGCGCAGAAGGTTCCGCTCCTCCGCCCGCTTGATCGCGTAACGGATGGCGCGCACCAGGGAATAATTGGTCGGCTCGCCCTTGACCAGGTAATCCTGCGCGCCCGCCTCGACCGTCTGGATGGCCAGCCCTTCGTCATCCACGCCGCTGAGGACGATGATGGGAACCTTGGGCGCGGCGGCGTACAGACGCTGGAATGTCTCCACGCCGGAACTGTCCGGCAACGAAAGATCGCAGAGGATGACATCGACGCCGCCTTCCTTGAGCCGCTCGATCCCCTTTGAAAGCGCGTCCGCGGTTTCCAGCCGGAAAGGCGTTCGGGACTCGGCCAGGATTTCGCCCAGGAGGCGGACGTCCTCCTGGTCATCCTCGACCATAAGCACGCGGATCGGATGGGTTGTCTTCATTCGGAGGGGCGCCGAAATTTACTCTTAGCCTCAAATCCGGCCAATGGCGAAAGAAATGTCAGCCCTCGATGATCTCCCGCACCTTGCGGGCGAGATCGGACGGCGTGAACGGTTTCTGGAGAAACGCCACCTCCGCCGGCAGATCGTATTTCTTGCAGACGATCTCCTTCACGTAACCGGATGTGAAGAGGATTTTCGCGCCTTCCTGGGCTTCCCCCATCCAGTCGAGCAACTCGCGTCCGCCGCTCGTTGGCAGGACGATGTCAGCCAGCAGCAGGTCGATCTTCGGTTCGCGCAGATTCGTCACGATATCCCTCGCCTGGGCGCCGTCCTCCGCTTCCAGGACGCTGTAGCCGAGCCTGCGCAAAATCTGCGCCGCCAGCGCGCGCACCGCCGGCTCGTCTTCCACGACGAGGATCGTCTCGCAGCCGCCCGGCAGCCGCCCCCCGCCGGCGGGCGGCTGGAGGAGCGCGCCCCGGTCGTTGACGCGCGGCAGCAGGACGTGAAAGGAACTCCCATGCCCCAGGACGCTCTCGACGGCGATGTAGCCGCCGCTCTGCTTTACGATGCCGTAACAGGTCGCGAGGCCGAGGCCCGTCCCCTGCCCCTTCTCCTTCGTGGTGAAGAACGGCTCGAAGAGGTGCTGCTTGACCTCGTCGGTCATGCCCGTGCCCGTGTCGCTGAGCGTCAGCCGGACATATTCTCCGGGCGGGATGTCGTGCGCGGTGCAAAAGGCGTCGTCGGGCGCGCACACCGCGCTGGCCGTCTCCATGGTGAGGATGCCGCCGCGCGGCATGGCGTCGCGGGCGTTCACGGCCAGGTTCAGGATCACCTGGTCGAGTTGCGCCGGGTCGGCCTTGACGTGGCCCGCGTCTTTTTCCGGCAGGGTCATGATGCGGATATCCTCGTCGATGAGCCGCCGCAGCATCTTCTGGATGTTCACCAGCGCCTCGTTGATGTCCATGACTTTGGGCTGCAGATCCTGCCGCCGGCTGAAGGCCAAAAGCTGGCGCGTGAGCGAAGCGGCGAGGTCTCCCGCCTTTCTGACCTCGGTCAAATGCCGGTGCATCGGGTGTCCCGGCTGAACCTGGGCGAGAAGCAGGTCGCTGTACCCCAGGATGGCGGTCAGGATGTTGTTAAAATCGTGCGCCACGCCTCCGGCCAGACGGCCCACCGCTTCCATCTTTTGCGATTGCAGGAGCTGGTTCTCCATCTTTTTGCGATCCGTGATGTCCCGCGCGATGGACGATATGCCCGTGATATGCCCGCGCTCGTTACGGATGGGCGACTCCGTGACGGAAACGGCGATGCGCGCGCCGTCCTTGCGGAGGCGGACGGTCTCGAAGTTCACGAGGCTCTCCCCGCGCTTCACCGCGGCGAGGGTCTGCGGCAGTTCATCGAGCCTGTCGGCGGGGACGAGGATGTAGACATGCCGCCCGATCACCTCCGACGCCGTGTAACCGTAGAGGCGTTCCGCCGCGCCGTTCCAACTGACGACGATGCCGTCCAGCGTTTTGCCGACGATCGCGTCGCTCGAGGACTCCACCACCGCGGCCAGTTCCGAGCGCGTCCTTTCCGCCCGCCGACGTTCGGTGATGTCGCGCATGTAAGCCGTGAACATCGGCCTGCCGTTCAGTTCGATGCGGCTGACCGCCATCTCGACCGGTATCTCGCTGCCGTCCGCCCGGCGCGCGGCGAGTTCCATCCTGCGGCCAAGCGCGGCGCCTTCGCTGGCGTGCCGGCAGCTCTCCCGCAGGACGGCGGGGACGATCAGGTCGAACAAATCCTTGCCCAGCGCGAACGCCTTGGGATAGCCGAAGACCCTTTCCGCCGCGGGATTGAATTCGCGGATGCGCGCTTCCTCGTCGAAAGTGACGATGCAATCCATGGCGGAATCGAGGATGGCGGCCTTCCGCGCCTCGCTCTCGCGCAACGCCTCGACGCCGCGCTTGCTCTCGATCATGTGGCCGAGCTGGATGCCGATGGCGCCAAGCATCTGCAGCAGTTCGGGATCGGCGTGGAAAACCTTCGGGCTGAAAAATTCCAGGATGTGGATGACTTCCGCCCCCGCCCTCACCGGGATGCCGAACGCCGAGCGCATCCCGTTGCTGAGCGCGATCTCCGCGCTGACGAACGTGGGCGGGATGTCCGGTATCCAATCCAGTTCGCCCGATTGCCAGACGCGCCCCGCGAGGCCTTCGCCGGGCGGCACGGTCATCCGCGAAGCGGCCGCCTCGAATTGCTCGATGTCTATGTTCGGCCTGTGCCAGACCTCGACGCAACGGAGGACGTTCGCAGCCTTGTCGACATCCCACACCGCGCCCATGTCCCATTCCAGTATTTCGCAGATGGCTTGCAATATCTTCGGGCGCGCCTCGGCCACCGTGTCGGCTTCGGCCAGGGTCCTGCCGGTGCTGTACAGCAGGGCGCGCCGGCGTTCCGCCAGCCATTCGGAGGTGATGTCCTCGACCGTTCCCTCGACATAAAGAAGCTGCCCTTGCGCGTCCCGCACGCCCCGGACGTTCTGGGAAATCCACATGGGCCGCCCATCCGCGCGATAAACCTCCGAGACGAAACCCGCGACGGTGTATTGCCTCTGGAAAGTTTGCAATAATTCCTGCCAGCGCCCGGACACTACATAGAACTTTTCATCCGCGTTATTCAACTCGGCGAGGAGCCGTTCCGGCGTTTCATAGCCAAGCATCTTCGCGAGCGCCTGGTTGGCCGTGATGAACTTGCCTTCCGGCGTCGATTGGAAAATGCCTTCGATGGCGTTGTCGAAGATGACCCGGTATTTGTCCTCCGCGTCCTGCAACTGCGAGACGAGTTTCTCGCGTTCCGACACATCCGCGCGCACGCGCCGGAGAATGCTGGCCCCGCAATGGCATACCCCCGCGAGGATCAATGCGAAGAGCGTGTACTGCATCTTCTCGACCGTCCCTTCCACGCCGCGCCGGGGTTCGCGCGTCTGCGTCAGCAAGCACCAGAAAAACAAGCTCAGCGCGATGCCGACGAGATAGATGAATAGAAACGTGCGTTTCCAGGACGACAAAAAACCGTCCCGCCGGGGGCGAAATCCGAGGTTGGTATTCACGGGAATTCGCCGGCTATGATAATGATTAGAAGGAACTTGGCAAGTTCTATTAATCCTTGTCGAAACTATATTTCCCAGGGCCGATCAACAATAAAGCAAACGCGATAAACACCTGGGTCAGGACAAGCGTTATAACATTGAGCGAGGGATGATGTCTTATGTGGGCGATGCCCGCGCACAAGATCGCGATCGCCAGGATGAGGCACACGACCCGCGACATTAACCCCAGGATCAACAGCCCTCCTCCTATCAATTCCGAAAACGCAACCAGCCCTCCCCAGAAAGCGAGATGCGAGGTGATGTGAAAGAATTGCGTCACCACGGGCGCGGCGGCGCGCCAATGGCCCGAGCCGCCCGCCACGATGGGAAATCCCGAGCACACGAGCATCAAGCCGACGCCCGCGCGCAGCAAAAGGATTCCGCCCTCGCGATACTTATTGAGGAAGGAAAGAATCACTAGACATTCAACGGGGGGTTGGGCGTGCGCAGGCTGGCGGGGAGTTTCGACGCGCCCATGAGATAGCCGTCGATGCAGCGCGCGGCGTCCCTCCCTTCGCCGATGGCCCACACTACAATGGATTGCCCCATGTTCGCATCGCCCGCCGCGAAGACTCCGGGCAGGCTGGTCATCATCCGCGCATCGGTCTTGATCGTTCCGCGAGGGGTGACTTCCAGTCCGCTGTTGGCGAACGGCCCCATCTGCGCGCCGCGAAACCCGATTGCCACCAGCACGAGGTCGGCCGGGATTTTCAATTCGGCGTCGAGCACTTTTTTTTCCACGCGCCGCCCGTTGCGGTCGTAGGTCCATTCCACCCGTTCCGCGCCGACGGCGTTTACATCGCCATCGCCGTCGGTGTCGAGAAAGGCGACGGTATCGAGGCTGAATTCCTCCTCGCCGCCCTCTTCCTGGGCGTAGGTCTTCCGGAGATGAGCGGCCATTCGGGCCACGGATTGCCCGAGTTGCGTTCGGGGGGGGCCTTTGTGTTGATGCTGATCTGCACCACCTGCTTCGCGCCCTGGCGATGCGCCGTCGCCACGCAATCCGCCCCAGTGTCTCCGCCGCCGAGCACCACGACGTTCCTCCCCTTGGCGCTCACGGGATCGGAAATCTCTTTTCCCGCCTGCCGGCGGTTTTCCTTCACCAGGTAATCCATCGCAAAGACGATCCCTCCCATGTCGCGGCCCGGCATCGGGACATCCCTGGGTTGCTGCGCGCCGATTGCCAGGCAGACGGCGTCGAATTCATCCCGCAACGTTTGCAGCGGCATCGTGCGGCCGACTTCGACGTTCGTCCGGAAGGCGACGCCCTCGCGGCTCAATTGATCGACCCGGCGGGCGACGCGGAACTTCGCGAACTTGAAGTCCGGGATGCCGTAGGTCATGAGGCCGCCGATCTCGTCGTCCCTTTCAAAGACGGTGACTTCATGCCCCGCGCGGTTCAATTGCTGCGCGGCGGCCAGCCCCGCGGGGCCGCTGCCGACGACCGCGACCTTCCGCCCGGTGCGGCGCGCCGGGGGCTCCGGGACGATCCACCCTTCGTCCCAGCCGCGATCCACGATCGCGCGCTCAATGCTCTTGATCGCGACGGGGCTGTCGTTGTATGCGAGCGTGCAGGCGGGTTCGCACGGCGCCGGGCAGGTGTAGCCGGTGAACTCGGGGAAATTGTTGGTCGCATGCAGGCGCTCGAGCGCTTCCAGCCATTGGTTGCGCGAGACGAGGTCGTTCCATTCGGGGATGATGTTGCCGATGGGGCAGCCGCCCATGCAGGTCGGCACGCCGCAATCCATGCAGCGCGCCCCTTGCGCGGCGAGACGCTTCTCCTCCCAGGTCTCCTGGTACACTTCCTTGTAGTCGCCGATCCGCGCCGCGGGGTCGCGATAGGCGATCGCCTCGCGCGGGTGCTTCAAAAAACCGTCCGGATGATTCTCGCTCATGCGGCCCTTAACTCCTCGGCTTTCGGCGGCGGGTTGAGCCGCACGTCCTTCCCTTCGCTCATGTAACGGGCGACGGCTTTCGCATACGCCTCCGGGATGACTTTCACGAATTTTTTCGCGCTCTCGGTCCAGGTATCGAGTATCTGCTTGGCCCTGGCGCTGCCTGTGTAGCTGTAGTGGTTCTCGATCATCCGCTTCACGAGCGCCGTGTCGCGCTCGCCGGCGAACTCCTCCGCGCGCGCCATCTCGGTGTTGAGCCTGGGCCGGAAGCTCCCGTCCTGGTCATAGATAAACGCCTCGCCGCCGCTCATCCCCGCGCCGAAGTTCTTCCCCGTCTTCCCGAGGATGACGACCGCGCCGCCGGTCATGTATTCGCACCCGTGGTCGCCGATCCCTTCCACCACCGCGATCGCGCCGGAGTTGCGCACCGCGAACCGCTCCCCGCCGATTCCGTTGAAATACGCTTCGCCGCCCGTCGCGCCATAGAGCGCGACGTTCCCGATGAGGATGTTCGCCGCCGCTTCGTAGCCCGCCGCCGCCGGTTTGCGGACGGTTATCCTGCCGCCGGAAAGCCCCTTGCCGACGTAGTCGTTCGCCTCGCCTTCGAGGTGGAGCGTTATGCCCCGGCAGAGAAACGCGCCGAAGCTCTGGCCCGCCGAACCGGTGAAGTTGATGACGATGGCGTCGTCCGGCAGCCCGGCGGCCCCGTGTTTCCGGGTCACCGCGGAACTGAGCATCGTCCCGGCGGTGCGATCCCTGTTCCGTAACGGCATCGAGACGCGGACGGCTTCGCCGCGCTCGATGGCCGGCCGGGCGAATTCGATGAGCTTGTGGTCGATCTTGGATTGCAACTTGTGGTTCTGCTCCTTGGTCTTGCGCGGCGTGTCCTCGGAGGGCTGCCTGTAAAGAAGCTGCGAGAGATCGAGCCGCGTCCCTTTCGGGTGGCGGACCTCGCGCGCGCGGAGGCGGTCCACCCGGCCCACCATTTCCTCGACGGTGCGGTACCCGAGCGCGGCCATCAGTTCGCGCACTTCCTCCGCGACGAAGCGCATATAGTTGATGACGTGCTCGACCTTGCCGGGGAACTTCGCCCGCAACCGCGGGTCCTGCGTCGCGACGCCCACCGAACAGGTGTTGCAATGGCACTTCCGCAGCATGATGCAGCCGACCGCCACGAGCGCCGCCGTGCCGAACCCGTATTCCTCCGCGCCGAGCAGCGCGGCGACGACCACGTCCCGGCCCGTCTTCAACCCGCCGTCCGCGCGCACCCGGATGCGCGACCGGAGATTGTTCGCCAGCAGAACTTGCTGCGTTTCCGCCAGGCCGAGTTCCCAGGCCGACCCGGCGGACTTGATCGAGGTCTTGACCGAAGCGCCGGTGCCGCCCGAATCGCCCGCGATGAGGACTGCGTCCGCCCGCGCCTTCGCGACGCCCGCCGCGATGGTGCCGACATTCGCCACGGAAACGAGCTTCACGTGGATTTCGGCGGCGGGGTTGGCGCACTTCAAATCGTGGATCAACTGCGCCAGGTCTTCGATGGAGTAGATGTCGTGGTGCGGCGGCGGCGAGATGAGCCCAACGCCTGGAATGGTGAACCGCACCTCGGCTATCGTCTCATCGACCTTCGCGCCGGGCAGTTCGCCGCCTTCGCCCGGCTTGGAGCCTTGCGCCATCTTTATCTCGATCTGTTTCGCGTGGACGAGGTAGTTCATCGTGACCCCGAACCGCCCGCTCGCGACCTGTTTCATGGAGCACTCGCGCTCCGTGCCGAAGCGTTCCACCTGCTCGCCGCCCTCGCCGGTGCCGGACTTGCCGCCGAGCCGGTTCATGGCGATCGCCAGCGTCTCGTGCGCCTCGCGGCTGAGCGAGCCGAACGACATGGAACCCGTCGAGAACCGCTTGAAGATCGCTTCGCACGGCTCGACTTCCTCCAGCGGGATCGAACCCGCCGGGTCGATGTCGAAATCGACCAGGCCGCGCAGGGTCTGCAACCGCTCCTGCTGGTCGTTGATATATTCCGCGAAGTCGCGATACGAATTTCCGTCGCCCGTCCGCACGGCGTGCTGCAATTTGCCGACCGTGAACGGATTCCATTGATGGATCTCGCCGTCCCTGCGCCACGAGAATTCCCCGCCCTGTTCCAACGGCAGGCTGCCCGCGATCTTGTCGCTGAAAGCGCGCTCGTGCGTCTCGATCAGCTCCCGCTCGATCTGGTCCAGGCCGACCGAGGGGATGTGCGCGGTGGTGCCCTGGAAATATTCGCGGACGAAATCGAAATTCAGCCCGATGGCCTCGAAGACCTGCGCGCCCTTGTAGCTTTCGAGCGTCGAGATGCCCATCTTCGACATGACCTTGAGGATGCCCCCCTCGACCGCTTTCCTGTACCGGGCGAGCGCCTTCTTCGTCTCGGGAACCTGGAGCCGCTCCTTCATCATCCGCACGATGCTCTCGTACGCGAGCCACGGGTAAACCGCATCCGCTCCGTACCCGATGAGCGTGCAGAAATGGTGGACGCCGCACGGCTGCCCGGATTCCAGCACCAGCCCCGCCCTCGTCCTCAATCCCCGCCTTATGAGGTAATGGTGCAGCGCGCCCACCGCCAGCAGGCTCGGAACCGGGATGCGTTCCTCGCTCGCGCCGCGATCCGAGAGGATCAGGATTTCCGCTCCGCCGAGGATCGCCTCCGCCGCGCGCCCGCGCATCTCCTCTATCGCATCCGCCAGCGGCATGCCCGCGGGATACGTGATATCCACCTGCGCCGAGCGGATCCCGTTTTTGTCCAGCCGCCGGATCGCCGCGATGGCCGAAGCCGTGAGGATCGGCGAGTCGATGAACACCTGGCGGCAATGCTCCGCCGTTTCATCGAGCAGATTATGCTGCCTGCCGACGTGGCTCTCCAGCGAGGTGACGAGTTCCTCCCGCATATAGTCGAGCGGGGGATTGGAGACCTGCGCGAAGAGTTGCTGGAAGTAGTTGAAGAGCGGCTTGTTCCTGGCGGAAAGAACAGCGAGCGGGGCGTCGTTGCCCATCGCGCCGATGGGGTCTTTTCCCTGCTCGGACATCGGCTCGACCAAATCCCGCAGGAGTTCCGTCGTATACCCGAAAACGCCCTGGTAACGCGCCAGGTCGCGCGATTCGATGTCCAGGGCGGGCGGCTCGTCCCCGTCCTCCATTTCGCGGAGGCGCACCCTGTTCTCCTTGAGCCACTGCCCGTAGTGATCCTTCGTCAGCGTCTCGAAGATTTCGCGCTCGGGGACGATCCGCCTCTCGAGGGTGTCGGCCAGGAAAATCTCGCCCGGCTTCAACCGACCGCGCATCACCACTTCCTCGGGCGGGATGGCGAGCACCCCGGTCTCGCTGGCCATCACGAGCTTGTTCGCCTTCGTGACGCAATAGCGGCAGGGGCGCAGGCCGTTGCGGTCCAGCACCGCGGCCACGCGATAGCCGTCCGTCACCGCCACGAGCGCCGGGCCGTCCCACGGCTCGATGATCGTCGAGAAATAGTCGTAAAACTCCCGCCGGCGCGGCTCCATGAATTTGTCCTTGTGCCACGCCTCCGGGATGAGCATCCGCAAGGCGTGCGGCAGTTCGCGCCCGGCTTCTAGGAGCAACTCCAGCACGTTGTCGAAGACGGCGGTGTCGCTCATCCCCTCGCTCGTCACCGGCTTTATCTTCTCGATGTCGTCGCCGAAAAGCTCGCTCGCGATGACGGCTTCCCGGGTCTTCATCCGGTTCAGGTTGCCGCGCAGGGTATTGATCTCGCCGTTATGAACCGTGTTGCGGTACGGATGCGCCAGATGCCACGCGCCGAGCGTGTTCGTGGAAAAGCGCGAGTGCAGCAGCACCAGGCTCGTCTTCACCAACGGATTGGAGAGATCGGGGAAATACCCTTCGAGTTGCGGACAGGAAAGCAGGCCCTTGAAGACGATCTTCCGCCGGTCGAGCGAACAGACGTAAAACAACTCCGCGCTCCCGGCCAGCAGCGCCTTCGCGCGGTTTTCGATGACGCGCCGCAGGACGTAGAGCTTCGTATCCAGCCGCGCCGGTTCAAGCGAAGCGAGCGGCTCGACAAACACCTGCTTGATGACCGGCTCGGTTTGCAGCGCGCTCCTGCCGAGATCGGCGTTGTTCGTCGGCACGTCGCGCAAGGCCACGACCCTGAACCCTTCGGAATGCGCCGCTTTTTTGATGAGGTCTTCGAGCGCCAGCCGCAGCCCGTAGTCGCGCGGCATGAAAAGCTGCCCCACGCCGTAGGAATCGAAATCGCCCAGCCCCTTTACCCGGGCGGCGAAAAATTCGTGCGGCTTTTGGAGGAGCATGCCGGTGCCGTCGCCAGTCTTCTCCTCGGAGCCGCGCGCGCCGCGATGGTCGATATTCACGAGGACGCGGAACCCGTCCTCGATCAACTGATGGCTTTTCGTTCCATTGAGATCGACGAGCACGCCCACCCCGCAAGCGGCGCGTACGACCGATGGATCATAGAGTCCTGGTAATGTTTCCTGTTGGTTCACGTAAAAATCCCTTCGTGCCCTGCACGTTCAAAACGCAACGTCTAAGAAACTATTTCCCCGGAAAAGAAAAGGCAAATCTTTCCCTGACGCGATGCGCTTGATCCCGCCCTGAGCGGCGTCGTTGTCGTTGTAGAGGCGGCTGTGCCAGCCGCCAACGACCTGGAAGCGCCCGGCGCTTTTGGCGTTGCCTCCCGCTCCAGGCGGCTGGCACAGCCGCCTCTACAACCACGGATCAGGACCGGCTCCATTGGAACGGAGGGGTGTGCGGCAGGCCGTGCGCGGCGGCCACGGCTTCGCAAGTGACGCGGCCATCCATGAGATTGATGCCGGACGCCAGGGCGGGCTCGCGGCGGCAGGCGTCGACGAGGCCGTGGTCGGCCAGCGTCTCGACGAAGCGATACGTGACGTTGGTGAGGGCCTGCGTGGCGGTGCGCGCGTAGGCCGCGGGCATGTTCGCGACGCAATAATGGGTGACGCCTTCCTCGACGAAGACGGGATCGTCGTGCGTGGTGGGCCGCGAGGTTTCCGCGCAGCCTCCCTGGTCGATGGCGATGTCCACCAGCACGCTGCCGGGACGCATGACGCGGAGCATCTCCCGGCTGATGAGCTTCGGCGCCTTCGCGCCCGGAACGAGCACCGCGCCGATCAGCAGATCGACGGTGGGCAGAAGCTCCAGCAAGTGCGCCTGGCTCGAGTAGAGGGTGTGCGCCGCGTGCATGGTGATGTCGAGGAAGCGCATCCGTTCCAGGTCGACTTCCAGTATCGTCACGTCCGCATTGAGGCCCGTCGCCATGCGGGCGGCGTTCACTCCCGACGCGCCGCCGCCCAGGACCACCACCCGCCCGGGCAGCACGCCGGGCACGCCGCCGAGCAACACTCCGCTGCCGCCCCGGTGTTTCGCCAAAAAGTATCCGCCGACCATGATCGACATCCGCCCCGCCAGTTCGCTCATCGGCTCCAGCAGCGGCAGGCGGCGGTTCACCTCGACGGCTTCATAGGCGAGCGCCGTCACGCCCGCCGCCAGCAGCGCCCCGGTCAGCGGACGGTTCGCCGCGAGATGGAGATACGTGAAAAGGAGCAGCCCGCGCCGCAGGAGCGGATATTCGGAAGGAAGCGGCTCCTTTACCTTCACGATCATTTCCGCGCGGGCGAAGATTTCCTCGTGCGGTTCGATCAACTCCGCGCCCGCCTCCGCGTAATCGCCGTCCGGATACCCGGAGCCGATCCCCGCTCCGCGCTCGACCAGCACGGCGTGCCCGCGCTTCTTCAATTGCCACACCGCCGAAGGGAGCAGGCCGACCCGGAATTCCTGCTCCTTTATCTCCTTGGGGATGCCGATGATCATGCGTTTGCGACCGCTTGCAGATGCTCCATGACATCCCCCGCGGTTTCAACAAGCAACCGCTTTTCGCGCTCCGTGATTTTTCTCGGCCTGGTGTCGAAGACGCAGAGCGAGCCGAGCGGCAGCCCGCTCTGCGAACGCAACGGAACGCCCGCGTAAAACCGCAACTTCGTATCCTTGGCAAGCGGGTTGCCGGCGAAGCGCCGGTCGCGCCGCAGATCCTCGACCACCAACATCTCGTTGCTGGCCACCATGTGCCCGCAGATGGAAAGATTCCGCGGCACGCGGCCGGCTCTCGCCACGTCATCCGGCAAGCCCGCCTGCGCGCGGAACCATTGGTTTTCCCTGTCGATCAGCGTAATGAGGGCGATTGGCGCCTCGAGGATGCGCGCGAGCCTTGCCGCCATGCGGTCAAGCTCAGGGTCGGGCTTCCCGTTGATCCGCCCCAGCGCGCGAAGGCCCTCGAGCCGCTCCTCCTCGTTCGCCGGGATGGGCGCGCCAACCGCCTCCGAAATGAGCGGCTCCGAGAATTTGCCCAACTGGACAACCGCTTCCGCGAGGGAGACGACCACCTCGTCCGCCCCGGAAGCGCGGAGCCGTTGCGTCGCGGCGGCCGTATTCTCGGCCGCTCCCCAGAGACCGACGAGTATCTTCAAACCGGCGTTATGCTCGCGCAGCCTCATGCTAAGATGGCGCGCCTGGATGATCGTCGAAGGCGCGACGACCGAGATGCACACTGCGTCGGCGCCCGATTTCTCGGCCAATTGCGGCATCTCGGCCGCGGGGAGGCTCGCGGGCGCGTTTTTCGCGTCGAAGCCCTGCTCCCGGAGGAGGTGCGCCAGCATCGCCCCGGCGAATTCGTCGCGCTCCGCCCGCGCGGGCAGGCAGAGAACCCGGCACGCGGGCGCGGCGTCCGACTCCGGCGGCGTCCTCGTGGCGAGATCGTCCATGATGTCGCGGATGCTCTGCATCACCGCCGCGCGCTGCTCCAGGTCGAGCGATTCCCGGCGGTAATCGGTCTCCGCGGCCGCGACCACGGGCATCAACACCGCATCGTAAAGCTCCGTCAGCGAATGAGTTTTCAAGTAGGCGTAAACGAGTTCGCCCGCCTCGTTCAAGCCCACGGTCAGAACGCGATGGTAAAATTCCTCGTGCGGCTGGAGCGCCTGTTCCTCGCTCAGAAGGACGCTGAGAAACTCCAGCCTCGGGACATGCCTGCCCATCACCGCGAGGCATACGGTCAAAGGCGTGGACAGCACCAGGCCCAACGGCCCCCAGAGCCACGTCCAGAAGAGCGCGGCGACGATGAGCGACAACGACGAAACCCCGGTGCTGGAACCATACAGCCACGGCTCGATGAAGTTCGCCACGGCCATCTCCAGGATGAAGTAAAGCGCGGCTGTCAGCGCGGGGCTGGTCCAGTTGTCCGAGACCGCGAACGAGAGACCGATGGGGATCGCCGCTCCGATCCACGGTCCTAGATAGGGGATGAAACGCATCACCGCCGCAAAGACGCCCCAGAGCGGCCCGTTCGGCAGCCCGATGAGCGAGAGGCCCCCTGCCACGATGGTCCCGTAGCTGACGTTCACGGCGAGCTGCGTAAGAAGGTATTTGGAAACCCGGCGCCCCGCGTCATCCATCGCGCTCGTCGTGGCGCTAATCCGCCCCTGGCCCACCAGCCGGATGAAGCGCCCGCGCAAATCCTCGCGCTTCAACAGCATGAAAACGACCAGCAGGAGGACGAGCGCCGCCGTTCCCAGCGGCCCGAGGACGGGCTTGACGATCCGCTGCGCAAGCTCGACGGGAGTCGCGTCCGGCGCCCCCCCGACGACCTTCACCGGCACCGGTTCCGCGGAAGGCGCGGCCCCGGCCTTCGGGACAACGGTGGGCAGTTCTTTTTTCAGTTCCTCAACCGCGCGCGAAAAGCGTTTGAAGCGCGTGCCGCCCGGCACTTTCAATTCATGAATCTTCGCGGAGATATTTTGCTGATAGTCGGGAAGCTTCGCCGCCAGGTCGACGAGTTGCCTCGTAAGAATCCAACTCGCCGCGCACGCCGTGAGAAACAACAGGAGGACGACGATCAACACCCCCGCAACCCTTCCTATGTAACGCTCGATGCGCCAGACGATGGGCGAGAGGAGAAAACTAAGGAGCGCAGCCAGCGCCAGCGGTATGAGAAGATCGCGCGCGAAATAAAGCACCGCGATGACAAACCCCGTGAGGAGCAGCCCCCAAATGCCCGCCAAGGCATCCGCCGCGCCGGTCTTCCTCACTTGCACGCGGGCAATGTATCATCGGTGGCGTCCCAAACCAAATCGCGCTATCTCCTTATCTCCCTGTTATGCCGGACCTCTATTTCTACGAACCGCCCCCCGAAAAGCGAATCGGCGGGCTGGACGCCGCCATACAGGAAATGCGGCGCGCGCTGGAAAAGCTGGGCTGGACCGTGAAGACGAACGCCCCCCCGCCCCTCGCGGAAAGCAAGCCTGTCGTCCATTTCCACGGCCTGTGGCAATTCGCGCACAACCGCCTCTCCCGCCTCTGCGCCACGCGCGGCGTCCCCTGCGTCGTCTCTCCCCACGGCATGCTCGAACCGTGGGCGTGGAACCACAAGGGCTGGAAAAAGCGGCCCTACTTCGCATTCGTGGAAAAGGGCCATCTTTCCAGGGTCTCGGCCCTGCTGGCCACGAGCGAGGGCGAGGCGGCGCAACTCCGCCGCTTCTTCCCCGGGCAGCGGATCGAAATCCTCCCCCTCGGCCTGACGGGCGACGCCCGACCCGGCTATGAAAACGCCCGCGCCGCCCTTGGCTGGCGGGCGGACGAACGGGTGCTGCTCTTTCTCTCGCGCATCCATCCAAAAAAGGGCCTCGAAATGCTGCTGGAAGCGCTCGCAACGGGCCGCCAACCGGCGGAAACCCGGCTCGTCGTCGTGGGCGACGGCGAGGCCGACTACCTGCGCCGGCTTCGCGCCCATGCCGCGAAAGACGGCCTGCCGCGCATCGACTGGATCGGGCCCGTCTGGGGAGAAGAACGCTGGAAATATTTCCAGGGCGCCGACCTTTTCTGCCTCCCCTCGCATTCGGAAAACTTCGGGCTGGCCGTGCTGGAAGCCTGCCAGGTCGGCACGCCCGTCCTGACGACCAACACGACCCCCTGGGCCGCGCTGCCCCGCGGTTTTATCGCCAGCCCCACCGTGGCGGGCATCCGCGAGGCGCTCGACCGGTTCTTCGCAAAAGACCGGGCCGCCCCCGGCGAACGCGAAACCCTCGCCGCGTGGGCCTGGCGCGAATACCACTGGGACGCGCTCGCACGCCGCTACGCGACTTTCTACGAATCCCTGCGCTAAGCGTCACCCGTCAATACCGATTACGCGTCAATTGGCATGCTAAGACGCAAAAAAACCCAGGACGAAAAACCGCGTGATGATGCCTGCGAAAAGGATGCCGAGCAAAAGCAGCATCCAGCGAAAGCGCAACCAAAGCTCTCGAAACCCGGAAAACTGGGCAAAGATGTCCGCGACATGAGCGGTGCAGTAACAAACGTTGGCGAGTACAGCGAGCACGAACAAAAAGAGAACGCCGTTTAAGGAGAAGGCGCTTCGTGACGCCGGCCACGAAACGCGGAAATAGCCCAGAACGATCAACGCCAGCGCCGCGTTGTAAATGAGGCGGCGCGGTTCCCAATAGCGAATCGAATCGGTGACCATCTCCCGAAGCGACGCGCGCTTGGACGCCCGGGCAGGTTCGGCTTCGTTCATTTGGATGTGCGGGAATTGTGGAAGTCGGCCGGCAGTTTTTTGTCGCGACGCTTGTAAACCGCCTCAAAACCCTTCTCGCGTGGCGTCAGAGTCAGCGCCTTCGGATCGGATTCTCAGCGCTTGCTTTGACGGCGAGTACTGCAAAAGCAAATAGTAGAGGCAGGACTTTCATAAATGCGGAAGCGGAGTCGCCTAACGACCCAAGCTCAGCCATCGCGGAGAGAGCCGGTTAGCTCCACGCATGGTTAGGTATTGCGGTCATTCGGATGGCTGGCCTTTTTTGGAATCAAGAATGATGTCCGGAGAAACGACAACACAAAGGTTATTTCCTTTCCTAACGAGGAGAGTGAGTTCCAGTTTTTCTGATTTGATCGCTCGCGCGAGAAGCAGCCGCGCCTCGGGAGCTTGATTCGGCGCCACAGCGATAAACACTTCGGGCGCCTTTTTTCCGGTTATTGTTGTACACTCAATGCTATTGGTGTGAAGAATTGAATGGACGCGAGCGCCAACGGTCTTTTCCTGTTCGATTGTGTGGCTGTAACTTGCGACAATCGCGATGCTCGTAAACTCATCGGCGATGCTGTGTCGGAGCGAGGGGAAGAGCAAAATGCCAATGAGTAGAAAACGGCGAATAAAAGGTTTCATAATGATTCAGGGCGACCGTGCTGAGTAATCAGCACCGGCTCCTCTCCTGCTCAGCGATAATCTCGGTCGCTTTGCGCTTGAGTGTAGTAACCGATTCTGTTCGCATGGAGTGATACTAGAGTGGCATTCTTCGCAGTGCAAGAGAAAAAAGCCTAACGAGAACAAAATAAGCTGCCGGCGAGCACGGCGCGGCTCCTGCGTCGAGTGAAGCGAGAGGCCTTGTTCGCATGTGCTTGGCATACGTCCTCCATGATCTTGTGCATAGAACCTGCACACGAGATAAATGTCCTTCGCTTCGTTAATTCGGCGTCCTAAACGGAGACGAGCGGCTCAGAGGCCTAACGAGAACAAGGTCAGCTACAGGCGGAGTGCGGCGCGGCCTGTGCGGGCGGTTCTGCGGGTCTGCAAGCAGCCAGCGTGACGCGCGGAGCCTTTTCGCTGCATCGCATGGTTAGGCGATGGTGTGTTCATTGGATGTGCGCGTCTGTATCCGTCTGCACCAAATAGACGACAGCTGCGAGGAAACGAGATCGCCAACCAAAAAGAATATAAGGATAGTGCTCGGAAACACCCCCATGAGAACAAACAACGCTACGACCGCAACCAAGGCACTCATTATAGCGAGAACGCGGATCGGACCGCCAAATGCAGAAATGGAAAAATAACGACCGCCGACATATTGCCAATGGAAGAAGTTGGCCGCGAGGCTGAGAACGGCAATGAAGCTAAGGATTATCGAAATCGTCATTCGTGTGGTTTGCGGAAGTCGCCTGACGTACTCAAGCCTAGCGAATGAGGCTGGCGAAGTCAATGCTGGAACTCGGAACCCGCCCCACCGCCAGCCTCCGTTCACCGGAGCGCGTGGTTAGGCGTTACGGCTGACGGAACGCTTGACGGATGATGCTTGGCACTTCAGCCCGACGCCATTTGTAGACTTCCAGTTTGAGGATCGCCGCGCTCTGCGGCGGTTTGGTTTGCCGCAGTCTCAGGTCCGTGTCTTGGGATCGTAGGCGCAATGGACGATGGTCGGTGTAAAGGGTCCGGGGTCGACCTGCACTTCAGGCACTACTCAAGGCACACGGAGAGCTCCTATGTGATGTGGTGTAAGCAGTTTGTCCGCTTTCACAGGCTGCGCCACCCGCGGGAGATGGGTGAAGAGGAGGTGTCGGCCCTCCTCAAGCACCTGTGCGTGGACCGGGATGTGGCCGCGGCGACTCACAATCAGGCGCTGACGCCCTCGTTTTTCTCTACCGGGAGGTGATCAAGAAAAGACTGGCGGACATTCGGAAACACCGACCGCGCCGGGCGAAGCGGGCGCCGGGCGGTGCTGACGGTGGACGAAGTGCGGACCGTGCTGGGCGCAATGAGCGGAACAGAGGCGCTTCTGGGGCGATTGTTGTACGGCTGCGGGCTGCGATTGGCCGAGGCCCTTTCGCCTACTCTGGGTTGTAGAGGCGCTGTGTCGGCCGCCTAAAGACCTGAAAGCGCCTGGCGTTTTTGGCGTTGCTCCCGCTCCAGGCGGCTGGCACAGCCGCCTCTACAACAACAACAACAACAACAACGACAACGACGCCGCTCAGGACGAAAAGTGCATGATACGCTCCAAGGTTTTCAGGCGAGCGCGGCCTGGGCGGCGGCGAGCTTGGCGATGGGGACGCGGAAGGGGCTGCAACTGACGTAGTTCAACCCTAGCCGATGGCAGAACTTTACGCTCTCCGGCTCGCCGCCGTGTTCTCCACAGATGCCCAGCTTGATGTTGGGCCGCGTCTTCCTGCCGTGGTCGCGCGCGATTTCCATGAGCCTGCCGACGCCCGGCTGGTCGATGGTCGCGAACGGGTTCGCCTTGAATATTTCCAGTTCCAGGTATTGCGGAAGGAAGCTCCCGGAGTCGTCCCGGCTCATGCCGAGCGTCGTCTGGGTGAGGTCGTTGGTGCCGAAGCTGAAGAACTCGGCCTCCCGCGCGATCTCGCCCGCGAGGAGCGCGGCGCGCGGTATCTCGATCATGGTTCCGACCAGGTAGTTGAATTTTGTCTTCTTTTCCCTGGCGACTTGCGCGGCGACTTTGCGCACGACTTCGATCTGCAATTTCAGTTCTTTCGCGAAGCCGACGAGCGGGATCATGATTTCCGGCTTTACTTTTATCCCCTTTTTCTGAACTTCGGCCGCGGCTTCAAAAATGGCGCGGGCCTGCATCTCGGAAATCTCGGGATAACTGATGCCGAGCCGGCAGCCCCGGTGGCCGAGCATGGGGTTGAATTCGTGCAGTTCCTCGACCCGTTTGGATATCTGGTCGAGGGAGACGCCGAGTTTGTCCGCGAGCTTGCCCTGGGCGTCGTGGCCGTGCGGCAGGAATTCGTGCAGGGGGGGATCGAGGAACCGGATGGTGGCGGGAAGTCCCTTCAGTTCCTCGAAGATGCCGATGAAGTCTTCCCTCTGGTAAGGGAGAAGTTTCGCGAGGGAGGCGGCGCGTTCCTCGGGCTTGGAGGCGAGGATCATCTCGCGCATGGCGTCGATGCGGTTGCCTTCGAAGAACATGTGCTCGGTGCGGCAGAGGCCGACGCCCTGGGCGCCGAAGGCGAGGGCGTTGGCGACCTGGTCGGGCGAGTCGGCGTTGGTGCGGATGTCGAGTTCGCGGAATTTGTCCACCCATGTCATTAACTGCGCGAATTTGCCGTAGGTCTCGCTCTTCTTCGCGGGGAGCGATTTCGCGACGAGCACCTGGACGACCTCGGATGGCGCGGTCTGGACTTCGCCGGCGTAGACGGCGCCCGCCGTTCCGTTGATGGAAATGTAATCGCCCTGCCCGAGGGTGATTCCGCCGGCGGTGACGGTTTTTTTCTCGTAGTCGATGCGCAGGTCGGAAGCGCCGCAGACGCATACTTTCCCCATCTGCCGGGCGACGAGCGCCGCGTGCGAGGAGACGCCGCCGCGCGCGGTGAGGATGCCTTCCGCCGCGATCATGCCGCGCAGGTCTTCGGGCGAAGTCTCGACGCGGACGAGGACGACTCTGTCTCCCTTGTGGGCGAGTTCGACGGCGTCCACGGCGTTGAAGACCACCTTGCCGGTGGCGGCGCCGGGGCCGGCGGGGAGGCCGCTGGAGATTTTGCGCGCGGCGGTCTCGGCCTCGCGGTCGAAGACCGGGGCGAGGACGTGGCTCAAGGAATCCGCCGGGATACGCTTCACGGCGTCTTCCTTGGAGATGAGTTTTTCGTTCACCATGTCCACCGCGATCTTCACCGCGGCGAGGCCGGTGCGTTTGCCGTTGCGGGTTTGCAGGATGTACAGGCGGTTGTCTTCCACCGTGAACTCGAGGTCCTGCATGTCCTTGAAATGTTTTTCCAGCGTGGCGCGGACTTTCAAAAGCTCCTTGTGGGCGTGGGGCATTTCCTTCGCGAGTTCCGCGACGGGCTTCGGCGTGCGGACGCCGGCGACGACGTCTTCGCCCTGGGCGTTGATGAGGTATTCGCCGTAGAAGACCTTCTCGCCGCTGGCGGGGTCGCGCGTGAAGGCGACGCCGGTGGCGCTGGTGTCTCCCCTGTTGCCGAAGACCATGGTCTGGACGTTGACGGCGGTGCCCCATTCGTGCGGGATGCCGTATTTGCGCCGGTACACGATGGCGCGGTCGTTGTTCCAGGAGCCAAAGACGGCGCCGACGGAACCCCACATCTGGGCGCGGGGGTCCTGGGGAAATGTTTTGCCCGTGCGTTCCTTCACGAGGGCCTTGAAGCGCTCGACCATCCGTTTCAGGTCTTCCACCGTGAGGTCGGTGTCCTTCTCGACCCCGGCCTCGTGCTTGATCCCTTCGATGACGGTTTCGAACGGTTCGTGCTCTTCGCCTTCGCGTTTCTGCACGCCCATGACGACGTCGCCGTACATCTGGATGAAACGGCGGTACGAATCCCACGCGAACCGCGGGTTGCCGCTCTTCTCGGCGACGATCTCGACCACGTGGTCGTTCATGCCGAGGTTCAGGATGGTGTCCATCATGCCGGGCATGGAATCCCGCGCGCCGGAACGGACGGAGAGCAGCAGCGGCTTGTCGAGGTCGCCGAGCTTCTTGCCGACCGATCTCTCGATCTTGCCGAGCGCGGCCTCCACCTGGGCCTGCAATTCCGGCGGATACTTTCTCCCGTTCTCATAGAAATAGGAGCAGACTTCGGTGGTGATGGTGAAGCCGGGGGGCACCGGCAGGCCGATGCGGGTCATCTCCGCGAGGTTCGCGCCCTTGCCGCCGAGGAGGGGCTTCATCTTGCCGTCGCCATCGGCCTTTCCATCGCCGAAATAATAGACGTAACGTTGCTTAGCGGATTTGCCGTGGGATTTTTTGCGTTTTGCTGACATGCTTCTCTGCTGCTGGGTTTGGGTTGATTCAGGCTGCCGACGGCTGCTCGGCGGAGGAGATGACCTCGCCGACCAGCGTCGTGAACTCCGCTACGCCCGTGCTCGGGACTATGACCGAATTGCGGCGGCCATGCGCCTCCTCGGTGATGCGGAGAAATCGGCCGCGCTCATTTTCGCGGTATTCGATAAAGAAGTGTTTGCGCTCAACCTGAAGTTCGCGCGAAGCGATGATGTTTTCCATAGCCGTTGGGGGGGATGCTCTCTCCTTCTCTTGGATAAAGAGCGGACACCTATCGCAGAATTAAAGCAAATCGTAAATACGAATTTGGCCGCCAGAAGGCCCTGCGAGACCGCGCGCTCAACGACGGTTAGCGGCGGCCGAAAATGCCCGGTCAGGCGCTTCTGCGGATGTCTTCCGGGTAGTCGTGAGGGCCGGAATGGAATTCCCTGCGCGTGAAGAGAGGCGTCTTGTCCTCGGGCTTCGGATGCCGCGCGCGATACTTGCGAACGCGCTGCACGATCTTATGCCAGGGGAAATAGATCTCCCGGGGGGCGGCGGCAACCGCCTCCGGGTCGATGACTCCGGGATGCCGTCGCACGATCTCCGAGAGCGAGATCATCGGATCCCCGGCCTCGATCCTGACCAGCAGTTCCGCGATGGGAAATGCGACCCGCGCCTTTTCATCGTGCGGCCCCGGCAGGAGATACTCGGGCGGGATGCGATCCAGAAAGTCTTTCAGGTCGAGGGCGATCACCTCCGGTTCGGGAGCGGCGGCTGGTTTCGATTCAGGCTGCGGAGGCGCGCCCTGCGTCAGGGACGTCGGCGGCCTTTGGGGCGGCAGGGGCGCCAGGGGCGGCTTTAATGAATCGAGCTTCCCGAAGAAACGATCGTAAGTTTCGGCCCCGGCGGTTGTCGTTTCCGCGGGAGTTTTCTTATTCCACCCGAAAAATGATATCATGGCCGGCTGTTTATTAAGCAACTTTCGCGCCCGAGCGTCGCATCTTTCGCATTGAGTTTCAGAGCGCTTTATTCCACCATTGCCCCCCCTCTCGCCATGACAAAATCCGAAATCATCGACCGCATCCTGAATCCCGGCATCGTCGCCGTCATCCGCGCCGATTCCCCCGAGCAACTTATGTCCGTCGCCGGGGCCCTCCATGAAGGAGGCGTCACGGCCCTGGAAATAACCATGACGACCCCGGACGCCATCCGAGTCATCAGCGAAGTCGGGAAGAAGTTCGGCTCGAAGGTGCTGATGGGCGTCGGCACCGTGCTGGACGCCGAGACATGCCGCGCGGCCATCCTGGCGGGCGCCGAATTCGTCGTCACGCCCGTGTTCCGTCCCGAAGTCATCCGGCTTTGCAACCGCTACAGCAAGCCGGTGGCCAGCGGCGCCTATTCGCCCACCGAAGCGCTCGTGGGCCACGAGTCCGGCGCCGACTTCATCAAGGTCTTCCCCGCCGACCAGCTCGGGCCGACGTACATCAAGAACCTTTTGGCCCCGCTCCCCATGCTGCGGATCATCCCGACCGGCGGAGTGAACGTCGATACGGCCGCCAGCTTCATCCAGGCCGGATGCGCGGCCCTCGCCGCCGGTTCAAGCCTGGTCAGCAAGGACATTCTGAAAAACAGCGACTGGAAGAAACTGACCTCCGTCGCCGCCGCCTTTGTCGAGGCGATCAAGAAAGCAAAAGCGGGGCAGCAGTCCGCCTAGACTAAAGCCTGTTGCAAAAGTCGGTAGCCCTTGGGCTGGGTGGCCCCGGCAATTTTTTTTGAAGATTATGGTTGCCAGCCTGTTACCTAATCGAATATATCGAGTAGGTAATGATCGGTCGGCTTCAGCGCCAGTCTTCTCTGTTCGGTTTTGCTTTCT
>Ga0209579_10000569_pt1 | contig 35779 bp, 33 predicted proteins | sample Coa_R1_2_FD_187152 | JGI IMG/M metagenome (GOLD analysis project Ga0209579, IMG submission 187152) | Surface soil microbial communities from Centralia Pennsylvania, which are recovering from an underground coalmine fire - Coalmine... | ecosystem: Environmental > Terrestrial > Soil >...
TTGCGGTGCGTTGTAAAGCCTAAACGTCATGGTGCATGACGCCCAAAAGTCTTGGTCAAAGTCCAGCGCTTATGTAGCGGATTCGCACGATGGCGCTCTCTCCTAGACGGCGCAGGCGTGCCGTCATGCGGCAATGGCTGGCGCGGCAACCGCGGCCGACCTGACGGCGGCGCCGAACGCCTCGACTGCCGTTTCACCCGTGGCGCCGGCACGCGCGCGCCCGGCCAGGATGAATTCGACGTCCTTGATCCCGATCCAGGCCAGGACCTGGCGAAGATAGCCGCTGGCCTGATTGTATTTCTCTACCGGCGAACCCGGGCTGAAGTCTCCGCCGCTGGCCAGGATACCGGTCGCTTTCTTGCCGGTAAGCAGGCCGACATTATTCGGCGACACCGTCACGCCGACCCGAACGATCTGGTCGATATAGGCCTTGAGAACCGCGGGGATGGAGAAATTGAACATCGGCGTGCCGATGACGATCTCGTCGGCCGCCTTGATCTCGGCGACGAGTTCGTCCGAGATCTTTATGGCGGCGGCGTTTTCCGGCGAATGCTGCTCGCGCGGCATGAAGGCACCGCCGATCCAGGCGTGATCGACGAACGGCGGGGGCGTCTTCATCAGATCGCGGACCACGACGGCAGAGCCGGGGTGCGCGGCTTTCCATGCGTCGATGAAATGCGCCGTAAGCCTGCGGGACGTGGAGAACCCATGGCGGGGACTGACCTCGATAGCGAGCAGGGTGGGCATTTGCGGCTCCTATGCGGCTGGTTTCCCACGATACCTAAGCGATACAGATCATCGAAAAAAGAGATGAAGTTTCGATAGAGATGATCTATTTATCTGATTATGATCGACTCGCTGACTTTGGACCAAATCCGGATATTCCTCGCGGTCGCCGACACCGGAAGCTTCTCGAAGGCTGCGAAACAGCTGAACCGCGCCCAGTCGGCGGTGACGTACGGAATCCAGAAGCTCGAGGCGCAGTTCGGCATCCCGTTGTTCGACCGCACCGCCTATCGGCCCGCGCTGACGGAAGCGGGGCGAGCGCTGCTGCCGCGGGCGCGCCGGATCGCAGAGGAGACAAATGCTTTTCGCGATACGGCGCGAAGTCTGGCCAGCGGATTGGAAGCCGAGCTGACGATCGTGCTCGATTCCATGTTCCCGATGCGCGCGGTCGTGGAAGCGTTGCGCGCTTTCACTGCAAAGTTTCCAACAGTGACGCCGCGCATCTACGTGCAGTCGCTCGGCGCCGCCGCGGAACTGGTCCTCGACGGCACCTGCATGATCGGATTGCTGCCGCTTTATTTCAGCGACATGGCGCTGCTGAAGCGCTTTCCGTTGCTGACCGTCGATCTCATCCCGGTGGCGGCACCCGAACATCCGCTGGCGGCGCTCGACGGCCCGATCGATCCGCACACGCTGGCGCAGCATGTTCAGCTCGTGCTCACCGATCGCTCGTCGCTGACCGCAGGACGCGACTACGGCGTGTTGTCGAGCCGCACCTGGCGCCTGGCGGATCTCGGTGCGAAGCACGCGATGCTGCTGGCGGGTCTTGGCTGGGGCAACATGCCCTCGCATCTGGTCCAAAACGACGTTGCGCAAGGACGACTGAAGGTCATTCAACCCATGGAGTTCGACTCGCGAGTTGCCCAACTCGTGATGTGCGGCGCCTACCTCGCCGACCATCGGCTAGGCCCCGCAGGCGAGTGGCTTGTCGACCATTTGTCGGCCGTTGTCCGCGGTTAGGCCACGAACGCGTGCATCTCACCATGTCGCCAATTGGCACTTAGCGTCAGCCCGGCAAGTCGCTATTGCGGTCGCTAGTGACCCATAGCGTCATTTCGGCCCGCCGAATCGCTCGTCTTTGCCTTCAGCCGCCGAAGCGCCAGTTCACGCCGATGCGGCCGACCCAGAACGAGTCGTCGAATCCAAACCGCCTGGTTGGGGTGATGACCCCCCCAAGGGCCGCTTGCACCGGGGAGAAGAAAGTGTCCTCGCGGTGCTGAAGCTGAGCATACAGAACCTCGCCCTTGATGCTGACGTTGTTCCACAAGGCCCACTCGGCACCGACGCCGGCGGTCCAACCCCAGCGGGTGGCCGAGTCGGAGAAGGAGTCTGTGATAAGAGCTCCGCCAGCACCAAAAGGTGCAGTTGTAGTGATATTCCAATTCTGGCGTGCATAGGCCAGACCGCCCGTCGCGTAGAGCAGCAGATCGCTGACCACCACGCCGGCGCGGGTCCGGACAGTCCCGTACCACTTGGTGTCGGCCTTTACGGCGGAAAAAATGCCGAACGGAGCAACAATACCATTATCGAGGCTCCTGGAGTCGTTGATGCTGGCCCAGGTCCAGTCAGCCTCGAAACCCCATACGGCACAACCGCGCTGCGCGTTCCAGCCGGCCTGAACGCCGCCGCCCGCTCCAGTCTTGTTGCTGGAGGCGGTGTCTGGAAGACCGTTGAAGACCAATCGGGTCGATTCTTCGTGAGACTGCCAGTTATGGGTGGTGGCATCGCCATGAACACCCGCATAGAAGCCGCCGAAGTTCGCGCACGCCGGCGGAGGCGGCGGAGCCGCTGCCTTGACCGGCATGTCGGCGGCAAAAGCAGACGTTCCGCTGAGTGTCGCAAGAGCTGCAACCGCGATGAGTGCCTTTTTCATGTCGCCCCCCGATGCTCTGTTTGATGAGCCATCAAGGGGCTTGATAACAAGAAGTGGCGCCGCAGACTATTGCATAGCTGCCACAGTGGATTTAATTCGGCTGTCACGTGATCACACAATCACACGTCGTTGGGTAATCCGCGTCGTTCAGGTTGCCCGAAAGATGCAGGCCTAGGCTGGCGAGCCTCACATCCCGAGCACCACCGCCCGGGTAAAGCTGTTTTTTCGGTTTGCAGCCGCCCCCATATCGCGCGACGCTCTGAGGAAAAATCCACGCACCATCCGATACCGAGCGCGCAAAGCCGTAGGGCGGATTAGCGCAGCGTAATCCGCCATCTTTTTTACCACCGAAAGACGGCGGATTACGCCTTCGGCTAATCCGCCCTACGGCTACGGGCCTCGTTCGCCGAACGAGCCACTCGGCGCGACCTCGCCCGCCCAGTCGAGCGGGAATAGGCCGTGGCGAACGTCGCGATGAAACGATGAATGTGGCCAATCTTGCGTGCGGCGCGCGTGACGGTGTTTGATTGGGTTGAAATAACAATATTCGACATGACGCGCATAATCGGCGTCGTCACGAATCAAGTATTCCCAAAATCGGCGTTGCCAGATGCCGCGTTCGCCACGCGCCTCGCGGACTGCTGAACGCCGCTCGCGCCGCGGCAGTGATTTTGCAAACCGTGTTTTTATCAGCCGCCATCGCGTCGAAAAGTCGGCGTCATCGGGCGGCAAGGTCCAGATTGCGTGCAGATGATCCGGCAGCACGACAATGGCGGCAATGTCGAATGGGTATTTCTTTTGCGTTTCCTCGAACGCCTGCCGCAGCGCATCGATGGGATCGACGAGCAACGTCTGCCGCCGATCCAGCAGATTGTGGGTGAAAAACCAGCATCCGTTGGCGACAAATGCGCGGCGATAATCAGGCATGCGTCAGAATAACATTATTCCGTAGGGCGGATTAGCCGAAGGCGTAATCCGTCGTCTATTGTCACCGGAAGCGGCGGATTACGCTGCGCTAATCCGCCCTACGGGCTACGTTTACTCGGGACCGGCCCGAAGAAGCCGCCGACCTTTCTGAGGGCCGGGGATTTGGCCACGCTCGGCATCGGCGGCCTTGGCGAGTAGCGGCAGAAAGTGGTGAAGGGGCGAGAGGTTATGCCGCCTTGAGGCGTACCATCTCGGCGTCGAATTCCAACTTCAGTTGCGCGGCTTCCTCTTTGGGCAGCCAGCCGGCCATCTGTGGAAAGATGGTCCGGTACACCAGGAGCTTGTCCGGATCCCAAGGAAGCCTTTCCGCCGCGCGTGCTTCGGTCAAGATCCTGTGGAGTCGCGCACGAACCTCGTCCGGATCAGGCCGGTAGGCCGGAGGGGCCGCGTCAGAATCGAACAATTCGGCCTGGGCTTCGGCGCCGAACAGGTCTTGTTGGGGGGATTGTGCCATGGCCTAAGTGGTTTCCACCTGTCCCTGTCGATTCGTAGATACAATGACACGTAACATGTGTCTCGCTTGGCAAGCCGTTATCAACGATATTCAGCGTTTGCGATCGAACCAGCTCCCACTTGTCTAGATCGAGGGAACTTTTGACAGTTAATCCGCGTACCCGCGCGCTTTTACACCATCTTGCCACCCGTCCTGGCCATGACGAGGTGAAGTCGGACTTTGGCCAATTGCTGGTGGAGGAGTTCGGTGTCGAGCTTGGGGCTCTCGATTACGAGCACCGCGTTCCCGAGGTGAGGGGCCGGCTCGATGCTCTGATCGGACGGACAGTCTTCGAGGCCAAGCGGAATCTCGATCGGGAATGGGACGACGTGGTCCGGCGCATGCCGGATTATCTTGCCGATCGCGAACGCGAGGAGGGCGAACGTTTCGTCGGCGTCGCCTCAGATGGGCTCAAGTGGGTCGTGTTCGAACGCAGCGGTGACCAACTCGTCAAGCTGAAAGATACGACACTTGATCCGGATAAGGCTGAGATCTTTCTTGCGTGGCTCGATGGAGCCCTCGCACTCAAAAGCGAGCTACCACCCGACCCCACAACAGTGCGGATGGAACTCGGTCAGGATTCAGTGGCGTTCCGGCGCGCCGACGAGGGTCTTCGGGCGATTTGGGAAGGAGTAAAAGACGATCCAGCTGTCGCACTGAAAAGGCAGTTATGGGCGCAACTCCTGAAGCTGGTCTACGGCCGGGAGATCGAAAGCGACGCGCTGTTCTTTCAGCATACCTTTCTGGTGATCGTCGCGAAGGCGATCGCGCTCGCTGTACTCGGCCTTCGTGATGATAATCCGAGACACGTGCTCTCGGGAGCCGCGTTTGAAGCGGCCGGAATTTTCGGTGCGGCCGAGAGCGACTTTTTCGACTGGGTCGTCGCGGCGCCCGAGGGTGAAGCGCTTGTCCGTCGAATCCTGACCCATGTTCGGCGTTTCCGCCTTGACCAGGTCGAGAGCGACGTCCTCAAGATTCTCTATGAATCTTTGATCGACCGGGAGGAGCGCCACGGTCTCGGCGAGTACTACACGCCGGACTGGCTGGCGGCGAAAATCGTGCGTGACGCCGTCGAGCGGCCGATCGAGCAACGCGTGCTCGATCCGGCATGCGGCTCAGGCACCTTCCTTTTTCACGCCATCCGCAACTTCATCAAGGAAGCCGAAGAGGCAGGCTTGGAGGAAAAGCTACGAGCCGAAGAGGCAACGAACCACATTGCCGGAATGGACATTCACCCGGTAGCGGTAATCATCGCGCGCGTGACCTATCTGCTGGCGCTCGCGCCTGTGATCGCCAAACGCGCGGGCTCACTCTCAATTCCAGTTTATCTCGGCGATGCGCTGCAGTTGTCGACCGCAACGACCATGCATCTGAAAGAGCTGGTCATTCGTGTGCCACCGCCGCCGGAGGGCACCGACCTCAAATTTCCGGAAATCTTCTGCAAGGACATTCACCTGTTCGACAAGCTGGTTGCGCGGATGCGTCAAGGCTCGGAACAGAAGATGACGCCCCGGCAGATCGAGCGGGCTTTCAGGCTCGAAGTCGAACGCCACTACAAGCGCAACATGACAAAGTCGGAAGCTGAGGGGATCGGCGAAATGGTTGCGACCTACGCCACGTTCGACGATCTTTGCCGGCAAGGCCGGGATTCGGTTTGGACTTACGTCGCGCGCAATCTGTCGCGGCCGCTGGCGCTGTCCTTTGGGACCGGGTGGGCGAACGTGGTGGTCGGCAATCCGCCTTGGGTCGCGTTCCGGCACATGACGGCAGACCTGCAAACGCGGTTTCGCGAACTGGCAAAGGGCGAGCGGGTCTATGTCGGCGGCAAGTTCGCAACCCAGAACGATCTATCCGCCTTGTTCACCGTACGCAGCGCATCTCTCTATCTGCGGTCCGGCGGACGCATCGCGTTCGTGCTGCCGCTGGCGGCACTGACACGCGGACAGTTTGACAAGTTCCGCAAGGGCTCGTTCTCCAGCGCGCGGATAGCATGGGACGAAGCGTGGACGATGAGCGACGACGTGCAGCCATTGTTTCCGGTGCCGTCGTGTGTGGTGTTTGGACGTCGGCGTGCCACTGCCAAGGCTATGCCCGATACTGTCAGGGCCTATTCCGGCCAATTGCCGATGCGTGACGCGTCGGAGGCTCAGGCCGATGCGGCACTGACGGTGCGGGAGAACGCGCCGAAGCCGGCCGAAGGTCGGTTCACCGGCGGCTCGGCATATCGGAAATCGTTCCGCCAGGGTGCGACGCTCGTTCCCCGCATGTTGTGTCTCGTAGAGCGGAGAAGCTTGGGCCGACTAGGCGAAGACCCGACGGCGCCCTTCGTCGTCAGCCGCCGCAACAACCAGGAAAAACAGCCCTGGAAATCGCTGGCCGGCGTGGAGCATCGGGTCGAGGCCGAATTTCTGCACCCGGTGCTGTTGGGCGAGAGCATCTTGCCCTATCGTGTCTGGCGGCCGGTCGAGGGCATTGTGCCGGTAACGGCGCAAGGGATGGTGCTGGACTCAGAGGCCGCGGCTAATCGCGGCTACTCTGGCCTGCGCGGTTGGATGTCCGCGGCTGAAGCAATTTGGAACGCGCATGCAGAAAGCGGGACGATGAAGCTGGTAGATAGATGGAATTTTCATAATGAGTTGGGCGCACAGTTTCCTTTGAGACCGCTTCGGGTGGTTTATGCGAAGGCGGGAACATTGCCCGCCGCATGTGTGGTTCGCGACAACGCAGTTATTGATCACAAGCTGTATTGGTTCGCGCCGGCGAGCATTAACGAGGCAGCCTATCTCAGTGCAATTCTCAACAGCGAAACGTCGAGGTCTCGAACGGCTTCATTGCAGTCTCGGGGCCAATGGGGTGCGCGCGACTTCGACAAGGTCGTGTTCACGCTTCCGATTCCGCGCTTCGATTCCTCCCAGCCACTTCATAACGAACTCGCGGCTGCCGCTGCGGAAGCAGAACGTATCGCTGCAGCCTTCGAACTGCCCGAGACCGTGAAATTCCAGCGTGCGCGCAAGCTCATCCGCGATGCTTTGACCGAGACGGGCATTGCCCAGCATGTCGATGAACTGGTGGCCAGGCTCCTCGATGAGTCGCCAGTGGACGAGGACGATGCGGGAGAGGACTGACGTCGGCACGATGCCTCACGCCAGCGATTTCCCGGTCCAAAAGCAGACCCCCGATAGCAGGGAGAAGCCCGACGATGATGGCTGGCCAGCTGCAAGCAACGCCATCGCGTGTTCGTAACGTTTTCGGAGACGATCCTCTTGACATTCGTCCCTATTCGAGTTACCTCATAATCCTCGCTCCAGTGAAGGACATGACGCGGAGGCACACCGTGTCATGGGAGCGAGGGCGGTGCCCGCGGGCGGGTTTGCAGCCTGCTCCCGGGCGGCTTGGGCATCATGTCTCCCGGCATTATGACCGGGGTGGGAGGTGCTTCCCTGGACTGGGACAGGCGAAGGCGGGTAACGCCCGTTCAGACCGCGTCCCAGGAAGCCTGGCCTGAAGCTGAGCCTTTGGGATGGAATAATTCCCTCAGGTGAGAGCCGTGGTGGAACGCCGTCAAGCGTGCGCGCTCCAAAAGGGCGCGCGCCGCATCGCAAGATGCGGCGGTCGTGACCCTGCGTTTGCCGGCGTTCCGCTTCCTTCATTTATTTCGTAGCCCGGGTTGAGCAGAGCGAAACCCGGGAGCGGCGATGGAGCCGGACCTTCGTTCCCGGATTTCGCTGCGCTCAATCCGGGCTACGAAACTTGGCGAGACGGGCGTAGCGAATAAAGAAACAGAGGCACCACCCCTCTCTTTCCATATCCTCCCCGGCCTTCGCGCTTCACGTGGCAGGGTTTTGCAACGCTCGGGCGAAGAGGCGCGTCGCGAGAACGATGGTTGCTGCCCTGTAAGGTAACGGTCCATAGGATTGCACGTCCCGCCATATCATTGTTCTGATCTGGCCGGTGACAATGAAGTCCGTTTTTCGATCGCGGTAACGGCGCATTACGCTACGCCAGTGCGCCTTAGAGGCTGAACGAGGTCATATAGACAAGCTGAGAGTGCGGCATCGATGGCTTCACCGACTCATCCAGTTGAACGACGCGGAAACGTTGCACCGTTCACCGCTATCGCTTGGCTGCTGTGGAGTCTGATACCCGCGGTGGCCTGCGGTACGATAGTGGGCCTGACCAATTACGAAATGGTACAACCTGAAAACGGGGGTCCTGGCGGCGCAATAGGCATAGCTGTCTTAGGGTTCCTTTTAATGTTTGCACTGGTGCCGGTCGTTGCGACGCTTCAATGGCTGATATTGCGGCGCACGTGGCCAAATGTCTGGTGGCTTTGGCAAGCATGGCTTCTCAACATCATTGTATCCCTGGTCACGGTGTTTGTATTTTTGCCGAGGAATGAGCCAATCGTGGTCGTCGTTATGATCGGAATTGCGCCTGCCATTGTACTCGGCTTGGCAAGCCCTAAATCGCTGCGCTTGTCTGCTTTCGGGGCCATTTTGCTTTCTTTCTTAGGTGGCGCGGCATTGGCTTGGGTTATTCAACAGTACTGGTGGACTGTTTCGCCCCTTTCGCTTGTCAGCCATCTTCTTCCTTATGAACTGCTGCCAGAAATACTAATTTACCATTTTCTGGATGTTTCGCGTTTTCTTGCACTGGAGGTTTCGCTTTTACTTGGCGCCGCTGTGAGCGGATTTGGGCTCTGGCTTGTTTCGCGACGGATTTCTAGACGCAAAGCTGCCTTAGCCCCTGCGGACGGTGGAAGCGTGTAGCGCCACGAGCTGTCCCCATCCGCCCGCGATTACTGGATCGTCCGCCGGAGCTTGTCATCGGGCCGGCCACTTCGGGCCGGACCCATTGGCGGACGATGACAATGCGGTTGGTGACGGCCCGTTGCTTCCCGCGGCGCGGCATGGTCTTTATGCCGCCGCAACAACGAGAGGAAAACGCCCGGTGAAGACGGTGGAAGTGGGGGTGATCGGTGTCGGCTGGATCGGCGGCTTGCGCGCCGACACGTTGTCGCGCACGGCGCTGGTCGACAAATTGCACCTGTGCGACATCAAGCCGGACCGGCTCGCCGAGGTGACGAAGCTCTATAAGCCGGCGACCTCCACGCTCGACTATAAGGACATCATCAAGAACGAGAGAATCTCGGTGGTCTATGTCTCGACCACGCCGGAGGCCAACCACTATCCGATCGCGCGCGATTGTTTGAAATCCGGCAAGAACGTCATGCTGGAAAAGCCGATCGCGCTCGAGCTGTGGGAGGCCGACGAGCTGATCCAGCTGGCGCGCCGCAACAATCTGAAATTCACTATCGGCTATTCGCAGCGCTTCAATCCAAAGATCGCCTACGCTAAGAAAAAAATCACCGACGGCACGCTCGGCAAGGTGGTTTCGGTTCTGGTCAGCCGCCATCTGTCGCGTGAGCTCGGGAAAAAGATTGCCAGCCGGGTGCGGCTGTCGCCGGTGGTGATGGAATCGACCCACGATCTCGACTTCGTGTTCTGGCTGTTGGAGCCGGCCAAGCCGGTGCGGGTCTATAGCCAGGGCGCCTACGGCTACATGCAGCCGGTGAACGGCTCGCACGACATCATGTTCACCACCGTGACCATGGACAACGGCGTCGTGGTGATGATCGGCGGCGGCTGGAATTTTCCGCCGAGCTTTCCGAATTATTGCTCGACCTGGATCGAGATCACCGGCACCGACGGCGCGCTCACGCTGGACGACACCCAGCGCGACAATTGGCTCAACACAGAAAAACGCGGCCAGGAATTCCCGATGTCGACCATGCCGGGCGAATGGGTCGATCATGTGTTCGCCGGCGGCATCGGGCCTGAGACCATCCATTTTCTCGAAGCCTGCATCCGCGACACCGCGGTGATGGTGACGCCGGAAAGCGCGCGGCGGGTGATGGAGACCTACAGTGCCGCGGACTTGTCGGCCGACCGCAACGAGCCGATCGATCTGCCGCTCACCAACGAGACGATTTCCGGCATCGCCGAGCTCAAGGCCAAGAACCGCGCGGGGCTGAATGTATGAAGAAGAACGCCAAGGGCATCGGGCTCGCCATCATCGGCGCCGGCCGGGTCGGCCTGTTCCGCGGCGAGGTAGCGGCGCGGCATCCGGCGGTGGAATGGATCGGCATTGCCGAGCTCAATCATAACCGCGGCGGCGACGTCGCCGCCCGCATCGGCGCCGATTTCGTCACCACCAGTCACCGCGAGCTGTTGGCGCGGCCGGAAGTCAACGCGGTGCTGATCTCGACCGACGAGCATCTGCACGTCGAGCCCATCCTGGCGGCGGTCGAGCGCGGCTTGCCGATGCTGATCGAAAAACCGCTGGCGACCGATCTCGCCCAGTCGGCGCGCGTGCTCAAAGCGATCACCGACGCAAAACTCGACGCCATCGTCGGCTATACCCAGCGCTTTCGCCGCAAATGGCTCGCCGGCAAGGAGAAGGTGAGGAGCGGCGCGCTCGGCGACGTCACCATGGTGACGTCGCGCGCCTTCATGAACCGCCTCGTCGCCATCGACAATTACAAGCGCACCGACGATCCGACCACGATTTCGCCGATGGTGATCTCCGGCACCCACGCGCTCGACATCGTCATGTGGTATCTCGAAGGCAAGCAGCCGGTCGAATGTTACGCGCGCTCGATCGACAAGGTGCTGGGGCCGCTCTATCAGGGCATCGACGCCACCGCCGGCATGATCATGTGCGCCGACGGCACCATCTATCACCTCAACATTTCCTGGGCGCTGCCGGTCACCTGGCCCGGCGCGGTCTACAGCCTGGAAGTCGGCATCAACGGCACCCACGGCGTGCTCACCATCGACGACACCCATCGCGACATGGTGCTGGCGGTCTCGAAGCCGCAGGGCGAAGGCTATGCGCCCGACCAAAGCCGCCTGGTCGATTTCCTCGGCTCCTATCCGCCGGGCGACATGGCGCTCGGCGAATTGCGCGGCCCGATGCGCGAGGAGACCGACTCGTGGCTCAACCGGGTTTCGCTCGGTCTGCCGACCCAGGCTGCCACGGCCGCCGAAGCGCATAACCGGCTGATGCTGACCAAGGCGCTCGACCTCTCGGCAAAACTCCGCGAGCCGGTCAAGCTGCCGCTCGAGCCGCAACAAGGGCTGGCGGCGGCGTGACACGGATCCTGCTCGCGCTGCTCATTCTCCTATTCTCCGCGCCGGCTCACGCGCAGGAGGATGCGGCATCGTTCTTCAAGGGCAAGACGCTGCGCATCGTCGTCGGCTCCGGCGTCGGCTCCGGCTACGACATCACCGCGCGGACGCTGGCGCGGCACATGGGCGCGCATATTCCCGGCAATCCGACCGTCATCGTGCAGAACCAGCCCGGCGCCGGCGGCGCCATCATGACCAACTCGCTTTACGCCACGGGCCCGTTTGACGGCACGGTGATCGGCGCGCCGTTCAACGGCACGCCGACCATGCCGTTGTTGTCGCCGCAGAGCGCGCGGTTCGATGCCGACAAGCTCAGCTATATCGGCAGCACCAACCGCGAGACCCAGGTCATGTATGTCTGGTCGACGGTGCCGGTGCAGACGCTCGACGACGTCAAGACCACGGAACTGGTGATGGGCGCGCAGGCGCCGGGCTCGACGCAATACGATTACCCGGTGCTGCTCGATCGCCTGTTCGGCTACAAATTCAAGGTCGTCACCGGCTACGAGAGCACGCCGAAGATTCATCTGGCGCTGGAGCGCGGTGAGGTGCAGGGCACCATCGCCAATTGGTCGACCTTGAAGGCGCTCAACTCCAATTGGCTTGCCGACAACAAAATCCGGCTGCTTGCGCAATGGGGATTGAAGAAACTGCCGTCGATCGGCAGCGTTCCCTCGATCTTCGACTTCATCAAGACCGATGCCGACCGCGCCGCCATCAAGCTCGTGGTGGCGCGGCTCGAATACGGCCGGCCGTTCTTTGTGCCGCCGGGGGTGCCGGCGGACCGCGTCGAAGCGTTGCGGCGCGCCTTCGATGCCACGGTGAAGGATCCAGCCTTTCTCGGCGAAGCGACCATGGCGCGCATCGACATCGATCCGCTCAGCGGCGAAGAGGTGCAGGCCTTGATCGAAGAGGTGTCGAAGACGCCGCCCGACGTCGTCGCCAGGGTTCGCGATGCGCTCGAGAACAAATAAACAATCAACGCAGCGCGACGAGCAGGATGACGATCTCACCGACCTGCTCGACCGCGCCGAGCACGTCGCCGGTCTGGCCGTCGATCTGCACGACGCTCAGCCACGCCATCAGCACGATGGCGACGAGCAGCAGGATCAGCGCGGCGATGCCGAGCGAGGGCCCGAGCCCGATCGCCAGAATGAGAATCCCGAGCACGCTCGCGGTGATGACGCGCTCGCCAGACGGCCGGCCGGCGGCGTACGCCAGGCCGTCGCTGCGCGCCGGCGGCACCAGCGCCATGAACACCGGTATCGCCGCCCGCGCGCCGCCGTGCGCCGCGATCAGAGCCCACAGCACCACGATCGGATTGCCGAGCGACGCGATCGCGCTCACGCGCAAGAGGATCGACAGCGTCAGCGCGCAGACGCCGTAGGTGCCGATGCGGCTGTCACGCATGATCTCGAGCTTGCGCTCCCGCGTATCGCCGCCGCCGAAACCGTCCGCGGTGTCGGCGAGGCCGTCCTCGTGCAGGCAGCCCGTCACGGCGAGCGTCGCCGCCACCGCAAGCGCCGCCGCGACCCACGGCGGCGATCCGATCTTATGGGCGACCGCGTAGACCACCGCGGCGATCAGCGCGACGAGGACGCCGGCCAGCGGGAAGGCCCATGCCGCGCGTGCAATATCGGCGCCGGTGGCGGGCGTCGCGCCCGCGACCGGCAGCCGGGTCAGAAAGGCGATGCTTGCCTTGAGATCGCTAGCGCAATCCGCAAGCCAGCCGTCGGGTATCGTCATGGCTCGTTCTCGGTCGGTATCGTTCGGCGATGCCGAACAATACCTCGTTTTCCGCTCGCCGCACCGTCCGTTTCAGGCGAGCCTAACTCGCGTTCGCCGTCGCAATGGCGTGAAAGAACGTGCCGGTGACGCGGCCGCGCCGTCCGCCGGCATTGCCGAGTTCGCGGCCTTCGCCATCGCGCAATTCCGCAAACGATTCATCATTCCCGGCCGACGTCAGCGATGCGTAATGGAATTCGTGGCCGCGCACGATCGCGCCTTGGCGTCCGAGCACGCTGTCGGACAATAGCCGCGCGGTGCGGTAGCCAAGATGCAGCTTGCGCTTGGCGAAGCTGGTGGCGTGGCCGAGCAGGCCGGTCATGGCATGCGGCTGCCCCGCCGCGTCCTCCAGGCTTTGACCCAAAACCATGTAGCCGCCGCATTCGCCGTGCACCGGTCGCGTCCGTGCAAAGCGCCGCAGTCCATCGCCAAAGTGCCGCGCCGCGGCGAGCGCTTCCGCATGAAGCTCCGGATAGCCGCCCGGCAGCCAGCAACTGTCGGCACTGTCCGGCGGCGGCTCGTCGGCGAGCGGCGAGAACGGCAGAACCTCGGCGCCGGCATTGCGCCAGGCCGCAAGCACGTGCGGATAGACGAAGCTGAAAGCCCGGTCGTGCGCCAGTGCGATGCGCTGCCCGGGCGGCGGAACGGCGGCGTCACCCGTCGCAGCATTGATCTTCAGTGGCACAGCGCCCGCCATGATGCTGTCGAGATCGAGATGACGCTCGGCCATATCCGAGAGCCGTTCGATGAGCGCCGTCAAATCGGGGTGCTCGCCGGCTTGCACGAGACCGAGATGGCGCTCGGGCAATGCCAGCGCCGCCTCGCGCGGCACCGCGCCAAGGATTTGGACGCCGAGCGCGGCGATGGCGTCGGCGACGACGGCACGATGGCGTTCGCTGGCGACGCGATTCAAGATCACGCCGGCGGTGCGTACGGCCGGATCGTGGGCGGCAAAGCCCCGCACCACGGCCGCAGCCGATTGGGCCTGGCGCGACACATCGAGCACGAGCAACACCGGCAACTTGAAATGCGCGGCAAGATCGGCGGTCGCGCCGCGTTGCCCGGCCGCGCCGTTGGTGCCGTCGAACAACCCCATGACGCCTTCGATCACGAAAATGTCTGCGCCGGTTGCGGCCTGCGCGGCCATGGCGTCGAGCAGCGAGTGCGGCATCGCCCAGGAATCGAGATTGACGCTCGGCGCGCCCGTCGCCGCGGCATGGAACGCCGGATCGATATAGTCGGGTCCGGCTTTGGCGGCGCGCACGGCGACGCCGCGTCGCCGCAGCGCGGCCAATAGCGCCAGCGTCACGGTGGTCTTGCCGGCGCCGGAATGGGCCGCGGCGACGATGAGGCCGCGCGCCGTCACGGGGAATCCTTTTCCGCTTGGGCAGTTTCGCCGAGCAACTGCGAGCGCATCTCGACGATGTCGCCGATCACGACGATGGCGGGGGGTTCGAATTTTTGCTCGCGGGCGTCAGCGGCAAGTTTTTCCAGCGTCGAAACCAGAACACGCTGTTTCGGAGTTGTCGCCGAGGCGATCACGGCGGCAGGCGTCCGCGCCGCTAGGCCCGTTTTCATCAACTCGGCCGTGATCCGATCGAGATTGTGCATCACCATGTAGAGCACGATCGGCTGTCCGGTACGCGCGAGCGGCGCCCAGTCGAACTCCTCGTCGGCGCCGTGGCCGGCGGCGAAAATGACGGCGCGATTGGTGCCGCGCAACGTCGCCGGGATCGCCGCCGCCGCCAACGCCGCAAGTCCCGCAGTGACGCCTGGAATGACGCGGAACGGCACGCCCGCCGCCGCAAGTGTCATCGCCTCTTCGCCGCCGCGGCCGAACACGAACGGATCGCCGCCCTTGAGCCGCAATACGCGTTTGCCGGCGCGCGCCAATGCGACCAGACGCTGGCTGATATCGGCTTGCGTCGCCGACGGCTTGCCGCCGCGCTTGCCGGCGAATTCGAGCCGCGCCTGCGGACCGGCCAGCGCCAGCACCCGCTCGTCGACCAGCGCGTCATGCACGACCACGTCGGCCTGGGCGAGGCCGGCGAGCGCGTCGAGCGTCAACAGGCCAGGATCGCCCGGCCCGGCGCCGGCCAGCCAGACGGTGCCCGGCGCAAAAACCGGAACGCCGGCACGGCGCGCCGCCAAAGCGTCCCATGCGGTCATGGTTCGCTCCTCCGCTTGCCGTGGTGACGATTCCCGCGGCTGGGACTAAAGGGAAGGGCATGGCCAAGCAGGAACGCCCTCTGCGCCGGGGTTGGACCACCGGCACCTGCGCCGCGGCGGCGGCCAAGGCCGCTTTCACCGCGCTGCTGACCGGCGAGTTCCCCGATCCGGTCGCGGTGACTTTGCCGCGCGGCGAGCGGCCGAGCTTTGCGCTCGCCATGACACGCAAGGACGACAATGCCGCGACCGCCGGCATCATCAAAGATGCCGGCGACGATCCCGACGTCACCCATGGCGCCTTGATCTGCGCGACCGTGCGCGCAGGCGGCAGCGGCGCCGGCGTGAGCTTTCGCGCCGGCGAGGGCGTCGGCACCGTGACCCGGGCCGGACTTCCCGTGCCGCCCGGCGAACCCGCGATCAATCCGATGCCGCGCCGCATGATCCAGGACGCCATCGCCGAAGTGGCAGCTGCGGCATCGTGCGCGGCCGATGCCGAAGTCGAAATCTCGATCCCCGGCGGCGAAGCGCTGGCGGCGAAAACGCTCAACGGCCGCCTCGGCATCGTCGGCGGCTTGTCGATCCTCGGCACCACCGGCATCGTCGTGCCGTATTCGTGCTCGGCATGGATCCATTCGATCCACAGCGGCATCGCCGTTGCCCGCGCCGCCGGCTTGACCCATATCGCGGGTGCCACCGGCGCAAGCTCGGAGGCCGCGGTACAAAAACTCTATGGCCTGCCGGAAATCGCCCTGATCGACATGGGCGATTTTGTCGGCGGCATGCTCAAATATGTGCGCCGCCATCCGCTGCCGCGCGTCACCATCGCGGGTGGCGTCGCCAAAATGACCAAGCTCGCCCAAGGCCTCACCGATCTGCATTCCAGGCGCGGCGAAGTCGATTTGGTGGCGCTCGCCGGATTTGCCGCGGCTGCCGGCGGCTCGGCCGATCTCTGCGCCCGCATCAAGATCGCCAATACCGCGGCGGAAGCTTTTTTGCTGGCGCAATCGCAAAACATCGCGCTGGGCGACACGGTCGCGCGCGCGGCGCAGGCGACGGCGGCGCGCGTCGTTGCCGGCCGTGACATCGCCGTCGAGATCGTGCTGTTCGATCGCGAGCAAAATCTGGTTGGCCGCGCGCCGTTCGAGTAGATATCTGCTCACGCGACGCCTCCACGGAAGCGGCGGCGATAATCGGCGTCATAGAGTGCGCTGTCGCGAAAATTTTCGGCCGTGAGCGCGCGGCCGACCATGATCAGCGCCGTGCGCTCGATCTTTTCCGCCGCGACTTTGGCGGCGATATCGGCGAGCGTGCCGCGCAAGATGCGCTGCGTTGGCGAACTCGCCTGCACCACGACCGCCGCCGGACAGTCGGCGCCGTAGAACGGCGTCAGCTCGTCCGCGATTGTCGCGACAGCGTGGATCGCCAGATGGATGACGAGCGTCGCGCCGGTCTTGGCGAACGTCGCGAGTTTTTCCGCTTCCGGCATCCGCGAGGCGCGGCCGGAGACGCGCGTCAGCACCACGCTCTGCGCGACTTCAGGGACGGTGAGCTCGCACTCGACCGCCGCCGCCGCCGCTGCAAACGCCGGCACGCCGGGCGTTAGCGTATAGGGAATGTTTTGCCGTTCGAGCCGGCGCAACTGCTCGGCGAGCGCGCTGTAGAGCGAGAGGTCGCCGGAATGCAGCCGTGCCACGTCGAGATTTTTGGCGTGAGCCGCGATGAACTCGGCTTCGATTTCGTCGAGCGATAGCGGCGCAGTATCCACGATACGCGCGCCGGGCGGACAGTGCGCGAGCAGGTCGCGCGGCACGATCGAACCGGCATAGAGGCAGACCGGACAGCGCGCGATCAGATCGCGGCCGCGCACCGTGATCAGGTCGGCCGCGCCCGGCCCGGCGCCAATGAAGTGCACCGTCATGGCGCGGTCTCCGATGCGGCGACCGCGCAGGTGGCGTCGCCCATGACGAGGCGAGGGCTGATGAGCCGCGCCGACGGTCCGGCTGCGGCGAGGGCCGCGGCCTCCGCGACCGAATGTACGCCGGTGAGCGCGAGCACGCGGCCGGATCGGGTCTCGGTGCGGTCGTTTGCCGCTTGCAGTTCGGCTTCCGCGATCAGAACGAGATCGACGCCGAGCTTTGCCGCGGCCGCTGCGATGCCGGTTTCGCCGTGCTTTGCCGCGGTGGTGGCGATGCAGTCGAGCGCGTATGCCGCGATGCCGGCGCGATCGAGCGCGGCGCGGATCGCCGCCTCGATGTCGGGCGCCGCTGCGCCCCGCCTGCAGCCGACGCCGGCGACGATCATGGCTTTGTCCAAATCCATTGCGTCACCGGCATCGCGGCGTGCCAGCCGGTTTTTTCGCCGATCGGATCGGCCCGCGAAATGGCGATGCGGATCAGCTTGCCGCCAAGCGCGGCATGGCGGGTCAGGAGCTGTGCCTCGCTGCCGAGCGTCACCGCATTGGCCACCAGGCGGCCGGCGGGCCGCAGCGCGCGGGTCGCCGCATCGAGCACGCCGGCTTCGCTCACGCCGCCGCCGATGAAAATGGCGTCGGGTGTCGGCAACCCTGCGAGCGCGGTCGGCGCGGCTTCTTCCACGATCTCGAGGCCGGGAACGCCGAATGCCGCGGCGTTGCGGCGGATGCGCGCCGCGCGATCCGCTTGCCGTTCTATGGCGACCGCGCGCAGCGACGGATCGGCCAGCATCCATTCGATGGCGACCGAGCCCGAGCCGGCGCCAATATCCCAGAGCAGTTCGCCGCGGCGCGGCGCCAGCGACGAGATGGTGACGGCGCGGATTTCGCGTTTGGTGATCTGGCCGTCGTGCTCGAACAAAATATCGGAGAGGCCGGGAGCGCGCGCGAGCACGCGGGCGTCGGCGGCGGCCTCGACTTCGATGGCAACCGTATTGAGGGCATCGACCGCGCCCAGATCGAAGGCGGCGGCGCTCGCAGAACGGATACGCTCGTACGATCCGCCAAGCGCTTCGAGCACCGTCAGGCGCGAGCCGCCAAAACCCGATTGCGTCAGGAGCTTTGCCAGCGCCGCCGGCCCCTGGCCGTCGGAGGTCAGGGCCAGGATGCGCGTGCCTGGCTGCAGATGCGGGCGCACCAGATCGAGCGAGCGGCCGTGCACCGAAATGAGCGCGGTCTGCGGCAGCGACCAGCCGAGCCGCGCCGCCGCCAAGCTAAACGCCGACGGCGCCGGGATCACGGTCATCTCGCGGGCGTCGATGCGGCGAGCGAGCGCCGAGCCGACGCCGTAGTGGAACGGATCGCCCGACGCCAGCACGCAGACCTGGCGGCCGCGATGATGCAGCACTTCGTCGGGAGCGGCGTCGAACGGGCTCGGCCACGGCCGCGTCGCGCCGCGAATAAGCGGCGCGGCGAGGCCGAGATGGCGCCGGCCGCCGAACACGATTTCGGCCGCGCCGATCAGCCCGCGCGCCACCGGGCTCAACCCCTCGACGCCGTCCTCGCCGATGCCGACGATGGACAGCCAGCGCGGCGATGCGGCAGTGTCGGGTTCGGTCGCATCAGGGCGCGGCGTTTTAGATACGGGCGTCTTAGAAGAAGGCATGGCACGCATCCTCATTCTCGGCGGCACCGCGGAAGCGCGGCAATTGGCCGGACGCCTCGCCGGCCGTGCCGGTCTCGACATCACGCTGTCGCTCGCCGGCCGCACCGCAACGCCTGCCGCGCAGCCGGTGCCGGTCCGCGTCGGCGGCTTTGGCGGCGCCGAAGGCCTCGCGAACTATCTCGTCAGTGAGCGCATCGATGTCTTGATCGACGCCACGCATCCTTACGCCAATGTGATTTCGGCAAACGCGGTCGCAGCCGCGCGGCGCAGCGGCGTGCCATCGATCGCGCTGCGGCGGCCGCCTTGGCTCGCGGTTTCGGGAGACCGGTGGATCGAGGTGAGCGATGTCGCCGGGGCGGTGCGGGCCATCGGTCAAACGCCACGCCGCGTCTTTGTTGCGCTCGGCCGCAACGAGCTCAGGCCGTTCGGCGCCGCGCCGCAGCACTATTATTTGATCCGCAGCGTCGATCCAGTCGATCCGCCATTGCCGCTGCCCCGTGTCGGCTATGTCACCGGCCGTGGCCCGTTCGGCGAAACCGACGACCATGCGCTGATGACCGGGCATCGCATCGACGTGGTGGTTGCCAAGAACAGCGGTGGTACCGCGACCTACGGCAAGATCGCGGCGGCGCGCGTGCTCGGCCTCGACGTCATCATGCTGCGCCGGCCAGCCGCGCCCGATGGAGCGGCGGTCGAGACAATCGAAGACGCGATCGCCTGGCTCGATCATGCGCTGATCTCCGCGGCGGCGCGTGGGGTGTAAACGAGCGGATGGCGTCCGGGTCGCGCGACCACCCGCGTCTCGCGCGAGCCGACGATGGCCAGCGTCGCCATATCGGCTTTTACCGCGCTCGCCTTGTCGAGTGTTGTGACCTCCACACGTTCGTCCGGTCTGCCGACAGCGCGGCCGACCACAACAGGCGTTGTCGGCGGCAGATGCCGACGCAGACATTCGATCGCTTGCCCGAATTGCCGTGGCCGCGCCCGCGATGCGGGATTGTAGAGCGCGATGGCAAAACCCGCGCCCGCCGCCGCATCGAGCCGCCGTTCGACCAGCGGCCATGGCTTGAGATTGTCCGACAGCGAAATCGCGCAGAAGTCATGACCCAGCGGCGCGCCGATGCGCGCCGCCACGGCGAGCATCGCGGTGATGCCGGGGACGAAAGCGACGTCGAGCGTGCGCCATTCCTCGGGGCCGTTTTCGATTGCTTCGCACACCGCGGCCGCCATGGCGAAGACGCCGGGATCTCCGCCGGAAACGATAGCGACATTGGCGCCGCGCACGGCGTGGCGGATCGCGGCGGCGGCACGACGACCCTCTTCGCGATTGTCGGAAGGGTAATGGACCTGGTGGGAACGTATCGGAACGCGTTGCAGATACGGCCCATAACCGTAAACAGCCTCGGCACCGTGAAGCGCATCATCGGCGTCCGCGGTCAGATAACACGGATCACCCGGTCCCAAACCAACGACCACCAAGGTTCCGGTCATTTTCCTGCTCCCGGCCGTCCCGCCCAGCCCGGTACCAAAACCACGGCGAAATAAGGCGCGTCGTCGTCGGGCTTTGCGGTCAGCGGAATCATTTTCGCGTCCGCCATGGTGCCGCGCTCGACATAGATGGCGCGCGGCAGGCGGCCAGAGCGGTCGAGCGCGCGGCGCAGCTTTGGCAGATGGCGGCCGACCTTCATCACCACGGCGGCGTCGGCGTCGGCGAGCCGGCGCGTCAGCTCGCTCTCCGGCAGCGTCGCCGGCAGCACCGTGAAAACGTCGTCGCCTTGCGCGATCGGCATTCCGGCCGCCGACCAGCAGCCCGACATGCCGGTGACGCCAGCGACGATCTCGGCCGAAAACCGCGATGCCAGCCGCGTGTGCAGATGCATGTAGGAGCCGTAGAACAACGGATCGCCTTCGCAGATCACGGCGACGATGCGGCCGGCATCGAGATGCGCGGCGATTGCAGTCGCGGCGCCGTCGTAGAAATCGCCGATGGCCTCGCGGTAGCCGATGCTGTCCGTCGGCAGCTCGGTGGTGACGGGGTAGAGCAGCGGCAGTTCGATGACGTCGGCGCGCAAGTGCTGCGCGGCGATGGCGCGCGAGTGACTGTCATTTCCCGCTTTGGCGAAATGCGCGATCACGTCGGCCTCGCCGAGCGCGCGCATCGCTTTCAACGTCATCAGTTCCGGATCGCCGGGGCCGACTCCGACGCCGATCAGTTTGCCCGCGCTCATAGGCCTGCCCTCGCCAGCGCGTTGACGGCGGCTGCCGTCATGGCGCTGCCGCCCATGCGGCCGCGCACGACGATGAACGGTACGCCGCGCGGATCGGCGGCAAGCGCCGCCTTCGATTCTGCGGCGCCGACGAAGCCGACCGGAATGCCGAGGATCGCTGCCGGCGTCGGCGCGCCGGCGTCGAGCAAATCGAGCAGGCGGAACAAGGCCGTCGGCGCATTGCCGATGGCGACCACGGCGCCAGCGAGGCGGTCGAGCCACAGATCGAGCGCCGCCGCCGAACGCGTCGTGCCGCGCTCTTCGGCGATGCCGGGCGTGCGCGGATCGTTGAGCGTGCAGATCACATCGTTGCGCGCCGGAAGCCGCGCGCGGGTAATGCCGTGCGCCACCATCTCGGCATCGCAAAAGATCGGCGCGCCGGCGGCCAGCGCCTGCCGCGCTGCTGTGACGACGTCGCCGCCGAACACGATGTGCTGCGCCGCCTCGACCTGACCGCAGGCATGAATCATGCGCACCGCGACCTCGGCCTCCGCCGTCGAGAAACGCGACAGGTCGGCCTCGGCGCGGATGATGGCAAACGAGCGCTGATAGATCGCCGTGCCGTCGCGCAGATAGGCGCCGCGCTCAGACATGGCCGCCCTCGTGTTTGAGGTCGCGTGCGATACTCGCGATAGCATCCGGCAATTCGTTCGTCGCAACGGTCCTGAACGGCGCGTCGCGGGTCGAACCGTCGGCGATCAGCGCGCATCCGGAAAGCATGCCGACAACGGTCAGCGCCGCCGGCGCCGGATGCGCGCAGCCCTTGGCGCAGCCGGAAATATGAATCTTGAACGAACCGTCGAGATGCGGCGCGGCGGCCGCGGCGACGTGTGGCGCAAGGGCGCGCGCGGCGATGTCCGCCGACGCGCAGATCGGCGCCCCGGCGCAGGCGACCACATGCCGGCGCGGATCGTCGGCGCGCACGATGAAGCCGAGCGCTGCGGCGCCGGCGGCAAAGGAAACTGCTGCCTGTCGCGTCAGGCCGACGACCATGAGCGCTCGGCCCGGCGCCACGCGCATCCCACCCGCTCCCACTGCCTCGGCGGCGTCGGTCAATCGTTGCAGTGACGTTGCATCGGCATGGCCGAAAGCGAGGCCTGTGCCATAAGCGAATGTACCGTCCCGCAATCGATGCAGGCCGATGGGCTCTTGCCGCTCATTCCCGCGCAAGCAAGGAGGAGCAGAAACGACAAGCAAGTCTGCAACGGCGGAACGGAACACGGCGATGCCTTCCGCCGCGCGTACGTCGCGTGCGCGGGCGCCGCGGCCGCGCTGCGCCAAAACTTCAAGCAGACGTGTGACGGCGGCGATGCCATCGCTCGGAGAAACGGCGCCGAGGTCGCTTGCGGTGCCGTGATCGCCGCCAACGCCGATACGAACAACGATGCCATTCTGCAACACTTCAGCACGCAAGCGCACGTCGGCGGCAAGACGATCGAGATTAAGCGCTCCCCCGCCGTCGATCGTCACCGAGACCTTGGCGGCAAGCCTTTGCGTCAGCGAATTCCGCGCGAGCGCAAGGCGCAAATCGGCGGCGAGCGCGCCGGCATCGATAATGTCTTGCGCATCGAGGCCGGCCAATGGATCGGTCAAAACCGGAATGCCGTCCGCGGCGGCGATGCCGAGCGCGGCAACGTCAGCCGCAAAACACGATGCCGACGCTGCGCTCAAGCCGCGGATTTGGATGCTGCCGCGAGAGGTGACTTCGACGATGCCGTTGCCATGCTGCCGCGCGGCCGCGCACAGGCCGGCGAAGGCGTCGAGCGCGATGGCGCCGATCGGCAGCAGGCGGACCAATAGACCGTCGCCGGTCGTCATCGGCGCCGACAGTCCCGGACAAGCGCCGCGAGGTTGCGGCAGAGTGAGCGCGGGTGCGGTCATGCGGCGACCTCCGCACGCAGGAGCGACAGGCTCGCATCGACGTCGTTGCGCCGCGGATGCCAGAACCCGCGCCGCCGCGCGGCATCGAGTCGCTCGGCAATCGCGGCGGCGGCTTGCGGATTCTCGCGCAGCAGGAATTCACGCACACCAGCATCGGCCACATAGGCGTCGTGCAGGAGATCGAACAATTCGCTCGCCACCGCGTCTGTGGTTTCGGCAAACGCAACCAGGCGGTCGACGGTTTCGGCCAACTCGGCGGCGCCGCGCGGGCCGTGGCGCATCTGGCCGGCGATGAAGCGCGGATTGATCGCGCGTGCGCGCACGATCCGCGCCAAGGCCGCCGACAGCGCCCGCGCCCGCGGCCGCTGCGGGTCGGTGACGTCGAGCATGATGAGATCGGCTGAGCGGCCGAGCATTTTTGCCGCCGCCGCAAAGCCGCCGACGAAGGCTGCGTCCTCGCCGCCTTCGAGCAGGTCGCGGCCGGGGTCGTCGCTCGTGTGTACCAGCGCGCCGGCGTCGGCGACGCGCCGGGCAAAGGCGCCGGGCGCTGCGTCACCGTCTCCGTCGGCGCCGCCATAGGTGTGGGACGCTGCGGCGAGATAAGCCGCACCGATGGAGTCGGTGTCCACGCCGTGGCCGAGCAAATCCTCGACGCCCGAACCATAGACGCCCGGTGCGGTGCCGAAGATGCGATCGAGATGAGCCGCGCTCTTGCCGTTGGCAGCACGACGTGCGGCGGCAAGCGGATTTTCGTCGCTGTCCTCTTCGCGCGCCGCGACCGCCTGCACGGCGGCATCGATGAGCGCGATCTGCGCCGGAAACAGATCGCGGAACAATCCGGAAATGCGCCAGGTGACATCGACGCGCGGACGGCCGCTGGCCGCTGGCGGCAGCACTTCGACGCCGGTGATACGGCCGCTCGCCGCTTCCCAGATCGGCCGGCAGCCCATCAGCGCAAAACCTTGTGCGATCTCTTCGCCGCCGGTGCGCAGCGTGGCGCTGCCCCACAGATCGATGACCACAGCGCGCACCATCTCGCCATGGGTCTGCAGATGCGCGCGCACGACTTCATCGGCGGCGAGCCGGCCGAGCTCCATCGCCGTCGGCGTCGGCAGGGTGCGCGGATCGGCGGTGAACAGGTTGCGCCCGGTCGGCAGCACGTCGCGCCGGCCGCGCGTCGGCGAGCCCGCGGGCCCTGCCGCGACGCGGCGGCCGTCGAGTGCTTCGATCAATGTCTTGCGCTCCGCTTCGGCGCTGGTTCGCCACAGCGGATCGTCGGTGCCGGCGGGCGCGCGGCCGTAGATGTGCAGGCCATCCTTGATGGCGAGGTCCTTGAGATCGCACAGCCAGGCGTCGATGCGGCGCAGCGCCTCGTCGGGTGCGAAGGCGGTGCCGACGCCGGCCTCGCGCGCCAAACCGGTGCGTTGCGCGGTCTCCACGATCAGCGTCGCCAGCCGCTCGCGCCGCCGGCGGTCGAGGCCGTCGGCTTGGGCATATTCATCGACCAGACGCTCGAGCTCCCGCGCGTCGCCGGAAAGTCCGCCGTCGACAAGCGGCGGCGGCAGATGGCCGATGGTCAGCGCCGCAATGCGGCGCTTGGCCTGCGCCGCCTCGCCCGGATTGCTGACGATGAACGGATAAATCACCGGCAATGCGCCAGTGACGATCTCGGGAAAGCACTCCGCGGTGAGCGCGATGGCCTTGCCCGGCAGCCATTCCAGCGTGCCGTGCGCGCCCATGTGCACGAGCGCATCGACCTTGGCGATGTGCTGCAGCCACAGGCCGAACGCGACCAGCGCATGGCGCGGCGGCAATAGCGGATCGTGATAATCCGCGCGCCGCTGCGCGGAACGTCCGCGGTCGGGCGGCAGCGCGACCAAAAGCTTGCCGAATTTTTTCACGCGGAAGCGGAACGCGCCGTCATGCATATCGGCATCGTCCGCCGGTTCGCCCCAAGCCTCGCGCAGCCGCGCGATGGCAGCGCTTGGTAAGCGAGCGAGCAGGCGCTGGTATTCTTCGATGGCAAGCGTCGCGCCATCGGCGCCCGGCGAAAGCCCATCGAGCAATTCGCGTGGCGTTTTTGGCGCGCCGCTCACGGCATAGCCGGCGGCCGAAAGATCGTCGAGCAGCGCGATGACGCTCGCCGGCACATCGAGGCCGACCGCGTAACCGGTGCGGCCCGGCGCGCCGGGATAGTCCGGCATCAGGACGGCGATCCTGCGTTCGCTCGCCGGCAAGGCCTGCAAAAGAATATGCGCGGCGATCCGATCCGCCACCATGGCGACGCGGTCCGGCTCGGGCCGGCTGGCGCAAGCGCTGAAGGCAAGCCCGGCCTGCGCCGGCAGTGCATCCTTGAACGCGATGGCGCCGGCCAGCACGCGGCCGTCGAGCTCGGGTAACACCACGTGCATGGCAAGATCGGCGGCGCCGAGGCCGCGCGCGCTGTCGCGCCACGCCGCACGTTTGGTGATGGCGCTGACGACCTGGAACACCGGGACGCCCGGCGCGTCGAGCGGCGCCGGCTCATCGGTGCCCCCGCCGGCGGCAAACGCCGTCATGGTGACGATCAGAGCCGGCTTGAGCCGTTCGAGCGCCTGGCGCAGAAACGCGCCGGCCTCGCGATCCTTCAAGCTGGTGACGAACAGCGCGGCCGGCGCCAAGCCGCGCGCGGCGAGCGCCGTGCATAGCGCATCGACCGGCGCAGTGTCGTCGGCGAGCAGCAGCGCGCGGTAGAAGACGATCGGTACCACCGGATGGCCGGCTTTCAGTGACGCCGCCAAACGGTCGAGATCCACCGCGCCTTGGCCCGGGAGATAACCGGCAAGGCGAGGCACCGGCTGTGGCTCGCGCAAGTCGAGATCATGTCCGGCATGGTGCGCGAGCCGGCGCAGCAGCGCGCGCAGATTATCGCGGCCGCCTTCGCGGAAGAAACGGAGTAACGCGTCGAGCTCCGGCGCCGGCAGCGTAGACGCAGCGGCAAGTCGAACATCATCGCGATCCTCGCCGGGCAGCACGGCGAGCGCGATGCCGCGTTCGCGCGCCAGCGCAGAGAGCCGCTCGATGCCGTATTTCCACCAGTCGAGGCCGCCGAGGAGGCGCACCACGATCACTTTGGCATGCGCTCCGACACGATCGATCCACAAGTCGACCGACATGGGATGGCGCAGGTCGCGCAAATGCGCCAGCCGCACGCTCGGCAGGCTCGCGCGCTCAGCCTCCCAGGCGGCGGCGAGCGCGGCGAGATCGCTGTCGGCGAACGACAGCACGGCGATGTCGCCGGGCGTTTGGCCGAGATCGACCGCTTCGACGATTTCGTCGAGATTGGTCGAGCTCGTGGTCAACAGATGCATCGTTCAACCTGCAAGCGCCCGCGTCACTGCGGCGCGGTCGAGTCCTTTCAATCCGATCACCACCAGACGGCTCTCGCGCGGTTCGGATGCCGCCCATGGCCGATCATATTGTTGCGTCACCCGCGAGCCTACCGCTTGGACCAGGAGGCGCAGCGGCTTGTTGGCCACAGCCGCGAAGCCTTTGACACGCAGCACGTCGAATTTTTGCGCCAGCACGGCCACGCGCGCCGCGAGATCTGCCGGATTGGCGATCTCACCGAGCGGAACCACAAAGCTGTCGAAATCATCGTGATCGTGGTCCAACTCGTTATCGTGATGGGTGCGGCGATTGGCAATGTCGTCTTCGGTGCCGACGCCGAGGCCGAGCAGCAAGGCTGTATCAACCTTGCCGTCGCTGACCGTGACAACCTTCACGCTGCGCGGCAGCGCGCCGCCGATCGCCGCCATCGCCTTGTCGATGCCGGCCGGATCGAGCAGGTCGCGCTTGTTGAGCACCACGAGATCGGCGCAGGCGATCTGGTCTTCGAACACTTCCTCGATCGGATCGTCGTGATCGAGCGCGGTGTCGGAGGTGCGTTGTTGCGACAGAGCGTCGAGATCGTGGGCGACGCGGCCGTCGGCGAGCGCCGCGCCGTCGACCACCACCACGACGCTGTCGACGGTGACGCGGTTCTTGATCGCAGGCCAATGGAACGCCTGCACCAATGGTTTTGGCAGCGCCAGGCCCGAGGTTTCGATCACGATGTGCTCGATACCGCCTTTTGCCAGGATGGCATCGAGTGCCGGCACGAATTCGTCGGCAACCGTGCAGCACAGGCAGCCGTTGGCGAGCTCGACGATGTTGTCCTCCGGGCAGGCGGCGTTGCCGCAGCCTTTGAGGATTTCACCATCGATGCCGACATCGCCGAACTCGTTGACGATGACGGCGAGGCGGCGGCCGTCGGCATTGCCGAGCACATGGCGGATCAGCGTGGTTTTGCCGGCGCCGAGAAAGCCGGTGACGATGGTGCAGGGGACGCGCGCGAGCGAGCCGGTCATTCGTCGGTTCCTTCAAAAAAGTCGATGGGAGGAACGCGGGCGATGAGGCCGCGCTTGAGGATTTCGGGCCGGCCGCGCCACGGCAGAATGCCGTCGGCAGCGCCGGCAAGCAGGCGCGCGCCTTCGATCAGCGCATCGGCACATGTGGCATCGAGGCCGCCGAACACGTAAGTCCAGGAGCCGTTGCAGCGCATCGCGGCGCTCGGGCCGCGCGTGCAATTGGCCAAGCAGCGCAGCCGGCGCACGTCGACCTCGGTGCCGGCGGCGGCGCGTTCGGTCGCCGCGGCGAGCAGCGCGCCGGGGCGCGGTTCGCTGTCCGGCTCGCCTGCGCGCTTGCAGGTGGTGCAGACGTAAACGGTGGGCCTGGCAGATTTGCCAGTAGAACTTTGCATCAGGCGCGCTCCGCAATCGGTTGATCGAGGCGCTGCCAGCGAAACAGCAGATAGGAGATCGCCCAACTCGCTATGAAAATGCCGACGACCAGATAGCCGAAACCGGCGAGCCCGCTGTTGAGATCGCCGATAAAATTCCAGAAGCGGCCTTCGAGGCCGAGCTTGCCGGCGATGAGGCCGAGCGCCTCGATGCCGCCGATCAAGAGCGCGACCACGACGGAGATCGCGGTGATGGTGAGATTGTACCAGATCTTGCGGATCGGATTGAGGAACGCCCAGCCATAGGCGCCGACCATCAGCACGCTGTCAGAGGTATCGACCAGTGTCATGCCGGCGGTGAACAGCGCCGGGAAAATCATGATGGTGCCGATGGTCATGCCGCCGGACGCCTGGCTGGCGGCGACGGCGAATAGGCTGATCTCGGTCGCGGTGTCGAAACCCAGTCCGAACAGAAAGCCGATCGGGAACATCTGCCAGCTATGCGACACCATTCGGAACAGCGGCCGGAAGATGCGGGCGAGCAGGCCGCGGCCGGACAGCAGCAGGTTCAGCTCCTGTTCCTCGACCGGCTCGCCGCGGCGGGCGCGGAGAAAACTTTTCCAGACGCCGCGCAGGATGACGAGATTGATGGCGGCGATGGTGAGCAGAAAAAATGCTGAAGCCGCGGTGCCGATGACGCTGCCGATCTCCTTGAGCTCGGCAAAGCGGCCCTGCAGCGCAAACGCCGCCGCCGCGATCGCCGCGACCGCAAGCGCGATCGACAGCGAATGGCCGAGCGAGAAGAACAGGCCGACCGAATACGGCCGCTTGCCCTCTTGCATGAGCTTGCGCACCACGTTGTCGATGGTGGCGATGTGGTCGGCATCGACGGCATGGCGCAGGCCGAGCACATAAGCGAGAAAGGCGGTGCCGAGCAGCGTCGGCCGCCCCTCCAAGGCAATCAACGCCCAGATCCAGACCAGTGCGCTCGCCGCCAACAGCACGATATAGATTGCGGAAATCTTGGCGCGCTGATTGGCCGAGGCGTCATCGACCGCGGATTTCAGGAAATTGAGCACAAAAAGACCTCGCCTGACCTGCCGCCTGTCGCCGGCGCGAGCGAGGACCAAAAGACTTTACGTCTTTTGGGTCATCCACCGATACACCCCGACCGATGTTTGTCGCGTCGACACGGCCGACGGCAGGTCTCCTGGCTCGTGGATCGCCGCCTTGCCCTGCCTTCCCGGCGGCAAACGGCCGCCAGTGGCATATCCGGACAAGACTTCCCACTCACAGTTGCGGGGGCAGCTACGGACTTGGCAGCGCTTTAAGCGTTGCCTCACCGCATTCCCTTTTCGCCCTCTCACGAGGGACCATCGGTCCGCTAGTGATAGATTTCGATTGGCGGCCCTGTCAATCTGGCGGACTGCTTGTAAAACCGGCTTTTGGGCGTGATGTCGAGCGTGCCAAAACTCACTTTCGTCCTCGGCGGCGCCCGTTCGGGCAAAAGCCGCTATGGCGAAAGCGTGATCGCCACATTGCCGCCACCTTGGACCTATGTGGCGACGGCGCAAGCGCTCGATGCGGAAATGGCCGAGCGCATCGCCGCCCATCGGGCGCGCCGCGGTGCGCAGTGGCGCACCATCGAGGCGCCGCGCGATCTCGCGGCGGTGCTGGCGGCATGCCAGACGACGCCGGTCCTGGTCGATTGCCTGACCTTGTGGCTCTCGAACCAGATGCTGGCGGACGCCGATATCGACCTGGAAATGACCCGGCTTGAAGACGCCTTGCTGGCGGCAAAGACGCCGATCGTGCTGATCGCGAACGAGGTCGGTTCCGGGATCGTGCCGGATCATCCGCTCGGCCGAAAATTCCGGGATTTGCAGGGCGTGCTCAATCAGCGCATGGCTGCGCGCGCCGATCGCGTGGTTCTGGTCGTCGCCGGACTGCCGCTCGCCCTAAAAGGCTCGTTGTAAGGAAACGCCATGAGCGAAACAAAGGCCGAAGCCGAGCGCTATCGCGCCAAGATGGCCAAACGCAAGGCCGTGCAGGACGCCGAGGTCGCCGGCAAGACGATCGAGAAGGGCCTTCTCATCGTCCATACCGGAACGGGAAAAGGCAAATCGACGGCGGCGTTCGGGCTCGCGCTACGCATGCTTGGGCGCGGCCACCGCGTCGGCGTGGTGCAATTCATCAAGGGCGCCTGGCATTCGGCGGAGCGCGACGCACTCGCTGCGTTCGGCGATCAGGTGGTGTGGCACACCATGGGTGAGGGTTTTACCTGGGAGACGCAGGATCGCGCCCGCGATGTTGCCGCCGCCGAGCGCGCTTGGGCGAAGGCGCAGGAGCTCATGGCCGATACCGGCTTCGGCCTGATCGTGCTTGACGAACTCAACATCGCGCTGCGCTATGATTATCTCGATCTCAATTCTGTCGTCGCCGCGCTCGCCGCGCGCCGGCCGGGCCTGCATGTCGTGGTCACCGGACGCAACGCCAAGCCGGAGCTGATCGCCGCTGCCGATCTGGTCACCGAAATGACGTTGGTGAAGCATCACTTTGCCGCCGGCGTGAAGGCGCAAGCGGGCATCGAGTACTGAACGATGCCGGCGCGCGCGCTGATGTTTCAAGGCACCGGCTCGGACGTCGGCAAGTCGCTGATCGTTGCCGGGCTGGCGCGCGCACTAACTTCGCGCGGTCTAAAGGTCCGCCCGTTCAAGCCGCAGAACATGTCGAACAATGCCGCGGTGACGGCCGATGGCGGCGAGATCGGCCGCGCCCAGGCGTTGCAGGCGCGGGCGGCGCGCGCGGCGGCGAGCGTGCACATGAATCCAGTGCTGCTGAAGCCGCAGAGCGAGATCGGCGCCCAGATCGTGGTGCAGGGCCGCGTCTACGGCACCGCCAAGGCCGCGGCCTATCAAAAAATGAAGCCCGAGCTGCTGCCATTCGTGCTCGACAGTTACGCACGCATGAAGGCCGAGGCCGACATCGTGCTGATCGAAGGCGCCGGCAGCGCCGCCGAAATCAATCTGCGCTTAAACGACATCGCCAATATGGGCTTTGCGCGCGCCGCTGACGCGCCGGTGGTGCTCATCGGCGATATCGATCGCGGCGGCGTCATTGCCAGCTTGGTCGGCACCAAGGCCGTGATCGCGTCCGAGGACGCGGCGCTGATTTGCGGCTTCATCGTCAACAAGTTCCGCGGTGACCCGGCGCTGTTTGCCGACGGCATGGTGCGCATCGCGCAGCTGACGGGATGGCAGGCGCTCGGCCTGGTGCCGTTCTTCTCCGGGGCGCGGCTATTGCCGGCGGAAGACGCGCTGGCGCTGGATGCCGCGCGGCCGCCGAAGACCAACGCGCACCTGCGCATCGCCGTGCCGATCCTGCCGCATATCGCCAATTTCGACGATCTCGATCCGCTCGATGCCGAGCCGGCCGTCGAAGTGATCCGCGTGCGGCCGGGAACGGCGCTGCCCGGCGATGCCGATCTGGTCCTGCTGCCGGGCTCGAAGGCGACCATCGCCGATCTCGCGGCGCTGCGCACCGCGGGTTTCCATATCGACATCGCCGCGCATCGGCGGCGCGGCGGAATGGTGCTCGGCCTGTGCGGCGGCTATCAGATGCTCGGGCACACAGTCGCCGACCCCGGCGGCATTGAAGGTCCGCCTGCGACGGTCGAAGGCCTCGGCCTTCTCGACGTGGCAACGACGCTGTCGAACGACAAGCGCCTTGAACCGGTGTCCGGAACGACCAGCGATGGTGTTTCGTTCTCCGGCTATGAAATGCACATGGGCGTGACCGAAGGGCATGATCGCGCGCGGCCGTTTGCGCGGCTCGCGGATGGCTCGTCCGAGGGTGCGATCTCCGCCGATGGCCGGGTGGTTGGCACCTATGTCCACGGCCTCTTCGCCGACGACCGGCAGCGCGCGGCGTGGCTGCAGCGTTTCGGCGCGGGTGCGTCAAATGTCGCTTATGAAAACCTCATCGAGCAGACGCTTGATGCACTGGCCGCGCATCTTGCCGCACACATCGATCTCGATCGCTTGCTCAAACTAGCGCGATGAAGATGCCGGCGATCACGGCAACCAGCGCGATCAAGATCGCATCGGCGTATCGGTAAAGAACGAGAGCGCGACGGATATCGGCGGCGGTGGCGTCGCGGCGGCCGTCGCCCATGGTGGCGTCGTCGATTGTCACTCCGCCATAGACGCGTGGCCCGGCGAGCGAAAGGCCGAGCGCGCCGGCCATCGCCGCTTCCGGATAGCCGGCATTGGGCGAGCGATGGCGTGAGGCGTTGCGCATGACGGCGCGCCAGGCTGCGGCCGTGGAAGCGGTCTTGTTCAACGCCGCCGCGGCAACGAGGAGCAGCGCTGACAGCCGCGACGCCGGCAGGTTGACCAGATCGTCGAGTTTTGCCGCTGCCCAGCCGAAGGCTTCATGGCGCGGCGTGCGGTGCCCGATCATACTGTCGGCGGTGTTGATTGCTTTGTAGAGTGCCGCTCCAGGGAGACCGGCGATGGCCATCCAGAACACCGGCGCGACGACAGCGTCGGAAAAATTCTCGGCAAGACTTTCGATCGCCGCGCGGGCAACACCGGCTGCGTCGAGCGCCTCCGGATCGCGGCCGACGATCTTGGCGACCGCGGCGCGGCCGGCGATGACGCCGCCTTGTTCCAGCGCGGTGGCGACATCGGCGACGTGCCGGTGCAGGCTGCGCTGCGCGATCAAGGTGCTGGCGATGACGGCGACCGCGAGCAGTCCGAACGGCAGGCGGAGCAATTCGTGCTCGACCACGAACGCGATCGTGCCGACAATGCCAAGGAGGAGTAGGATCGCGACGATGCCAACGCTTCGCCGCCAGTATGCGTCGTCCGTATCGCGATTGAGCAAGCGGTCGAGCGCGGCGATCAGGCGGCCGATCCAGGTCACCGGATGGCCGATCGCGCGCCACAGCGCTTGCGGATAACCGGCGCAGAGCTCGATCATCATGGCCAAAAGGGCGAGCGTGACGGACATCTTCCCCTACACCGATGCGGACGCGCCGCTGCCGCACGGCGGCGACCTGGGCGCGGCACGACGTCTGTTCCCCGATGCGCCAAAACCTTTCATCGACCTCTCGACCGGGATCAATCCCAATCCTTATCCTCTGCCGGCTCTGCCGGCCGAACTATTTGCCCGCTTGCCGGATGCTGCTGCAACCGCCCGTCTCGCCGCCGAAGCTGCGAAAGCATACGGCGCGCTCTCGGCGGCGCATGTCGTTCCGGCGCCGGGCACGCAGATTTTGCTGCCTCTCGTCGCCGGGCTGGCGCGGCGCGGCCGGGCAGCTATTTTGACGCCGACCTATAACGAGCACGCCCGCGCGGCGCGCCTTGCCGGCCATAGCGTCATCGAGACGCGCGAATCCGCCGCTCTCGGCGATGCCGATCTCGCCATCGTCACCAATCCAAACAGCCCTGATGGCCGGCTCATCGATCGGGAAGCGTTGCTCGCTGTCGCCGCAAAGCTGCGTGCCCGCGGCGGCGTGCTGGTGGTTGACGAGGCGTTCATGGATGTCGCCCCGCCCGGCTTCAGCCTCGCCGGCGATGTGGGCCGCGGCAATCTCATCGTGTTGCGTTCGTTCGGCAAGTTTTTTGGGCTTGCCGGAATACGGCTCGGTTTCGCGCTGCTCGACCAACCATCTGCGGCCCGGCTTGCGGCGATGCTCGGGCCATGGGCGGTGTCCGGGCCGGCCTTGGCCATTGGCGCGGCGGCCTTGGCGGACACGGCGTGGATCGAGGCGATGCGGCATCAGTTGTTGACGGCGTCCGCACGGCTCGATGCCATTTTGATCGGTGCCGGTCTCGGCATCCCGGGCGGCACGGCGTTATTCAGGTTGGTACGAACGCCGGCGGCGCCCGCGCTGTTCCAGCACCTCGGCCGCGCCGGAATTTTGGTGCGCAATTTTCCGGGTAACGCAGCGTGGCTGCGTTTCGGCCTGCCGCGTGGCGAGGAAGAGTGGCAACGCCTGCAAATTGCGATGGATGCCTTCCGCAACACCGGCTAAAGCATGATCCCGAAAAGCGGGAACCGGTTTTCGGATAAGATCATGCTGAAACGAAGATTCTAGGCTATGATCCAATTCAATTGAATTGGATCATAGTCTAGGCTTTCGCTCATGAGCGCGAATTCGATACCGCAGTTCGAAGGCGCAGCGAAGCGCTCGACCGGCTTCGATCCGGCGTTCCGCGCGCGCTTGCGCGAGCTTCTGATTTGGCGCCGCGATGTCCGGCGCTTCCGGCATGATCCGTTGCCGAGCGGCACCCTGGAATCGTTGATCGAGCTGGCCTGTCTCGCGCCATCCGTGGGCTTGAGCCAGCCCTGGCGCTTCGTCATTGTCGAGAACGGCGCGGTCCGCGCCGCGATCCGGCAAAATTTCGCCACCTGCAATGCGCAGGCGCTCGCCGCGCAAAGCGGCGACCGCGCCGGCCTTTACGCACAGCTCAAGCTCGCCGGGCTGGACGAGGCGCCCTGTCACCTGGCGGTGTTCGCCGACCGCGCGACGACCCAGGGCCACGGCCTCGGCCGCCACACCATGCCGGAAATGATCGACTATTCGGCGGTGACGGCGGTGCACACCATCTGGCTCGCCGCGCGCGCCCAAGGCATCGGCATGGGCTGGGTATCGATCCTCGATGCCGCGGCGGTTGCCGCGCTGCTCGACGTTCCCGCCGAATGGAAATTCATCGGCTATTTCTGTCTCGGCTATCCGCAGGCCGACGACACGATCCCAGAGCTCGAGCAGAGTGGATGGGAGCAGCGGCGCGTGCCATCGTCGGTCATTCTCCGGCGTTAACACTAACGTCATTCCGGTCGAGCGAGCATCGCGAACGAGAGCCGGAATCCATAATCCCAGAGCTCAACGCGTTGGCGCTGCCGCACAACATTGCAATGGCAGTGGTTATGGATTCCGGGTTCACCGCTTCGCGGTGCCCCGGAATGACTCTGTGCCAAATCAGAGCATCTTCGCTGGCATTGGCCTTGCTCCCTGACGGCTGACGCCTGGTGCGTGTCCCGGAACGACCAAACAGGTCTTCCGCATACGTGCGCAGGCTCGCTGAAAACGGCGCGCCGTCCGTTCCCATTCGATCGGTCCGCGCGTGAGGGAGAGCGTCGTGTTTAATATTACGCGCGCCGGGGTGTTCCGGCCATCTTGGTTGGCGGCATGTGCGGTTACGCTGTCGTTGGCCACTTCAACACATGCCGACACGATCAGTGTCACCGGCTGTGTCTGGGCGCCGAGCGGCCTGTTCTGGGGAGCCACCACAGGCGGTTGCGTCGAAAGGCACGGCGAGGCTGGCGATCCCTATGTCCGAACGGTGCCGCAGCCCCAAGACGAGATCGAGAAGGCGCACGCCACCGAGCGCGACCAGAAATGGCTGCAACGGTGCCGGCCGATCGTCGCGCAGGACCGTTATGGCGTCCCGCGCTATCACTACGCCGCGCGGGGATGCGAATTCGGCATCATCGAGTGACGGCTGCGCTTTCGCGCGGTCGCGTTGTCCGACGCGCCGCGCCAGCTCAGCGCGCGATGTTGCTCGATTTTGCGGCGTTCTGATTCTGCTTGTGCTTGATCGAGGCCGTGGTCATCCCCGGCAGATATTTCGCGATGATGATGGGATCGAGGTCCTTGTAGGCGGTTTCCGGCAGCCGGTACCAGATCTCGTCGCGCCCGAACAAGGCGATGCCGAGATAACCGCGAACCGTCAGCGTCTGCCCGTCCGGGCTCAGCGTCATCATGGCGTTGTAGATATTACCGTCGCGCGGATCGAGGATATTGCCGCCTTCGTAGTACAGGCCATTCGCCTTCATATTCCTGATCAACGGAATGCCGAGCAGCGGCTGGTCCTTGCGGTCGTCCTTGCAGGCCGTACAGGTTTGGTTCGGCGGGTCGCCCGGACGCAGGAACAGTTTGGCGATCATCCCTTGATAGACGCCGTCGCTCTCAGTGAAGAGAAACCAGCCGACCGACTTGCTTGTT
>Ga0209579_10000571_pt1 | contig 35724 bp, 31 predicted proteins | sample Coa_R1_2_FD_187152 | JGI IMG/M metagenome (GOLD analysis project Ga0209579, IMG submission 187152) | Surface soil microbial communities from Centralia Pennsylvania, which are recovering from an underground coalmine fire - Coalmine... | ecosystem: Environmental > Terrestrial > Soil >...
TGATGTCGGCGATCAGGCCGATCTCGGTGGGCTTCCAGCGCAGCCACTTCTGCGTGAGCGCGCTTGAAGCAGGACCATCCAGTCCCGCAAACATCGCCATCATACCGAAATGCGCCGAAGCGTTTTCCGGCGGGATCGAAGCCGCCGGGAGTTTCAGATGCCGGCCCACGATCTCGGCAATATCGCGGGCCGTCACGCCTTCGTCGGCCACGGCGTGATAGCTGGTGCCGGCCAGGCCCTTCTCCAGCGCCAGCCGGTACAGACGCGCCACGTCCAGCCGGTGCGCCCCGGACCAGCGGTTCCTGCCGTCGCCGACATAGCCGGACACGCCCTTTTCCCGCGCGATTGCAAGAAGCCAGTTCACCAGGCCGCATTTGCCGTCGCCGCCATGCACCTGCGGCAACCGTACAGCCATCGCGCGTACGCCGCGCGCGGCAAAGGCCAGGCCGGCGGATTCGGAGACACGGGGCAGGCCGGGCATCACCGGATCCTCTTCGGTCGCGAGCCGGCCCGGCGCCACGAGCAGCGTACCGGAGGTGACGATGAAGGACTTGCCTGTGCCTTCCAGCACCTCCCCCATCGCCTCGATGGCGCGCCTGTCGATCTGTCCGTTCTCCGCGAATTTCGTGAAGTCGTGGATGAAGGCGAGATGGATGGTGCCGTCCGCTTCCCTCGCGCCCTTGCGCAGGCTGTCGAGATCTTCGAGCGAACCGCGATGGACCCCGGCGCCCAGTTTTCCGAGCGCTTCGGCGTTGGCGTCGGAGCGGGCCAGGCCAATGACCTCGTGCCCGTTTGCGATCAGCTCCTTGGTTGTGGCGGCGCCGATGAATCCGGCCGCGCCCGTCACGAAAACACGCATGCGAAATACTCCCTGTTCGGACGGGCGGCATATTGGTATGTTGCGGATCCGGGTAAAGTAGTGAGCTTATACAGGTATGAATACCAACAGGATGGCTGCCGACAGGATGAACGGCGCAAACCCGCTCGGCGCCTATCTGAAGGATCGTCGCGCCAGGCTCGATCCCGCGGCATTCGGCTTTCCGCTGACGCGGCGGCGTACGCCGGGACTGCGACGCGAGGAAGTGGCACAGCGCGCCAATGTCAGCGCCACCTGGTACACCTGGCTGGAGCAGGGGCGTGGCGGCGCGCCTTCCGCCGATGTGCTGGACCGCATCGCCCGCGCCATGATGCTGACCGATGTGGAGCGTGAGCATCTGTTCCTGCTCGGGCTGGGCCGCCCGCCGGAAGTCCGCTATCGCGCGCCGGAAGGCATCTCGCCGCGCCTGCAGCGCGTGCTGGACACCCTCGTGTACAGTCCGGCTTTCGTCCGGACGGCGACCTGGGATGTGATCGCGTGGAACAGGGCCGCTGCGGCGGTGCTGACGGATTACAGCACCCTGCCCGACGGGCAACGCAATGTGCTGCGCATGATGTTCCGCGATTCCCGCGTGCGCGCGGCGCAGTCGAACTGGCAAAGCGTTGCGCGCTATGTGGTGGCGTCATTTCGCGCGGATGTGGCGCGGGCTGGCGCGGCACGCAACGTCCAGTCGCTGGTTGACGAGTTGTGCGCGACGAGTCCCGAATTCGCGGCCATGTGGCGCGACAACGATGTACAGGGGCACGGCGACGGCGTGAAAGTCCTCCACCACGCGACCGCCGGGAAGCTCTCCATGGAATTTTCGGCCTTCGCCGTCGATGGCCGGCCCGATCTCACCATGGTGATCTATAATCCGGCGACGTCCGGGGATGCGGAGAAAATCCGCGCGCTTCTCGAGGCGCCGTAAGAGCGCCGGCGGCCGAATGTTGCCTCCGGCCACCCAGTCCTGAACTCACCTCCCGCGTATCGGCAGCATGGCGGCTTCATCGCCTGCTTGGGTCCGCAGCGAACAATTTGCAGTATTCTGTTCACGCTGGAGCCTGACTTCGGGCTCACTGCGGACGATATGGGAACGCGATGGTTGCCTATGCGGATAGAACGAACCGAACTGTCGCCTCTGTGGTTTTAATCAGATAAAGCTCGGTAGTGGCTAGGAGGCGCAAACTGTTGTCGGTGATCGTATGAACAGATGCGCCGGGTTGCACGAGAATGACTTCAAACCTGAGCTTGGAGCGGCGTGCCTTTTCCGCAAAGTAGGCCATCAGCTTCATATCACCCTTTAGAAACCGCGAAGCTCCAACTTTCACCCACGCCTCATTACGGCGTCGCAGGTCACGATAGAGTTGCGGAAGCCCCTTGTGCCTTGCATTGATATTTTTCTGCGCCTGACCGCAGACGACATAGAAATTGCGGATATCTTGGGAGACGGTCGCGCCATAGGCGCCTTTGCAATGAACGAGGCAAAGCCCGATCGTTCCTTCGTCGATGTCTTTCAGGCACACGAGATCGGCAGATTCGCCAGCGCCATCATCGTTGAAGATGAGGTCATATTGGTCACGAATATGCTCGTAAGTCCGATACTGAATCGTTTTTTGATCTGTCGCCTTACCCATCGACTCGTTGTTGAGCGGAATGCCGGTCCAGTCCCAAGCTTCAAGATGCTCCCGGTCGAGCATCCCGCCCGCGAGGTTAGTGGCGATGTGATAGCAATTGTACGAATAGGTCCCGTCCGCATAGCGAATGATCACAGGGTCTTTCTGAAGGTACTCCGCAATCGGAACAGCTTCATCCTTGCCTTTCCGGAAGAGTAGCTTTGGCCCGCTAACGTAGCTGTGCTGATAGCCGCCGGGCAGTTCTTTCGAGATTGTCAAACGATATTCAGATGCTGTCCCCTCTGCGGAAATGCGGAGCAAGATCGATCCGTCCTCATCCGACACCGAGGCGATGTCCAAATCTACCATGATCAGAGGCACTTCGTTAGTACCAAAGACAATGCCCTGTCGATCGCTCAAACGCATCTGCGCCTGCTCACCCCATTGCGCGGCGATGGGAATAGATGCATGTGGTCCGTCCATCCTCTGGGGCCGCAGGAAGTCGCGAGTTATGTTGGACTCTGACTCGCCGTCAGACGTGACCTTCGCCCACGTACGCGCTGTCCATTCAATCCATTCTGCAATCGATCCGCCGCGTGCTTGCCATATCTTGCCGCGCCGTTGCGTCCCGCCCCAGAGAACCCGCTCGCCATCCTCATAGCCGAGACAAGCGATGTTGTTCAGTTCGGCCTCGGCCTTCTCGATATTCGCAAGCCCCTCGGTAACGTTCGGCCCGAAGTAGGAGGTGAAGCTGATCGCTCCCACTCTCGATGAACCGAGACTCTTCACGAGGGGAAGCTCGACATTGTTGAGGATGTTGAACACAGGCGTGCCCGATACGAGACTTGTGTTTTCGTCCGTCACAGCCGTTGCCAACTTATCAGATCGCAGGCCATTGTAATCGCTCGCATAAAGGCAGAGCACTCCAGCATGCTTGTCCCACCTCATGATTAGCAAGTCGTAGATCGTGTCGAGCACATTCTGATAGTTGCCCCAGGAGACTTCCGCCTCGCGACAAACGACGGAAACGAAGACGTTTTCGGCCTCATTGTAAGCGTACCAACTCTCGGCGCGTTTCGGCAGGACCGAAGTGTATTCTAGTGGCGACCAAGCGGCGCAACTTGTCCGGAAGAATTGTGCCGACAATGCGGGCCGCAGGTTCCAAATCGATAACTCGGCGGAGAGATTCCCGTTTTCTTTGAGACCGAAGACGACTTCCTGAAGCCGAAGCTCTGACGCGATTCTCTCTTCGCTAAGACGCTTGATGAGCTGATCCCAATCAGCGCCCTCGGCGTAGAGCGCCGCCAGTTTAGTTTCAGTCATGCGATCAGCGAGATTGGCAACGACCGTAGCTTCGCCGATCATATCAGTGGCTCCCTTTCGCGTGAACCGGCCAATGAATTGAAGCGTGATAGCAAGAGATTTGTGTGTATCATGGAGTGCGGCGACCTTCAGATTCGGAAGGTCGAATCCTTCACCCAACATATCAACGCAAATAACAATTCGCGCGCCAGCCGGGCCACGGTCGAGAAGTTGATCGAGTGCCTCCTTGTTCTCCATCTTTCGGCCAGGTCCGGAGAAAATCAGCACAGGCCGAAGGTCGGTGGCGATTTCGCCATAGATCGCCGCAACAGCTTCTGCGCGTTCCTTGCTACGGGTGCGCGCCATCAGAAGGTGATCGAACCCAAGCTTGTCTCGGTCGTGACGCAGGGACTGAACGGCCGCCATAGCAATGGCGCGGTCCCGCGCTTCCTCGTCGCCGTATTCTTCAATGGTTCTTAGGTTGATAGGCCGGTAGTAGCCTGCGGCCTGTGCATCGCCAAGCTTGTAGTTGAAGATAATCTTTCCATCGATCCGCTTGCCGTCACGGCGGAACGGAGTGGCTGTAAATTGGAGTATCCGTTTGGACTTGAAGAGTTCACGAATTGAACTCCACGTCGAGGCAGTGACATGGTGCGCCTCATCGACCACGAGATCAGTACAACCCCGAACCAGTTCGGCGACGGCGTCGGGGTTAGATACTTCGAGTACGTTCGGTAGTGCGACGATAACATTTGCCTCAGCAATTAGCTTGGCCGCGTCCTCTAAGGATTTGATGCCGGTTGCGATGACAGCCACCCGAGGCCGAGCAATTTCCTTCTTCACCACCAGAGCCTCTGGCAACACGCCTAGCGTGATGAACTTGCCGCTGATCTGACTGCGCAGGGTATCGCTGGGGACGAGAACAAGGGTTCTTCTGAGCCTTCGATAGACTTGCGATGCCAGCATCGTTTCTGTCTTGCCAGTGCCAGTGGGAAGGACCACGGTCGCCGGATCAAATTCCTTCCCAACAGCGAAATGTGCGGAAATTGCATGCAAGGCGCCAATCTGAGGCGTGCGCAGGCCAGGCCGACCGGCGGTCTCATCCTCTTCCCGAAAGTCGAATTCGTTTACCCACGCGGTCAGGACCTTATCGGGAGTATCGCCGTAAGACGCGAGGTCCCCTAGTCGGTCCCATTCAAGGTCAAGATGCGCAGGCCAACTCGTGTGATCGGCGTTCTCGAGACCCGTGACGCTTGCAAGCGGTTGCTCACGTCGTCTCGCGCCCTTATGGCGAAGCACGATCTCTCGGTAGGGACCGGACAACTCCGTCCGGACAAGACTGTGGCTGCGAATGTCGCTATCAAAAATCTGCGCTTTACAGGTAGCTCCAAGGAATAGTTTTTGTACGACCCAATTCGAGCCCACCCGAAGCTTGCGCATTGGCAATTCAGGTAAAGTAATGGTGCCCTGCCACCTCGATATTAGCACCACACCCCCTTAATGACGCCACGTCTTGCGCAGGTGTTAAACCTGCCTGTGCAGCGCATCGTCTCAAAAGGGAAATATGCGTAAATACTCAAGGTTGCAAGTACTGAAGAGCAATCCGTTAGCCAGGCATTCGAAGACTGTGTGCCGGCGGCGAGTCAAAACGCAATTTCCGATCTGGCAATACTGCCCAGAGCGAGCGCGGTTCGAGGGCCAGAGGCAGTCTGCTGTCAAGAAGCGCGCCCATCTGATCTCGGTGTGGAGTCTGCGGGAATTAGCGTACAAGCGTCTGTTGGCCAAGCACTTCACACCACGAGCAACATAAGCAGAGCTAAGCGTGCGGGGCTCTGTGCCGCGAGTTTGGCAACCGAGCTGGCACTGGCCTCCAGTTGGCCGATTCGCCCCGGGGGCGCAATTCCCGCGTACGCCTTCCACCAGCCACAATGTAGTAGTCGTATGCCAACTCAGCAGCTAGGGATGTGCTGAATTGGCCTTTATCGGCGGCTCGTGCTGTGGTAAAAGGCGCAGTCAAAGGGGTGGAGTGTGGTCGCGGACCAAAATGATACGCGTTACTGCGCCACACGGCAACAATGTCATGCAAGAAGTAACAACCTTGGTATCAGCAGTAGCAAGCCTGCTCTGGCCACTGATTCTCATCATCATTATTTTTGTGTTTTATCGGCCTGTTCGCGATTTGATCGAGTCTGCTCGGTCCCGACAATTTACGCTAAAATTCGGCGGACAAGAGCTTACGATGAACGAAGTCAGCAAGCAGTGGCAGCTACTTATTGCCGACCTTCAATCGAACGTCGGTCAACTGAAAAAGCGCCTAGTTTCTCTAGAGGTGAGTAAGACATCCAATAGCCCTGCCGCAGTCGACCATCCTGTTGGGAAACTGACGTCCGTACTTTGGGTGGATGACGAACCGAAGAATAATAGCTATTTCGTCGCCGAACTCCACCGACTCAGGGTTAGGGTTGATCTAGCGCGCACGACATTTGAGGCATTGTCAAATCTGCGACATCAAGGATATAGTGTGATTATTTCCGACATGTGGCGAAAAGAAAATAACGTTCATGTCCCCCAAGCCGGTTTTGATCTCTTGAAGCAAGTTCGGGAAGTCGATCAAAAGATTCCTTTCTTTTTTTACTGTAGCGATTCGGCAGTACGAAAATATCGCGAAGAGGCGATTACGCGAGGCGCCAATGCGATAACCGCATCTGCTTCTGAGTTACATGCTCTTCTCAATCTGAACTCACTCAGCCCCCTCGACTCAGTCAGCACGTAGTATGCATTCTGTTGCCGATCGCGGGGAACGGAAATACATGCGAAGCAACAGATCCATTCGCATTTTACGACTGATGCGCTCGGCCCACATCTGTAAAGCCCGAGTGAGTTGTTAAGTTGGGGCCGGTGCCTACGCCGCGATTGCGTACACGCGTCTTGTCCCCAGCACGTAGCTGACGAAAGCCGCGCCGAAGAGCGTACGGAAGGCCCAGTCGCGCACGTCGAGGCCGCCGGCATAGGCGCCGAAGGCGGGCATGACGAGCCGCGCACCGTCGGAGGCGAAGCAGCGCCGCCGCATCGTACGCCCGCGGCGCGTCACGTGCTTGCACGGGTGCAGATGACCCGCGATCTCGCCTGCGCCCGCCTTCGGCAGCGGCTCGTGGCGGAAGACGAGCCCGCCGATGGCGAGCGCGTCGCAAATCCGCCCGCCGAGCCATGACGGCGGCGCCGGATCGTGATTGCCGGCGATCCAGATCCATTCCGCGGAGCGCCCGAACCGCGCGAGGCATTCCCGCTCGTGCCCGTCGAGCCGCTCCGCGCCGCCGCGGTCGTGGAAACTGTCGCCGAGCGCGATCACGCGCGCCGGTGCATAGCGATCGATCAGCGAACCCATGCGCTTCAGGGTCGTGCGCGTGTCGTAAGGCGGCAGCATCTGCCCTCTCCGCGCGTAGGCCGAGCCCTTCTCGAAATGCAGATCGGCGAAGACGAGCGTCTGCTCCTCGGGCCACCACAACGCGCCCGCGGCGTCGAGCAGCAGCGACTCGCCGTTCACGCGCACGAACAGGTCAGTCGACACGCATCGCCTCTTTCACCAGCGCCTCTTCCGCCTCGTGCAGCAGGTCCTCATGCGCTTCGCCCGCCACCATTTCCTTTGCAATCTCGAGCAGTGCCGGTACCGCAAGCGGCGACACGCGGTCCAGCCGTTTTTTCACGATTCGTCCTTTGACGCGCGCGAGCATCTGCGCGAGGCGCTGAATGTCGAGCAGCCCCGCCGCCGCATCCTGGTAGGTTGCGCGCAGGAGCACGTGATCGGGTTCGTGCTCGCGGAGCACGTCGTAGATCAGGTCGGAGGAGAACGTCACCTGCCGGCCGGTTTTCTCGGCGCCCGGCTGGCGGCGCTGGATGAGCCCGGCGATGATCGCGCAGTTGCGGAAGGTGCGCTTGTACAGAGCGGAATCGGCGAGCCAGGCGTCGAGATCGTCGCCCAGCATGTCTTCGTCGAACAGCCGGTCCATGTCGGCGCCGCCCATGTCGCGCAACCCCCAGATCGCGAGCGCATATTCGTTGGCGGAAAAGCCGAGCGGCCGCAGGCGGAGGCGTTCGAGCCTGCGGGTGAGCAGCATGCCGAGCGTCTGGTGGGCGAGCCGCCCTTCGAATGGATAGCAGACGAGAAATTCGCGGCTGCCGCGCGGAAACGTCTCGACCAGCAACTGCCCGGCCTCGGGGATGAGCGAGCGCCATTCCTGGATGCGTAGCCATTCGCCGACCGGCATCGGCAGATTGCCCCAGGTGTTGGGGTTCGCCAGCATTTCGCGCACGCGGGCTGCGAGAAAGGTCGAGAGCGGAAACTTCCCGCCCATGTACGACGGGATGTGCGCTTCGGTGTCGTGGCTCGGGCTGACATACGCCGCCGTCTCGCGGATGCCGCGAAACGCGAGCACCTTGCCCGCGAAGACGAAGGTGTCCCCGGGCACGAGCTGTTCGAGAAAATATTCCTCGAGCTGGCCGAGCACGCGGCCGCCTGCGCCGGCGGGCCGGCCTTTCGACTGCAGGCGAACGTCCAGCATCGGCTCCTCGATGATCACGCCGACATTCAGGCGGTACATCTGCGCGAGGCGCGGATGCGCGATGCGCCACAGGCCCTCTTTCGTGCGGCGCAGCTTCGCATAGCGGTCATAGCGCTTGAGCGCATAGCCGCCGGTGGCGACGAAATCGACCACGTCGTCGAAATCCTTTCGCGACAATGCGCGATAAGGCGCGGCGGTCGCGACTTCCGTGTACAGCGCATCCGCGTCGAACGGCGCGGCGCAGGCGATCCCCATGACGTGCTGCGCGAGCACGTCGAGGCTCCCGGCCCGCAGGTCCTCGCCGTCGAGTTCGCCCGCGAGCACCGCGTCGCGCGCCGCCTCGCATTCGAGCACCTCGAAGCGATTGGCGGGCACGAGCAGCGCGCGCGAGGGTTCGTCGAGGCGATGGTTGGCGCGGCCGATGCGCTGGACGAGGCGCGCGGCGCCCTTCGGCGCGCCGATGCAGATCACCCGGTCGACCGCGCCCCAGTCGATGCCGAGATCAAGCGTCGATGTACAGACAACGGCGCGCAATTCGCCGCGCGCCATCGCCGCTTCCACTTTCCGGCGCTGCGCCGGCGCGAGCGAGCCGTGATGGAGCGCGATCGGGAGATTTTCCTCGTTGAGCTGCCAGAGATGCTGGAACGTGCGCTCCGCCTGGCTGCGGGTGTTGACGAAGACGAGCGCGGTCTGCGAGCCGCGGACGGCGTTCATCACATCGCCCATTGCATGGACGGCGAGGTGCCCCGCCCAGGGGACGTAGGCGTCCGACGCGCTGATCGCGATTTCGGGAACCGCGCCCGCCGCACCGCGCACGAGCGCCGAGAGCGACTGTACGCTGCCGCGCTGGGGCACGAGATAGCGCTGCAAGGGCGCGGGATCGGCGACGGTTGCGGAGAGGCCGACGCGGCGATGGCCGGGCGCGAACGCCTGCAACCGCGCGAGGCCGAGCGCGAGGAGATCGCCGCGCTTGGTGTTGTGATAGGCGTGCAATTCGTCGAGCACGACGGCGGACAGGCTCGCAAAAAAGCGCGGTGCGTCGCGGCTTGCAATGAGAAGCGCAAGCTGTTCGGGCGTGGTCAGAAGAATGTCGGGCGGCGTGTAGCGCTGTCGTGTGCGGCGCGACGGCGGCGTGTCGCCGGTGCGCGTCTCGATGCGGACGGCGAGCCCCATCTCGGCGACGGGCGTCTCGAGATTGCGCGACACGTCGACCGCAAGCGCCTTGAGCGGCGAGATGTAGAGCGTGTGGAGTCGGGCCCGGCGTCGCGCCGGCTGCGACTCGAGTTCGATCAGGCTCGGAAGAAACCCCGCAAGCGTCTTGCCGCCGCCGGTCGGCGCCACCAGCAAAACGGATTCGCCTTTGGCCGCATGTTCGAGCAGCGCAAGCTGGTGCGCGCGCGGTCGCCAGCCGCGGGCTGCAAACCAGCGTTCGAAGCGCGCCGGCAACAACGGCTGCGGTGAATCGGCAAATGCAAGCATCGGCCGGCACGGTTAGCTCTTCCAATAAACCTTGTCATCCCCGCGAAAGCGGGGACCCGGCTCCTGCAATTCTTCGAAACGATGCACCGGCGCTCGTGCCTCGTCTTGAACGGTTGCGGGCGCTGGATTCCCGCGTTCGCGGGAATGACAACCTTTGTTCGACAGAGAAACCGGCCCTCGGGATTCTTCACCCCAGGGCGCCAAGGCACTGAAATTCACCACAGAGACACAGAGGGTGAAGTTGTCGCGCGCCTCCGGCGCGCAATTCATCTTTTCCCTGACCACTGTGCCTATGTGGTGAATTTCAATGCCTTGGCGACTTTGCGCCTTGGCGGTTCTCTTTTCTGCGGCTCTGCGGCTCCGCGTGAGCTCCTACTTCGAAAGGTCGCGCACGGGTGAAGGGAAAACGCGCGTGGCGTTCTTCATGTCGCCGCTGCAGTCTCCCTGGCCGCTCTTGTAGTTGTCGAGCGATGCGGCGCCGCCGGCGCCGAGGCCCGCGCCGTAGCCGAAATCCGTGTTGTAGTTGTAATAGTATTTGTGCGAACCGGACGCGCTCTTCACCTGGAGAAATCCGTACGTGCCGCAGAACCACGCGCTGATCGTCGCCGGCGAAGACGCCGGCTCGTTCAGCGGGAAGAATTCGCCCTCGCCATTGTCGCCGATGTAGAACGCGCCATACTCGAACAGGCCGTCGCCGTCCTGGCTCTGGATTTTGATAAAGGCATTGTTGCCGCCGGCAATATCGCCCAGGGCGACGGCTCCGTACTCGACGTCGGTTCCGTTCAGGGTCACGGTGGCGGACGCGCCCCAGCTGCTGGCAGATTTCGTGTCGTATCCCAACCCGGCAGATTTTGCCTGCAGCTGGTCGTTGGCGATGTAGAGGTGGCCGTCGGTCACCACCCATTTGTGTCCCAGTTTCGAACGGTCGAAATTGTCGCTTGCGGCAATCGCGGCTGAAGCCGAAAGCGCGACGACGCCGACAAGAAGCATTGTTTTCATGGGACTTCCGCCTCAGTGCGGCCGCGCCCGTACCTGAATCGTCGCGGCGTCCCGGATGATGCACTTTTCGGGCCAGCGCTTTGGCGAGCAGGCGCCTCACGAACGGCGACGGCCGCTCCATCGCGAGGCTGCCGTGCGGCGCGCAAAGAAACCCGCACCGCGCGTGCGCACGGTGCGGGTGCAATCTGACCGGACGCCGCTCGGAACGGCGAAGGTCTGGAACTCACTTCGACAGTGTCGGGTCTTTCAGGCTCGAGGGCGTAACCCATTTCGCCCCTTCGGCGTCGGTGCAGCCGGTGTTCTTGCTCTTGTAATTGTCCAGCGAGACTTCCCCGTACGTGCCGAGCCCGCCGCCGGTGCCGACACTTGTTCCATAGTCGTATTGGTATTTCTGGATGCCGGCGCTGCTCTTGATCTTCATTATGGCAGTCGTACCGCAAATCGTGACGATCAGTTTGGCCGGACTTGGTACGGCAGAGTCGAGCGCGAAGTAGTCACCGCCGCCGTTGTTGCCGGTGTAGAAGGCGCCGTAATCGAACTCCCCAATGCCGGTGGAATCCTGTATCTTCACAAACGCGTTGGTGCCGTTGGCCACATCTCCGATGGCAACCGCGCCGTATTCCACATCGGTGCTGTTCAGATATACGGTGGCCCACGCCTGATTGTCGTTGCCGGACTTCGTGTTGTAACCCAACGCGAGCGAAGTGCCCACCAGTTGATCGTTCGAGATCGACAGCGTCGGATAGGGCACCTGCCAGTTGTTGCCAAGACTCGAGCGATTGAAGTAATCCTTGGCCGCCATGGCCGATGTTGCGCACAATACGGCTACGCTGATCAGAAGCATCTTTTTCACTGCGAACCCCCGTTCGTTGGTCAGGGCACCGCTTGTGCCCGGACCCGAGTGTAGGCGCAGTCTTCCGGCAGGCCAATCCATTCCATCGCGCCTCCCGCAACGATTACTACCTCTCAAGGTTCGGCCGCCCGTCCTTGGTATCCCTGCCTGCAAACGCTAAGATGCGGCGCTTTCACAGAGCCGGGCTGGGCGAATGTTCCTTTTCGTAAAGAACGTGCTGAACGCGGCGGAGCTCGACCAGATCCGCCAGATTGCCCGGGGGCTTCGGTTCGTGGACGGACGCCAGTCGAACCCGCACAACCTTGCCAAGAAAAACCTCCAGGCCGATCCCGGCCAGCCGGAGTCGCAACGCGCGGGCCAGATCGCGGGCACCGCGATCATGCGCAACGAAGAGATCAAGAACTTCGCCTTCCCGAAGCGGCTCGCGACGCCGCTTCTCTCGCGCTACGAGCCGGGCATGAATTACGGCGCCCATGCCGATGCGCCGTTTCTGCAGCTGCCGAACGGGCCGCTGCGCTCCGACGTGTCGGCGACGCTCTTCATCGGCGATCCTTCGACCTATGAAGGCGGCGAGCTGGTGGTGCATCTCGGCAACGAGCGCCACAGCTTCAAGGGCGAACCGGGCGCGATGATCGTCTATCCCTCGACGACGCTGCACGAAGTGGCGCCGGTCACCTCCGGTCATCGCCTCGCCATGTTCACCTTCATGGAAAGCGCCATTCCCGACCAGATGCACCGCGAGCTTCTGTACACCCTGAACGAGGTGAGCGCGCTCGAAGGCTTCAACATCAGCTGGGAGAACCGCACGCGGCTGCAGTTCGTCATCGCCAACCTCCATCGCATGTGGGCGGGGTAGCAGATGTTCAGGGAGAATCTCTTCGCCGGCAAACGCATTCTCGTCACGGGCGGCGGCACCGGCCTCGGCGAGGCGATGACGGAAGCCTATGCGCGGCTCGGCGCCAGCGTGTACATCTGCGGCCGCCGTGCGGGCGTGGCGGAAGAGACCGCGGCGCGGATTTCGCGCGAAACCGGCGCGGCCGTGAAAGGCTATGGCTGCGACATCCGCCTGCCGGAATCGGTCGACGGGCTTCTGGCGCAGATCTGGGCTGACGGCGGCGCGCTCACCGGTCTCGTCAACAACGCCGCGGGCAATTTCATCAGCCGCACCGAGGATCTGAGTCCGCGCGGCTTCAACGCGATCTCGGACATCGTCTTTCGCGGTACGTTTTACGTGACGCTCGCCTGCGGGAAGCGCTGGATCGCCGATCGCACGCCTGCGACCGTGATCTCGATTCTGGCGACATGGATATGGAACGGCGGCCCGTACACCGTGCCCTCGGCCATGTCGAAGGCCGGCATCAACATCATGACGAAATCGCTCGCGGTCGAATGGGCGCCGCACGGCATTCGCCTGAACGCCATTGCGCCGGGGCCGTTTCCGACCAAGGGCGCGTGGGAGCGGCTCAACCCGCAGGCGCTTTCGCGCGGCGACGGTGGTGGAGCGAATCCCATGAATCGCGTCGGCAAAATGTCGGAACTCGCGAACCTCGCCACCTTCCTGATGGCGGATGGTTGCGACTACCTCACCGGCCAGTCAATCGCCATCGACGGCGGGCTGCACCTCGCGACAGGGGGAAACTTCTCGGGGCTGTCGCGTCTCGGCGATTCGGAATGGGAGATGATCCGCAGCGAAATCCGCGCCGCGAACGAAAAGGACAAAGCCCGGCGGACGTGAGCTGAACGCCACCCCTCACCCGCTTCGCCGCGTTGTACGCGGCTCAACTGCCCTCTCCCTCACGGGGAGAGGGCGAATCAGAGGAAACCATAACAACACCTCTCCCCTTGCGGGAGAGGTCGAAATTTGCGGACCCCGCACTTGATGCGGGGGACGCAAATTTCGGGTGAGGGGTTCTCCGCCGCGGCTCCGCGCTTCCGCGTGCCCCCTTCGGAGACCAATCATTCGGCCAGAAACTCGAGCACCGCCTCCTTTGTACATTTGTCGCCGACGGCGCTCATGTGATCGCGGCCGGGCACGACGACGGCGCGCCCATCGGGAAATGCCGCCGCAAGCGGACCGGGCGGCCCGCTCGTCTCGTCGTTCTCGCCGCAGACGACGAGCACGGGCCGCGCGGCACGCGCGAGTTCGTCCCGCGTGTGCGCGGTCCGGTCGCCGCGCATGCAGGCGGCGAGCGCCGCGCGATCCTTTCCCGGCTGGCCCGAAAAAATCCGAAACCCTCTGGCGATGGGGTTGGCAATGCGATCGGGATCGGATTCGAGGATGGCCTTGGCGATTTCAAACCGCATCTCGAACTGCCCGCGCAGATAGCGTTCGCCGACGCCGGCGACGACAAGCTTCCGGACCGTCTGCGGCGAGCGAAGCAGCAGATCGATCCCGATGTGTCCGCCCATGGAATAGCCGATGACATCCGCGCTCGCGGCGCCGGCTGCGTTCAACACCGCCAGCGCATCGCCCGCCATTTTCTCATAATTATAGAAGGATGAATCGCGCGGCTTGTCGCTGTCGCCATGGCCGCGGCAGTCCATGGCGACGACGCGATAGCCCGCCTCGTTCAGCGTTTTGTACCAGGCGGTGGCGCGCCAGTTCTGCGCGCGGCTCGATGCAAAGCCATGGATGAGAAGAACGGGATCGCCCTCCCCGCTCGTCTCATACGCAATGCGCAACCCGTCGGCGCTTGTCGTGAATTCGGTCATGCCCGCAGGTTAAACGCCAGGACGCCAAGGCGCCAAGAACAATGCTGGCGCGCGTCGTGCGCCGAAGGCGCAAATTTGTGCGTCGTCTTCTGCCTTGGTGTCTTGGCGCCTTTGCGGTTCAAAACATCAAAAACATCAATGGATTCGAGTGCTCAGCTTCGGCAGCACCGACGCGCCGTAGAAGTCGATCACGCGCTTCTGGTCCTGCTGGCCGGAATGGATGTTCACGATCGTCGCGCCGCTTTCGAACAGTTTGTCGATTTCCTCGATGTGCTTTTCCGGTTCGGCGCCGACCACCCATTCGCCATACACCTTTTCCAGCGGCAACTCCGCTTCGGCTTCCCGCTGGATGGCGGCCGGATCGGGATTGTTGTGATATTTCTTGAAGGCCTTGGGAATGAACCGCCAAAGCTCGGCCGAGCGTTTCGCTTCGTTCTCGTCGCCGGCGACGACGAAGAGTTCGACGAGTACGGGCATATGGTCCGGATTCTTTCCGGCTTCGCGCGCGCCGTTCTGCCATTCGGCCTTGTGCTCTTTCCACGTCTTCGGATCGGTGATCAGCCCGTCGCCATGAACGCCCGCGAGGCGCATGGCCTTCGGACCGTTCGCTGCGGTGAGCAGCGGAATGGGTTGTGCGGGCCTGTCGTAGAGCCGGCCCTCGACCGTGTAGTGCTTGCCCTTGTGCGAAACGAGCTCGCCTTTCCAGAGCGCGCGGATGACGGCGATCGCTTCGGCAAGCCGTTCCCAGCGCTCTTTCCATTCCGGCCATTTCCCCGTGGCCGCCTTTTCGTTCAGCGCCTCGCCCGAACCGACGCCGAGAAAAACGCGCCCCGGATAAAGCAGACTGAGCGAAGCAAATGCCTCGGCGACGATGGCCGGATGATAGCGCAGCGTCGGACAGGTTACGGTCGTGCCGATCCACGCCGATTTCGCGCGCTCGCCCAGCGCACCCATGGTGACCCAGGCCAGTCCCGAATGCGCCTCGTTCGCCTGCCACGGCTGAAAATGATCGCTGGTGGCAAGAAGGCCGAAACCGGCATCCGCCGCGTGGCGGCCGATCTCGGCGAGCTCGGGCACGGGAAACTGTTCGTGCGCCAGCATGTAGCCGATCGTCGTTTTACGAAGCGGTGTCGTGTGACCTGCGGAACTCATGCCGTTTGATCCTCCGGGCTCGCACTTCGCGAACGCCCGGTTCGCAAGCAGGTTCCTGAGAAGTTGCTTCACGACAAATGCTGTTTCGTCGTAAGTTCAAGGCATGAGACTCCGCAGCGCTATCGTCAGGCTCGTGAGCCTCGGACGCACAATGAACGGTTTGCTGTTGCCCGATTCGTCGAAACAGATTCGCAATCGCGACGTGGATGAGATTGTGGCGCGCTTCAAGGAGCAACTCGGGCCGGGCGGCAAATCGTCTTGGGAGGTGAGGGAAGAGATGCATGACGAACGGGGATTGCCACACTAAGCCGGCCGAACTTGCAGCTGTTTGAAAAACTGTACCGCAAAGGAGCTGGGGTCTTGATGAAACGAGTGTCTATCTTTGCGGGCATCGCGATCGCGTCCGCAATTCCGTTTGCCGTCGCCGCTCCGGCATCAACGGCGAAGGACGTGTTCACTCTGGCGCAGGTGCTCGATTATCCGTACGCGAACGAACTGGCCGCAGCCGAGAATGCCGACCGCATCGCCTGGGTGCGCAACGTCGGCGGCGTGCGCAACGTGTGGGTCGCCGATGGTCCGTCCTACAAGCCCCGCCAGGTCACGCAGTACAAGGAGGATGACGGCCAGGAGATCACCAATCTCACGTTCTCTCCGGACGGGACACATCTCGTGTACGTCCGCGGCGGCGATCATGACGCGAACTGGCCCGCGGAAGGCAATCTGGCGCCCGATCCGGTCTCCGCGCCCGATCAGCCGAAGGTGACGATCTGGGCGGCCTCGCTCACCGGCAGCGCACCGGTGAAAATCGCCGAGGGTGATGCGCCCGCCATCTCGTCGCGCGGCGTCCTTGCGTACATCGCGAGCGACCAGGTGTGGACGGCGCCGCTCGACGGCAAGGGCAAAGCTTCGCGCGTATTCTTCGACCGCGGCAAGGACAGCGATCTCAAATGGTCGCCCGACGGCAGCCGCCTTGCCTTTGTCTCCGATCGCGGCGACCACGCCTTCATCGGCATCTTCGCCGCGAAGGACCGGCCGCTCGCCTGGCTTGCACCTTCGACGGGCCGCGATCTGTCGCCGCGCTGGTCGCCCGACGGCGGGCGCATCGCATTTGTACGCCTGCCCGGCGAAGGCGGCCCGCCGGAGGAAATCTGGGGCATGTGGCTCGGCAAACAGACGCCGCTGCCCTGGGCGATCTGGGTGGCCGACGCGGGCAGCAGCCAGGGGCGCGCGCTCTGGTCCAGTCCCGATTCGATGTCAGGCTCGTTTCCCGATGTCGAGGGCGAGGCGAACCTGCATTGGGCAGCAGGCAACCGGCTCGTCTTCCTCGCCTATCTCGACGACTGGCCGCATCTTTATTCTGTCCCCTCATCCGGCGGCACGCCGCTTCTGCTCACGCCGGGTGCGTTCATGGTCGAGCACGTCGCCGAAAGCCGCGACCGCCGCTTCATGATCTACGACGCCAATACCGGCTCCACGAAAGACGACGACGACCGGCGGCACATTTTCCGTGTGTCCGTGGATCGCGCCGGCCCTGTGGAAATCACCGCCGGCGCCTCGCTCGAATGGACGCCTGTTGCCGCCGGCAGGAACACGGTCGCCTATGTGTCGGCGACGGCGCAACAGCCGCCGCAGGCCGCGGTCGTCGGTCTCGACGGAACGCATGCCCATGTCCTCGACACGGGACCGCTGCCGAAGGACTTTCCGGCCGCACAACTGATCGCGCCGAAATCGGTCAGCTACACTGCGGCGGACGGTACGGCTGTCCATGGACAATTGTTCCAGAAGAGCGGAGCAGGCAAAGCGGAACCCGGGATCATCTTTGTACATGGCGGCCCGCCGCGGCAGATGCTGCTCGGCTGGCACTACATGGATTATTACAGCAATTCCTACGCGGTGAATCAGTATCTCGCGGCGCACGGTTTTACCGTGCTGTCGGTCAATTACCGGCTCGGCATCGGCTATGGCCGCAAGTTTCATCAGCCCGAGCATGCCGGCCCGGCCGGCGCGAGCGAATACCAGGACGTCGTCGCCGGCGCGCATTTCCTCCAACACGTGCCGGGCGTCGATGCCAAACGCATCGGCATGTGGGGCGGCTCCTATGGCGGCTATCTGACCGCGCTCGCGCTCGCCCGCAACTCCGATATCTTCAAGGCGGGCGCCGACATGCACGGCGTACACGACTGGTCGAGCCTGCCGGACATGCCGTTTGCGCAATATCACGGCAATTACGAGAGCAGCTGGCTCGAAGCGGCGAAAAAAACCGCATTCCTCTCTTCGCCCGATGCGAGCGTGGACAGCTGGAAATCGCCCGTGATCCTCATCCAGGGCGACGACGACCGCAACGTACCGTTTCATCAGACCGTCGACCTCGCGCGACGGCTCGACCTTCGTCACGTGCCCTACGAGGAGTTCGTGATTCCGAACGAAATTCACGGCTTCCTGCGCCATGCGTCCTGGCTCGCGGCCGACAGCGCGGCAGTCTCGTTCCTCGCGCGCAGGCTGGATGTACAGAATGCCGGGGGCGCATCGACCGTGGTAGCGCGGTGATCTAAGCTTCGCGCGAAAACCCCTCACCCCGCCCGCGCCGGTATCGCGATGCGATACCGGCGGGGCGACCCTCTCCCGCAAGGGGAGAGGGAAACTGTGCCAGCGACACACCGCATAACGACCATACGCGCGAGACGGCTCGTGGCGTACAGAGCCCTCTCCCTTGCGGGGAGAGCGTGCGCCGAAGGCGCGGGTAAGGCGTATCTAGTGCGCCGACGATTGCTGTCCGCCAGCCGTGGCGGATGTCTTGTGTCCGGCGGGCGTTGGCGAATTTCCATAGCCGCCCGCCACGACGACGGTGAGTCGCGACGGATCGAACAGGCGTTTGGCCGCCTGCTTCACCTGATCGAGCGTGACGGCGTTGATCATGGCGTTTCGGTTCTGGACGTAGCTCACATCGAGGCCGATGCGCTGAAACGTGCTCAGCTGATCGACGGTGCCGAGATTGGAGCTGAAAGCGAGCGGATATGAGCCGGTGAGGTACGTCTTCGCGTCGGCAAGTTCCCTGTCGGTCGGGCCGTTCTGCGCAAAGCCCCTGAGCACGTCGCGGATCACCGCAACCGTCTCCTTCATGCTGCCGCGCCTGGTCGCGACCGATCCGAGCACGAAACCCGCTTTCCGGAGCGATTCGAGCGAGGTGTCCACGTCGTAGGTAAGACCGCGCTTCTCGCGCACTTCCGTCGTCAGCCGCGAGGCGGAGCCGCCGCCGCCAAGAATGTAGTTCGCGACGTATCCGGGAAGGTACTGAGGATCGCTGCGCAGCATTCCGGGGAGACCGAAGAATGCGTTCGGTTGCGGTACATCCATGGGGATCAGCGTAACGCCGGTCTTGCCGCTGTGCACAACGGCGGGAAAGGCGCGGGGCGGCCCGCCGGAGAGACCGCCGAAAGCGCTCTTCAACAACGGCGCCAGGCCGTTCCTGTCCACATCGCCGGAAATCGCCACCTTCAGTCCGCGCGCCACCCAGTGCGTTGCCGCAAACCGGCGCAACTCCGCGGGGGTGATCGCCGCGACGCTTGTCCGCGTACCGACAATGGGATGTGCGTAGGCATGGTCGCCGAAAAACGCCTGGTAAAAACCCTTTTCCGCAACCGCCTCCGGATCGTCCTCCTGGTCGGCGATGTCCGCCTCGATCTGTGCACGTACGCGCGCAATCGCATCGGAGTCGAAGCGCGGATGCGAGAGCGCCGAACCAAGCAGTTGGAACGCGTCCTTCGCATTTCCGGAGAGCGTGACGAGCGTGACCACGACATAGTCGCGCTCCGTCGTGATCGTCAGGCGGATGGCGCGGTTGCCGAGCGCCGTCTGGAAAGCGTCGGAGCGCAGGCTGTCTGCGCCTTCGTCCATCAGCTGGGCGGCAAAATTGGCAAGCCCGGGTTTTCCCGCCGGATCGTAGGCGGAGCCCGCGGGCAATGCGACCGTCATCGCGATGATCGGCAGCGTGTGATCGGTGACAAGCCAGACTTCCTCGCCTTTCGGCGCCGGCAGCGCCTTCACATCGAGCGCCAGCGCGGGCAGGGAAGAACAAAGCGCGCCGAGCAACGCGGCGAAAAAGCGGTCGCGCCAAAGGGCGCGCCGGCCTTTCGCCCCTCTCTCAAGGGGAGGACGAAATGTACGACAACTGTGCCCGAGGAAATTCACGGTGCTTTCCCCGGAAGGAGAAATCCAGTAACGGCTTCGCGTTTGATGACGTCCTGCGCGGCGGCGTTGCGGATCTCGTCGCCGGTGACGGCGCGAATGCGGTTGGGCCATTCGCGAACGTCGTCCACGGTCAGACCGATGGCAAGCGCCTGCCCGTAGGCGGAAGCGAGATCGAGCTGGTTGTCCCGCTGATAGACTGCGCTCGCGACGAGTTGCGTCTTCGCGCGCTCGATGTCGGCGGATTTTGCGATCGTCGTGGAACAGGCCTTGAGGACGGAATCGATGGCCTGCTCGATCGCCTCCATTTTCACGCCGGGCCGGGGAACGGCGTAGACTTCGAACTCTCCGGCGTCGCGCATGTAGCCGGTGTAGGACGCACCCGCATCGGAGGCGAGCCTGCGCGCAACGACGAGCTCCCGGTACAGCGCCGACGTCGCGTCGCCGCCGAGGAGTTGCGCCAGAACGTCGAGCGCTTCGGCTTCCCCCGGTTTGGCCTCGGTGTAGCTCGGGACCCGGTAAAGCCGCATGAACTGCGGCTGCCTTACGTCTTCGCGATAAAGCGCAAGGCGGGTCTCTGCCAGCCGCGGCGGCTGCGCATATTCGGGGCGCGGTACAAGCTGGCGCGCCGGCACCTTGCCGTAGGTCGCCTCCGCATCAAGGCGCACCTGGTCGGGGACGACGTCGCCGGCCACGACCAGGATGGCATTGTTCGGCGCGTAGTGACGCGTATAGTAGCTCTGCGCCTCGATGCGGCCGATCCGGCGCACTTCTTCCGGCCAGCCGATCACGGGCCGTCCGTACGGATGCGAAAGCTGCAGCGCCGCGTCCATCTGTTCGCGCAACAGCGCCTGGGGATCGTTGTCGACCCGCATGCGCCGTTCCTCGAGCACGACATCGCGCTCGGTCCGTACATTGGCATCCGAAAGGTCGAGATTGACCATGCGGTCGGCGTCGAGCCCCATCACCAGGGGCAGCCTGTCCTTTTCGACCTGCACGTAGAACGCCGTATAGTCCTCGGTCGTGAAGGCGTTGTCTTCGCCGCCGTTGCGGGCCACGGTGCGCGAGAACTGGTCGCCGGGCGCGCTGGCCGTGCCGCGAAACATCATGTGTTCGAAGAAATGCGCGAGGCCGGAATTGCCGGGCGGATCGTCGGTCGCGCCGACCCGGTAGAACAGCATCTGCGTCACGGTCGGCGCGCGGTGATCGGGAATGACGATCACCGACAGACCGTTCTGCAGCGCAAACTGAAAGACTTTCGGCTCTTCGGCGGAGGCGGGCGCGCAGAGACTCGCCGCAATGAGTATTGCGGCGAAGCACGCCCTAGAAAATGCCATCAAACCAGCCGCTGCTTTCCTTGTTTATGGTCGCGGAATCCGCCGGCTTTGCAGGTTGCGCGGGGTGGGTTGCCGTCGGACTGCTCGCCACCTGCTGCTGCCCGTTCGCGTTGGCGGCCTGCAGGCGCTGGGCCTCCACATCGGCATTCAAGGGCGAGCCCTTATACGGGTCCGGCGCGCCGAAGATCAGGTCGTCGGTAAAGCTGTCGTCCGTCGCTTCCATGGACTTCAGATCCGAAGCGAGCTGCTTGCGGATCGCATGGTCGGCATTGGCTCCGCCGGAACTGGCGAGGATGATGCGTTCTTCCGGACTGTAATTGCCCGCCATCTGGGCGGCTGCGGTTCCCGGATCTTCGCCGAACAACGCAGCCTGCGCGGAGTCGGTCGGCGAAATCTGGTTTGTCGGCGCCGCGCCCGGTTTGGGCGGGCGCAGGTTGAAATCGGGAGGAACGACGAGCGGCGATTTCGTCACCACCGCAAACTCGTCGGGCGGCTCCTTCACGATACCGGCCGCTTCCCTGACGCTCTCGCAGCCGATCAGCGATACGGCAACCCCGGCAAGCGCAACCATACGCAGGCTCGCGCGCGCAACACTCATTCCGCTCTCCCGCTTTGGCGACTGGCGGCTTCCGGTTCGGGCCGCAACAGCGCATCGTACAGCAGCGCGGCCACGCCCAGCGTGATCGCGCAGTCCGCAACATTGAAGACATACCAATCATAGCCGCGGACGTAAAAGTGAAAAAAATCGGCCACCTTGGTGTAAATGAGCCGGTCGATGAGGTTGCCGATGGCGCCCCCTATGACGAGCCCCAGGGCAGCCGCCAACAGCTTGCGGTTCGCATGCCATAACCACCAGCCGAGCCCCGCAACGGCAACCAACGAAAATATGGCCAGGATGGCCGTGCCCGCGAGCCCATGGGCCGGCAGAAGGCCGTAACTGATCCCGGGATTCCAGACCATGACAAGGTCGAAGAAGGGCAGCACATGGATGTGGTCGCCGGGCCCCATCTCCACGAAATGGAGGCCGTAGAGCAGGAAAAGCTTCGATCCCTGGTCGAGGGCGAGCGCGCCTGCCGCGCAGGCGAGTCCCACATCACGCGGATTCAAGCGGGCACTCCTTCCAGAGCTTCGACGGCGGCGCTGCAGCGCGCGCAGAGGTCCTCATGGCCAGGTATCGCGCCCACTTCAGGCAGGACCATCCAGCACCTGGCGCATTTCTGCCCGGTCGCGTGGCGAAACAGCACCGCGACGCCGGGGACGTCGGGCTGGCGAAAAGCCTCGGCAGGCGGCTCTTCGAGCGAAATCGATGCCGCCGAGGTGATGGCAATTTCGGCGAGGTCGACGGTCGCGAACAGCGCCCCGTCCCTGGCATCGGTGAGATAAAGGATCGGCGCGGCTTCGAGGCTGGCGCCGATGAGCTTGTCCCGGCGCGCAATCTCGAGCGCTCCGGTGACGACGCGCCGGAGCATGCGGATGCGCTGCCACCGCGCGACGGCCGCCTCATCGCCCCAAGCGGCGGGTGTGACCGGGAATTCCCGCAGATGCACGCTGCCTTCCCTCTCCGCGTAACGGCAGTGCCACGACTCCTCCATGGTGAAGCAGAGGATGGGTGCGAACCACGTCACCACGCGGCGGAATGTTTCCTCGATCGTCGTGCGTGCCGCTCTGCGCCGGGGCGAACCCCGGGAGTCGCAGTACAGCACATCCTTCCGGATGTCGAAGTAGAAGGCGGAAAGGTCGTTCGTACAGAAATTGAACAGCTCGGTGTGGACGCGATTGAAATCGAATGTCGCGTATCCGGCGCGGACGATTTCATCCAGTTCGGCGAGCCGGGCGAGAATGTAGCGCTCGAGCGGCGGCATGGAATCGTGCGCGCAGCGTTCGCGCTCCTCAAATCCCGAGAGATTGGCGAGCATGAAGCGGATGGTGTTGCGCAAGCGGCGATAGGAATCGACGTTGGCCTTGATGATGTCGGGCCCGATGCGCAGGTCTTCGGTGAAATCCGAACTTGCCGCCCACAGACGCAGGATGTCAGCGCCGTTTTTGTCGGCGATCGTTTGCGGCAGTACCGTATTGCCGATCGACTTGGACATCTTGTGGCCCTGCTCGTCGAGCACGAAGCCATGCGTCAGCACGGCTCCGTAAGGCGCGCGGCCGCGCGTCCCGCAACTCTCGAGCAGCGACGACTGAAACCAGCCTCGATGTTGATCCGAACCCTCCAGATAGAGGTCGGCGCGTTCGGCTTTTGGCCATGACGGCTCGATCGGATCTTCCACCGTGAAAACATAGGTCGAGCCGGAATCGAACCAGACGTCCAGGACGTCCTTCACCTGCTCGAATTGCGCGGCGTCATGGTCGTTGCCCAGGAATCGTTGCGGGGGCGAATTGAACCACGCGTCCGCGCCCTCCTGTTCGAAAGCCTCGACAATGCGCGCATCCACACGCCTGTCATCGAGAATTTCGCCGCTTTCGCGATGTACAAATATCGCAATGGGGACGCCCCAGGCGCGCTGCCGCGACAGAACCCAGTCGGGCCGCCCTTCCACCATGGCGCCGATGCGGTTCTCGGATTGCGGCGGGTACCAGCGCGTTTCGCGGATGGAATTCATCGCGCGCCGGCGCAACGTATCGCCGTCCAACGCCGCGATCGGCCTGTCGATGGCGGCGAACCACTGCGGCGTCGCGCGGAAAATCACCGGCGCTTTCGAGCGCCAGCTGTGGGGATATTGGTGGCGGAGCGTACCCTTCGCGAGCAGGGCATTCGCAGCGATCAACTCCCGGATCACGGCGCCGTTTGCGTCGCCGTCCTTGCCCTCGGGGGTAAGGACGCGCCTGCCGGCGAAGAGCGGCATCTCGGGATAGAATTTCCCCTCCTCGTCGAGCGTACGCGGCACTTCGAGCCCATGGGCGCGGCCAAGCTCGAAATCGTCTTCGCCGTGTCCCGGCGCGGTGTGTACAAACCCGGTCCCTGCCTCCGCGGTGACATGGGTACCCGGAAGAAGCGGAACGTCGAAATCGAATCCCCTGCCGCGGAAGGGATGCGCACAAACAAGGCCTTCGCAGCTGACCACCTGCCTGCGCAGCAACGAGACTTTGGCATGTGCGGCAACCGTTTCGGCCAACGGATCGCCCAGAACGATACGGTCGCCGGCGTGCGCGAGGCTGCCCTCCTTCACATCGGTGACTTCGTACAGGCCGTACGTCATGTCGCGCGACCAGGCGATCGCGCGATTTCCCGGGATCGTCCACGGGGTGGTGGTCCATATCACCACACTGATGCCCTGCAGCTCCTCGGGGCCGCGGACCACAGGAAATTTGACGTAGATCGTGGGCGAACTCTTCTCGCGGTATTCGACTTCCGCTTCGGCGAGCGCCGTCTTTTCCACCGGCGACCACATCACCGGCCGAAAGCCGCGATAAAGCAGCTTGTTGTGTACGAATTTGTGCAGCTCGCCGGCGATGACCGCTTCGGCGCGGAAGTCCATTGTCAGGTAGGGATTGTCCCATTCGCCGATGCAACCCAGACGCTTGAACTGGGCGCGTTGAACCCCGATCCAGTGCGTCGCGAACTCGCGGCAATCGCGCCGCAGCTGCTCGATCGGAACGTCGTCCTTTGATTTGCCTTCCGCGCGGTATTTCTCCTCGATCTTCCACTCGATCGGCAGGCCGTGGCAGTCCCAGCCGGGCACGTAAGGCGCGTCGCGGCCCAGCATCCCCTGGCTGCGCACGACGAAGTCCTTCAGAATCTTGTTCAAGCCGGTCCCGGAATGGATCTCGCCATTGGCGTAGGGCGGTCCATCATGCAGCACGAAAAGCGGCCGGCCCTTCGCGCGTTCGCGAATGCGGGCATAGAGATCGAGCGAATCCCAGCGCGCAAGCCATTGCGGCTCGCTTTCCGGCAGGCCGGCCTTCATCGGGAAGGACGTACTGGGAAGAAAAACGGTTGCGCGATAATCGCGCGCTGCGGAATCAGGGTTGGAAGATGTCATTCTGCTCGGGCTCTTAAGAGATTCGCGATGGGAATGCGCCGGCTTCGCGCGATCAAAGCGTCATCCGCTAGGGCCGCGCAGCCGGCACGCGAATAATTCGGTTGCGAACCTGGGAACTCATGGCAGGGCCCGTCTCCAGCGAAGGCCTTCTAACAGCCCGCCTTTGACGCGTCCAGCGCGGCGCGTGCCGCCTTCGCGTCGGCATCGATCTGCTGTTTGAGCGCGTCGAGACTGTCAAATCTTGCTTCCGGTCTCAGATACTCCACCAGGTCGACGGCCAAGTGCCTGCCGTAGAGGTCGCCCGAGAAATTGAACAGCCAGGTCTCGAGAAGCGGTACGGGCGATTCGAACATGGGACGGATGCCGAGATTGGCCACGCCTTCGAGGCGGCCCGTGGGCCTCTCGTCTTCCATGATCGTCGCACGAACCGCATAGACGCCGAAGGCAGGCGCCATGTAACCGTGGATGCCCATGTTGGCGGTCGGAACGCCGATTGCGCGGCCGCGGCCGTCGCCATGTTCCACACGCGACTCGATCGTCCAAAAATGTCCCAGCAAATCGGCGGCTTCGCGGGGCCGGCCTTCCTTCAGCGCCTGGCGGATTCGCGACGAAGAGATCTTCCCGTGCCGCTCGTCTTCGACAGCCGGAAAGATCGTAACGCCCAAACCTTCCATTTCGCCCATGTACGCGAGGACGGTCGTGTTGCCGGCGCGGCCCTTGCCAAATTGAAAATCGGACCCCACGACCACCCCGCCCGCGCCAAGCCCCGTGAGCAGCACATTAAGAATGAAGTCCTGGGCCGACGTCCCGGCCATCGCCTTGTCGAAGGTCAGAGCAAACATCGCGTCGGCACCCTGCTCCGCGAGCAGCCGCGCCTTGGTGCGAAAGGGCGTAAGCCGGAAACATTCGGCCGACGAACGGAAATATTCCTGCGGATGCGGCTCGAAGGCGAGCACGCCAAAGATCGCGTTGCGCTCCGCCGCCAGTCTGCGCGTTTCGGCCAGAAGCGCCTGGTGCCCGCGATGCACGCCATCGAAATTGCCGATGGCGATCACGCCGCCTTTGAACTGCTCCGGAACGTCGTCCCAGTGACGAAAAATTCGCATGCCGCCGCGAATCATGCCTTTCGGGGAGGCATCACCGTGGCTTCACCTTCCAGCACCACGACATCTCCCACGCTGCACGCACAGTCGAAGATGACGCGCCGCCGCTCGGGCAACACTTCGCGCACGGTGCAGGTCGCCTTGACGGTGTCGCCAATTCGTACCGGCGCCTTGAAGCGAACATTCAGTCCCACGAATATCGTTCCCGGTCCGGGCATCTCCATGCCGAGCACGGTCGAAACGTAGCTCGCCGCCAGCACGCCGTGGGCAATACGGCCCTTGAAAGGGGTGGCGCGTGCAAACGCCTCGTCGAAATGCACAGGATTGGTATCGCCGCTTACTTCGCCGAACAACCCAATGTCGCGTTCGGTGACAGTTCTTGTGAAGCTCGCCGACATTCCCGGCGAAAGGTCTTCGATTGCGTAGCTCATGACCCGGTTCCGAAATCCGATCCTTTTCTATCCGCCACGTCCCTACCAAACAAGCGCGCGAATTGCGGCAACGACGGATACGCCCGAATCGTCGCAAAGCTTTTCGACGGACGCCGGCGTAAGCTCACGAATATCCTCCCCGTGGATTCCGTCAGCTATGAACATGGCGTCGAGACCCGCGCCGTTGGCGCCACGGACATCCGTTTCGAGCCCGTCGCCAAGCACCAGCACGCGCAGGTCGGAGTGTCCCGCCACCTTCGCGGCAAGTGCGCACGCCGCATCGTAGATCGGCCGGTGCGGCTTTCCGTAGTAGATCGAGACGCCGCCAAGCTGTTCATAAAGGCGCGCCAGGGCGCCCCCGCACCAGATGCGTTGTCCGCCCCGCTGAACCACGATGTCGGGATTGACGCAGAGCAACGGCAGCTTTCGCCGGCCGAGATCGGCAAGACGTTCCCGGTAATCCTCCGGTGATTCGGTGTCGTCGTCGAACAATCCTGTACAGACGACAAGTTGCGCCTCGTCGGCGGTAACGCAGCAGACGCGCAGCCCGGCGAAGACACCGCGGTCGCGTTCCGGACCGATGTGCAGAATATTGAGCGTATGGTCCCGGCTCTGCCGCGCGAGGTCGTCATGCGCGAGAACGCCGGACGTCAGGATCGCGTCGTAGCAGTCCTTGGGGACGTCAAGTTTCTCGAATTGTTTCTCGACATCGCCGACCGGCCGCGGCGCATTCGACAAAAGAATCACCGGACCGCGCTCTTCGCGAAACCGGCGCAGCGCCGCAACGGCCGGAAGATGCGCGCTGCTACCGTCGTGCAGCACACCCCAGATGTCGCAGAGCGCCGCGTCGTAGTTTTGCGCGATCTCGCTGAGGCCGCTGAGGGTGAGAGGCATTGGCCGAGAAACGGGTCGAGCGGGAGTCAACGAATCCTCTGGGAAGCTATTGCGGCATGGCGCGGGGCGCGCCTAGGCTGGCGCAAGCCTTAGCCGAGGACGTGCCATGACTGCAAAGAGCGCCCATGATTTTTCGTTTCGCGGAATCGACGGCGGCGACCTTCCGGTGGCGAGCTTTCAGGGCAAGGTCCTTCTGGTCGTCAATGTCGCGAGCCAGTGCGGGCTCACGCCGCAATACACGGGACTCGAGCGGTTGTGGACGGCGCGGCGCAACGACGGGCTCGTGGTGCTCGGTGTGCCGGCCAACGATTTCGGCGCCCAGGAACCCGGCACGGAAGGCGAAATCAAGACATTCTGCGAGACGCGCTTCGCGGTCGATTTTCCCATGACCGCAAAAGAGCACGTGATCGGTCCCGAGGCGCATCCGCTCTACAAATGGGTCGCCGAAGAACTGGGCGAGGATGCGGCTCCGAAGTGGAATTTCCACAAGTACATTTTCGGCCGGGACGGATCGATCGTGGGAACATTCGGTTCGCGCACGCCGCCCGACTCGCCCGAACTCACCGCGGCCATCGACGCCGCGCTGGCCGGGTGATGCGTCGGCAACCGCAATGAACCTGTTCGACCTCACCGGAAAAGTCGCGCTCGTCACGGGATCGACGCGCGGTATCGGAGAAGCGATCGTGCGCCGTCTGGCGGAGCACGGCGCGCATGTCGTCGTCTCGAGCCGCAAGGCCGATGCGTGCGAACGCGTCGCGCGCGCCATCAACGACGCGCAACGTGCGGACGTCGCGCTGCCCATGCCCTGCAACATCAACCACAAGGAACAGCTTCAGGCGCTGGTCTCGGCGACGCGGGCAAAATGGGGACGCATTGACGTACTTGTCTGCAACGCCGCCCTCAATCCCTATTTCGGCCCGCAGCTCGCCATGCCGGACGAGGCGTTCGACAAGATCATGGCGGCGAACGTACGCTCCAATCACTGGCTCTGCCAGCTTGTCGTTCCCGAAATGGCCGAGCGGCGTGACGGCAGCGTGATCATCGTGTCGTCGATCGGCGGACTAAAAGGCTCCCCGGTAATTGGCGGCTATTGCATTTCCAAAGCGGCGGATTTTCAGCTCGCGCGCAATCTCGCGGTCGAGTACGGCCCGATGAACGTGCGCGTGAACTGCCTTGCGCCGGGACTGATCAGGACGGACTTCGCCCGCGCGCTGTGGGAGAACCCCGACATCCTGAAAGCGTCGACATCGGACACGCCGCTCCGCCGCATCGGCGAACCCGACGAGATCGCCGGCGCCGCCGTGTTCCTGGCCTCGAAGGCGGGCAGCTTCATGAGCGGACAGACCATCGTGATCGACGGCGGCGCCACGATCGCCTGATGCGTGCCGCGCTGATCCCCATCCTGTTATCGGTCCTGCCCGCGTTTGCCGGCAGCCCGGCAGCCGAAGATCCCTTCAAGGGGATCGACTGCAAGAATGCCAAGGTACAGATGGAGTTGAATTATTGCGCCGACCGCGATTTCCAGGCAGCCGACAAAAAGCTCAACGCTGTCTATCGCAAACTGCTCGACAGCGACGATCCGAAGGACAAAGGGCTTCCGAAGACAGCCGAGCGCAACTGGATCGCCTGGCGCGACAGCGAGTGCGCCTATGAGACCGCGGGATCGGAGGGCGGCTCCATTCAGCCGATGGAATATTCCGAGTGCCTGACCCAGAAGACCGAGGCGCGGATCAAGGAGCTTCAGCAATAGAGCGGCTGAAGAGCAGTCGTACGTTCAAAGTGAGACCGCCACGCGCCCTCATCCTTCGACAGGCTCAGGATGAGGGCAAAAAAGAGCCTCACCCTGAGCTTGTCGAAGGGTGAGGTTGATTTCCTGCGAACATTTCCGAGTCGGTCCAGTCAGACCTTCAACACCTCCTCCGCGGATTTGTACGGCAGGTGCTGGAATTCAGCCACGGCCTTGTACGTCAAATGATGCTTGTAGATATTCAGTCCTTCGCGCAGATGCGGGCTGCGCCGCATGGCCTCTTCCGGACCCTGATCGGCGAGTGCAATGGTAAACGGCAGCGTCGCATTGTTGAGCGCAAAGGTCGACGTTCGCGCGACGCCACCGGGCATGTTGGCCACGGCGTAGTGCACAACGCCATCCACCATGTAGGTCGGCTCGTCGTGCGTCGTCGCGTGCGAAGTTTCGGCGCAACCGCCCTGGTCGATGGCAACATCGACAATCACCGAGCCTTTTTTCATCTGCTCGACCATTTTCCTCGTGATCAGTTTCGGAGCCGCTGCGCCCGGCAGAAGCACGCCGCCGATGACGAGATCGGCCTCCAATACCTGCTCTTCGATGGCATCGATGGTCGAATAGACGGTGCTGAGGCGCGACCCGAATTGCAGATCGAGTTCGTTCAGGCGTCGCAGCGAAACGTCGAGGATGGTCACATGCGCTTCGAGGCCCATCGCCATGCGCGCCGCGTTTGTACCGACGACGCCCCCGCCCAGGATCACCACTTTCGCCGCCGCAACGCCCGGCACGCCACCGAGCAGCATGCCGCGTCCGCCCTGCGCGATTTCGAGGCTGTGCGCGCCCGCCTGGATCGACATGCGGCCGGCCACTTCGCTCATCGGCGCAAGCAGCGGCAGCCCGCCGCGCGCATCCGTCACCGTTTCATAGGCAATGGCGATTGCGCCGGATTCGATCAGGCCCTTGGTCTGCGCCGGATCGGGCGCAAGATGGAGATAGGTGAACAGCGTCTGTCCCGGTCGCAGGCGCTTGATCTCGACGGCCTGCGGCTCCTTCACCTTCACGATCATGTCGGCGGTGGCGAAGATTTCGTCGGGGCCGTCGATCAGCTTTGCGCCGGCGCGTTCGTACATCTCGCCGGTGAGACCGATCGCGTCGCCGGCATGCTTTTCGATCATCACCTGATGACCGTGCGAGGTCAGTTCGCGGACCGCCGCGGGCGTGAGCCCGACCCGGTATTCGCGGTTCTTGATTTCCTTGGGAACGCCGATGCGCATGGAGCCTCTCGCGGGTTAAAGGGGATTACCAGCGGCCCTTCGCTTCCAGGACCGCAAAAAAAAGAAACACGGGAAGTTCGATGGCTGCCGCATACCACAGGATCTGCGGATCGATCACCCGGTTTGTCGCATGCAAAAGCATGATGCTGGCGAAATAAAGCGCCGTGGTCATAAGCACCGGCACGACCAGCACAAAACCGATCAGCGACAGTCTGCGTCCAATGTGCATCGCCCCTCTCAGTCCAGGCGCCCGAGCACGGCTCGAATGCCCTCGATCATTCGCGCAATCTCGCTTTCGGAGATGATCAGCGCGGGCGCAAGCGCGATTGTATCGCCCGACACCCTCAGCACCAGATTCTGCTCGGCGAACGCGCGCGTGAGGACCTCATAACCCTTGCGGCCGGGGCTGCTCAAGTCCGGCGCAATGTCGATACCCGCAGCGAGGCCGACATTCCGGATATCGACGACGTGCGGCGCAGCGCGCAGCGAATGCACAGCGTTTTCGAAAGCAGACTCGAGCACCCGCGCACGTTCGAACAGGCTTTCGTCGCGATACACGTCGAGGCAGGCAAGTGCGGCGGCGCAGGCGAGCGGATGCGCCGAATAGGTGTGCCCGTGAAACAGCTCAATGGTGTTCTCGGGGCCCTGCATAAAGGCATCGTGAATTTTCCCGGAGACGATCACGCCGCCCATGGGAACTGCCCCGTTGGTCACGCCTTTGGCGAACACGATCATGTCCGGCGTAACGCCGTACCGTTCGCTTGCGAAGGCGTGGCCTAGTCTGCCGAACGCGGTGATCACTTCGTCGAAGATCAGAAGAATGCCGTGCGCATCGCAGATTGCGCGTAGCCGTTTCAGATAGCCGAATGGCGCGGCGAACACGCCGGCAGAACCGGCCATCGGCTCGACGATGACCGCCGCAATCGTCTCCGCGCCGTGTATCGCAATAGCGCGCGTGAGCGCATCGGCAAAGTCCACGCCGCCTGATTCAGGTTCGCCGCGCGTGAACGCCATGCGCGCGCGGTCGTAGGGCAGCGGCAGATGATCGTCGGTCCCGGCAAGAAGCGGGCCGAAATGCCGGCGGTTGTTCCCGATCCCGCCGACCGAAATTCCGGCAAGCGTCGCGCCGTGATAGCCGCGTTCGCGGCCTATCAGCCGGAAGCGGGACCCCTGTCCAATCTTGTGGAAGTAGCCGCGCGCGATTTTCAGCGCGGCATCGACCGCCTCGGAACCCGAATTGACGAAGAACACATGATCCAATCCGGGCGGTGCCAGGTCGGCTATCCGGCCTGCGATTTCAAAAGCAGCAGGGTGTCCGAACTGGAATGTCGGCGCGTAGTCGAGTGTACCGGCTGCTGCCCGGATCGCGTCCGTGATCTGCGCACGCCCGTGACCTGCATTCACGCACCAAAGGCCCGAGCAGGTATCGAGGAGCGCCCGCCCGCTCTCGTCGTAGAAATGCATGCCTTCGGCTCGCGCGAGCATCCGCGGCGTGCGACGGAAGGCCCGATTTGCCGTGAACGGGAGCCATAGCGCCGAGAGATCGTTGCGGGGTGCCGCGGTCCTCCGGGCTTGGGCTGCGGATTTCATCCCGGGTGTTTACGCGCCTGGGGCATTCGGGCCAAGCGCAGGCGAGAGCGTCAAAAAGGCTTCGGCCCCGGCGCCGATCCGCCGAGGCCGAAAAGTGTCAGATCTGATCGCACCGCCTAGCGGTGCCAATGGCCCCCGTGCCAGTAGCCACCGTGCCAACCGCCGCCGTGCCAGCCCACGCCGCGCCAGCCGCCGCGGAAACCCGTATGCCAGCCGCCGTGCCACCAAACCCAAGGATGACCGCCCCACCAGCGATAATAGTGCGGGCCATAAACCCACGCGCCGCCGATATAAACGGGATAGCTGTACGAATAGTAGCCGCAGGAGCCGTATGCGCATGGCGGCGCAGCATAGACGGGCGCCACCGGCACGCCGACGCCGATACCGACTGTCACGCCGGCACTCGCCGGTGCGGTCGTTGCGATGGCAGTTCCCGCCATCATCAGGGCACCAAGTGCCAGTTTTCCAAGATGCTTCATCGCTCCCAGTCCTTTCGCGCGAACGGACCCCTCCGTTCTCAGCACCCATTATCGCCTGCAGTCCTGAACCGGCGGTGAATGGCGGTGTAAGAAAATCTGCAGGCCACCAGGGTCGGGGAGTCCGGTACAGGAAACATCCGCATTGGAAAAATTACGGCCCCGGCGGAATTCCGCCGGGGCCGTACGCAATTTACAGGAGGCCTGCCGGTCTAGCGCCGCCAGCCCCAGTGGCCGCCATGCCATCCGCCGCGCCAACCCCAGCCGGGATGCCCGCGCCAGCCGTAGCCGCGCCAGCCCCAGCCGCCGCCCCAGCCCACCCCCACGTACGGACCACCATAGTAGCCGCCGTAGTAGCCGGGGTAGCCGTAATAGCCCGGGTAGCCGTAATAGCCAGGATAGCCGTAATACCCCGGGAAGCCGACGCCGACGCCCACGACGACGCGCGCGTCCGCGGGGGCCGTCAGGGCAGCTGTCGTTGCGACGGCGGTCCCCGCCATCAGCAAGGCCCCAGCCGCAATTTTTCCAAATCGAGTCATCGCTCTTTTCCTTCTTCTCATCGTCTTTTGAACGGGACCCCTCCGTTCATGCCCGGGATTATCATCCGTGCGGGCTGAACCCGCGATGAATGGGCTTTTCATAAAATCGGCGATTTTCAGGCAGAACGGCCGCGGGCCTCGATGGGCCAGATCGCGTCCAGCCGTTCGCCCCGTATCAAATGATAGCAATCATAAAGGTTGACGGTCGGATCGCAGTGCGGAACGGCACACGTTACCACGTCGCCCGGCTTTAACCGCCCCTGGTCCGGTGCGTACAGGATCCCGCCCTGCTCGTCGCCGAAGAAGAAATAACCCGCGCCGGGAGGAGCACCGCTGACGATCTGTGGCGGCCCTGCATCGGTCGCAAAGGCCTTGAAGCCGGCATCGGTCGTCGCCAGTCCGTCGCGATTGGCGCTGATCACCGTCGTCTGCACAAAGAGCGCTGTTTCGAACGGCGCCGGGCTTCCGGATTTTTCCCAGACGTCGTTGTACTGACGGTCCATGAAGACGTACGAGCCGACCTGCAATTCCGTGAGGATCCGCGCATCGGGATCGATGTCGAACGTTCCCGTACCGCCTCCAGTCAGGATGTCGGGCGCGATCCCTTCGCCGCGCAGCCGCCGGCAGAAATCGGCGAGTTCGCCAAGCGCGGCGAGCGACCTGTCGCGTCGCTCGTTGCCCGATTCGAGGTGCTGCAGGTTGCCCGCGTAGCACTGCAGGCCCTTGAATTCGAATGCCGGATTGCGCGCGACCATCTGCACAAGCTGAGCGGCATTGTCGCCGGGCCGTACGCCCGTACGTCCCATGCCAGGATCCATGTCGACAAGCAGCCGAAGTTTCCGGCCATGCGCGGTTGCGGCCTCGGCCAGCTTCGCCGCTGTCCCGGCATTGTCGCAAACCGCCATGAGATTGCCGACGCGGGCATTGAGCTGCATCAGCCGCGCGATCCCCCGGTCGGTCACGACGGGCGAGGTGATCAGGATCGAATCGACGCCTGCATCGGCCAGTGCTTCGGCTTCGCCGAGCTTTGCCGCGCAAATGCCGAGCGCTCCCGCCGCAATCTGGCGGCCCGCGATCTCCGCGCATTTGTGCGTCTTGGCGTGCGGGCGCAACGCAATGCCGCGGGCGCGCGCGAACGCCGCCATGCGCGCGACGTTTCGCTCGAAAATGTCGAGATCGATCACGAGCGCCGGCGTCGCCAGCTCGTAGCGCCCGCCCGCTTTGCCGATCAGCGCGGCATTGATCTCTTGCGCGCCCGTTTGCTGCCTCGTCATCATGGCGTCGTTCATGACCCCGCTTGTCCTCATTCTTCTTTCCGCCGCCACGCATGCCCTCGTCAATGTCCTGACGAAGGGCGCGCGGGACAAATACGCGATGCGCCTTCTGATCGGCGTCACATCGGCGCTGATTGTCGCGCCGGCGCTTTTTGTCGTGCCGCTGCCGCGGGGAATCGCCGTCTGGTTCCTCTTCGGTACGGCCTTCGTACACGCGTTCTACGAGCTGTTCCTCGTCAAATCCTATGAAAACGCCGCCTTCTCGGCCGTCTACCCGGTCGCGCGCGGGACGGGGCCGCTGTTCACCACCATAGGCGCGATCCTTATTCTCCGGGAGCACCCTCCCCCGGTTCAGATCGCCGGTATCCTCCTCGTTTCGGCCGGCGTCATTGCGATCGGCTTCTCGCACCGCGCGAGCCTGGGAATCCGGACCGGTCTCGGCTACGCGCTTGCCACCGGCGTTACCATCGGCTGCTACACGCTCATCGACGCATCCGGTGTTCGTTCGGTCATCAATCCGCTGAGTTACGTGCTCTGGTTTTTCGTCGCCCATGGCCTTTGTGTGCTCGTCACCGCACCGGGCATTCGCGGCGGCCGCGTCGTTGTCGAAGCGCGGCGGCAATGGAAACTTGGAATTCTCGTCGCCGTGCTCTCCATGTTCAGCTATGGCGCGGCGATGTTTGCCTGGCGTTACGGTGCGACGGCGCAGCTCGCCGCCTTGCGCGAAACAAGTGTCCTCTTCGGGACTGCGCTGGCGATGCAGTTCCTGGGCGAAAGGATGACGCCGCGCCGCTGGATGGCGGCGTGCGGCATCGCCCTCGGTGCAATTCTGCTTCAATTCCAATGATTCATTCCGCGCAGCGTAGGTCCGCAGCCAGCTTCCTGCTCCTTTGTGCTCTTCGTGGTGAAAAAACGCTCCGGGGGGCTCTCGCGACTCCGCGTGCAATCGGTCAGACCGACCGCTAGATTGACCCAATGAATCAACAGAACCGGTATGTGGACCCCCTCGAGGCAGCATTCGGGGAAGAGGCGCAGCGGCGCGTGCTCTCCTCTGAACCGCGCTATCTCGAAGGACTGAACAAAGAGCAGCGCGAAGCCGTGGTCTCGCTTGAGGGCGCGGTGCTCGTGCTCGCGGGCGCCGGCACCGGCAAGACGCGGGTCTTGACCACGCGGCTCGCGCATATTCTCGCCACGCGCCGGGCGTGGCCCGGGCAGATGCTCGCGGTCACCTTCACCAACAAGGCGGCGCGCGAGATGAAAGAGCGCATCGGCACGCTGATTGGCGGCGTGGTCGAAGGCATGCAATGGCTTGGCACGTTTCATTCCATCGGCGCGCGTATGTTGCGCCGGCATGCCGAACTCG